>Ga0182030_10022773_pt1 | contig 11640 bp, 14 predicted proteins | sample 812S3MmetaG_FD_121299 | JGI IMG/M metagenome (GOLD analysis project Ga0182030, IMG submission 121299) | Permafrost microbial communities from Stordalen Mire, Sweden - 812S3M metaG (Illumina Assembly) | ecosystem: Environmental > Terrestrial > Soil > Wetlands > Permafrost | place: Sweden... | reverse complement strand
GGCTCCGGCTTGCCGATGCCGCTGAAGGGGTCCCGCTGGATCTCACGGATCAAGCGGGTGATCCGGGTAGCCATCTTCCGGTCCGAGCCGAGCCAGAAGAGGAAATCCTCCCACGCGTCCGGGCAGGTTCGCGAACCCGGCCGAACGGTCTGACCACTCTGCGGACCGTCCCCGGTTGCCAGCCCGGGAACCCTGCCGACGGCCGTCTGTCCACGCCGGCAGCGAGTAGTCAGACCGAGCGGGCGCTGGCCGGGAACCGGCCGACCCATGGCAGGCGAGCCCGTAACCCTACGTTGCCATAACTTCCCGGTGTCCGGTTGCATCCCGGGCAGACCTGATCGTGTACTGCAGGGACGGCAAGCTGCGCGGCTTTCACGAGCACACGGAGTTCGCCTTCTTCGGGTTCACGTTTCCGGGCGCGAAGGGGTGCGGGCCAGGCTCGGAGGGAGTGGTGGGCTCGCGCATGGTGGGCTACTCGCGATGGAGCGAGAGTGCCACGCTGGGAACGACGAAGGACAGGAGAAAGATCGGCAAGATGCTCTTTCCGCCGCATCGGAAGGCGACGATCTCACCCTCGGCGGCGTCGAACGTCTTGGTTCGGCTGGAGTTTCGGCCGTTGCGGACTTGCAGAGTGTGCCGCCCCGGTTCGACCGGTAGACCGGGTTCGGACTCGGGCCGGATGTCCTGGGTGCCGAGGGCGTCGGCGATCCGCTGGTTCGCGGCATCGGCCTGACCGTCGATGCAGTGCGCGTAGATCTTCAGCAGGACCGCGACGCCGTGCCGGGCACGGCGGGCCACCTCGGTCGCCGGCACCCGGAGTTCAGCCACAGCGACACCGCCGCGTGCCGCAGGTCACACGGGCGCCGGCCGAGCGGCGACCGGCGCTGCGCCGGGGCGAGGGCCTCGGCCCACACGGCGCTGTAGGCCGAGTCCTGGATGATCCCGCCCCGGGGCGGTCTGGAAGACCCGCCGTCCGGGGTCGTGCTGCACCGCCTGATGTGGGCGCGGAGCAGCTGGACGAGGTCGGGGCGGGACGGGGATGGTGCAGGTCTCGTGGGCAGCGCAATGCTTCAAGCCTCGTTCCTGCCGGGCGGTACCGTGATCGGTCCAGCTCCGCCCGGCGCGGGAGGCGGAGGCTGCCAGGACGATCCGGCCCCATCCCTTGGTGGGCAGGTGCAGGTCGGACTCGCGGAGCATGACCGCCTCCGCGTTGAAGTCCCGAGAAACCCACCAGCTCCTGCCGGTCCTGGTGTGACCTTCGGGTTACGTGGGAGGTTTGGGTGGCTCGCCTTGCAACGGACCCTTCAATCAGCTCCCCTTTCAGGTGGGAGGGGGACGAACAATGGTGTTCTGCCCGGCGGCAAGCCACCAGGTTCGATTGCGGCGCACGAGCACGTAGAGCGCCATCTCCGAGAACGCAGCCGTGACGTCGGAGGTCGGCTCGACCGGCTGGCCGTCGTCGTCGAGGGCGACGCGCCGGACGTGGGCGATGGCGACGTTCGGCGTGGGGGAAAGGACCTGCACGATCTCATAACGCGACGAGGTGCCTCCGCGCGCCTGCTGCTTGATGCGGATATGGATGGCGTGCAGAGGCTCGTAGCCTTGGAGGGTGGCACCGAAGGGGCTGCCCCACAGGATGTCATTTGCGAAGTGCCGGTTGGTGATGTCGGCGGCGTGTTGGTCCCAGCCTGCTTGGAGCTCCTCGACGAGGTCGGCCATCGCCTGCTTCGCCCGCTGTGCGGCGCTGTCATCGCTGCCGAGCGACGGACGGATCTCCTTGGGTTCGTCTGCCATGGTGCCGACGTCGATCGTGTGGAGGCCCGGGTGGTCCGGATCGATGTTCATGCTGATCACCCGGCGAGGGTGGATACGGATGATGTGCGGGCTCAGGCCCACCGCGGGTGGTGGCTCGGCCGAGACTCGCTCGGCCTGGCCGCGGATCTCGATGAAGCGCATTCCTGCTGCACCTTCCGAGACGGCGTCGTCGACCACGAAGGCAACGTTCGGATTGACGCCGACGTTTCGGTACTTCGCTGAGGTATCCATGTTGAACCCCGCAATGTCGATAGTGCCAAGCTCGGCGTTGTAGGTGAAGCCGACGGGCTTGTTCTGCGGTGTGCCGTCGGGGCCGACCGTGGCCAGTCGCCCGCGAGTTTGGCCGGCCAGATACCGCTGCGATACTTGGTCGAGTGCCATCAGATCACCAGCAACGTCTTGCCGATGACGTCGCGGGCCTCGATGGCGCGATGCGCGTCGGCGGCTCGTTTCAACGGGAAGGTCTGGCCGATGATCGGCCTGATCTGTTTGGCCAAGGCTTTCGACATGGCTCGCTCGGTGAGCGCCTTGGCGTCCAACGGTGCAAACTGCACGTGCTCGATCCCGCGCACGGTGATGTCGCGCCGCTCGGCCTTCTGGCGGTCGATCTGGGCGAACCCGCCGCTGGGTGCGCCGTGGGCGGAGAAACGACCGCCGAGCGCCGTTATCGCGAACGCTGCCTTGCCGATCTCCCCGCCCACCCCGTCGAAGACCGTGCTGGGGCCGGCTCCGCCGGTGACGGCGAGAATCTGCTCGGGCCAGCCTGACTCGGAGTAGTCCACCACGGCGTCGGCACCCAACTCCTGGGCGAGGTTCAGTTTCTCCTTGCCGCGGGCGGCACCGATGACTCGTGCGCCGGCATTGTGAGCCAACTGGATCAAGAGGCTTCCGAGCCCACCGCCCGCTCCGAGAATGAGTACCCATTCCTCCGCCCGGAGGTCGGCTTGGTCGATGAGACTGACGGCAGTTCGGCCGTCGTGGAGCAACGCGGCCGCCTCAGCGATCCCGAGACCCACTGGTACCGCTATCAGGTCGTCCACCGCGACCACGGCCCGCTCCAGGTACCCGCCGCCCTCGGCGGTACTGGCGACGACCCGGCGGCCCACCCAGTCCGGATCCACACCCTCCCCTACCGAAGCCACCTCTCCGGCGACCCCAGCACCAGGCACGTAGGGCAGGGTCGTCGCGAACCAGTCACGAGCCGAACCGCTGCGGATCTGGGTGTCGAGAAACAGCACCGGAGCAACCAAGACGTCCACCACCACCTGCCCGGGACCGGCAGATGGCTCGGGGGCTTCGCTCACCGCCAGCACCTCGGGTCCGCCGAATTCCGTCACCTGCACGATTCGCATGTCTCGACCTCCTGGTCGGCTTCACTCTCTGTCGTATACGGCAATCTTTGTGTCCACTCAAAGAATTAGTTAGGTGGCTTCGTGGCCCGCCCGCGCCTGGAGGGCTGGCTCGATGAGGGGCTGGCGCGAGGGCTGATTCTGGTCTGCGCCCCGGCCGGGTTCGGCAAGACGTCCCTGCTTGCCGACTGGGCCGGCGTGCCCCAGCGGTCGGTGGCCTGGCTGTCGCTGGACGCAGGCGACAACGATCCGGCGGCTTGGCTGTTGTCATTGCTCTGCGGCGATGCTGAAGTTGTAGATCGCCCCTTCGACTTGCACGCTGGCGAACACGGCCTGGGGTGGATTGGGCGAGTTCGGCGAGCGCCTCGGGGGCAGGAACACGTGGTCGGGGACGGGAATCGTGTGGTGACCGCTGGTGAGCCGGTTATCAAGGAGGACGAGTGAGTCGCTCTTGGGGTCCGGTGGGACAATTGAGGTCCGCCACCAGACGGTCACCTTGATCGCTGCTGGGTCTTGCAGGGTCAGCCGGATCGAACGGTCGCCGGGAGTGTAGGCGGGTGCTTGGGCGGGGTCTTGGCGGTCGGCCGTGAACGCTTCCTGTACTTGGCTGGCGATCAGGCCTGGGATGCCGGCCAGTGAGTCGAGGACGATGACTCGCGGGTTGATGGCGCCGATCTGCTGTTTGAGCTCGTCCTTACGGTCAGGGGGGACTTGGCCGCCCAGCGAGACCAGGTCGATGTGGGTGACATCGAACCGGCCGGTGATATCGCTGAAGAAGTCTCTGGTCGCCTGGGCGGTGTAGCCGAGGTCGCATAGGGCAGCGATGGAGTCGTCGAGGATGCGCTGGCTCGCGCCGATCAGCAGGACGCTTCGATTAGAGGTGTCGGTTGTCACGTCAGCTCCAGTGTTTTCGGGTTGGGGTGGGGTCAGATTGCGGCCGAGGCCGGGTAAGGGTTGGTGGCAGGTCCGTAGACTCTCGTGACCGGGGCTTTGCGTCGGCGTGACGCGCGTCACGATCGTGCTCCTGGCTGCCTCTTTGGATCAGTCCCGGCTGGATGAGTCCTGGTGATCTCAAAATCCGATGGCTTCGCGGAGCAGCAGGACGGTGCCGCGCCCGGGCCGGGGTTCTGCGTTGAGGATGAGAAGGCGGTTGATGGCACTGGGCCGCCCGTAGGCCACCTCGGCGCGGGCGCTCTCAAGCGGAAGAGCATGCTCCTCGACGCGGCGCAGCGCGGTGCTCAGATCGGGTACCACCTTCTGCGCCCCGACGATCCAGATCGCATAGGCGGCGCCGCCGGCATAACCGGGAAGCTGGCTTCCGCTGGCCGAGGCGACCACTAGGGAGCCGGTTTCGGTGAGCGCGGAGGCGCTGGCCACGATGACGTCGGGGCTGGCGAGCAACCGCCGGATCTCGTCGGCCTGGGCGACACGGTCCATGGCCAAAAGGCGCGGCTTGAGGGCCTCGTAGCGCCCGCTGCTGTTGATGTCCTCATCGATGCCGGACAGGCGGAGGGTCTCGCTGGCTCCGGTGAACACGCTGACGCCCTCGGGTATCAGATCTTTGATCCGGGCACGCGCTGCGGCAGCGTCGTCGAGAATCTCGACGGTGAACCCGTGTGCCCTCAGCGCGGTGGCCGCCTGCTCCAGGTGCTGAGCGGGCGCCGGGTCGGCGAACGACGTTGCCGGCGTTAGGGTAGTCATGCTGTCTCCTGGGCTGGACGTTGATGTACCGGGCCGTAAGGCGCAGACGGGAACGGATTGCGGTTGCCGGTCCGCGGTGATAGCGCTTCGGGGGTCGATGACCCAAAAGGCCGCGGCTTGGATGTGTTCGTCTCATCAGTACGACAACGCAGCCCCCCGGAATGTGAGGCGACACGCAACATCACATTCCAGGGGGCTGTCTTGTCGGACTAGCAAAGGGCGGACGCGATTGAGGGAGGCTGGCGAGACGATGACCACCAACTCGGGGCCAGGACAAGATCCCACCTACCCGGGCCTGAGTGTGATCATGGGCGAGCGGCGTCAGCTGATCAATCTCACTTACCGGCTCCTTGGCTCCTTGGCCGAGGCTGAGGATGCCGTCCAGGAGACCTACGCCCGCTGGTACTCGATGTCCCGGCAGAAGCAGGACGCCATCGAATCCCCCGGCGCCTGGCTGACCACGGTCGCCAGCCGCATCTGCCTCAACCTGCTCGGCTCGGCACGGGCCCGCCGAGAGACATATGTGGGTGACTGGATCCCCGAGCCGCTGCCCGAACCTACGGAATGGAACACCGGGCGGTCGGCCGACACCGCCATCGACCCGGCCGACCGGGTCACCCTCGACGAGTCAGTCAACATGGCCTTCCTCGTCGTGCTCGAATCGATGACCCCGGCCGAGCGCGTGGTATTCATCCTCCACGACGTCTTCCGCTACGCCTTCGCCGAGGTGGCCGAGATCGTCGGCCGTACCCCCGCGGCATGCCGTCAGCTGGCCTCCTCAGCGCGCCGCCGCATCGGCGCCTCGCAGGCTCTTGCGACCCCGACAGCCGGGCAGGCCGGCATCGTCCGAAAGTTCAGGCAGGCATGGGAGGCTAAGGATATCGACAGCCTGATCGGCCTGCTCGACCCCGATGCCACGGCGAGTGCCGACAGCGGCGGCCTTGCCAGCGCCTTGCCCGGACCGATCGGGGGCGGTGCTCAGATCGCGCGCGCCTGCGTCGACCTCGCCGATCGGGCGCCCGGCCTGACGATCCTGGAACGCACGGTCAACGGCCAGCCCGGCCTGGTCGCTCAGCGAGACGGGGTGACCGCGGCGGTCCTGGCATTCGACATCGCAGACGACCGGATCAAGAACATGTGGGTAATACTCAACCCCGAGAAACTTCGTCCCTGGGCGACGCACATCGATCGGTGACTCCCGAGGATCTGGCCGGCCCAGCGATCGCCGTCGCGGAGCGGGACTGACGGCAGGCGAGCTGACGATCGGAGCCGTGGTTACGATGAGCGACGCCGTTATCGTCGACGCGTTCACCCAAGAGCGGACTCTCGGTCGCCGACTGGTGCCCGCCGAACTGCTTGCGCTGACGCTCCGTTCTGTGGGAGTCCGGGGGTGAGATTCCCCGGGGTGACCCGGCGAGCCCCCAGGTGCCAGCCAGCCGGGACAGGCCGCTGCTCGTCGTGTTAGTTGATTTCACGTGTACTCACTTCCGTTATTGGCCGTCGCGGCGCCTTGCAAATGGGCAGTGCGCCTTTGCCGACCCACCAGACGAAGGAGAGCCGTCTCATGTGACACCTTGTCCTGGCCCGGATTGGGTGGTCATGGTGCCAGCGGCTCCCTCGGTCGCATCGGCCTCACCAGTTCGACAAGACAGCACGCCGGAATGTGGGGTTGGCGGCGTCGCCTCACATTTCGGGGGGTTGTGTTGTCTTACTACTGAGACGAACACATCATCCAGCGAGCAGGAAGCTCAGTGACATCATGATCCGCTTCTCCGTCCCGCGATCGCGCCTGGGTGGCACTCCGACCACTACTGGCGACAACCCGCTACCCGCCGACGTGGACGTCTCCTACAGCACCACGCAACAGCAGCCCAATGCCGTCGTGCACCGGGTTCGATGTGACAAGGAGGAAAAAGGAAACCGATGAGCGACTTTCAGGCCATCGCCGACCGGGTCGAGATCGAGGCGCTGCGCGGCGAGTTCACCGACGCCGCGATGATGCGCGACCGCGCCCGCCTCGCGTCACTGTTTACGCCGGACGGCGCGCTGCGGATGCCCAACATCCCTGTCGAGATGGTCGGCCGGGAACAGATCCGCGCCGGGGGCGAGCGGCTGCAGGCCCAGTGGGAGTTCTTCGTGCAGACCACGCACCCGGGTACGATCCAGCTGGACGGCGACACCGCGACCGGCCGTGCCTACATCCAAGAGCTCGCGCGCGCCCTCGACGGCCGTCAGGGGCTGAACTACGCCATCTACCACGACCGCTACCAGCGCACCGGCGACGGCTGGAAGTTCACCGAGCGGGTCTACGAGGTCAGGTACCTCGACACCACTTCACTGGCAGGCTCGGCTCCTCGCCCAGCAGGGACGCCCGCTAACCCGCCGGCCGGAAACACGTCTGCGGCAGGAGGAGCTTTGGGCTGACACCCGAAGCCACCGTCACCGCGCTCGCCTCCGGCGATCTGACGACTGCGGCGCGGATCGACCGACTTGTCGCCGAGGCATCAGCGCAGACGGTACGTGCCCCGTATGGGCTCGACGCCTCCTCAGCTAGAGGAAAATGATGACCAATTCGGCAGCGGATGAGAAGCCGGATCTGATGGCTCCCGATGACGCAGCCCAGCGCTGCCTCGCCGGCCAGCAACGCGGGCGCCCGGCCACCGTGGGACCCAGTAGTGCGGGCAGGCCATGACCCAGACATCGGCCGATGTCTGCGCACCAGTGGCCACCCGGGGGGCGTGGGCCGCCCTGGCGGTCGTTGCCGGAGGTCTGTTCCTGGCCGTGATGTCCACCACGGTGGTCAGCGTCGCACTGCCCACCATCGGCCGACACCTGCACGCCAATGCCACCGACCTGGAATGGATCGTGGACGCTTACGTCGTCGTTTACGCCAGTCTGCTCGTCACCGGGGGGGTGATCGGCGACCGCCGCGGCCGCAAAGGCTTGTTCATGCTTGGCGTCGCCATCTTCGGGCTCGGATCTCTCATCACCGGGCTGGCACCGTCGGTAGGCCTGCTGCTTATCGGCCGGGTGACCCAGGGCCTCGGGCCGGCACTGCTGGTGCCGGGCAGCCTGACCATCATCAGAACGGTGTTCGAGGATGAACGGCAACGGGCCGTGGCCATCGGGCTGTGGTCGACGGCCTCCGGTCTCGCCCTCGCCATAGGACCCGCGCTCGGCGGGCTCCTCGTCGACCGTTTCGGCTGGCGCTGGGTGTTCCTCTTCAACGTCCCGCTCGCCGCTGCGTTCGTCGTGTTGGCCGCGAGGTTCGTCCCGCGCCTGGCGCGGACGCCGGTCCGTAGCCGCTTCGACTGGCTCGGCGCGATCCTGAGCACGGGCGCGGTGGCGATCCTCGCCTATGCCAGCATCGAAGGCCAGGACCAGGGCTGGTCCTCGCCACTGGTCTCTGGCGCATTCATCCTCGGCGTCGTCGCCCTGGCCGGGTTCGTCGCTTGGGAACGGCACCGGACCGACTCGCTTATCGACGTCACCTTGTTCGCCCGCCCCACCTTCACTGCGGCCAACGTCGCCGCGCTTGTCGTGTTCTTCGCGTTCGTCGGATCGATCGTTTATTTCAGCGCCTACTTCCAACAGGTACAGGGCCACTCGCCGATCGCCGCGGGACTTGATGTTTCCGCGATTGGTATTGCCTTCGCCGTCGCCGCATCGCAATCGGGTCGCCTGGTCAGTCGCTTCGGCCCGCGCCGACCGATGCTCGCTGGGCTCGTCATCGCCGGGGTCGCAACCCTCGGTCTGCTCCGACTGGGCCCGAACACAGGCATAGATGCCATCTGGTGGAACTTCGCCGTTCTCGGCGGTGGCATCGGCATGTGCCTGACACCGATGACCGCCGTCGCCATTTCGGCAGTCGATGCCCCGCGCGCCGGGATGGTCTCAGCCGTCCACAACTCGCTCCGCCAACTCGGCCAGGTCTTCGGTGTCGCGCTGCTCGGGGCGCTCGTCTACGCCCGTCTGCCCGGAGCCGCCGGTCCTCGGCTCGATCGAGCGCAGGGGGCACTTTTCGTCGGCGGACTTCACAACGCGCTATGGGTGTGCGGCCTCGCTCTACTAGCCGCGGCTGCACTAGCCGCTCTTCTCTTCTCACTCCCTGACCCAGGGAACCCAGGTGAGACGGACTCACAGGCTGACGAGGTACCTGGCGGTGCGCGTCGTATCGGCGACCGGCATCCGGAGCTACCGCTTGCCGGTCAACGCCCCCCAACAGCCGGGTTCCTGACTGATACTGCCCAGGCTCCAGTTCGTCGCGCGGCCGATGCCGACGACCGGTCGCTATCGGCGTGGATCCGCCGGGCAGTCGAGCACGAGCTACGCCGGACTGCCTGACCCGGCACGCCCGTACGCAGCGTTCAGCCAGGTCAACGCCCGGAACTGCGGTCAACGGATGAAACGAGACCCGTGCCAGAGGCAGGCACTTGACGTGTATCGTTATCGTTTGCACGGTGACACCTGGATCCACCCGGGTCCACATCGTCTCCATGACGAAACGGCCGGCCGCCCGGGCCGCTGCGACGACCCCGCGGGTCGCCGGCGGGGTGACCGTGAACGACTTCTCCACCAGGATCGCCTTGCGGCAGCCAGCGCAGCCAGGGCCAGCGCACGGTGGTGGGGATGCGGGGTGGCCGGATGACCCGCTGCGGGCACGCGAACTGCCGCTGCCGCGCCGACCCGCCCCAGCTGCACGGCCCCTACCACCAATGGACCCGCAAGAAAGACGGCAAGACCTCAACCCGGATCCTCACCGACGACCAGCTCGCCGACTACCAGCCCTGGTTCGGCAACCACCGCCGCCTGCGCGAACTGATCACCGAACTCGAAGCCCTCAGCCTCGACATCGCCGAAGCCGACCCCCGCTGGGATCGCTAGGCAGCCAGGACAAGCGTGGGCACGCGGCGCTTAACCTGTGGGCAGCGCACCAGCCAGCCCTCGTTAGCCCAGGCCAGCCCCAAACGTGAAGACGTCAGAATGTGAGGCGACGCGTCAGCCTCACATTCCGGTGCGCTGTCTTGTCGAACTGGTGAGGGCAGTGCGACCAAGGGAGTAGCTGGCACCATGACCCCCCGATCCGGGCCAGGAGGCGGCCGGCCCGGCCGAGGCCCGGACGCAGGGGAAGCCATCGAATCCCCGGCGCCTGGCTGACCACGGTAGCCACCCGCATCTGCCTCAACCTGCTCGGCTCGGCACGCGCGAGGCGGGAAGCGCTACGTGGGCGAATGGCTCTCTGAGCCGCTGCCCGAGCCTGCGGAGTGGACCGGCGGGCAGCCGGGGAAGCGAGCCCGGCGAGATGCCGGACCCCTCGCGGAGGCGGGATTTAGAAAGTGTCACAGCTTCAAGTGGAGCCTTGTCTTCAAGGAAAAGCAGCAAGCGGAAGGAAAGATCATGAGAATCTTCGTCACGGGAGCGACCGGGGCACTGGGACGGCACCTGGTTCCCGGGCTGGTCGCGGCGGGTCACGGGGTCACCGCCACCACAAGGTCGCCCGGCAAGGTCGCGCAGTTGCGCGAGGCGGGCGCGGAACCAGTGATTCTGGACGGGCTGGATCGCGAGGCGGTGATCGCGGCGGTGCGGGCCGCCACGCCGGAGGTGATCGTGCACGAGATGACCGCGCTGGCGGACATGCGGGGCCTGCGCGATCCCGACAAGGTGTTCGCCGCCACGAACGAGCTGCGGACCCGGGGCACCGACAACCTGCTGGCGGCTGCGGCGCGGGCGGGCACCCGCCGGGTCATCGCGCAAAGCAACACCAACATGGTTGAGCGTTCCGGCGGCCGGGTGAAGACCGAGGAAGATCCGCTCGACTCGCGGCCCATCCCGTCCGCAGCGCGGGCGCTGGCGGCGATCAAGCATGTGGAGACCACCGTGCCGGCCGCGGTGCCGGAGGGAATCGTGCTGCGCTACGGCAACTTCTACGGGCCGGGCGCCTCCGATGTCCTGCTGGAGGCGGTGCGGAAGCGGCAGTGGCCGGTGATCGGCGGTGGGACCGGGATCTGGTCGTTCATCGAGATCACCGACGCCGCAGCGGCGACGCTCGCTGCGGTCGGCCGCGGCGAGCCTGGCATCTACAACATCGTGGACAGCGACCCGGCGCCGGAGGCGGAGTGGCTGCCGTACCTGGCCCAGGTCGCGGGCGCGAAGCCGCCGCTGCGCGTGCCCGCCTGGCTCGGGCGGCTGCTCGCCGGGGAGTTCGTCGTGGCCCAGATGACCAGCGCGCGCGGGTCCTCGAACGAGAAGGCAGCCAAAGAGCTCGGCTGGGAGCCGCGGTACGCGAGCTGGCGGGAGGGATTCCGTGCCTGGGTCAGCGAATGAGACGGGCGCTGAGGCGGCAAGCCGGCCCGGCACGAACATCCGGTGATCGGCGCTGTCGATCTCGGCGACAGTGATAGGAGAACGGGCGGCCTGCCCGTCCCAGAACTGATCAGCGACCCCACCACGCTCTCTCCCAGCGAGGCCCAGGCCGTCACAGACCAGGCAGCCGAACTCGCCCAGGCCGGGCAGTTCTCCCAGGCCACAGACATACTCACCGCCGCGATCAGGCGATGCGTCACCGACGACGCCCTCGCCGATGAACTGCGCTTCAGCCTGGCCAACGTGTTGTTCGTGGCTGGCTCAAATCACCGAGGGCGCCAGGCCGGATGTACGGGGGTGCACGCTCGACTCAGCGGCTCACGTCAAGCCGGAACACGCGACCGGTGCGGCCCGTCCGTGGCCGTCCGTGCAAAGCCGACGGTGCACACCGACCGTCCTGGCGGCCGGACGC
>Ga0182030_10022772_pt1 | contig 11640 bp, 12 predicted proteins | sample 812S3MmetaG_FD_121299 | JGI IMG/M metagenome (GOLD analysis project Ga0182030, IMG submission 121299) | Permafrost microbial communities from Stordalen Mire, Sweden - 812S3M metaG (Illumina Assembly) | ecosystem: Environmental > Terrestrial > Soil > Wetlands > Permafrost | place: Sweden... | reverse complement strand
GAACGCCGACGGACAGGTCGGCACGACGCGTGTAGGCTTCATGTCCCAGGTGTCGCCGGACGGCCGCTTTGTCGTCAGCACCTTTGCCGGCCCATCCCTCGACGTACCCAAATCGTATTACGTCACCAATTTCAAGGACTACCGCTTTTTGCAGGTCTTTTATCCAACCCGCGGCATCATGGAGTGGTACAGCCGCACCACCGGACTGCGCCAGCCTTTGCCCGGCGCCGACGACCCTCATTTTGTGCAGACGGATGGCGTTTGGAGCCCCGACGGCAAGTCCATCGTGTTCGCGCGTGCCGTGGCGCGCAACCCGCGCGAGGACGGCCAGAAACCCGCCCTCTACGCCAACGATCCCAACGAGACTCAGATTCAGTACGATCTTTACCGGGTCCCCTTCAACAACGGGCAGGGAGGCACTCCCGAGCCCATTGCCGGCGCTTCGCAGAACGGCATGAGCAACAACTTTCCCAAGGTGTCGCCCGATGGAAAATGGATCGTCTTCGTCCAATGCCATAACGGCCAGCTCATGCGCCCCGACAGTCAGCTCTACATCGTCCCCTTCGGCGGAGGCGAAGCCCGCCGTTTGCGCGCCAATACGCCCATCATGAATTCCTGGCACAGCTTCTCGCCTAATGGCCGCTGGCTTGTCTTCTCCTCCAAGGCGCGCTCGCCCTATACCCAGATGTACCTTACCCACATCGATGCCGGCGGAAACTCCAGCCCCGCCATCCTCATCGACAATGCCACCGCCGCCAACCGCGCCGTCAACATTCCTGAGTTTGTAAACATCCCCGGCGATGGCATCGAGGACATTCAGGTCCCCGCCGTGGATGTGTACAAGCTGATCGACCAGGCCGTGCTACTGGAAAACAAAAAGGAATACCAGCAGGCCCAGGCAATCTGGAAAGAGGTCTTGGCTCTGGATCCCGACGACGCAAAAAGTCACAACGATCTGGCCATGAACCTCTTTCTTCTTGGCGACACCGAGCAGGCCTACGAGCAGCTCCGCCAGGCCATCCGCATCAATCCTCTGCTGGTGGAAGCACACTACAATCTGGGCCGATTCCTGTTGCAGGAAGGCCATCTCAATGAGGCTCTCCCCGAGCTGGAAACCACCGTCAAACTGACTCCCCGATTCCATCCGGGCCAGCAGGCTCTATCCACTGCATGCGTGGCGCTGGGCAAGGAAAACGAGGCACTCGGCATGTGGCACGCCGCGCTCACCGAGGAGCCCAATAACGTTACCGCGCTGGTCGGCGCCGCTCGCATCCTGGCCACCCCATCCAACGATGCGCTTCGCAACGGCCATGAAGCCGTAGCTCTTGCCGCCAGGGCCAACGATCTCACCTCCGGAGGCGATCCCAACGTGCTTGATACTCTCGCAGAAGCCTACGCGGCGGCCGGGCAATTCTCCCAGGCGCTCACTTTCGCAAATCGCGCTCTCGACCAAGCCTCTTCTAAGGGAGATCAAGCGATGGTGGCGGCCATCCGTTCGCGGATAAGTCTCTACGCCGCCCATCGCGCGCAATGAGGAATTCGGAGGGCCTGCATTGGAATATTTTCAATGCAGCTGAATGCCTTGATCGGAATTCGGTCCTTAACTTTGTCGCCGACACGCAGTGTCCAAAATGAAGAGTGCGACTTCTTCGGCCGATCGACTGCTAACGTCCACAGCAAACGAGGCGTGGTCCTGGTAAAGCAACCGTCGAATCAGAAATCGTTCATGGGCCTTCTCTGTCTTGTGTAGGAGTGGGCGATAGGGCGCTTCGCCGCCACGTTCCTGAACTAAACATCGGTCGATTAGCGTAGCAAAAGGCGCATCCAGGAACACGATTAGGGCGTCGGGATTGTTTGATAGAAGAAGCTGATTTTCAGTGGCATCGATCGCCGCTCCGCCCAGAGCAATGACTCTATCCTCCCCCTCCAGGGCAAGAGCCAGGGCATCAGACTCGAGTTTGCGGAACGCGGATTCACCTTGGCTGGCGAAAATCCTTCTCGCTGTTGCCCCCGCAAAAGTCTCGACGTACCGATCGAGGTCCAGGAAGGCCCAGCACAATTTTTGAGAAAGAAGCCCACCAACAGTTGATTTCCCCGCGCCCATGAACCCCGTCAATACAATCCGAGAAAACGGAACGACCCGGCCATGAGATGTTTCCACCTCTCCCGAGAATCGCCGATCATCGTCCCCATTCCGCATAGAACAAAGATAAAGGACTAAGAAACGAAGACTTTCAGAGACGCTGTCGTGTCGTCTCTCGCAAATCGCCTTCCAATCAACTCGAAATAACGCAAGCCCATCTCAAATGACGGCACAAGCCCCCCTTTGTCGATGACCGCACGGAAGTCCTCGCTGGCGTACTGGCTGCCGCGATCCGAGTGCAAGATCAAACCTCCCGGTTGTGGACGGCGCTGATAAACTCCCATCTCCAGCGCGTCGATCACCAGGCTGCGGTGCATGTCCGGACGCATCGACCAGCCCACCATGTTGCGGCTGAACAGATCGATAAATAATTTATGTTTAAACGCAGGGAGACGGTAAAAATGATGGCGGAGAGCGAGGGATTTTAACCCTTCCTCTTCCTATGCCCCTGACTATACAGCGGATATTGCCCTAACACCCTCATTCCCCGGCGGTTCGCCGCTTGGCTCTTTAAGCTGCTCTAAGCCAGCGACCGCGTTCGTTATACCCGTTCTAGGTCAAAAGTATAGCCGGGTATAAGCGGAGCAGGGAAGCCGTGGCTCCGCCCACAGGACTTGGACTATTTAATCCGGACTGCTTTGGTCACCAGCGTGAGCTGATCACGATTGACCATGCGCCAAGTGCTGGCATCCTTGTTCTTAATGACACGTACCATGGGGGAGCTGTTGCCAGACATTTCAACTTCCCAAAGGCCCTCTTCTCCATTAATGGTTATTCTGTGTGCGTCTGTCTGCGCTCAGACTGTGTCACCTGAGCGCCAAGCGTATCTAAATGCACTGAACGAGTACAACGCTTACGTGACTCACCACGTCACTATCAAACAAATGAAGGGCAAGTACGGGTTGGATTTATCAGCTGGCAATCCACGAACAACAGTGGCTTGCCATCTGTCTGCACAGGTCGTCGTTGGATTGATATCAGGCAGTATGCTCTGAAATGCCAGGATGTCAATTAGGGAATTTCGCCACGCAGTCGATTCTGGACCTCCGGCCTTAGGAGCTAGCGCCCAAAAGGCTTAGGGGTTCAACTCCCCTCTTCCGCACCAATAACAAAATAATGGATTTAGATGGGGTCAATCATATCAACGGGTGGCCCTTACTTTTTAAAACGTAGTGGTTGCGAGCCTCAGACGCGAAAACGCGCCACACGCTCTACAGTTTTGTGCCCCGCAACTCGACCCATGGCCTTGGTGAGCTCCGCTTTCCACGCGGCAATCGCTCTTAGGTTGATGGCCTCTAGGCGTAATGGCCTCTAGCTCGCCGAGCGGATTCCTGTCGACGTCAACTACAGCGGCCTGGATGTGAGGCTGACTTGGGGCCCACGGGTATTGATCAACCAGTAAATGACGAAGCCCGTCAATCGCTCTCAACGAACCTTACTGACGTAATTCGACTTCGCGAAGGTTATTGCGCGTCGCGCCCATTGCAGTCAGCAACTCCGGATCTCCTAAGCTTTTCTTAGCCTGCCCCGGATATAGGCAAGATGCAACATAAGTAGGCCAAGGAAGATGAACGGAACGTAGAGGAGTGACACCTGGCCTGGCTGCTGTCGAAACGGGATGGCGCGAATGAGTTCCGTTATGCCCAGCAAAACTAAGACTGTACACGCGCCAACCCCGAACATCGAGAGAACACTCCCAAGCTTTAGAGCGGACGAGCTGAGCAAAGTTCCGATGATTAGCAAAATCACGGAACAAGCTCCGAGCAGGTCAAGGACAGCTCCCTCGCCGGCGGCTACGCAGAAAAAAGTAGAGCTGATTGACACCAACAGGGCAAAAATGAAGCTGAGGTAGAACACAATCGTTCCTCCTGACCTTCGCGATACCAGTTTATGTCTTCTGCAACGTCGAGCCGTTCAAGTCCTAATAAATGGCGCTTCGACCAAGTTGAATTTACACGGTGAGGTGCATCGCTGCGTATGCTCGCCAGGGGCGCCATTGTTCAGCGGTTTGCAGAGCCAGCTTTGCCGTAATAAGTGTTCCCGTCCCCAGCACACGCCGCAATCCCCTATCTCCGGCGGGAAATGCATCCGGCTCACCATAAGAGCGCATCGCTATCCATTGGGCCACACTTTCCTCAACCCCGCATATCGTGCGCAGCAGTTCGATCGTTTCGCCCAGGGGGCGCGAACTATCGAAGGTGAGTTTCTTGTGAGCTACGGCGATGGCGAGGTTTCTGAGGGTAGCGGCACGATCAGGGCTGATTCCGGCTCTTGAAAGATCTGCTTCGGCAAGATCCTCGGAGCGAGGAAAAAGATATGTGAGTCCGCGTACAGAGGACTCGAAGCGGATTCCGAATTGTTTGATGAGTCTGTCGATATCTCCAACTCTCCCTCTACTAGTCAACTTCTGGCCCAGGAGAGCAAGAACAGCGCCTTCAAAACCGTCCCAAACCCCGGGAGCCCTAAGTCCCGGATGGTGCTCTGATATTGCCTTCAATCGCGGGTCGCGAGACAAGTGACTTGCTATCTGGATTGGGTCTGCGCTCAGGTCAAAGATACGTCGAACACGCTCCACAATCTGCGACAAGCCCTCGTAGTTGGGCAGTTCCAGATGAATCAGTAGTCGGGAGGCTGCCTTATCCTGCGTCACACGCAGAACGCCCATGACTCGGCCTGCCTCTATGGTTCTGGCATACGAATCTCTCGATACAACTTCGATGCCCTGGATTGCCCTCCTGTGGAGAAATCCGATCAGATGATCCCAGTCGAATGGCGGACGATAGGGCAAGCGCAACTCTAGTCCCGTTTGGCGCGAGGGCGATAGGGACTCGCCACTCAGGCGACGAAGAGCGCTGGGTGACTGGCCGGTAGACAGGTGAATTGCGTGGTTGAATTCGCGGATACTCTTGAAGCCTGCATAGTGCGCAATCTGTGTAACGGGCAATCTAGATTCATCGAGCAGTTTTCGAGCCAGATGTACCCGTTGAGTAGTCGCGATCTTGATTGGCGATGCGCCGAGGTGCTGGACAAAAAGACGACGAAGGTGCCGTGATCCGATTCCCAGTCGTGCTGCCAATTGATCGACGCTCCCATCGTTGAGTGCACCTTCCAGAATCAATCTGAAGGCACGGGAGACCACGGCGGAACTGCCTAGCCATGCCGGAGTCCCCGGAGCAGCTTGTGGTTGACAGCGTCGGCAGGGGCGAAAGCCTGCCGCTTCAGCCGCCGCCGCGCACGCAAAAAGAACGATGTTCTTTGGCTTGGCAAATGGCACCGGACAGATGTTGCGGCAGTAAAGTCCGGTGCTTGTTGCCGCGGCAAAGAATCGTCCATCGAAGCGTTGGTCGCGGCTGTAAATCGCCTGCCAGCAGATCGCGGGATCGAGGGCCTGCGACGATTCAGAAGCGAAGTTGCGGCCGATAGTTTTCCTTGAGTAAGGGTGTTGGACCGAGATTAGGGAACTCCTGTTGGCGTTCGATGCTGTCTCGCCGGCTGAGTCCATGCGGGAATCCTAGCTACTCCCTCGTCAAAGAGTAGCAATTTTCGGACATCATGCCCACCGAGAGCGCCAATACGTCCGAAAATTGCCAGCAAATGTCCTTGGGTTACCTAAATTCGATTCAGACCACCGAGGAGCGGCCACCATGAGTTTCTTCAAGAACGTTCTACGACGACTAAACCCCTATGACAACATGCGCGGGATTGAAAAGGCTTTGGCGCTTCATCGCAGGAGCGAGGTACGGCCTGACGGGTTGACACTGATCCGGGCAACTAATCGTCTGGAGATCGGATGGCGAGCCCGAGAGATTCACCCTTGGGATCGCGGCCGCGAGCACTCTGAGCATGAGCTTCAATTCACTGAACGGTCGTTCGCCGATACGGATGCTGCCTTATCGCGGCTGTTCATCGCGCTGCCTGAAATTGATGTGATTGACTTCAGGGTAATCCACCCACGCTCCGATATCCGTATCCTTGCTGGCACAGTGGAACGCTCCGCTCCAGTGTCAAGCACTCACAGCCTATCTCCGAGGTCGAGATTATGGCGCAGAGGCGTAACGATCCTACTCCTTGCCATAGTGGCTTTGGTGCTCCTTTCGAGCACAAGTCTTGCCCAAACGCCGACACCGGCACCAAGCCCAGGCGCCGAGGACTCAAGCACCAGCACCGACCTATTCGTGATGATCGGCTCGGACTTCGACCGTCCCGGACTTCTGCCTCGCGCCAACTACAACATCGGCATTGGGCATACCTTCGGGTTCTTGAAGAAAGACCCCTTTGGTGACGAGCTAACCTTCGCCTACACGTACGAAAATAGCGGCAGCCACGGCTTTCTTCACACCGACTTCGGCGAACATACCGAGCAGGTGGGGTTGATGAAGAACTTCTCGTTGCCAAAGACGAAAGTCCTCACCGGGTACACCTGGATTCAGGAAGGCATCACCAGTTATACCGGCCATTCCAAAGTGCAGAATCGCCTGGACACCGGCCTGTCGCTGGGCGCAATCGTGCACATCAACAACAATAGTTCGATCTGGATCCAGGAGACCTACAGCAAAGTGGTTACGGTTTCCTGGTACACGACATCCAGCATTGGCTACACGTGCAGTTGGTGAACAGATCGAACCGCTCGGAAGCTCACTCTCCAGCTCACCCGACTACACTACTTCCTTGCCTTCCTCCCGCGAGCCTGAAACGATGAGTGGAGCAAGATGTCAGAGCTTATACAATTCGGTTCCTCTCCATTGCAGCCTGCCTTCGCCCAGCCTTCCAAGCCCAGTACTACCGTGCTCTGGTTGCAGATCGTCACTCTGGCGTGGATGTTAGTGGAACTCGGCGTCTCCGTATTTGCATCCGTGACTGCTCGCAGTCCGGCGATGATGGCCTTCGGTTCCGACAGCCTCGTGGAGCTTCTTTCAGCCGTTGTCGTGCTCCTGCAGTGGAACCCCAAGATACCAATCTCCGAACGCAAGGCGCACCGTGCGTCCGCTGTATTGCTCTTCGTGCTCGCCTTTGTAGTTGGGTTAATTGCGCTGGGGTCGTTGGTCCTTCGCTTGCAGCCTGAGACAAGTCAATCAGGTATCGGAATCACGATTGCTGCGCTCATCGCAATGCCGATCCTGGCCACTCTCAAGCGCCGCGAGGCTCGCCTCAGCAAGAATGCAGCCTTGGCTGCCGATGCCGTGCAATCCGCTACTTGCGCCTATATTGCGCTCATCACGTTGGCTGGCCTCGCGGTAAACGCAGCCTTCCATATCCCTTGGTTCGATTCGGTTGCCGCTTTAGTGGCCATTCCAATTCTCATTAAAGAAGGCAGGTTCACTTGGCAAGGTCGCGGGTGCGGGTGCTGCTGAGGTTGCGACGGTGCGTGTTCACGCTGACAGGAGCGTGGCTGTTTCTGTTTGTGTGTCTGCATGCTCACGGGCAGACCCCCTCGAAGACGTCCTCCGGCAATCCTCAAAATGCGGGCGAGGACAAAGACCCCATAGCCATTGTTGAGCTTGGCGCATCAACAAGCTGGAATCTCCGCGGAGGTACAGCAACGTTCGCGCCGAATCTTGCCGCAGAGGCGACACCGATCGAGAACTGGCTGGAGCTTGAGGCAGGAGTGTCGCCCTTTTATACTCGCAAGTCAACGGAATGAGACACCGACCTGCTTTTCAAACGGAACCGCAAACGAGTAGGCAGGATCAATCAACGGCTGGTCATGCAAGGGCGTAGTGTGTCCGCCGACGGCTGCGCGCTTCCGCCGGCGAGTAACAAGAGCACAAGAACCGCAAAAAACAGGCATCAGAGCGCCGATCTTCGCCCATGCCGCGGGATTCCGGATATCGGCCTTCCTAACTCGGCATAGTTCAGAGGTTCCTTAGGGTATCCATATACATTGCACGATGGCGCGGTCTCGCGGTCGTCTGCGGGAAGTGGCGGGACGCCAAACTACAGAACTCACCTCTTAAGCTTGCTTAGCGAGCATAGACCAACGCTCGACATCTTGTGCCCGAAATAGACTCCGCATGGTCGCCCCTTTGTCAGTGTGAACTGCGCGCCCATCCCTCGCGACCTGATCGCGTCAGAATTGTTTGGCCATGAGAAGGGCGCCTTTACCGGGGCACTTCAGCATCGTTTAGGGCGCTTTGAGCTCGCCGAAGGAGGCACAGTTTTCCTCGATGAAATCGGTGAGCTTTCGGCCGAGACCCAGATCGCGCTGTTGCGAGTTCCCGAACCGCTTCCATCGATCTGGAAGTTGGACTGGAGAACATGTCCCCGACCGCACCACTGAACACACCGCTTAGAGATCGACGTATTTCTTGCTTTCCTATGCTACATGAGCCCGAAAGTCATTTGCCCTCCTTCTACCACCACACTGCGACTCAGTGCGGAGCGGGGCAAGAACTAGGTGGTTGGGAGGTTTGTTGGCCAACCCTTTGACTCATGTGCAGTCCGTCAGCTGTAACTCAAGTTTCGCATGCCTGCGAGCCGGATCAACGACCGAGGACCGGAGCCGTAGTTCACATGAAGCCTTTTCTCTGTTAGCTACTCTTCATATGAAGCCGGCCCTGGACGCCGCTGACTGTAATACACTTCGCTTTAACTCACTCTATGGAATCTTCAATTGCACTGCTCGGCTTGGCCATCGCACTGTTTGCTTCGACGAATGTCGACGATGCCTTCGTTCTGATTGGATTCTTCGCAGATCCGAAGTTTCTCGCGCGCGACGTCGTGTTCGGTCAATATGCCGGAATCACCGCTTTGTTTGGAGTGAGTCTTCTCGCGTCGCTTCTTTCCCTGGTGATTCCTCGGCCCTATCTTGGCCTGCTGGGGATCGCACCTATATTGATTGGCGCAAAGAAACTCATTGATCTGTACCGTGAGCGGGACATAGGAGAAGCGACGTTGAAGCGTCAAGCCACCGCAAGCGCGTACGGACGTTGTGCAACAGTGGCGCTCGTGACGATAGCGAACGGTGGCGACAATATTGGAATTTACGCGCCGATGTTTGCGCTCCGATCATCCTACGAGATCGCCGTGATTGCGCTGGTATTCGTCGTGATGACGGCGCTTTGGTGCTTCGCCGCACAGTCCATGGTCAACCACCCTAAACTGGGCGTACCGATTCGCCACTACGGGCATCGTGCCGCTCCAATCATATTGGTGGGACTTGGAATCCTGATCCTCCATCAGGCGGGTAGTTTCGGATTGCTGTTAGGCAACGGTGGGCGCTAAAGAATGTTCACGGCCCGCGCCGCCAACAGCACTACGGTCGAAAAGGAGATCAGCGCCTGAATCATCATCAGAATCTTGGCCCATGACGACAGGACCGGAGAGTCAGTCGGCGAGAATGCCGTGCTCGTATTGAAAGCAAGAAACAGGTAATCCACGAACCCCGGACTCCAGCATTCCCCGCCCATTTCACGTTTTGCCTGACTGTTGAGCGTCATCAGCGGAAACAGAAACGCTCCATCAGTATGAACGCCGCGCAGCTCGCGAGCACGGGGGCCGCCTGCATCAAGCCGCCAGTACCATGATGCAAAGACTAGGATATTCGTGATCCACAAGGAAGATGCGGAACGCAACAAATCCTGAGGAGATTCCTTACGTAAAGGTAGCGCCGCCAGGAGCAGAGCTAGTGACCAGACCATGTCGACCGTCACGATTGAGGTCAGCACATACCCCAGAATCTTGTTGAGACTATCCAATCCACGCTGCCGGGCCCATGCTGTAGGAATCAACAACACCCCAACGACCGCGATGAGCAGCCAACCAGGACCCACCGATAGGGATTCTGGTAGTGCCAGGCGCAATCCACCCACAGCAAGGAGAGCGAGCATTGCAGGCCAGCGCGGTTCTAAACGGGTCGGCGCATTCGTCATGGCTGTTTCCATCGCGCAATGTCAGTTTGACGGAGTTATAAATCGCCTGTCTGACTGAATGAAAGCAACGGTTACCCTGCAGGTCTTTTGTTGAAGTGTGGAGTGGCAATCTTGCCACTCCACACTTCAATTTAACTCATCGAATCACCGCCCAAGAAAGTCATAGTGGCCTGTAGCGGCAACCAGCGGATTGACCTCGCCCGCGCAAGACGTATCCCTTAGCGAGTAATAGCAAAGGGAGATGCAGGTGAGGAACGGAAAAAAGGGCAGGTACACGCTTGAGTTCAAGCAGGAGGCGGTGCGACTGGTCGAGTCGGGCCAGAGCATTGCTGAGTCGGCTCCTCGTCCCCAAAACCAAGATCGTTACCGGTTACACCTGGATTCAGACTGGCCTCACGAGCTTCACTGGATATGCCGACGTCGAGAATCGTTTCTACGACGGCGAGGCTCTCGGCGCGGTGGTGCACATCAACGACCGCAACTCAATATGGATCCAGGAAAGCTATAACAAAATTCCGACTTTCCCTTGGTACATCACAACTGGCATTGGGTATACCTGGAGTTGGTGACAAGGGGCCGGTGGCTAAGTCCCTCCTTGGAAATTTGGGTGCCCTGCTCGCGAAAACCAGCGGAAAAGCATTTTGCGCCCGAGCTTTCGAGGTGAAGTGTGAAGATAGCAAAACCATACCGATTTTAGAATTTCCTTATGTAACTTTTACGTTAATCGAGCGATGATCCAGAAATCTGGACCCAACGGGGCGACCTTGGCTGCACTTCTTTGCGAAGTACACATAGGAGAGCACTGTCTCAAGATTCGCGTTTCTCAGCGCAACTTATGATGTCTCTGCAAAACCCTTGCGATTTCCTTACTTGACCGGGACAAGAATCTGAGATGAGGATCAGCGGCCTAAACCGGTGATCCTTTGTGAGCGCCAACGCATTCTAAGCTGACGACGCCAAGCGTTGAGGAGACTGAATCGAAATGACGATGAACTTCAGGACGGCCATCATTCTAGTAATTGCAATATGCAGTGCTGCCGGGCAATTGTGGGCCCAAGCTCAAACCCCGACAGCCGGTCCTGTGCAGAATTTATCATCGCGCCCAACGGAAAAAGCAGGCCAACTGAGTGCCTTCCTCACGAATCCCCCATCAAATCTCATAGAAACGGCTACGGACAAATCTTCCGGCGATGCGGCCCCTGCAAGCCCGGCATCCAAAAGCGGCGAGACTTCGAAGCCGGCTGATGCCAGTGCAGCTGCGCCCGCGTCCGCCAGTGTTGCGCTGAAGAAGGAAGCGGTTATCAAGGAGATCGCCGCGATCAAGCAGATGCAAGATGAAATGAAGGCGCGGATTGCGAAGCTGGAGTCCGAGCTGAATCCGGGCAGTGCATCGGACGATGCGACAAGCGCGGAGCGGGATGCCAGTGCGTTGCGTTCGGCGGAGAAGTGCGAAACGGGCGGTGTGGCTGTTGTAGGTCAAGCCGCAGCGTCACCCGCTCCAGCGGCCGCTCCCGCCACCCCGGAAATCGATGCCCAGGTTACCACGAAGGGAGAGCCATTCCCGGGCGATTGGACCTGGCTCAACAGCAATGGCCATGCAAGCGATAGCCCCATGAGCACCAAGTACTT
>Ga0182030_10022770_pt1 | contig 11641 bp, 10 predicted proteins | sample 812S3MmetaG_FD_121299 | JGI IMG/M metagenome (GOLD analysis project Ga0182030, IMG submission 121299) | Permafrost microbial communities from Stordalen Mire, Sweden - 812S3M metaG (Illumina Assembly) | ecosystem: Environmental > Terrestrial > Soil > Wetlands > Permafrost | place: Sweden... | reverse complement strand
GCTCCACAGGCGCAGCCGCTGCTCACGGCCGCGGCGGCGGTGGATCAACGTCGGCAGGATGTGCTGGGCGAGCGCATCAAAGGTCTCGCGTTCGCGGAAAAAATAGGTTTCGCCGATTGTGAGATGGCTCGCCAGGATATTCAGTTGCGGCCTTGTCAGAGGTGTCGACAAGAGCCATTCGGCGCAGTTGCCGGTGTCCGTGAAACCGAATTCCGTAGCGGCTGCCATGAGGCCGCGCTGCAGGTCCGAGCGACGCTCCGGTGGGAAATGCAGCCCGGTCTGCTGGGCGACGAATTCGCTCAGGCGGGGCCAAAGTGCATCTGATATGCCCTCAGTCCGCACGCGAGAGCGTCCGATTCATCGCCGCATCGAGCGTCTCGGCCTCGTCCGCCGAGAGGAACGCCTCCAGGTCATGAATCAACACCAGATCATCCGCGATCGGGATCACCCCACGGATGTGCACCAGGCCCGGCGCAAGGCTGCCGGCATCGACCATGGCAGAGGGAGGGTATTCGAACACGCCAGCTACAGCGTCGATGACCAGCACCACCGTGCGCTGAATGGTGCGCGCAATGAGGAACTGGTCCGCCGGATCGATGTCCCGCTCCGGCAGACCAAAGCGTCGCCGAACGTTGAACACGGGAAGGACCCGGCCCGCGACGTCGATTGCTCCCAGCACGATGGCAGGCGCATTTGGCAAGGACGTCACTTGAACGGCCCGCACGATCCGTTCGACCGAGGCCAGCGGCAGTGCATAGCGGCCTGCGTCCAGCGAAAACACTACCCAGTGAGCCATCTGGTCCAGCGTCGGCGGCATGGAAGCGGCGGGTTGCGCCAAGGATCTCTTTCCGAGTGTTTGGCCCAACGCCCCTCCTCCTTGTGCAGCGATGCCAACCGATTATGAGGACTTGCCCGTGTAGTTGGCAATGAGTACCGCGGTGGTAGACGCCGTCCCGTGCGAACCATATCGGGAAGATTTTCAAATGCGCGATAAAGACTGCTGCCGGCAAACAAGGCGCGGGCGCGCTTACCGCCTGCGGCGTCGGCGCGCCGCGCGAGCTCCTCGGGAAGCATGAACTCCGCATCCAGAAGATCCCGCAACTTCAACTGTGCGGCAGCACGAATCACCTGGGTCGCCCAAAAACCCTCGATCAGCTCGCTTAAGCGTGTGGCTAGCGCAGATGCAGGAGTAGCGTCGCTCATCGAGTGCCTCGCGAATCGTCTAATTCCTTTTCTGGCGCCCGAACAATTCCCGAATCTGCGCCCTGAGTCAGATGTTGTAAGGATCCGACGTCGCCCGCCGGCGCCAGAACTGAAAGACCTCGACAGATGGAACGCTTTGCATTGATAGCTTCGATCTTAGGCGGCGGTTACAGCCGTCGGCAAGGTGCTAACCTTACGCATGCCCGGCGCATTGGCTGACCCGGCCGCGCGTCACCAAAGATCAAGGAGAAATGGTCATGAAGTACCGCACACTGGGACGAACCGGCATCAAGGTGAGCCCCTATTGCCTGGGCGCGATGATGTTCGGTGCCGGGGGCAACCCTGATCACGGCGACTCGATCCGCATCATCCACAAGGCTTTGGATGCGGGGATCAATTTCGTAGACACTGCGGATGTCTACAGCCGGGGCGAATCCGAGGAGATCGTCGGCAAGGCGCTCAAAGGTCGGCGCGACGACATCGTGCTCGCTACCAAGGCGCACGGGCCGATGGGTGACGACCCGAATCATCAGGGTAATTCGCGACGCTGGCTCGTGCGCGAGGTCGAAGCCTCGCTGCGCCGCCTGCAGACCGACCACATTGATCTCTACCAGATCCACAGACCCGCGCCCGACACCGACATCGAGGAAACCCTCTCCGCCCTCACCGATCTGATGCGGGCGGGCAAGGTACGCGCAATCGGCTCATCGACCTTCCCCGCCGCGGAGATCGTTGAAGCGCAGTGGGTTGCGGAACGTCGGGGCCTGGCGCGCTTTCGCACCGAACAGCCGCCCTACTCAATCCTCGGCCGCAGCATCGAACGGGACGTGCTGCCCGTATGCCAGAAGTACGGGATTGGCACGCTGGTATGGAGCCCGCTGGCGAAGGGCATGCTCACCGGCCGCTACCGCAAGGGCCAGCCGCAGCCGGACAGCGGGCGCGCCAAGCGTTTCCCCAAGCAGATGACCGACGAGCACAACCTGGATGCCATCGAGAAACTGATTCCTATCGCGGAAGCGGCCGGACTGTCGCTGATTCACATGGCCATGGCCTTCGTGATGGCCCATCCCGGCGTGACCTCGGCGATCATCGGCCCGCGCACGATGCAGCATCTCGACGATCTGCTGGCTGGCGCTGAGGTCGTCCTCGGCGATGACGTCCTGGACCGGATCGACCAGGTCGTTCCGCCGGGAACCGATACGGGATCGATGGGCGCGATCTATGAGCCGCCGGCGGTGACCCAGGCAAGCGTGCGTCGCCGTCCGGTCACCGAGCGCTCCGCGGCCTGACCCGGGGCGCGACAAGCCCCGTCCTTCAGGGCGGGATAAGGATAGCGCGGTCCTGGTGGGATGTTTTCTGCTGTTGGAGGTACTGCCGAACGACTTCAGCGGGACGTCGTCAGGACGACGACAGTTGGCATCCTGTCGCAGCGAATCGGCTGCGACCGATACAGCTTTGGCGTCGCCCCGTTGCAGAAAATAGCGCGCGCCGCCCCATAATTGACCGCAATCGAACTATGCGCATATAATGCGCATATCGGAGGCAACCATGAAAACGGGTTTCAACGCTGCAGCTCGCAAGCGCCCGGTCAATCTGACTTTGAACGAAGACCTGGTGAGCCAGGCAAAGGCGATGACCGACAATCTCTCCGGGGTCGTTGAATCGTTGCTCGCGGAATTCGTCGACCGGGAAAGCAGGGAACGCCTGGCAAAGGCCAAAGTCGTGGAAGCAGCGGCAGCCGCGTGGAACAGGTTTAATTCCAATACGGGCTCGATTGCTGACGAATACTCATCTCTCTGATGGCACAGTTTGATGTTCACCGGAACTCCGGGAAGCACAAGGACACCATCCCCTTCGTCGTCGTGGTGCAATCAGCACAGTTTGACACCTACAAGCGAAGAGTCGTTGTACCACTGGTCCGAGCGACAGCGATTGGCAAGGTCGACTACCCTGGATTTAATCCGACTTTCAGAATCCGCCGCGCTGCCGTCGTCTTACATCCACTTGAGATCGTGTCAATCCCGGTTGATCAACTCGGCGAGGTGGTTGGCTCGCTTCGCGATGACAGCCAACTGATTATGGCGGCGCTAGACGAACTTCTGACGCGTGCCTGGAAGTAACTGAGGTTTCGCAAACCCAGCCAACGATGTGGCCGGCAAGGGCGTTGCCGACTCTGTTGCTGCACGGGCGTCACGGCAGATAGCCGAACAACTCCTCGCTGCTCATCACGTGGCAGTAGATCATGTTGATGACTTCGAGCTCATTGCGGTGAGGTCCGTCGGTTCCGGCCGCACAGCCATCCTCGATTACGATAACCGAGAAACTCTCATCGGCGAGGCTGCGAACCGTCGAAGACACGCACTGATCGGTGAAGATTCCGCAGCAAATCACCTGCGTGATGCCAAGGTTGGTGAGCATCAGGCGCAATGCCGTGCCTGTCAGCGCACTGTCGGTGGTCTTGGTGACTACGATCTCGCCCGGCAGCGGCGCGATCTCCGCTGCAATCTGCGATTCCCAGGCGTCTGCCGGCAGGATTACATTGTTCCAGCCTGGCAGGCGCTGACTGAGCGAGCGGTCGCGCCCATCGACGGTTTGGCAGGCAATGCGCGCAAACAGAATTTCATGACCATCGCCGCGGAAGCGATTCAGAACGCGACGCACCGTTGGCATCACCGTGGTGCGCATGCGCGTATGAAAGGGAGTCCAGGCATCGTAATCCGCTTGGGCTGCCGGATCGAGCGTTGCAGGGTCGGGACGCGCCAGATAAGCGTTCTGAACATCTATCACCAGCAGCGCCAACTTGCCCCGGTCGAGTTTCGGATCCGGCGGTTCCGGCGCTTGCTGGTAATAATGAGAGCGAAATGCCGTTTTCCAGGACTTGTGGTGTGGCAGCGCCATGCGCTGCCGAGACTAGCAAGCCGCGGATCTTTTTGCTGGGCTGCACGACGCGCCGTTTTTGCGCCGCGCCACGGACGTACGCCCGTCTTTGGGGCGTCCGCCACCTGCAGCACTCTGTGGCCAGCCGCTTCAGGTTGGGTGATTGGCAGCCTGCATTTATGAATCAGCGGCCTCGTTAAATGGCAACAGTTTCATCGGAGATTGTTGACAATACGACTCGCTCCCGTCGTATGGATGCATCGCCTGTGAGCATCGCAGGAGGTGTGCGAATGTGTCCCGCGGATCGCGTGGTATGTTCCTTGCAGCTGTCCTTCAAACAACGCGAGGGGCACTGTCATGGTGGGGCCGTTGCAATCTCAATCAGTCGCTGCGCGGAGCGCGCAACGGCTGCACCGTCGCACAGGGGTAGGCGCCGCGTTGTGCGGCACCGTGCTGGCGACGATCGGACTGACCCAGTGGGCCTCGGCCGCGGACGCGACCGACACCAGCGACGATGGCGGCCTCCAGGAGGTTACTGTGACGGCGGAGAAATTCACCTCCACCATCCAAAACACACCCATCAGCATCTCGGCCCTGACCGGCGAGCAGCTGCAGGCGGCAGGCATCACCACCATCGAAGACCTGATCCACGATGTCCCCGGTCTGTCGATGCGCACCGCTGGTCCCGGGTTGACGGAGTACGAAGCGCGCGGCCTGGCCTCTAACGGCGGCGCGGCCCCCACGGTAGGCTTCTACCTCGACGAAATTCCCCTGTCCCCACCGGCATTGTCACAATCGGGCAAGGTCGTCATTGACCCTGATCTGTATGACGTCGAACGCATCGAGGTCCTGCGCGGTCCCCAGGGCACGCTGTACGGATCCGGCTCGATGGGCGGCACGGTCAAGATCATCACCACACCGCCGAAGCTGGACACCTGGGAAGGTTCCGCGCAGGTGGATGGATCTGACACTCAGGGTGGCAGCGGCAACGGCAGTGCCAGCTTCGCGCTCAACGCGCCGCTCGGCAGCATGTTCGCGGTGCGGGTGGTGGGCAGTGAGCAATACCGCAGCGGCTGGATCAATGAAGTCACACTGGATCCCTTCCCACTGCCCCTGTTGGCTCCCGGCCCGGTTGCGGGCTCGTCCGTAAAGGCCACGTCCTACGGTGATCTCGCTACCGCACCCGAGACCAACGTCATCCACGATGCCAACACCGAGCGACTCTCGAACGCGCGGGCAAGTCTCCTGTTTCAGCCGCGCGATGGCACCTCTGCGACGCTCTTCTATATGAGCCAGCACTTGGACATGGGCGGCTATGACCTGCTCGACAGCACACCCACGACGAGCACCTCGCCCGGACCGGTGTACGACGCACACTTCGAGGCGTTCCCGATCCGCGAGCCGATCCAGGATGACGTCCAAATCTTCGGTCTGACGGTCAACCAGGACGTGGGTTTCGCGGACATGACCAGTGCGACCTCGTACTTCAACCGTGAGGCCCGCCAGACGCAGGACGCTTCGACGTCCCTTTTCTACTCGAATTTCCCGGGGGCACCGAATCCGCCCGGATACTATTGCGCGGTACCTTCTGCCAGTTGCACCGGCCCGGCTCCGCCGGCGCCTGGAAGCTATCCCGCGCTGGCGCCGGTTGCGTATTCGGAAGTGGACCCCTCGCACCAGTTCGCGCAGGAACTGCGCCTGACGTCCCACGACGTCGCAGGGCTGCACTATGTCGTCGGTGGCTTCTACAGCGTGCTGAACTCGGTCTGGGAGGAGGAGAGTGCAAACGCCGCGACCATCCCCTTCGGCATCCCCGATGGCAGCTATTTCACCTCCTACAATCCCTACCGCGTCATCCAGACCGCGATCTTCGCCGATGGCTCCTACGCCATCACGAATCAGCTGAAGTTTGCGACCGGGGTACGCTGGTACCAGTACAACAGCGAGCAGCACGAGGAATCGTGGGGCTACGACGCTCCGAATGCATCCCCCGGAGTTGTGACACTGACCCAGGCGGCCGACAAGGGTTACAACCCGCGCTTCAATCTGTCTTATGAGCCGACCCCGGACCTGGATCTGTATGCGACGGCGTCCAAGGGCTTCCGGCCCGGCGGCGCCAATCAGATCATCCCGCCGTCGAATGAGCCGCCGTACTGCACGCCGGGTACGCTCGCCTTCAAGCCCGACAGCGTCTGGAACTATGAACTCGGCGAGAAAGCCAAGCTGTTCGACAACTGGCTCACCATCAACGGCGACATTTATTACATCAAGTGGACCGGTATCCAGCAGGTGTTCACGCTGGTGTGCGGCTACCAGTACTACAACAACGCCGGCAACGGACGTTCTTACGGACCGGAGCTCGAGATCCACGCCAAAGTGACCGCAAATTGGGCAGTGCAACTGAGCGGCACCTACACCAACGCGCGGATCACCGACCCCACCCCCGCCTTCCAGCAATACCTCTCACAGCAGGTCTCAACGCCCAACGGAGCCCCAGCGTGCCCGGTCACCGGCAGCTGCACGGCGCCTATACTGAACGTGCCCAAGGAGACCGCCAGCGCGGCGCTGATCTACACGCAGCCGCTGCCCAACGATTATCTGCTGACAGGGCGCCTGGATGACTCCTTCGTCGGGCAGTCATACGACGTCGCCTACTTCTACGGGCTCACGCTGCCCTCCTACAGTATCGCGAACTTTCGCGTGATCCTCGCCCACGGCCCCTGGTCAGCCCACCTGTACCTCAACAACCTGGCGGACAAGGTGGCACTGATGACCGCCAACAACACCAGCTTCCAATTCAACGTGCCACAGGTGGTACGCTATTCCACCAATCAACCGCGAACCGTCGGCATCCAGTTGAACTATGCATTCTGATCGTGGGGCCTAGGCATCGAGCGCGGCCGGTGATTCCGGCAGGATCTGGCCGCCATCGACGACCAGGCTCTGGCCTGTGATGTAACCCGCCTCGAGACTGGCGAAAAACAGCGCCGCGTTCGCGACGTCGGCGACGGAGCCGAGCCGGCGCATCGGCACGCACGCTTCCGTCTGTCGAATGTAGTCCTCGCCCATCGCCGCCAGGCCCTCGGTGAGGATGTTGCCCGGCAGAACGGCATTCACGGTGATGCCGGAGAGTGCAAGCTCGATGGCAGCGGTTCGCATGAAGCCCAGCTGCCCTGCCTTGCTGGCGGCGTAGTGCGCCCAGCCCGGGAAACCGGTCACCGGACCGGTGATGGACGAGGTGAGGATGATGCGGCCGAAGCGCTGCGCCTTCATGGCTGGCAGACAGGCCGATACCGACAGAAAGGTACCTTTGAGGTTGGTACCGATGACTGCATCGAAATCCTCTGCAGTCATGGCGCCCAGCTTCGCCGCGGGAAAGATGCCGGCGTTGGCACAGAGCACGTCGATGGCGCCGAATGCAGCCAGCGCTGCCGCGGCCATCGCCTCCATCTGGGCGGCCTGTGTCACATCCGCCGCAAATGCCCGGGCCTCAGCGCCCGCAGCGAGGATCTCTGCCGTCACCTGTTGAGCCTCTGCAAGGTTGCGGGAGACGACCAGCACCCGACAACTCGCCTGGCCGAAACGCAGTGCGATGCCACGACCGATGCCTTTGCTGGCGCCCGTGACGATGACCGAGCGACCCTTGAGTGGGCTGAACATGTGGCAATACCCCTAGATTGAAGTAATCGGATTCAGGAAGCGCCCGTGCTGCAGTTGCTCCGCAAGGGCGATCGTCCCGGCCGTATAGTCAGCGCCAAACTGCCGGGCGAACGGTATCTCGGCATGCGAGGCGAGCCAGGCCATCAACAGAATGCGCCGCAACACGACAAACGTCGGAATCTCCTCCAGCTCCTCCGCCGACAGCGGCGCTACCCGCTGATAGCCAGTTATCCATGCGCGCAACAGGTCCGGCACGATCGGCTCGTGTTCGATGAAACTGGCGGCGGACGCGAAGTCATAGAGAAACCAGCTGAAGCCACAATCATCGAAGTCGATGATCCGCAGGTGCGGTTCCGCCACCAGGAGATTCGCCAGACGCAGGTCCGCGTGAACCAGGCCGAAGCGCTGCGGTCCCATGCCGAAGCGCTCGATCCGCTGCCTGATGAAGCCGAGCGCCCGCTCGAGCGTTGCGGTCCCGGATGACTCAAGTCCGATTGCCGCACGCCACGAACCCCAGAAGCCATTCGCGCCCACCATGGCATCGAGGTCCCAGCGCCTGCGGCAAAACCCGGGCGGCAACGTCCACGATCGCGCATGGGCGTGCATTCTCGCGCTGAGTTCTCCGAGCCGCTCGAACCAGTGGATGGTGTCGACACCGGCATCCGGCTCCCGCCCGGGCAAGTATTCGAATGCGACCGCATAGCGGCTCGGCCGACCGGATAGCGACTCCAGCGTCTGCACCAGCTCGCCGTCGCGCCCCGCGATCGGTGCTGCCGTTTCGATCACGGCGTCGCGACGCAGGGCGTTGATCCAGGCGAGTTCGGAGCGGATTTCCTGCGCCGTGCAGTAGCCGACCCGATGCACGCGCAGTACGAGCTGCCGTGCACTCACCGGGTCGGTGAGCGCGAAGGTCGCGTTCTCTGACACGTTCAACAGACGTATGGCGGTCGCGGGGGCGAGCCCCCAGCACGACAGGTCCCGTGCCACCATGAGCTCGAGTTCGGTCAGAACCTCTGGTGTGTACTCCCCGGCCACCGGCCTATGGCACCTCGCTCAAGACCGCGTCCAAAGTCGCGATGAGTCGGTCGGCATGCTCGACCGAAAAGCACAGCGGGGGACGAATCTTGAGCACCGTTCCAAAGCGGCCCGCCGCGCCGATCAGCACCTGCCGCGCCCGCAGTCCATTGATCACGGCCGCGGCCCGCGCGGGTGCGGGGGAGCCATCAACGGGTTCTGCCAGCTCCACACCCAGATACAGACCGGCGCCCCGGACATCGCCGACTCCGGGGTGGCGCGCCGCAAGCTCGAGCAGGGATCGCCTGAGATAGTCGCCGACTCGATGGGCATTCTCCATCAGGCCCTCCTCGGCAATCACCTGCAGCACCGCCCGTCCGACGGCGGCCGCAACCGCGGAGCCTGCGAAAGTATTGAAGTAGCCGACCTTGGCGCACAGGGCATCGAGGATCTCGGGGCGCGTGATGGCCGCGGCGATGGGGAAGCCATTGCCCATCGGCTTGCCCATGGTGATGATGTCGGGCTCAATACCGTGCCGCTGGAAACCCCAGAAAGAGGTGCCCGTGCGGGCAAAGCCCGGCTGCACCTCATCGGCGATGACCAGTCCGTTCGCCCGGTGCACGGCGTCGACGGCGTCGCGTAGGAACCCCGGCGGGTCCGCGAACACACCGTCACTCGAGAAGATGCTGTCGATCAGCAAGGCGGAGAACCGGTGGCCGTGCCGCTCCAGGTCAGCAATCGCCGCGGTCACCTCGCTCGCGAACTGCTTCGCCAATCCCGCCGATGACGCACGGCGGCGATCGGGCGCGGGGATGGTCCGTACATGCGGCGGTTGTACCCAGTGCGCGAATGAGCTGGGCGACACCTCCGTCACGCGGGCCGTATTGCCGTGATAGGCTGATTCGGTGACGATAACCCCGTCTGCGCCCGTGAAATGTGCGGCCAGGCGCAACGCCAGATCATTCGCTTCACTGCCGGTGCAGGTAAAGGTGACATTCGAGAGGACAGCCGGGACGGTCGCCAGCAATTCTTGCGCGAACTCGATGATGCCGGGATCCAGATAGCGGCTGTGAACGTTCAGCTGACCCAGCTGCCGCATCGCCGCCTCGACCACCCGTGGGTGACAATGGCCGACGGAGGGTACGTTGTTGTAGGCGTCCAGATACGCCACGCCCTGCGCATCGTATAGCCAGCAACCTGCGCTGCGCACGAACTGCAGCGGCTGCTCGTAGAACAGCACCGATGCCGACCCGAAAACCTCGGCCCGTTGACGCAGCAATCCCTCGAGCGCGCCCCCGGCAGCCGCCGCCTTCATGTCGAAGGCGTTCAGTGCCAGGATCGGTTTCATGATTCGGCGGGGGTCTCCGCAGGGACGGAGGCGGCATGGATGGCCATGAACCCCGTCGGCAGCGGTGCGCTCGCGATCTTCGGACGTGCCCGCATGATGGCCCAGGAGGCCAGCATCCAAGCCAGGGCCACGTAGGGCCACAGGTTGTTGGGAAAATCGGGGACCGGGTACAGGCTGCAGTAGAGCACCCACAGCAACAGAATCGGGCCCAGTACGCACACGGCCGGCCACAGCGAGCGCCCTTCGCGCGAGGCTTCCACGACTTCGGCACCCCCGACGGCGATGTAGACCAGGATCAGGGCGAGCACCGCGATGGTACTGGTGTAGCTGTAGAAGTTGCTGGCCCCCACGAAAGGCGCCCAGATCACAAATGGAAGAATGATCACGATCGCGGCTGCCGAGACGGCTGCCGCGGGTGTGCCATGCACGGAATGGACCCCCGCCAGCGGCGGCGAAAGTCCGACCCGGCCCAGCGCGAACAGAATGCGCCCCGCCGCCGCGAGGCACCCCAGCACTCCGGAGAAGCAACTGATCGCTGCGGCCAGATCCAGTGCGATGGCGACCTTAGGCGACGCAAAGCGTAAGGCGAGATCATTGAGGGGCGCCGGTGAATTGGCCAATGCCTTGATCCCGACCGACCCGAAACCGATGACTTCGCAGTACCCGACGAAAACGAAGAACACACCGGAGCCGATGACCGTAGCGAACAATGCGATCGGGATGTTTCTGCGGGGATGCACGGTCTCCTCCCCCAGGGTCGCGGCACCCTCGAAACCCGCGAAACACAGGATGCTGAAGACCATGCCGAAACCCATTCCCGACCAGCCGCCAAAGCCCGCAGCGGGCCGGAAGGTCTCAAGAGTCTGCGCTACCCCCGGATGCACCTGCCGCAAAATGCTGATGCAAAGCCCTAGGATCCCGACCACGGCGGCTCCCTCCAGCCACAGCATCAGACGGCCCGCCAAGCGCATATCGCGATACGCAAGCCACCAGGCAAGCACGAGCGCGGCGCCGCCGATCATCAGCCACAGCGCCGCGTTGTCGATCCCGAATGCCTGCTTGAACGCCGCGCTGGAAAAGCTGCCGACCAGTGCCGCAAAGCCCGTGCCGAAACCGAAGTATGTCAGCAACATGGTCCAGCCCGCGACGAAGCCCATGCGCCGGCCAAAGGTATGCGCGATATACGCGTACGCGGAGCCCGCGTGTGCGACGCGATGCGTGAAGGCCATGAATGACACGGCGATCAGCGCCATCGCGACGGTGCCGATCGCGAAGGCGAGCGGCGCGGCGGGTCCGGTGGCCTGGACCACCAGGGTGATGTTGAAAGCAGCGGTGACCGTAGGCGAAATGACGGCGAGCGAAAGGCCGATGGCCTCCGGCAGACTCAGGATGGAGCGTAGAGGTGCCATGCCTTCCCATCATAAAGGGTGCCACGCACCGCTCCAATCACTACTGGCGTCGCGCCCTCAAAGGGTGCAGCACGCCCCACAATGTTCCACGTGCCTCGCGACTCACCGAACTTCGGTCAGGCGCGCCATC
>Ga0182030_10022768_pt1 | contig 11642 bp, 9 predicted proteins | sample 812S3MmetaG_FD_121299 | JGI IMG/M metagenome (GOLD analysis project Ga0182030, IMG submission 121299) | Permafrost microbial communities from Stordalen Mire, Sweden - 812S3M metaG (Illumina Assembly) | ecosystem: Environmental > Terrestrial > Soil > Wetlands > Permafrost | place: Sweden... | reverse complement strand
GGCAATTCCTGCGGGAAAGGAGGCGATTCCAGCAGGAATCGCGACCATTCCTGCGGGAAGCGGGACAATTCCAGTCGGAAGCAAGGCCATTCCCGCCGGAAAAAACAAACCCGCCCGCAGCCGGAGCCACGGGCGGTTTGATTGAATTCAGATTTTACGCCGCCACTTCGACGCCTTCGAGGAAGCCCTGCAAATGCCGCACGCGCGTCGGATGGCGCAGCTTGCGCAGCGCCTTCGCCTCGATCTGGCGGATGCGTTCGCGGGTGACGTTATACATCTTGCCGATTTCCTCGAGCGTGCGCTCGTAGCCGTCCAGCAGGCCGAAACGCATTTCGAGAATCTTCCGTTCGCGGTCGGTCAGCGTCGTCAGCACGTCGCTCAATTTTTCGCGGAGCAAACTGTAGCTGGTCACGTCCGACGGATTTTCCGCCGACTTGTCCTCGATGAAATCGCCGACGCTCACATCGCCGTCATCGCCAACCGGCGCGTGGAGCGAAACGGGCTGTTGCGCCATTTTCAATAGCGCGTGGATGCGGGCGACGGGCATGTGCATTTCGTCGGCCAGTTCTTCCGGCGTGGGTTCGCGGCCGAGTTCCTGCGTGAGCTGCTTCTGCGCACGCCAGAGCTTGTTCATGATTTCAATCATGTGAACCGGAATACGGATCGTCCGCGCCTGATCGGCGATCGAGCGCGTGATGGCCTGGCGAATCCACCAGATCGCGTAGGTGGAAAATTTGTAGCCGCGGCGATACTCGAATTTTTCGACGCCCTTCATCAAGCCGATGTTGCCTTCCTGGATCAAATCGAGGAACGACTGGCCGCGGTTGGTGTATTTTTTGGCGACGGAAACGACGAGGCGCAAGTTGGCCTCGGCCATGTGCGTCTTGGCCTTGAGCGCGCGGTCGGCGGCACCTTTCAATTCCTTGAACGCCTTGTGAAAGTCCTCGCGCGGCATCCGCCCGAACAGTTCCAGCGTCTGGATTTTCTGCTGCTCGGCCTCGGCGGCGGCGCGGCGCTCGGTGGTGTTGCGCTGCGGTTCCAGCTCCTGCAAATGCCGCAGGCTGGCCTGGAATTTTTCGTGGATGTTGCCGGCCACGACGATCATTTCCTCGACCACTTTCTGCTTGTAAAAAAACTTGGCGAACGCCTCCTGGAGCTTCGCGCCCATTTTTTTCAGTTCGCGCTCCAGCTTTTCCTTGCGGCCTTTCTGCTGCGCCTTCTGCCATTGGAAATATTTCTCGTCCACCTTCTGGTCGGCGTCGTGGACTTTCTTGATGAGCTTGCGCAAATCCTTCAGATGCCCTTCGCGGTTGGCGATTTTTTTATCAACAATGACGCGGTCAAAACGCTCCTTGGGCGGCTCGGACAAAAGTTTTTCCGCAATGGCGATGTGTTCCTTCGCCGTGAAACCGAGGCTATAAACGATGCGTTTCATCTCCACTTCCGCATCCTCGATTTTTTTGCAAATCTCGACTTCCTGTTCGCGCGTGAGCAAAGGCACTTTGCCCATCTGGTTCATATACATCCGCACCGGGTCGTCCAAAATTTCCAGCCGCGCGTCCTCGTCGGCTTCTTCCTGCTGGGCCTGGTCCGGCTGCTTGCGTTCGGCGCGTTCGGCTTCGGCCTGGTCCATGACAATTTCCACGTCGAGACCGCGCAGCTTGGTCAGCAGCGCATCAAGGTCTTCGGGACTCAAATTATCCGGCAGAATGTCGTTGATGTCGTCGTAGGTGACGTAGCCATGCTCCTGCGAGAGATGCAGCAGCGTCTTGATGGTCTCGGTCAAATCCACCGCCGTCACCGATGACACCGGCGCCGCCACGGGCTGGCTGCTCACGGCCGGGGTCGAAGCCACCGCCGGCTTGGCCTTGACGGCGTCCGACTTGGCCGCTTTGCTGGAAATGACAAAACGCCGCCGCACCGGCGGGGTTTTGACTTTCGGAGTTTTCGGACTGCTGCTGGATTTGTGGCGCGACGCGCTTTTCGACGTCGCAGCTTTGCGTTTCAACATAAATTATCAGACTAAAAAACACCGCGCCGGTTCAGAAATAATGACCGTCCGACCGCAAAAAGCGGCTTCTGACGATACACCTGCGTTCATTGCGTGAAGCTGGAATTGCGAACACCAGAAGACTGACGCGGGCCAATACTAGCCTTTTTTGCGGAAAATTCAAGCAAAATCTTTGTTTTATCGGCCTGAATTGCCGGATTCCCAACCTTTTCAAACCTCTTTGCGCACCGCCGCCACATCCCGCGCGATTTGCTCCCGCAACTCCGTCGGCGAGGCAAACCGCCGTTCATCGCGCAGCTTGGACTCGATTTCCACCTCCAGCTCCTGCCCGTAAAGATCGCCGGCAAAATCGAGCAAATGCGCCTCCACCCGCAACTGCAAACCCGCCGCGACCGTCGGCCGCACACCGAGGTTCAAAGCGACGCGGTAAAACTGGCCGCTGAATTTTGCGCTGGCCGCATAAACGCCATTCGGCGGCAGCACCAGATTCGTCGCGTCCAAATTCGCCGTCGGAAAACCAAATTGCCGGCCCAGCCGGTCGCCGACCACCACGCGCCCGCAAATCGCACAAGGCCGGCCAAGCATCTGCCCCGCCGCGTCCAAATCGCCGCCGCGAATCGCCTCGCGAATCCGCGTGCTGCTCACGGTTTGACCGTCCAGCGCCAGCTCCGCCAGGCCGTGAACTTGAAAATTCAATTCCGCGCCCAGCTTTTTCAGCAACGCCACGTTGCCGCTGCGTTGGTGCCCGAAAATAAAATCCGCGCCGACGCAGACGCTGTGGATTTTCCCCAAATCGCGCGCCAGTTCGCGGATGAAAACCTCGCCGGACTTTTCGCTGAAATTTTTGTCGAAGGGAATTTCGAGCAGCGCCTCCGCGCCGAGCGCCTCGATGGCGCGCAGTTTTTGCGACCGCGAAAAAATCTGCGGCGGCACGCGGTCCGGCGCGACGATGGTGCTCGGATGTTTGTCGAACGTAACGACCACCGCGATGGCGTCATGGCCGCGCGCATCGGAAACCGTCTGCCGGATGATCTGCTGATGACCGAGATGCACGCCGTCGAAAACGCCGATGGCCACGCAGACCTTGCGGCTGCCGGGCTGCAAATCTTTGGCGTTGTGAATCAGTTTCATGTTCGTGATGCGTGATGCGTGATGCGTGATGCGTGATGCGTGAATACGCGCGAACAATTTTTCACGCATCACGCATCACTCGTCACGTTGCGGCCAGTTTCAAAAACGGCAGCACGCGTTTTTCCAATTCGGCCGTGGTCAGTTTCAAAATCGTGTCCAGCGGCAGCGCGTCGGCCACGTCGAATTTTCCCGATGCACTCCGCCGCAGCGTCGTCAGGTGCGCGCCGCAGCCGAGCTTCTGGCCGAGGTCGTGCGCGAGGCTGCGGACGTAAGTGCCCTTCGTGCAGGCCACGCGGAATTTTCCGAATGGCTCGTTGTATTCCGTGAAACGATAATTGTAAATGTGGATCAAACGCGGCTCACGTTCCACCTCGATGCCTTTGCGCGCGAGCTTGTAAAGCGGCACGCCGTCTTTTTTGATCGCCGAAACCATCGGTGGCACCTGCATCAAATCGCCAATGAATTTGGCCGCTTCCTCGTTCAGCTCGTCGAGCGTCATTGGCATCACCGGCAGCGAGCCGGTCAGCTCGCCGTCGCAATCGTAGCTGCCCGTCGCCTCGCCGAATTTGATCGTGCCTTCATAAACTTTGTCGTCGCCCATGAGCCGCTCGGACAATTTCGTGCCGCGCCCGAGCACGATGATGAGCAGGCCGGTGGCGTTCGGATCGAGCGTGCCGCAATGGCCGACTTTCTTGATGCCGAATTTGCGGCGGATGACATCCACGACATCGTGCGACGTCGGGCCGGCAGGTTTATCAACGAGAATGGCGCCGTCGAGGGCGGAAAAATCTTGCATGGAAAAATTATTGGGCGGCGTTCAACGCGCGTTTCACGGCGGCGATGACTTTGCGCTGAACGGAAAGCGGCTTGCCGGGAATCCGCACGCCCGCCGCCGCCGGATGCCCGCCGCCGCCGAACTGGCCGCAGATTTCGCTGACGTTCACCGCCGCGCTTTTGGAACGCAGGCTGATGCGCGTGAGTTCCGGTTCAATTTCCTCAAACACGCAGGCCACGACCACCGGTTCAATCGCGCGGATGTGGTCAATCAAGCCTTCCGTGTCGTCGCTCTCCGCGCCGGTGCGGGCGAAATCTTTTTTCTTGAGCCAGAACCACGCGATGCGGTCGCCGGCGGTCAGGCGGAATTTGCTGTAAACGTGCTGGAGCAGCTTCGCGCGCGACAGCGGATACGACTGATAAACTTCGTCGCAAATTTTCGCGAGGTTCGCGCCACGCGTGACGAGTTCCGCGCTGGCGTGCAGCGTGCCGGGCCGGGTCGTCGGATACTGGAACGAGCCGGTGTCGGTGGAAATCGCGGTGAAAAGCTGGTCGGCAATCGGCCGGGTGATCGGCCAGCGCGCAACTTTCATCAGCCGGAAAATCAATTCGCCGGTGGACGGTTCGCGCGGCGAAACCCAGTTCACGTCGGCGTAGCGCGTGTTGCTTTCGTGGTGGTCAATGTTGATGAAAATTTTCCGCTCGCCGACGCACTCGCCGGCCTTGCCAAGCCGCTCGAAGCTCGCGCAGTCGGTGGCGATGACGCAGTCAAACTTTTCGCCGCGTTTCGGTTTTTCAATCAGGCCGTCGCCGACCAGAAATTTATATTTCAACGGAATCGCATCCTGATTCCAGATGGTTACTTTTTTACCTTCGTTGCGCAACGCGAGCGCCAGGCCGAGCTGCGAGCCGATGCAGTCGCCGTCGGGCCGGATGTGGCCGACGATGCAAAATGTTTTATGCTCGCGGATGATTTCGACGATCCGATCAATGATTTTCGGATGGCTTTTCACGGTTATTCAGCCGGTTCTTCCGCCGGGCCGCTGTCGAGCGGCGAAGTTTTTTCCAGTTCGTCCAAAATCTGCAGGACGCGGTTGCCGCGCACGATGGAGTCGTCCACGATGAATTTCAGCGTCGGCGTGTATTTCAAGACGACGGAGTTGGCGACGAGGCCCTGAAGGCGGATGCGGTGTTCGTTCAGCACCTGCAGGCCGCGTTTCTGCTGGTCGGCGTTGCCGAGGATAGTGATGAAGACGACGGCAGATTTGAGATCGCCGCCCACTTCCACATCGTTGACGGTGATGAGGCCGACGTCATCAACGTGGAATTCGCGGCGGATGGCCTCGCCAATCGCGCGCCGCAGCAACTCGCGCACGCGCTCATGTCGGAGATTGGGCATGGTCTTCGTTAAATTGTTAAATCGTTGAATCGTGAACCGGTTTAACCATTAGCGGTTCAACCATTCAACAAATCAAAGTTTCGCCGCGATTTTCTCAATCGCGTAGCACTCGATGGCGTCGCCAATTTGAAATTCGCCGAAGCCTTCGATGCGGATGCCGCATTCCATGCCGGCGCGCACTTCGTTGGCCTCGTCCTGAAACCGGCGCAGCGACTGCGTGACGCCTTCATAAATAATGTCTTTGCGGCGGCGCACGCGGACTTTGCCGCGCACGATGCGGCCGGCGGTGACCATGCAACCGGCGACCGGAATGCCCTTGGACAATTCAAAAATCTGCCGCACTTCCGCCGAGCCAACCACCGTTTCCTTGAGATCGGGATCAAGCAGGCCGGCCATGGAATCCTTCACCTGGTCAATCAATTCGTAAATGATCGCGTAAAGTTTGACCTGCACGTTGGCGTGCTTGGCTTTTTCCGCCGCCGTGCTGTCGAGCCGCGTGTGGAAACCGAGAATGACCGCCTTGGACGCGGACGCGAGCGCCACGTCGTTTTCCGTGATCGTGCCGACGTCGCTGTGCAAGACTTCGAGCGTGACTTTGTCCGACTCAATTTTCTTGAGTGCCTCGACAATCGCCTCGACGGAACCCTGCGTGTCGCCCTTGACGACGACGCGGAGCACCTTGCTCTGCGCGGCTTCGAGCGACGCAAAAAGATTTTCCAGCGTGACCTTGGAGCGGTTTTCCAAATCCTGGCTCTTGGCCTCCATCGCGCGTTCCTCGGCGAGGGCGCGGGCGGCTTTTTCGTCGTCCACGGAACTGAATTCCCAGCCCGCTTCCGGCACGCCGTTCAAACCGAGCACACTCACGGCCACGGACGGACCGGCCACCTTGAGCCGCTGGCCTTCCTCGTTGATGAGCGCGCGGACCTTGCCGTAAAACTCGCCGCAGATCACGACGTCGCCGAGATGCAGCGTGCCTTTGCGCACCAGCACCGTCGCCGTCGGGCCACCGGGCGAAACGCCGGACTCGATGACGTTGCCCTTGGCATTGCGGTCGGGATTTGCCTTCAACTCCAGCAAGTCGGCCTGGAGCAAAATCATTTCCAGCAATTTATCAATGCCCTGTTTCGTCAGCGCGGAACATTCGACGTAAATCGTGTCGCCGCCCCAATCGTCGGGAACCAAACCTTTTTCCTGCAACTGCTGGCGGACTTTCAACGCGTTCGCGTTCGGATGATCAATTTTATTGACCGCGACAAGAATGGGAACTTTCGCCGCCTTGGCGTGCGCGAGCGCTTCCAGAGTTTGCGGCATGACGCCGTCGTTCGCCGCGACGACGAGCACGACGATGTCCGTGACGTTCGCGCCACGGGCGCGCATCGAGCTGAACGCCGCGTGGCCGGGCGTGTCGAGGAAGGTGATTTGCGCGAGTTCGTTTTTGCGTTCCGGGTGCGGCACGGCAATCGTGTAGGCGCCGATGTGCTGCGTGATGCCGCCGGCTTCGCCCGCGACGACATTCGCCTTGCGGATGACGTCGAGCAGCGAGGTTTTGCCGTGGTCAACGTGGCCCATGATGGTCACGACCGGCGCGCGCGGCTTGAGATCCTCCGGCTTGTCATCCACGTCCAGCTCTACTTTTTTCTCCTGCGTGTGGACGATGCCTTCGCCTTTGGCGCGCTTTTCCGCTTCAAATTTGACGCCGTAATGCGCGCAGACCTGCGCGGCGATTTTTTCGTCAATAGACTGGTTCACCGTCGCCATGACCTTGAGCTTCATCAGCTCGGCGATGATGGTGAACGGTTTTTGCTTCAGTGCCTCGGCCAGCGCGCGGACGAGAATCGGCGGCTTGATGGTGATGACCTGCGCGGTCGAAGGCAGGGAAATTTTCGGTGCCTGCGGCGCAACCGGCTTGGCCGGCTCGCGCGAACCGGGCAGCGGACGGCCATCGCGGCCGCGTTGAAACTGCTGGCGGCCATCGTTGCGTTGCGGGGGCTGGCCGGGCCGGCCGGTCGCCGGCTGCGGACGGCTCTGCCCACGCTGCTGGGAACCGCCACGGTCACGGTCGCCGGGCCGCGAGGAGGACGGACGCGTGGGCAGTTGAATGCGGCCGACCAGATCGCCGACTTGCGGTTTCGGCGGCGGCGGTGGCGTCACGGGAACAACTGGCTTCGGGGCCGGCGGCGGTTCGGCGGGAGCGGGCGGCTCGACCGCCGCAACTGGCGCAGCCGGGGTGGATTCGATCTTTACCTCGACGACCGGTTCCGGCTTCACTTCCACCGGCGGTGCGGGTGCGGGTGGCGGCGCGGAGATGACGACGATTTTTTCTTCGACCGGCGCGGGCTTGGGTTCCTCGACGGGCTTGGGCGCGAGCCGCGCGGCGACCGCCGGATTGGTCCTGATGATTTCCTCTTCCAGCCACTCGGCGGTGATTTTATCGAGCGAACTGGACGGGACCTTGGCGGCAGCAATGCCCATGTCCTTGGCCTTCGAGATGATTTCTTTGCTCTCGAGGCCAAGTTTCTTCGCTATGTCGTAAACACGAACGGGCATAAATAATTTCCACTGCCGCCGGCCGGAATGTGCGCTGCGCCGTCATGGCTCAAATCGCAAAAACCAAAACTGTTCCACTCGGCGCCATAAATAAAATCACTGCGGGGACGGATTCCCGCTGAACGGATCGCTCCCATCCAGCCGGATCTTCTTGCGCTCCGCTTCGGCGCGGGCGGACGCCAAAATCGCCGCCGCGTGCTCGCCGACCTGCGGGATGTCCGCAATGTCGCCGGGTTCCGCCTGCAATAAATCTTCCAGCCGCGTCACGCCGGCGTGAACCAGCGCGTCGGCCTGCTCGCGGGTGATGCCGGGAATCGCCGCAATCTGCGCGACGGCGTCCGCGACCTTTTCATCAAAGCCTTTGGTGACGATGTGTTCCGCGTCAATGTCCACTTCCCAGCCGGTCAGCCGCGCCGTGAGCCGCGCGTTCTGGCCGCGCTTGCCGATGGCAAGGGAAAGCTGGTCTTCCGCCACGAGAACATGCACGCGCTTGCGCTGCTCATCCATTTCGATGCTGCGGATTTTCGCCGGTTCCAGCGCCTTGGTGACGAAGGCCTTGATGTCGGACGACCACGGGATCACGTCCACCTTTTCGTTGTTCAGCTCGCGGACGATGTTTTTCACGCGCTGGCCGCGCAGGCCGACGCAGGCGCCGACCGGGTCAACCTTGTTGTCGCGGGAATACACGGCCATCTTCGTGCGGAAACCGGGTTCGCGCGCGATGCCTTTGATTTCAATCGTGCCGTCGTTGATCTCGGAAACTTCCAACTGGAACAGTTTCACGATGAATTTCGTGTCGGCGCGGGTCAGAATGATTTCCGGGCCGCGTTCGCCTTCCTGCACGGCCTTGATGAGGCAGCGGATGCGTTCGCCCACTTGGTATTCTTCCGTCGGCACGCGTTCTTTGTTCGGCATGATGGCCTCGTATTTGCCGAGGTCCAAAATCACGTCCGAGCGGTCGAACCGGCGCACGGTGCCGCTGACGATGTCGCCCACGCGGTCTTTGTATTCGGTGAGCAGCATGGCTTTTTCGGCCTGGCGCACCTTCATCATCAACGCCTGCTTGGCGTATTGCGCGGCGATGCGGCCGAAGCCCTGCGGCGTCACTTCCTTTTCCAGTTCATCGCCCACCTTCGCGTCGGCCTTGAGCTTGCGCGCGTCATACACGGAAATCTGGTCGTGCTGCGAAATGACCTTGTCCGCCACGATGAGCTTGGCGAAGGCTTTGATGTCGCCGTTCTTGGAATTCATCTCCACGCGGAGTTCGCGCGCGGGGCCGACCGCCTTCTTGGCGGCTTGCAACAACGCCTCATGGACGGCAGCCATGAGGACCTCACGGCTGACGCCTTTTTCGCGCTCCCAAAATTCCAATCCGGCAACAAAATCTGGATTCATACGCTGATAAAACGGCGCTCATGCTGGCGGCATCCGGCGAACAAAAAAGTCGGAAAGACCTGTGTCTCCGACTTTCGCACGCTGGCCAGCCAGCAATAAAACCGCTTTGTCGTTGGAAAATAGAGACTCGCGCAACCCGCGTCAAGCCCAAACCACCGGAAGTCGCGGTCTGTTTTGCGCGAGGGACGCGAAGGCGGCGGAGGAAAAGTCCTCGCCGTAAGCTTCGCTTGCCAAGGCGTTCAAAACCTTTTCCACGGCTTAAAAGTCATTTGCCACGACAGGAAGAACATTTTCCTGACCGGGAACCGGGTTTTCCTGATCAGGAAAGGTTTCTTCCAGACCGGGAAGAAGGTTTTTCTGATCTGGAAGAGGATTTTCCTGACTAGGATTGTCGTATTCCTGACTGGGAAGATGAATTTCCTGATCAGGAACGGAGTTTTCCAGACTAGGAAAATGGTTTTCCTAGTCAGAGAAAAGGTTTTCCAAGTCAGGAAAATCATTTTCCGGGTCATAAAAACGGTGGTTTCCGTCAGGATTTTGCTTCCAAACGTCGGAAAACAAGCGGTTTAAGCTGAAAACCGCGAAAATACGGGTTTGGCACCGGCCTACGGCTTCGCCGCCCGCGCGAAGCCGACAATTCCCGCCCCGCCGATGAAGCACGCCGCGACATCGCCATAGAACGGCCACGGTCCCAGCCCCAGCCGCAGGCCATGCGCCAGCAGGATGACGCCTTCCGCCAGCATCAGCGCGCCGAACCACGGGATGGCCGCGTGAAACTTCTGCGGCCAGAGCAGCAGCACCAGATACCAGCCGCCGAGCAGCGCGAACGCCCCGGCGGCCATGCGCAGCCAGTAATCCAGCATCGGGTCATAGGCGATGGGTTTGGCGCCCATGTTCGACGCGAGGCAGTTGACCTGCTCCCAACTGGCGAACACGCCCGCGCCCGCGATGCCCCAGGTGAACGCGGCCAGGCCGAGGAAAAGTTTTAAGAGGCGGAGGGGCATGGCAAATCAAGGATGAGAGTGATCTGTAACTGAATTTGTAGTGCCGTTTTCGTTGTATTTAACTTCAAGCCCAATTTTTGTATGGTTGTTGTATAGGCATTGAGATTCAATTTTCCCCAGAGGGGAAAAGGTAATCGTTTCATGTTTTGTTTCTCCCCGCCTCTGCGCCTTTGCGTTTAATTTAGTGCTCCAAACCGCAGGCCGGCTGCCTCAAGGTTCAGCTTTGTTGGGCGTCTCGATAATCACGCTTTTGTAAATCGCGAGCAAGTCTTTCAGCGGCAGGTCAAACTGGCCCGCCTTGGTGGCATAGCCGTATTTCAAACCGTCCGGGCCTTTGGGCTTGAAATTATTGCCGTGCGGATTCCAGAGCCGGACCGTCCCGGTCTCGCGGTTGTAGCCCAGGATGGCGTAGGCGTGTTTTTGATTGATGCCCGGTGGCAGCGAGTTGGTCGGGGTGCTGGCTTCCGCGAGCCGGTGGTTTTGCAGGGCCGCGCTCAAGTCGGCCATCAAGTTGGTGGGATATTGCGCGGTGTGGTGCTGGCCGTTGGTGAGCTGGAGGGTGTAGGCTTTTGTTTTATAGCCGTCAAGCGCGGTGATGACGTAGCCCGGCTTGCCGCCGTGCGCGATGGCGTCGGTGTCGGGTTCGGCTTCCGGGTTGCCCGGCAGCGCGGCCTGGCGGAATCTGCCAAAGGCGTTTTCCAGAACGGTCAGCCAAAGACCATTGGTGCCGGCGATGGAAGAGATGGCAATTTCCGCATCGGTCAACGGCGGGACGTTCACGCTGTGGCCGTTGGCAAAGGCCACGGTGGTCGAGCCGTCCCGGTTGGGGTGGAACATGGCTTTCACGTCGGCCGGGTTCCGGTCAAGCATCCCGCCCACCACGGAAACGAAATAACAATCGCCCAGCGGCCCCTGATGGCAGGCGTCGAGCAGCGGCTGTGATTGCGGAAACAGCTCGCGCGAAACCCGGTGCAGCCGGGTCAAGGCGAAGCGGTAGCGCGGTTGAAACGCCGGCGCGTGGCCGGTTTGTTTCGGCTGGGCCGGATCGTCCAATCCGGCGGGCGGGGTGTTGGTCGAGTTGGTCTCGCGCAGTGGGCTGGCGACCAGATACGCCTGGGTGATCGGCGGCAGCGTGTATTTGCCGCCGCGCACCACGAGCTTGATGGCGGCGATGGCGGCCGCCTCCTCGCCGTGGCAGGCGGGGTTGACCACGACGGCGTCCATTTCATCCTTCGCGAGAATGCCGTCGCCATTTTTGTCCCAGTGGCTGAAATATTTTTTCACCACCTCGGCAAACGGCGGCGGTTGTGGCGCGGTCTTGGTCGGCGCAATCGCCGGCTTGCCCGGCTGGTTGACGCAGCCAACGAACACCGCGACGCTC
>Ga0182030_10022766_pt1 | contig 11642 bp, 9 predicted proteins | sample 812S3MmetaG_FD_121299 | JGI IMG/M metagenome (GOLD analysis project Ga0182030, IMG submission 121299) | Permafrost microbial communities from Stordalen Mire, Sweden - 812S3M metaG (Illumina Assembly) | ecosystem: Environmental > Terrestrial > Soil > Wetlands > Permafrost | place: Sweden... | reverse complement strand
GTTGAAGCTGCGGCATTCTTCTCTCTTATCCCAATTGCGGGGTGCTCCGCAAATACGGCTCGGGATCATTCCGTTTTCACTGCGCGCCAGAAATCACGGGGCGAGATCAGGAGATCTGACAGTGCAGATGGAATCGGCCGCTTGCGATGCCCAGGATGGGCTGAGAGACGGCGAACTGGCGGATCCGCGTCGATGCCATTGGAGCGCCAAGGCCGCAATCTGCGGGCGCGCCTCGTTGATCGCGGTGTTGCAGAAGACCTACGGAACCAATGCGCCGGCGGCGGTGCACGAATACGGCCTTGATTCCGATACGCCACCGGCGGCCGATCCCGTGCTGGGAAGCGTGGGGACGATCTGGCTCACCGATTCGAGATTTCGCTGCGGCGCAGTGATGGCCGTAGCGTGGCACGCGGCGACTGGAGCACCGGTTTACGAATATCAATTCGAACAGTCACTACCCGGTCACGAAGCGAGCGGTGCAGCGCATGGGTACGAGATCCCTTACGTCTGGGGCAATCTGCTGCCTGGCGGGCGAATGGGCGGACCGTTCACGCCGGCCGACCATGCACTTTCCGATACCATGATGCTCTATTGGACCAATTTCGCGAAAAACGGGGATCCCAATGGAGCGGGCGCGCCGTTGTGGCCGAGGTTCAACGCGGAGAATCGCGCCTTTGTGCGCTTCTCCACCAATCTTCACGGCAATGTGAAGGCAGATGAAGGGCTCAGGAAGAGCGCCTGCGAGCTGTACGAGAAGAGCTTGACGATCCGCTAATCTAATAGGAATCATCGGATCTTAAATAACTGTTTATCTGAAAAGCCAAGGAGCAACTCAGCCTCAGATCTCCTGATCTCGTCCCCGGCGAGTTTGGCGGTCGGGGAAATTGAGTTGAGCCGCAACGCTGTTGTGTGGCGGCCTGAAAGGCCGCCTGCAGGCAAGATTGCCTGCCACACGAAGCGCAAGTATCGCCACTGCCGGGCTGATCTAAATTTCCACGGGATCAGGAGGTCTGCGCCTGACCGAGGCAAACAGGCCCGGCTTCCTGCAAGAAACCGGGCTTCCTGCAAGAGTTAGATAAGCTCGCCAGTTTGATCGCAGGCTTCACACTGGCCGCGGGTGCTACCACGGGCTTCCTGGAAGCGGAAAAGGAGACGCTAAAGATCGCCGCCGAGTCGCTCTGGACAGCCGGCGATCTCGGGCTTCTGCTCAAAGAGGCAGCGACTTAGACGCAGGGTCAAACAGTCACTGCCAGCCGCCTCCCAGCGCCCGATAGAGATCGACGTAGGCGACCAGTTCCTGCAAACGCAACTGGGCCTGGGTCAGCTGTCCCTGGAACAGATCGCGCTCCGCGCTGAGCACCTGCAGGTAACTGTCGGCGCCGCCCTGATAGCGCAGGGTCGACAGGTGTGTGGCTTCGGTGAGCGATTGCACCAGGTGGTCTTGCTGGGCGCGCTCTTCGCGGGTGCGGTCGTATCGAATCAGCGCATCCGACACTTCGTGGAATGCAGTGTAGATGGTCTTCTGATAGCTGGTGAGCATCTCGCGCTGCTGCGCTTCCGAGAGTCGCACGGCCACGCGCACCTGGCCGGCATTGAAGATAGGCAGGAGCGCGTCGGGAGACAGTGTGAAATAGCTGGCCGGACCGGTGAACAGCTGGGTCAGCGCCCGGCTCTGCACACCGAGCAGCCCGGTGAGTGTAATCTGCGGGAAGTAGTAAGCCTTCGCCACACCGATCTGCGCATTGGCGGAAATCAGCTTCTGCTCGGCCGCGCGGACGTCGGGCCGGCGGTCGATCAGCGAAGACGGCAAGCCTGCCGGCAGCTGTGGCGGCAGCACGAAACTCTCGATCGGCCGGCCGCGCTCGATATCGCCAGGAAGGTTTCCCAGCAGAAGGTTCAAGGCATTTTCCGCCTGTCCGATATCGCCCTCCACGCTGGCGATGCGCACCGTGGCCAGATAGAGGAACTGCTCTGCCTGGCGGACGTCCAGCCCCGTGGAGACGCCATGATCGTGCCGCGTGCGCATCAATTCCAGATTGCGCTGGGCGATGTCGCGCGTGCTGCGAGCGATCTGCAATTCCAAATCGCGCTCTCGCAGGGTGAAGTAGTCGCCGGCGACGTCGCCGATGAGCGATACCACCACGCCGCGCCTGGCTTCTTCCGTCGACAGGTATTCGGCGCGCGCGGATTCCTTCAGGCGGCGGATGCGGCCCCAAAAGTCGAGTTCCCAGGAGAGCACGGCGCCGGTCTGCGAGTAGGTAAGGTTCTTTGAGGCGACGGACCCATTCTGTAAATTGGTGCCGATGGTGGAATACCGCACCGCTCCCGCCTGCTCTTCGGCGTTGACAAATGGATATTGCGCGGCGCCCGTAATTCGGTAGCGGGCTCTTGCTTCCTCCACGCGCTCGGAGGCCAGATCGAGGTCCATATTGTGGGCCAGCGCGGTGGCGATGAGCTGCTTGAGCTTTTCGTCGGGATACAGGTCGGGCCACTTGGTGTCGGCCAGGGACGCCGCGGATGGCGCCAGTTCCCCGCGGTGCTGTTGCGGCACCGCCACGTTGGGACGCTTGTAGTTGGGTCCTACGGTGCACCCGGCGAGGAACAGCGCGAAGGCGCAACAAAGTGGAGTGAGCCAGTTTTCGTGGCGCAGGCACTCGTGCCTGCCGGGTCGAGACTCGTCTCGACCCTCTTCGGGAGTTCCAGCAAGCGTGGGGAATGTGAGCCGCGATGCCGTCGTGTGGCAGCCAATCCTGGCTGCAGGCGGGCTTTCAGGCGGCCCGGCGGGCTGGAAAGCCCGCCTGCAGGCAAGATTGCCTGCCACACAAAGTTCCATGACATCATGAGTTCGGACTCTCATTGCGCCTCCGTCACGGGCTCGGTGCCCGGCTTCGGCTTGCGCACCGCGATATTCTGGATCGCCGCGAAGAGCACCGGCACGATGAAGATGGCCAGCAGCGTCGCCGCGTTCATACCGCCGAAGACCGCCGTGCCCAGCGAGCGGCGGGAAGCAGCGCCGGCCCCATGAGCCATCAACAGCGGCGTGACTCCCAGAATGAAGGCGAACGACGTCATCAGAATGGGGCGCAGGCGGAGGCGCGCGGCTTCCATGGCGGCATCCCGGATGGAGTGCCCCGCCTCATGGCGGGTGCGGGCGAATTCCACAATCAGGATGGCGTTCTTGGCCGCCAGTCCGATCAGCGTGACGATGCCGATTTGCGTGTAGATATCGTACGGGTAGGCTCGCAGCCAGACGGCGAACAACGCTCCGAAGAGCCCCAGCGGCAGCGCCAGCAGGACGGCGAACGGAATCGACCAGCTCTCATACAGGGCGGCCAGAAAGAGGAACACCAGCACCGCCGCAAAACCGAAGATGAAGCCTTCGTGGCCTTGCGCTTCTTTCTCCTGATAAGTGGTTCCGGTCCACTCGTAGCTGTAGCCGGAGGGGAGGGTGGACGCCGCGGCTTGCTCCATGGCTTGCACTGCCTGGCCGCTGCTGTAACCGTTGGCCGGCGTGCCGATCAACTGCACGGCGCGATTCCGATTGTAGCGGTAGATCACGTCGGGTCCGGCGGTAGCGGTGACGGTGGCAAGCGTACCGAGTGGGACCATGTCGCCCCCGCCGGTGCGGACGTAAAAGCGGTTGATGTCGCGCGGCTCGCTGCGGAATTCCGGCTTGGCCTGCACCATCACCTGCCAGGTGCGGCCGAACACGTTGAAGTCGTTCACATACAGCCCGCCGAGGAAAGTCTGCAAGGCATCGTAGGCGTCCGTGGCGGGAATACCCAGGGTCTGGACCTTGTCGAGGTCGAGATTCACCTTGTAGGACGGCACATTGGAGCGGAACGTGTTGACCACGTTTCCAATCTCCGGGCGTCCGCGGGCCGCCTGCGCCATCAGGTCGGCCGCCTGAGCCAGGTCCTCGACCCCTAATCCGGTGCGGTCCTCGAGCATGAACTGGAATCCGCCGGTAGTGCTCAGTCCCTGAATGGGAGGCTGGCCGAACGCGTTGGTGCTGGCTTCCGGGATGCCCGCCAGCCGCTGTTGGATGATGCCGATAATGCTGCGCAGTTGCCGCTCCGGCGTGGTGCGTTCGTCCCACGGTTTCAGGCGCGTGATCACGGTGGCGACGTTCGAACTGTTGGTGCGGGTGGAAATGTCGATCCCGCCGAGAGTAAAAGTGCCCTCGACCCCCGGGATCTTGCCGACGATGTCTTCCGCCAGGATGGTGGCCGCAGTGGTGCGCTCGACGGACGCGGCGTCCGGCAGCCGGACGGTCACGTAGATGGTGCCCTGGTCTTCGTCGGGGAGAAAGCTGGTGGGAAGATGGCGGAACAGCGAGCCGGCCACGAACCAGAAGCAGAACAGCCCCAGTAACGCCAGGGCCGATCGGCGGATCAGCAGTCCCACGCCTTCGAGATAACGGCCGCGAGTCCATTCGAATACGCGGTCGAACCCGTTAAAGAAGCGCCCCAACGGGCCGTGCGTCTCCGTTTTCGGCCGCAGGAGAATGGCGCTCAAGGCGGGGCTCAACGACAGGGCGTTGAAAGCGGAGATCAGCACGGAAACCGCAATCGTGAGAGCGAACTGCTTGTAGATTTGTCCGCTGATGCCTCCCAGGAAGGCCACCGGAATGAATGCCGCGGCCAGAATGCAGGCGATGGCGACCACGGGGGCGGACACCTCTTCCATGGCGCGGATGGCGGCCACGCGCGCGCTCGCGCCCTCATCGATGTGGCGCTGCGCGGCCTCCACCACCACGATGGCGTCGTCCACCACAATCCCGATGGCCAACACCAGGCCGAACAGGCTGGTCATATTGATGGAGAAACCCAGCAGGGGGAACAGCGCGAAGGTGCCCACAATGGCCACCGGGACGGTAAGCAGCGGAATCAGGGTGGCGCGCCAGTTCTGCAGGAACAGGAAGACCACGATAATCACCAGCCCAGTCGCTTCGAACAGAGTCATCATCACTTCGTTGATGGAAGAACGGACGAACATGGTGGAGTCGTACGGGATGATGATGTCCAGACCCGCGGGGAAGCTCTTGCGGGCGTCATCGCAGAAGCGGCGGACGCGGTCCGCGGTGGCCACGGCATTGGCGCCGGGAGCAAGATAAATGATCAGGTTGCCTGAAGGGCCGCCGTTGACGTGGCTGAAGCCGGTGTAGGTGACAGCTCCCAGTTCCACCCGGCCTATGTCGCGGATGCGCAGCAGGCCGGTGTCCGGACGGGCGCGCAAGATAATGTCTTCGAATTCGGTCGCGGTCACCAGGCGTCCCTGGGCGGTCACCGTATATTGGAACGCGGTGCCGGTGGGCGATGGCGGCTGCCCCAGCGATCCCGCGGGATTCTGCCGGTTTTGCGCTTGAATGGCCTGGTTGATGTCGCTGGCCGTGATGCCCAATTGCGCCATCCGGTCGGGATCCACCCACACGCGCATGGAGTAGACCTGCGGGGCGCCGAGACGCGCCTCGCCCACACCATCCACGCTGGCCAGTTGGTTCAGCAGGTTGATCTGCCCGTAGTTGGTGAGGAACAGCGAGTCGAAGCGTTTGTCCGGCGAGATCAGGCAAACGCTCATCAGGAACGCGGTGGAGACCTTCTTCACCACTACTCCCTGGCGCTGCACTTCGGGTGGAAGCCGCGGCAACGCGATGTTCACGCGGTTCTGCGTTTGCACCGTGGCGATGTCGGGATTGGTGCCCAGCTTGAAGGTCACGCTAATCGTAAGACTGCCATCGTTAGCGCTATTGGACATGAAGTAGATCATGCCGTCGAGAGCGATCAATTGTTCTTCAATCGGCTGGGCCACGGTCTTTTCGATGTCCAGCGAACTGCCGCCCAGGTAGCTGGTGCTGATTTGCACCACCGGCGGGACCACTTCGGGATAACTGGCCACCGGCAGATTGGGGATGGCGACACTGCCCAGGATGACGATCACGATGGCGATCACGATCGCAAACACAGGGTGATCGATGAAGAACCGTGCCATGGTTCAGATCCCCACCTTCGGTGGAGTAACCGGTGCGGACTCAGGGGCGCGATACGGCTGCGGCCGGACCGTGCTTCCCGGCCTGACCTTCTGCTGGCCTTCCACCACCACGCGATCTCCCGCCTGCAAGCCCTGCTCGACGATCCAGGAATTGCCCACGCGGTCTCCGGTGGTCACGGTCTTGACTTCGATCTTGTCACCCGCGCCCACGGTATAGACGGTCTGCACGCTCTGCAACTGCTGCACGGCCCTCTGTGGAATCAGGATGGCGTTCTTTCGCTCGGCCACCTGCACGCGGACACGCCCGAACTGCCCGGGCAGGAAGACGTGCCGGGGATTGGGGAAGCGCGCTTGCATCTCAAAGGTGGCGGTTTTGGGATCCACCTGGTTGAGCGAATTCTCGATGTGGCCGACGGAAGCGAACTCGGAGCCGTCGGCGAGAATCAAGGTGAGCGGCAAGCGGGCGCCGGGCAATCCGCCGCTGCGGGTCCACGCCAGGTAGTCGGACTCCGTCACCTTGAAGCGGACCCATATGGTGTCGAGCGGCACGATGGTGGTGAGCGCCTGAGCCGACGTGGGTGTCACCAGCCCTCCGACCGGAATCAGGGTGTCGCCGATCCGCCCGCCGATGGGCGCGAGGATGGTGCCATAGTGCAGGTTCAACTCCGCGGCATTCAGGGCGGCCTGCTGGGCCTCCACCTTGGCATGCATCGAGTCGATTTGCGTGCGCGTGGAAAGGTTGGCCTGCTCCACCGTGGCTTTCAAGGCGTTGACGTTCGCCTGGTTGACTTTGAAGGCGGCGACGGCGGCGTCGAGATCCTGTTTGGAAGCGGCGTCGGCCTGGACCAGCGGATTGAGGCGGTCGACGTCCTGCTGGGCCTTCACCAGGCTCGCTTCCGCGGAGGCGAGGTTGGCCTGCGCTTGCAGGAGCGCCACCTGCTTGCTGGCGAACTCCATGTCGGCCTGGCTCTGGTGGAGGTTGGCCTTGGCCTGCTGCGCAGCGGCGTCGTACGGGCGCAGGTCGAGCACATACAGAATCTGACCGGCCGCGACCTCATCGCCCGGGCGAAAATTCCACTTTTCGATGTAGCCCTCGACGTGGCTGCGGACCTCGACCATGTCGCGGGCATAAGTTTGCGCCGCGAATTCCGAGAAGATGGGGACATCGGCGGCCGCCACCTCCATCGAGACAACGGCTGGAGACGGCGGTTGCGCCGGGCCGGTCTTCTGGCCCGATGCCGTGCATCCGGTGAGGAGGATCGCCGCGAGCAAACCGCCAGAAACGGCGGCGGGCACGGAAATCCCCAGCGATCTGTTCCTGGGTGACATTGCTTTTTCCTGGGGCGAAGCCATTAACCGGGGTTGCCCATTCCGGCCAGAATTGTGGAGACCACCAGTTCCTCGCCGAGCTTCGAACCGATCATCAGATCGTAGAGATGGGGATTCCGCCATTCCTGGCCAAAGTTCATCCGCACGTAGCGCGCGCGTTCGGCATCCACCGCGCGGATCCATTCGGGGGCATCCGCGCAGTGGTCCGCGCTCCGGCGGACGCTCGCCACGCGGTCGGCGAAAGGCGCGAAGAGAAAGACATGAAAGACGTCCGGCCGGCTCTGCAGGATGCACTGGCTGCCGCGGCCCACGATGACGCAATGGCCGGTTTCCCAGGCGTGCTCGATGGCCCCGCGCGCCAGCCTCGCCTCGGTTTCGGCGTCGAAAACCTCGGTCTCGGGCAGCACCGCCACGGCATCGAAGGCGCCATGCCAGAGGGCGCGGCGGCTGACGCGGTGCAGCCAGGAATCCACCCGCTCATCGAATTTGCGGGCGAGTTGGGGATCGACGTGGGCGAGGTTGGCGACTTCCTCAATCAGAGCGCCATCGAGGAGTTTCCAGCCGAGTCGTTTGGCCACCAGGCCCGCGATGCGGTCGCCACCGCTTTCGTATTCCCTCGCTACGGTCAGGACGCGATACATCATATAGGTACCCTGAACTCTTAATCTAACGCGAATGCAGCCAAAAAAGGAGCTCCAATTCCGTTTTTCGAGAGCACAATATAGGTATGAGCGACCAGACCTCATACAACTCCCGTTGCACGCTCGACCCCGTCTATACGCGCGAGGGCGACCAGGGCGAGACCAGCCTGTCAGGGGGCCGTCGGGTGGCGAAGGATAGCGCCCGCATCGAAGCTTATGGCGACGTCGACGAACTGAACGTCATTGCCGGATCGGCGCGCGCGATTGCCGAAGAGATGACCGATCGCAACGGCCGGGTGTGGCCGCTGGTGCCGTTTCTGCTGCGCGTGCAGCACGAGTTGTTCAATCTCGCCGCGAGCCTGGGCGGCGAAGCGGCGTGCGTCACATCCGCGGATACCACAAGGCTCGAACATGAGATCGACCGCATCAACCGCGATCTGCCCGCGATTCATTCCTTCGTGCTCGCCGGCAGCGGTCCACTGAACGGCATGCTGCAGCAGTGCCGCGCCGTCTGCCGCCGCGCCGAAAGGGCTACGGTCTCGCTCGCGCGCCAGGAAGCGGTTCCATCGGAGGCGGTGAGATATCTCAATCGCCTGAGCGACGCGTTCTTCGTGTGGAGTCGATGGGTAAGTCACGTCTGCAGCGAAGGCGAGACCCTGTGGGATCCCCATCACTCGGCGACGTAGGACATGCTTCAGCTTGTCCAGGCGAGCGAGGCTCGCCCGTTCTTCAGTCACAGATTGTACAATCCGGGGGCAACCGGTGGCTAGAGTTTACTTCTGGTTCAGCGTTCTGACAAGCAAGCGCCGGAAGCCGAGAGTTCCCGCGCGGTCATTTGAATTCGGATCTCGGTGACGCCACCCTCGGCGTCTTTGATGCGCTGCACGGTGGGTGGTTCTTTTTCGGCGTTGACTGCCACATGGGAGAGACTTTGCTGGTAGAATCCCACCTTGCCCTTGCCCCATTCCGTGCTCCCGAAAAAGTAATAGAGGAACTTCGTTCCGGTCTTGGTGGAGATCCAGAGGTAGTTGCCGCATGGCACATCTTCCTTGTTGAGTTTCCTGTCCGGGGCGGTTTTCTGAAGCGCGTCTTCCGGCTCGTTGGACGCTTGCGGAAAGGCAAGCGTCGAAAGGAGGAGCATCAGGCAAAGGAGATGGCGCATATCGAGGTTCGACACCGTAGGGGAGAGAGGAGTTCCGAAGCGATGCCTCTGAGGTTGGTGCGGATGATCGGACTTGAACCGACACCCTATCTCTAGGACAGGAACCTAAATCCTGCGCGTCTGCCAATTTCGCCACATCCGCATGTGTATGACGTATTTGAGTTTACCACGTTTTGCGCGGGAGCCACTGTAGTGGTTACTGTAGTGGTTCTCGATTATCTAGGCCAAATTCCCGCCGTTTGCCGCCGGGCACGTCGGAATGGCACCGTATGGCACCCAACTGCCCCGGCGCGCCCCTTGCGGGCGCGTGCGCCACGGGAGCGTATTGAGTGGGCGGCGTGGCACGCAATGGCAAGCGAGTTCCCCTGGGAGACCGTCCTCGCCTGCGCAACCTCAGGCTGGTGGTGCGGCCTCGGAAGGGCGCTCCCGGCTTGGCGCACAGGATTCTTTGTCCCGTGTGCGAAGTCCGCGGGAGCGCATTCCGGCTGCTGAATCTTCCGCCGATGTCCGACGCGCTACGGCAAGCTGCCAGACCCTCGCAGAACGTCAGGCGAAAATTCGACGACCTCCAAGCATCTGCAATGTCCGAAAATGGTACCCATGAATGCCGATAGCTACCCTGATGCGATAGACGCTGATCTCGTGGGGACGTACCCTGCGGTAGCAGGTGCCGGCGGTGGTTACGTCTGGGACGACGTTCTGGAGTATCGAGTCTGGTGCCATCCCGAGCGCGGTGCCCCTGATCGCGACGACGGCAACGACTATTACTGCTCCTTTGCGACGTACTCAGAGGCTGCTGCGTTTGCTGAGAGCACGCCGGGCGCGGAAGAGCCACTCGCGCTTATTCGGCAGGTGGAATACATCGAAGAGCCAACGCCCGGCGAGTATCGCCACATGAGGGAGTTGCGCATTGCTGAGTGGCCGGTTGAGTTTCTTCATCGCCCTCGGCGGACCCCGAAGACAATCCCAGACTTCCTGTCGCCGAGCGCCCCAAAGAACCGGCTCGATATCCTCCGGGGTTTGGGAGGGCCGAACGATTGAGCTTCTCCACGACGTCGTTGACGGCCACGGCGAGACAAGAGTCAGAATGGCTCAGCATCGAGGTTCAAACCGCACCGCCCGGTGTAGTTTCCACAATCGCCGTTTGCCTACCGCGAAGGTTGGCGTGCGCCATGCTAACATGCTGCCGATGACTAGACTCGCCGCGCTGATTACGGTCAGCACGATTTCCCTCTATGCCCAGGATGCGCTTCGCGGGCACTGGAGTGGGGGTGAGCACATCCCTGGTCGAGAGCCGATCACCGTCGAAGTTGATTTTGACAAGGTGCCGGAGGGATGGATCGGCTCGTTGTCAATCCCGGCTCAGAACGTCACGGGGATACCACTTGAGGCGATCACGTACGCGAAGGACAGGTGTTCTTTTCGGATTAAAGGGATGCCCGATGATCCAACCTACACTGGCACTCTTTCGCAGGATGGCAAGGTCATCGAGGGCGACTACACGGAAGGAACATTGAAGGTCCCATTCAAGTTCACCCGCACTGGGGAACCCAAAGTCGAGATTCCGCAAATAAGCCCCAGAGTTTCACAGGAGTTCGTTGGCACTTGGGAGGGCACGCTCCAACTTGGCCAGGGCCGCAAGGCCCAACTGAGAATCTCGAATGATGAGAGAGGATCACACGCGGTGCTAATTAGCGTGGATGAGGGCAATGGCCAGATTCCCGCCACCAGCCTCGATCAGCAGGGATCCGTATTGACGGTTGCCTTGACGGCTTTCGGTGGAGCACGTTATGTGGCCCAGATCAACAAGGAAGGCACGGAGTTGAGGGGCACATTGAGTCTCGATAGTAACGAGATCCCGTTCGACCTTAAGAAACTGCCTCCTGAAAACCAGAAAGGCGGGCCGAAACCGCAGCAGTGGGAAGAATATGCTTATCCCAATGATGGCTTCGCCATCACTTTGCCGGAGCGCGCACAGCCGCATGAGGACCGGACCTTATCAGTCGCCACCTTTAAGGCTTTCACAGTGACGACACCATATGCATATACGGTTCACCTGAGTCAGGATCTGGTCCTGACGTTGCACGTCGTGACGTTCCCAAAGGGGTGCGCAAACTTCTTTAACCAATATCGGGACATGATTCGAAGCGCCAAAAGGGGGACGCTGGATACCGACAAGATGGGCATCCGGCTCGAGCCCTCCGAGGCAGACGGAGAGACGGAAGCCGGTGGATATGCAGCTCTAGAAGCGGAACGCGACAACGGCTCAAAAGACCACTCGTATGATCGTACTCAGTGCGTGGAAAAGAAGCTCTACGTTTTCTCGACTGTCTGGCCGATTGGTTCGAAAATGCCCCCGGAGATTGGCCGCATAATAGCTTCCTTCCGCGTCCTCAAACAGTAGCGTCTCCACGTCGCATTCGCGGGCTCGCGTGTTTTCGGACGAAGCCCAACTTCGCCGAGTTTGAGTGAAACTCCCGGCAAGTGTCGTTTGTCGAAGAACCCAGGCTGCGACCCGT
>Ga0182030_10022765_pt1 | contig 11643 bp, 12 predicted proteins | sample 812S3MmetaG_FD_121299 | JGI IMG/M metagenome (GOLD analysis project Ga0182030, IMG submission 121299) | Permafrost microbial communities from Stordalen Mire, Sweden - 812S3M metaG (Illumina Assembly) | ecosystem: Environmental > Terrestrial > Soil > Wetlands > Permafrost | place: Sweden... | reverse complement strand
CCGGCGCGGGCATCCGCTCCCTCTCCGGCGGCGGGAGCACGCTCGCGTGGAGCGGTGTGGTCATGCCCCGCTGGTACGTCCTCGGCCACGTCGCCGAGGGCCTCCACGTCGACGTCGCCGTCGCCTACGCGCGCGGGGTCGATGGCCCCCTCCAGAGCGACCTCGAGCCCCCCGCCGGCCTCAGCCTCGGCCCCGTCGTCGGTTACGAGACACGCCCCTTCCCCGGCCCTCTCGTCCTCGGTATCGCGGTCGGCTTTCTCCACGACGTCTGGATCGCCCCCGAAGCCGGCGGTGTCCCCTGGGTCCAGCCCTGGGGGGACGTGACCGCCGGCCTCGCGTTCTGGTGAGAGGCCGCTCTTGCCCGGCTGGCCGCTCTCCATTACGGTTCGGGCCCCCCAATGAGCGGCCATTCCAAGTGGGCCACCATCAAGCACAAGAAGGGTGCTCTCGACGCGAAGCGCGGGAAGCTCTTCACGAAGCTTATCAAAGAGATCACCGTCGCCGCCCGCATGGGTGGCGGTGACCCCGCCGGCAACCCACGCCTGCGGAAGGCCATCTCCGACGCCAAGGGCCAGGCGATGCCCGGCGAGACCATCAAGCGCGCCGCCCAGCGCGGCACGGGTGAGCTCGAAGGCGCCAGCTACGAAGAGATCACCTACGAGGGCACGGGCCCCGGGGGCACGCTCTTCCTCGTCGAGTCGATGACCGACAACAAGAACCGCACCGTCGCCGAGATCCGGAAGATCTTCGAGAAGAACAACGGCGCGATGGGCGCGGCCGGCACGGCGGCGTGGGCCTTCGAGCGCAAGGGCCTCCTCGCCATCGGCAAGGAAGCGACCGAGGACCAGCTGATGGAGGTCGCGGTCGGCGCGGGCGCGGAGGACTACGCCGACGGCGGCGAGGAGTGGCAGCTGACCACCCCGCCCGATGGCTTGCAGATCGTCCTCGACGCCCTGGAGAAGGGTGGCCTGAAGGCGAAGTCGAGCAGTCTCGCCTACGTGCCGAAGATCAAGAAGCCGCTGACGGGACGCGACGCGCAGGTCGCGCTGAACCTCGCCGAGGCGCTCGACGACCACGACGACGTGCAGAACGTGTACGCCGACTTCGACATCTCGGACGAGGAGCTGGCGGCGCTCGAAGGCGCAGGCTGAGAGACGATGCCCGGCAACGTCGTGCTCGGGCTCGACCCCGGCACGCGTCACTTCGGCTGGGGGGTCGTCGAGCGGCGCGGGACGCGCCTGTTTCACCGGGGCCACGGCGTCATCGACACGGACGAGAAGGCGCCCATCGCGGTGCGCCTGGTGACCATCGAGCGCGAGCTGGTCGAGGTCGTCCGCGCCCAGACGCCCGACGTCTCCAGCGTGGAGGCCCTCTTCTACGCGAAGGACCCGCAGGCGGCGGCCAAGCTGGGCCACGCGCGCGGGGTGGCGCTGCTGGTGTGTGCGCGCGCCGGCCTCGAGGTGTTCGAGTATGCGCCCGCGCGCGTGAAGCTCGCCGTCGTGGGCAGCGGTCGGGCCGACAAGGCGCAGGTCGCCCAGATGATCCGCGTGGTGCTGGGACTGGCTGCCCTACCTCCGTCGGACGCGGCGGACGCGCTGGCGCTCGCGGTGACCCACCTGCAGCACTCGCCGCTGCTGTCCGCGGCAGCGACACCTGTCCGTGGCGCGGTTCCGCTGGGAATGAAGCGCCGGCCCAGCCGTTAGCCTTTCGAGGCAGCCTGCCCCATGCAATAACCCGCGTGCGTGACCCGTCCAAAGGGCATAGGTTTCGCATCCCCCGAGAACGCCAGAATGAAGCGACTCCTCTTCCCCGTGCTCACCGCGCTCTGCCTGTGCGCCAACCCCGCCGCGGCCGGTGATCCGCCCCTGGCGGCCTCGGCTGCCGCGACGGCCACCTGCCTGCCGGCGTCGCCGACAGCGGCGCAGGCCGTCACCTGCGTCCAGCAGGTCTACGACCAGTCGCAGACGTTCGCGACCGACTTCAGTCAGAAGTTCTGGGTGAAGGCCTACAACCAGGAGAAGAGCTCGCACGGCCACGTCATCTTCGCCAAGCCCGGCAAGATGCACTGGACGTACGACGACCCGCAGTCGACCGGCAACCGCGTGGTCTCGGACGGCGTGGTCATCAAGGTGTACGAGGCGAACAACAAGCAGATGTACGAGCAGCCCATCGAGAAGTCGCAGTACCCGGCGGCGCTCTCGTTTCTCACGGGCACGGGCAAGCTCGACGCCTCGTTCAACTTCGAGGTGTTCCCGGGCGACCAGATGAAGTTCCCCGGCGGCATCGTCCTCGTCGGCACGCCCAAGGCGGCCACGCCCGCGTACTCCAAGGTCCTCTTCTACGTCGACTCGGCGACCTCGCAGGTGCGCCGCGTGATGATCATCGACGGCCAGGGAAACCGGAACCGCTTCGACTTCGAGGCCCCCAAGGTCAACCTTCCGGTCGCGGCCGGGGTGTTCCAGTTCACGCCGCCCGCCGGGACGTCCATCATCCACCCGTGAGCAAGTGCCCGCACTGCGGCGCCGTCGCGCACGTGGAGCCGAGCGCCTCGCTCCGGTGGCGATGCGCGGTGTGCGGCGGTCCGCTGGTGCCGACCGAGGGGGACATCGCCCGGTCCGACGGGGAGCTGCCCCACCTCGTGCGGTCGCACCGGGCGCGCGCGATGGCGCTCGGCTGGCTCGCGGCGTTCCTCGTCCTGGGGTCCATCGCGGCCATGGCGGTCGGCGTCGCGCTCCTCGTGTGGTTCGCGTCGCACGTCGCGGCCGCCGTCCTCGGCGTCGTGGCCCTCGTCGCATCGACGCTCGCGGTGGCGAGCTTGCGCCGATCACGGCAGCGCAGGGTCGAGGCTCGCGAGCAGCTGGACCACGCGTGGGACCGCGTGGCGGGCGAGGTGCTCGGGTCCCGGCGGGGCGACACGACGGCCGCGGACCTGGCGCGGATCATGAGCACGAAGGAGGAGCACGCCGAGGGGCTGCTGTCGCGGCTGTCGGCGCACGGCGGCGCCCGCGTGGACGTACGCGACGATGCGGAGCTCGCGTACCGGGTGAGCGACGAGGGCGCCGTGGGAGGCGTGGATGACGCGGAGAGCCCGGGGGCCGCGGGCCGCCGACTGCGAGCACGATGACGCGAAGGTCGCTGACGCACGTGGGTGGCGAGGTCGAGGCGGTGGGCAACCGCGAGGTGGCCGACGCGCTGGCCGCGTCGCTCGACGTGGCCCCCGCCGATCCGGGCAACGCCGAGGCGGACGGCCCCGACCGCGTCCACGTCCATGGCTTCCACACCTATCCGGCGCGCATGCACCCCGCGACGGCGTCGCGCCTCGTCCTCGCCCTCTCTGCAGCCGGCGCGACGGTGCTCGATCCGTTCTGCGGCTCCGGCACCGTGCTGGTCGAGGCGATGATCGCCGGCCGGCGCGCGGTGGGCACGGACCTCAACCCCATCGCGGTGCGTCTGGCCGCCCTGAAGACGACGCCGCGCGACGCGTCCTGGGTCGCGGCCCTCGTGGCCGCGGCGCACGACGTCGCGGCGGTCGCCGACGAGCGACGCGTGCGACGCGCGGGCGCGACACGGCGCTATCCCGCGGACGACGTCGCGGCCTTCGACCCCCACGTGCTCCTCGAGCTCGACTCGTTGCGCACCGGGATAGCCAAGCGGGACGACGCCGACGTGCGGGGCGTGCTCGAGCTGGTCCTCAGCGCCATCCTCGTGAAGGTGAGCCGGCGCGCGTCGGACACGTCGACCGCCCCCTCGCCTCGCCGCATCGCCGCGGGTTTCCCGGCGCGTCTCTTCGCACGCAAGACCGAGGAGCTCGCGCGCCGCCTGACCGAGCTGGCGGCGCTGCTACCGCCCGGCACCCTGCCCGCGCGCGTGTCGCTGGACGACGCCACGCGCCTGCGCACCGTCGGCGCCAGCACGGTGGACGCCGTGGTGACGTCACCGCCCTACGTCGCGACCTACGACTACCTGGCCCACCACGCGCTGCGCATGCGCTGGCTCGGGCTCGACGCGACGGCGTTCGCTGCCGGCGAGATGGGGGCGCGCCGGCGGTACGCGAAGCTCGACGCCGACGGTGCCCGGGCCGCGTGGACCCGCGAGCTCGCGGCGGCGCTCCGGGCGCTCTCCCGCGTCTGCCGGAAGGGGGCCCGTGTCGTGCTCGTCGTCGCCGACTCGGCCGTCGATGGCCAGGCGCTCCGGGCCGACGCGCTCGTGGACGCGGTCGCCCCCGGCTCGGGCTTCGTGCGAATCGCGCGGGCATCCCAGCGCCGACCCCACTTCCACGGGCCGACGGCGCGCGTCTTCGACTCGGCCCCGCGCGCCGAGCATGCGATCGCCCTCGAAAAGCGCTAAGGCAGAGCTCCACGAGCCCCCCAGGATGCCCCTCGTCGTCTTCGAGTCGGCCGAGAGCGGCGTCGCGTCCGTCCAGGTGGAGGCGCCGGCCGGGGCACGCCTGGTCGACCTTTGTGACGAGCGCAACGCGCCTGTGCCGTTCTCGTGCCGGAGCGCGAGCTGCGGAACCTGCCGGATCGACGTCCTCGAGGGCGCCGAGCTACTGGAGCCCCCGCGCGACGAAGAGCTGGACGTTCTCGATATCTTCGGCGACGACCCGGCCCACCGGCGGCTCGCCTGCCAGGCCCAGGTCCGCGCCGGGAACGGCCGCATCCGGGTGCGCCCGGCCGACTCCTGACCGGCTCCCCGGCGTCGCCGTTCAGCGGTGCAGGAAAAATCGAGCGCACGAAGTCGCAACCATTCCCGCTGCGCCCTTGGTATGAGCCCCATGTTCTTGGGGAAGGTCACAGCCTCCTGGGAGGACTTCGGGGGCGGTAAAGCATACGAAAGGCGTTGACGCGATGAACATCCGCACGATGACTTTGGTCTTGGGAGCCGGGCTCACGGTCGCCGTGGCCGGCGTGTCCGCCACGGCCTGCAGCAGCAGCAGCAGCCCGGCGGTGAACAACAACAAGGACGCCAGTGCAAGCAGCAGCAGCGGCGGCTCCAGCGGCGGCAGCAGCAGCGGCGGCAGCAGCGGTAGCTCCAGCGGCTCCAGCAGCGGCAGCTCCAGCGGGAGCAGCAGCGGCGGCGGCGTGGACTGCGGCACCACGCCCAGCCAGCATCTCTCCGAAGCAGGAACGATCTTCTGCGGCTTCGGCGACGCCGGCGATCAGTACTGCGGCATTGGCGAGCAGTGCTGCCTGGGGGGTGCCGTTGCTGGCGGCTTTGCGCCCGACGAGTGCGCCGTCTACGGAGCCACGTGCACCAACGGCGGCGGGGACGCGGGCACCGCCAACGAGCAGCCGCTCCAGATCCAGTGCAATCAGATCAGCGACTGCCGCGCCAACGGCAACACGGGGGCGACCGCGTGTTGCCTTGCGGGCAACGCGAAGTGCGCGACGGGCTACACGTGCGGAAGCAGCCAGACGGGGACGTGCGCCTACCCGAAGTACTCGGACGGCACCGGCGTCGTGTGCGAGGGCGACGGCGGCGGTAACACGGCGACGTTGTGTCAGGCCGGAGAGATCCAGGTCTGCACGCAGCAGAGCGACTGTGTGACGGGCACGACCTGCACCTTCGGCAAGTGGAAGATCGTGAATCTCGGGTTCTGCGAGTAGCCCGGGCCGCGCACCACAGAAAAGAGAGCACCACGAGCCCGCGCACGCGCACGTCCAAACAGGGCGGCGCGTGTGCGGGTTCGTGTCATTTTGGGCTGAGCGCGCGCGCCGGACACTCTAAGGCGAGCGCGCAGCGGTGCGCTCAGAAGGTCTGCGTCGAGAACCGGAAGAAGAGAATGTGCGCCGTCGGGGACAGCGGGTTGATGACGAGCGCGCCGTCCGCCGTTCCGTTCTCGTAGTGCACGTCGTGGCACCCGTTGCCCTGCGCGTACGCGTCCCCGAAGACCGAGACGTGGTTCACCCCGGCAAGCTCGGTCTGGATCTTCTGCGCGAGCGTCGTCGGGTCCTCCGCGGTGAACTGCGTGGAATGCAGCCCGAGCTGCGGATAGCTGAGCCCCACGTCGTGCCAGCCCTCGGACCACGCCCCCTCGGGTAGAGCCATGTCCGCTTCGTAGAGGTTGGCGTCCCCGGTAAATGCCCCGATGTCGACGGCGACGTCGTAGATCGTGCCGTTCATCCGGATCTGGAGGTGTACGTGGCTGTCGTCGCCGTTGCACGAGGACGGGCCGTCCTTCGGCACGACGAACGAGAGGTACCCGTCCAGACGACCATGCTTGGTGTCGATGGCCGTCCCCGTCTGCGCCGAGAGTGGCGTGCAGGCGGACGTGTAGGTCGGCGGGCCATCCGTCGAGCCGGTGTCTCCTCCGCCCTCTCCGGCCTCCGGGCTCGCGCTCTGGTCGGGGGCGACGCTGCTGTCGTCACCCCCAGCATCGTCCGACACGGGCGTCCCGGCGGGGGACTTGCCGCCGCAGGCGATGGGGACGAGCCCCGTGACGAGAGCTGCCGCGAACCAGGAAGGAAAGGAAATCCGCATCGAGACAGTACTCATGCAACGAGTCACCGACGAAGGCCAGCGCGCAGGTGACGCTCGAAAGACTTCGCGCCTCTCTCGCCCAGACGCCCGTCACGGAATGGATCGATCTCCCAGAAGCGAGAGCAGGGGTCGCCCATCACTCCACCCCTCCTTCAGCAGCGCTTCCTGGAGCTCGCGCCGCGCATGAAACAGCCGCGTTCGCGCCGTCGCCGCCGGGATCCCGAGAGCCTTCGCCGCGCGCGCAAGGCTCGTCTACACGGGCGCGCGGACCGAGGGCGATCGTCACACTCGCCGCGCCGCCGGCCATCACCCGCGCCAAGTCGATAGCCCTCACCCTCGGCGCGTCGCTCCGTCTCTTCCTCCTACGCCCTTTCGGCGCTCCTCGCACGCTTCGCACCCTGAGAGAGTGAGCGCGCGTCGTCGACGTCCAGACAGTCTGCGGGACGGTCGAAATGCCTCCGACGCGTGCTCGTGGGTGCATTGCCCGCCGGGACCTAGAACGTTCACTTCTTTCTGGGGCTGGCGTCGACTCGTCCCGTCACGCGTGCCCGAGGATCCACTCCGCGAAGCGGTCCGCAATCGGCCGCCACTCCACTTCGTTGAGCACCTCGTGAAAAAGCCCTTCGCGGCCGTCCCAGGTCTTGTCCGGGCTTCCCGCGGCGTCGAAGAAGGCGCGCGCGCGCGGGACGCTGACCACGTGGTCGGCCAGGCCGATGACGAGGAGCATCGGCAGGGTCAGTGAGGCCGCGCGCGCGATGGCCTGCTCCTGTGCCGCTTCGGTCTCCGTGAACCAGCGGGCGGTCGCGGTCTTGAAGACGAGCGGGTCTTCGTCGTAAGCGCGGCCCCGTGCCGCGTCGTGCGTCACGTCCTTCCCGCTCAGCCCCGTCGGGATCGCGAGCGTCGGCGCGATCCGGGTAGCGACTCTTCCTGCGAGGCGCTTGGCCAGCGGCACCTTGGTGGCAACCCCGAAGAAAGGACCGCTCAGCGCCAGCGCGCGCCACGGAGCGGGCCCTGCGATGGCGATCGACGCCGCCACGAGCCCGCCGAAGCTGTGCCCGAAGAGGATGGCCGGCACCTCCGGCGCCCGCTCGCGGACCAGGCGGGTCAGCTCGGCGCCATCGTCGAGGAACTCCTGGAAGCGATCGCAGTGCCCGCGCCTCCCTTCGGCGTTGCCGTGTCCGCGCAGATCGATGGCCACCGTCGCGATCCCTCGATCCGCCCACGCGTCCGCCACGTGCGCGTAGCGTTTTCCGTGCTCCGCGTACCCGTGCAGCAGGCCCACCACCACGCGAGGCTTCGCGGGCGTCGTCGCATGAAAATACAGGGACGGCCCAGCCCTGTTCGCGCGCGTCAGTGTTCCTTCGTCGTGGACTGTCATCGCTCTTCCCCCAGCGCCTCGCGCAAGGCCGCCAGCCCCCGCGCCGCGCGCGATTTGATGGTCCCGAGTGGCACCCCCTCCCGTTCGGCGATCTCGGCGTACGTCAAACCCTCGTAGAACGCGGTCTCGAGCGTTGCCCGCTGGACATCCGGGAGGTCGGAGAGAGCGCGACGCACGCGCTCGCGATCGGCCGCGCCGGCTGCCCTGGTCTCTGGGTCGACCGGAGTCGCCGCGGCCAGGGCCTCAGGATCGTGGGCGAGGACGTCGCGTGCGATGGCACCCCGCCGCTCGCGCCGCCTCGTTCGGTCGATGCTGAGGTTGCGCACCAGTGTCACCAGCCACGCCCCCACCGCCCCGCGCTCCGGGATGTACTGCCGCGCACGCTCTCCCACCACCACGAACGCGTCATGCACGACGTCCTCCGCCTCCGACCGCTCGCGGACGATGCGGAGCGATAGCGCCAGGAGCATCCGCGCGTGCCGGTCGTAGAGCTCAGCCACCGCGAGAACATCCCCCCCGGCGATTCGCTGGAGCAGCTCGACGTCGGTCGCGTTTTCCCCGGCAGAGCGCATGCTCGACGAGCCGAGGCTACCCCAATTTGGGCCTCCGCTTCCGCCTTCGGGCGCACTTGCTAGCCTTCTTCCCGTGAGCCTGCTCTCGAAGGTGCTGGCGATCGTGCTTGCTTCCGCCACGACGGCGACGGTCGCGACGTGGCCGCCCGCCGTGGAGACGCGGGTTTCGCACGGCGCAGGGCTCGCCTTGAAGAAGGGCGAGGCTATGGACGCGGACGACGACCTGCCGCTGCTGGCGACCCTCGACCAGGTGCACACCGGCGAGCGCGTGGTGCTCGACGCTCGGACTCCGACGCAGCCAGCCTTCGAGGCGTTGCTCTCTGATCGCTCGACGGGGCTGCAGCACTCGCTCGACGCACAATTGCTCGGTCTGCTCCGTGCGCTCGCCGCTCAGCACCCGGCCTCGCGTATCGAGCTCGTGAGCGGCTACCGGAGCTGGAAGCTCAACGAGATGCTGCGCAAGAAGGGCCACCATGTCGCGTCCCACAGCCAGCACTCCCTCGGTCATGCCTGCGACTTCCGCATCGTCCCGCCCGGGGCTGAAGCGGGGCTCGACCCACGTGTCGTCGAGCAGGAAATCCGCAAACTCGGCTGGGAGGGCGGGGTGGGGGTGTACCCGACGACCGCCGACTGGTTCGTGCATGCCGACGTCGGCCGCAATCGCCGCTGGGTGAATTGAGGGCTCGGCTTTGACTCGCGAAGTTGAAAGTCATAGTCAAGCAGTGTCATGAGACTCACGACCGGTCTCTTGCCCCTCTCGGCGGCGGTCATCGCCGCCGTCGCGTGCTCGCACGGCGCCACCAGCGGGTCGCCCCCGCAACTGCCAATCATCGCGATCATCGCCCGCGATACACGGTTCGTCGTCCGCGAGCACATGCTGGCCGCGGTCGAGATGCAGGTCTCCGGCGAGCCCTTCGCCACCGCCATGGGTCGCCAGCTCGCCAACTACAGCCGCGACTGGCTGCCTCCCAACATCTACTTCGACAGCACGGCGGGCTCCTTTGGCCCGCGCACCGATCTGGTCGGCTTCTCGAGCGCCGTGGAGTCCTACGAGTACTCGAAGCAGCCGATGAACAACCTGGCCTTCGAGTCAGGCGCAGGATTGTCGCTTGCGTACGGTCCGCTCCTGGATCCGACGGGCGACGGTGCCACGGGCTGCGCCGCGCTGCGCACCACCATCCAGCACCTCGCTGGCGAGAGCAACGCCACGGCGCGCTTCGTAAGCGCTACGCCCACCCCGACCAACCCGCTCGGCTGGCCTGGCATCTGGCCCACCCTCGAGCCGTTCGAGTCGTTCGACCCCACGATTGCCACGACCAACTCCGTCTCCGAGTTCTGCTCCATCACGTCCGACGACGATCCCGGCGCCACCGGGTCACTCATCAGCGACGACTACGAGTGCGACGCGAATACGCTGCACTTGCCGAACCGCGCGAGCCAGGTGCAGAGCGCCATCACGCCGGGCAGCAGCGGCTGGGCGGGGTGGAAGTCGGCGCTGTGGACGATGAACTACCTGCAGCTCATGCACGACGCCGACGAGAACGCGATCACCAGCGTCGAGGTGTCCGACCTGCCGAATGTCGGCCAGCCGGGCAACGGGGTCACGGGCACGGACCTCGGCGCGGTCGTCGGGACGTATCTCGGCTCGAGCAACATCGAGGGACTCCAGGCCGGGATCATGATCACCGCGCTCGACAACGAGGCGGACGACTGGCTGATGGCGCGAACGACCACCGACGGGGTCACGCTGGGCGGTTTCCCCGACCTGAAGACCGCCCTGGCATACGATACGAACGCGCCGTTGCGGTGGTTCCCGGCGGAGGTCACCGTCACGGAGACGACCGATCCCGCCTGCAGCTTCCCGCGGCAGTCGGGCTTCACGATCACCTCGAGCGGCAGCCATCTGCTCGATCTCTCCGGGCTGCTGGGTGCGTACTCGACCCTCTACGCGCTCACGGACCTCGCAAACACGCAGGTCGGCGGCTCGCAGACCACGAGCATCTACTTCGACGGCGACCCATTCCCGCAGGACGATCAGCTCCCTGACGGCGAGAGTACATTGCACGACCGCGCCCTCGGGATGATCCGCGTCGCCCTCGTCAACCTGGCGCGCATGCACGTCGAGCCCGGCTCGGGGATCCCGGTCGACGACGTCACGGTCACCGGCGGCGTCCCCGCCCGCGGAACGACGCTCTCGGCCCCCACAGCGGCGTACGCCCTCGTCGCGCTACGCACGACACGCCGCACGCTCTCCGATCAGCTGACGCTCTATCTCAACATGAAACCCGATACGTCGACCGTCGCCACGCCGCTCGACGAGCCTGGCCTGGGTGCGGCTGCGCCCATCGACACAATCACCGACGAGCTGAACGCACTGGTCGGGACACTCGCGGGCCTCTTCTACGACGACCTTACCGACGCGACGGGACGCGCTTGGCCTGGCTGGGACGTGTCGCAGGGCGCGCCCACGAGCGACGACGATTCCCTCGACGCCCACACGGCCGCCATCCGCGCGCTCCTCCAGTCGTTCCTCGCGACCGGTGACACGAAGTACCGGGACCGCGCACTGGCGGTGTACCAGCGCGTCGAGACGACCTTCTGGGACCCGGCGGCGCGCCTCTACCGGCCCGTCGCAGGCGACACCTCGAGCACCGTGGTCTACACGCCGATGCGCTTCGCGCTCGTGCAGGCCATGCTGCGTGACACGTACGAGCTCATCGCGTCGAGAGACGGGGAGGACACGCTTGCCACGCAGGTGCTCGACCGGGTTGCGCGCATGAACAAGCTCGTCCTCAACGGGTGGGACGACCGCAACGGCGACCAGTCCGTGGACTGGCCCGGCGAGTGCGTCCAAGGCATCGACGCCAACGGCGTGCCGCGCGGTGGGATGCAGATGGCCGAGCGAACGCTATCCGGCGAGACCGGGAGCACGGCGGACCACTTCGATGCGGGCCCGCGCGTGGCGACCGTCGACCGCGAGCATGACTGCGTCCCGGAGATCTCGGCGACCGAGCTCCCCTCCGCGCTCGCCAATTCCATCACCTTCCAGATCACGAGCGGTCCTTGAGCGTCGGACGCGCCCTGCGCGCCATACTCGCTGTCGCCTTCGCCGCGGCGGGCGGCTGCTATTCGCAGGGCGGGACCATCCTTCCGGTCCCCGGCTACTCGTACCACTCCTCGAGCATCGCGCTGAGCGCCGACCAGGCGACGGTG
>Ga0182030_10022764_pt1 | contig 11643 bp, 10 predicted proteins | sample 812S3MmetaG_FD_121299 | JGI IMG/M metagenome (GOLD analysis project Ga0182030, IMG submission 121299) | Permafrost microbial communities from Stordalen Mire, Sweden - 812S3M metaG (Illumina Assembly) | ecosystem: Environmental > Terrestrial > Soil > Wetlands > Permafrost | place: Sweden... | reverse complement strand
TATAGGGCAGTGACCACTAAAAATCTAGGATTATCGGTTGACCAGTGAACTCTAGTAATAAGGTAAACTCTCTTCGAGAGATCTTCTATCCAAATAACACTCTCACACTCTCACACTCTCACTCTTCCAGAACCTCTCAATCTTTTATCTTGAAATCAGTTTCCTTTCACAAGTGAAAATTCTGCTCCAGCCAACCATGAATCTCCATCTTGTCTTGTCGGCATTGAGTTGCTCTCTAATTCATGCGTCCCAAATAATCCTTGGACAGGACGAAAGCCCGTCGAATTTCATTCATAAGTCTATCTTTGGACGGAGGGAATTTGATAGCAGTCTGCCAGATCCAGTGATCTTGGCTCCGACGTATAAGTCCCGTGAATATGATACTTTTGACGATGACTATTCATACGCTGGACTTTCAACGTTTGCACACCTTGATTTCGTGGATTGTACGAAACCTGCGAATGATGGAACCTTCGACATTGGCATTGTAGGCCATCCATTTGATCTGGGAGTCTCTTATCGACCAGGAGCAAGGTCCGGTCCCAGTGGGGCTCGGTCAGGAGCGCGAAGGATATCACCAGCAGGAGGATATAGGTGGGTTACATGTTTGTGTCGTCGTCATCGTTCGTGCAGATATACGTGAGTTGCTAATCCGAAACAGTACTAATTACAAAATCAATCCATTTCGAGATTGGGCTACAGTAGTCGATTGTGGAGATATTTCAAATACGCCGTTTGATAGTTGACGGCAATCCATGAGTTAGAAAAGGGGATGAAATCCATTAATGATATCAAGCCAAAAAATACTTCCGTTTCCGATGCTGTGAGACTCGTCACCATTGGCGGAGATCATACGATCAGTATGTATTCATATGCCAGGCCTGATACACTCAACATTCTAATCTCATAGCGCTACCAATTCTTCGAGCACTTCATTCGACATGGGGGAGAGTTGCCGTCCTACACTTCGATTCACATCTGGACACCTGGGATCCTAAGCAGCTTGGAGGCGGATTGACAAAATATTCAGAGATCAATCATGGCACCATGCTTCACATTGCACATGAAGAAGGCTTGCTATCCAATCATAGCAACATGCATCTCGGCACTCACTACGCTCTCTTTGACGAGCATTTTGATCTTGATAATGACCTCCGGTGTGGCTTCCGCTATATCCGTGCCAGAGAACTTGATGAAATAGGCATTGGTCAGGTTATCAAACGAATTGTGGACACCATTAGGGAGGAATACGTCTATCTCAGCTTGGATATCGACGTTTTGGATCCGGCATTTGCTCCTGCAACAGGTACCATTGAACCTGGTGGGTGGACGACAAGAGAGGTGATTCCCAACTCCAGATATTTCCACAAGTTGTTGATTTCACCTCAGGTATTACAAATTATCAACGGGCTATCAAGAGCAGGTCTGAAGATAATTGGATCAGACGTCGTTGAATTTACACCAGTTTATGACAACACAGCAGAGACGACGGGGATCGCGATCAGTGAGATCATTTATGAAATACTGCAGTGGATGGTTCATGTGCCAGTCAAAAAGCCGAAAGCCTAGCCTGCAAAGCTCATATAGAAGGTCAGGGACGGGCTGGAAATTATAAATTGCTGAAGACAAGATTTCCCGACATTATTTCTCGTGTCAATTTAGCAATTGGCAGCCGTCCATCAATATTGTGGAGCTTTGGAGTCACGTGTCGCTTTTGAAAAAAGATTGAGATATGTTTCACATGCGACCAGAAACAAGGATATCTTCAAGCCTCGGATTCCTGTAATGCTGATCGATGTAAATACCTCGGGTTTTACATTATTCATCATGGTTCGTCCTAAGTTTCCGAAATTAAGCTCTGAAAAGGAAAGGCTGTGCGAGAGCGTGTCGATCAGCAATTGATAGTGCGGGGAATTGGCGGGCCTGGCCTGGCACTGGTGGAGAACCCAGTAAGGATCAGCGCAAAACCTCCTAGGAATGAAAATATGCTCCTCGGTCCCTGTCTCTCTGCCATGCAAATTTGCCGTGTGGACTGGGACCGGCCTCTGGAGGTACTGGGAATTTCACCATATTTATGCACATAAATGCAACGCTTAACTAAACATCGTAGGTGGCGTCCCCAAAGTTCACCACTATACCTTCAAAAACAAAAGCTTCGACTCTCTTTTGGGGAAGAATGTCTTCTTTGGGTCAGTCGACATGTCGATCAGAACTTGAAATCCGACGTTGAAGATGAAAGCGTCAATTCGGCGCTTTCTCCAACCGTCCTCCCGGTAAAAGGCGTGCCAAGGATTGTATCTATATCATCCCAAGCTTCTCCGAAATTCCATATTGCTACCATTCTACCCCAGACTTGAGACTGTGCGGTATTTCCCACACTCGCGCTACGCCAACACAATGTGGTCTCTCATCAGCCTCGTCGTATATCTGGCACCTCTTGCGAGTGCTGCGCCATCTCCACCAAGACGGGCAGCTCCAACAGTTGATCTTGACTATGCTACCATTGTAGGATCGAGTTCACTAGGGGTTGATTCTTTCAAGGGCATCCCCTATGCGCAGCCACCAGTAGGGCAATTGCGATTGAAGCCTCCGCAGTCCATCACTTCCAACCTCGGAACAATTACAGCAACTGGAACTCCAAGGTCATGCCCTCAGCAGTCTGCTTCGTTCACAAATTCAACCAGCATTGCTTCTTTACCAACTAATGTTCTTGCGGAATTGCTCGATAATCCTTTTTTCCAGGCGGTTTCAAATGCTGGTGAAGATTGCCTTACCGTCAATGTTCAGAGGCCATCCACGGCCAATTCGACATCTCAATTACCAGTGGTTTTCTGGATTTTTGGTGGCGGATTCGAGTTCGGCTCTACATCATCATACGATGCCAGCGAGCTGATCTCTACCTCCGTGTCTCAACACAAAGATATCATGTATGTGTCCGTCAATTACCGAGTGTCAGGGTTTGGTTTCATGCCAGGAAAGGAGATTCTGAAGGACGGCTCCTCCAACCTCGGCCTTCTGGATCAACGTCTAGGTCTACAATGGGTGGCAGATAACATTGAGAAGTTCGGAGGCGATCCAGAAAAAGTTACAATCTGGGGAGAGTCCGCCGGTTCAATCTCAGTATTTGACCAGATGGCCTTGTATGCGGGTAACAATACATATAAGGACAAGCCACTTTTCCGAGCTGGTGTGATGGACAGTGGCAGCGTCATTCCCACCGATCCAGTCGATTGTCCAAAGGGACAGCAAGTTTATGATACCGTTGTTGCCGCCGGGGGCTGCTCGGGTGCCGCAGATACCCTCGAATGTCTTCGCGGTCTCGACTACACTACCTTCCTAAACGCTGTCAACTCCGTCTCCAGCCTCCTCAGCTACAGCTCCGTTGCGCTCTCATATCTTCCCCGACCAGATGGCACTGTTCTTACCGAATCCCCTGATATTCTCGCCGAGAACGGCCAATATGCTAAGATCCCCTTCATACTTGGGGACCAAGAAGATGAGGGAACACTCTTTTCGCTCACGCAATCCAATCTCTCTACTACAGCCGATGTCGTTGAATACCTTAGCACTGTTTTCTTTCATGATGCTACGGTTGAGCAAGTTCAAGAGCTTGTGTCCAATTATCCCGATGACCCCTCAGCCGGATCTCCATTCAATACTGGCATTCTCAACAATGTCTACCCTCAATACAAGCGCCTCGCCGCCATACTGGGCGATCTAACATTCACGCTCACTCGCCGTGTCTTCCTCAACATTGCATCTGCCGTGAACCCCTCCGTTCCAACCTGGTCATACCTCGCGTCCTACGACCACGGGACCCCCATACTAGGCACCTTCCATGCGTCTGACATTCTTCCCACCTACGGTATCGTACCGGGTGAGCCAACTACAACCATCCAAAGCTACTACATCAGTTTCTTCAATACGATGGATCCGAATGATGGCACGACAGGAGAGATCAATTGGCCGCAATGGAGTCAGAATCAGACGTTATTGCACGTTTTGGCGACGAGTAATGAGTTGTTGAAGGATGATTTTAGGGATGCGAGTTATAATTATATTGCAACGACGAAGGGTGCTCTTCATATTTAGGGCTTTGTTGCATAGCAGGGGGAGTAAGATCAAAAATGAAAATCGTCAATTCTTGCATATTTTCGCCATATTCTCGTCTATTCGCAAATATACTGCAGCTCTAGCCGTACACTACATGAATCCTCGAAACCTCGCACTCATACGGCTTGAGTGAGGCCACCCAAAAGCCCTATTATTTCGAGTTAAACTACCTACTCAAGATATATCTTTCCATACTTTTAGGTAATCAGGCAGACCTCCTGCAACCTTGTATGGACGTGAGTACTCAAAGCCGCGACCTAATGCAGCAAGCAATCCGGCTCAAGTGAGGCCACCCAAACCCAATGTCCGATCTTGTAACCTTTCAACATGTCTTCTCCCATTTTCTCATATCCTGGGTCCGAGACTCGCCCGATTTCGAAAGTTGGGAGGCCACCCAGAAACGCATCCCCGTCCGTTTCCGGCGAGAGACAGCCGTGGCTTTTTAAAGAACATCTTATTGGCAGGCGCATTCTGGAGGCCACCCAGATGATAACGTCAGAGCCTCGTGGGCCTCACTTCGACTTTTTAGTATTAATACACATGCTGCGTCCTTTCGCTTTTTGATTCTCTGCTTTCGCTTTCATAGCGAATATTTTAGGGGAAGATGTTCGGCCATGGATTTTGAGAAGCGGGACCAAAAGACGGCCTGGAACCTTTCCAAATCTATCGAAGCAGCTTACGCGCTACTCCGCGCCATCGAATTCGAAGAGACGCCTCTGCTGATTATTGATTGCCTCAGAGTTCTGCATAGGTTGGAAATAGTGGTTCCTTGGGTTTCTTACGAGAATTTGGTGCGCTGGTTCATTGAGCCACCGAAAGCATACCAAATCCTCTTCACCTATCTTGATTTATACCAAACCCTCCTTTTCATCCATCTTTTGTGGAGGGTTTCGCACCTTCTCCAGAGCCTTCCTTCAACTTCACCAAGACGCAGGCCTCCGCCTCGCAGTCGGCGGAGATCCTGCGCGAGCGTGAGCAATCCTAGGCCACAGCCATCAATCTTGTCAGAGAACCTTTCAAGATTCGCCTTCGCTGTTCGTCAATCCTAGAGACTTATTAGTTTCAATTGACCAGCAAACTCCGGGGTGTTTATTCTATGACTCGCTTTCTGAGCCTGCCATAGGGAATTGCCATTGGCTGCCACCGGACGATTCGGACGATCATTTTGACGTCCCATCCGCAGCATCTGAAAATTCGAATCGATCATTTTCTGCAGACGAATTTACAGCTCATCTTACCGATATCAACGGTATTCCTAGCAATCATTCTTTCTCCTCGAGCACCGTCACTCCATCCACAGTGACAGCCATTTCACCGGTCCCATTAATTTCGTCGGAGAATCGCCACGCTCCAATTTCCTGCTCCTACCCAAATTGCAACCGAACCTTCCAACACAACCACGAATACAAGTAAGCCCTCTTATTTCCTCACTATCCCCTTATAATTTCCTTCCGACCTGGCCTCTTTCCTTTTTCCAATACCAAATTTCCCAGCTCAAATTTCCTTCGTTAACGTATCTTCGTACCAGCCGGCACCAAAAATCCCACACCCACCCCAACCACTGCCAAATCTGCAACCGCGGTTTCGAGACGCGAAAAGATGTGAGAAGACATATTAACGATGTTCATGAGACGACGAAGAGATGGTATTGTGGGGTTGAGGGCTGTGAGTATGGGGCTAACGGGAGGAGGGGGGGGGAAAGTGGAAAGGGGGTAGGGTTTAAAAGGAGGGACAATTTGAGGAGGCATATGAGGAGGTTGCATGGTGCGTTGAATTGACCTGGTGAGAATTTAGTTCTGGGGAATGAAGTGTGGGGTTTGTGGGCTTTCATATTTGATTTGTGCGATGACTTAGTATTTAAAGTGTTACGCAACTGTGAATTCCTTTCATTAAGCTGATAAGGCGAGCATAGTAGCCACTCATCCCACCTCAATTATTGCAAATGAAAAATCTCCTCCTTCCTCAATCCTTCCAAAAATTCACCATCCATAATCCCATAAACGTAAGCTTCACCAACCAGCTCAAACGTCCCATTAGCCACTCTTCTCAGAACAAAAGGTACGATAGCACCATAAAGAATGCATATGAAATCACCGGGTAGCGAATGCGCAGGTACAAGTCCAACATACCCTTTAGTTGAAATGAACGGACGTCGATTATGCAGATATTCCATCGCAATCACATATCCCTGACACGCCGGACTATAAAATTGTTCCCCCATATCAGGGTATTGTGCAAGTCGTTGTTTGAGCTCATGATACCCTTCCTTCGTAGTGTTGGCAACTCTTTGACGACGAGCTGTGACCGTGAAGACCTGATCCGCGCAAGGAATTCTCCATTTCGCTTCTCCTAATCTCTCTGGATCTTGTAAAATTGAAGAAAGGCGACCATAAGACTCGTCGCAAAGCGCTTCGATATCAGCAAAGAAATCTTTGGCGGCCAGGTAATTAAAGCCACAGTCAAGACCAGGTGCCCAGTGGCATCCTAGACTTTCGATCGTATCCACAATACTGCCCGTTATTGCTAGTGTTGGCGAGTAAACATCGGGAATGACTGGGAGGCATGAAACGTCCCGATGCCCTGATGCGGAAAAGAGCCGTAACTTTTTCGCTTCTCCACATGGGTCTCGGATAGGAGATGAGAAATCCGGAACCCAGCTTGGTAAGCCTCGCAGATCCTCTTTGGGCTGCTGATGAGGGTCATCAGGCTTTTGACACCATGCTAAAATATCCGTATATCCATGTGTGATCAAGGCTCGTGCGACATTCGTATACGTTTCTACGACGCTTTTGGAATAATCTGGGATGATATTCAGATCGTCACGATCCGAGGACAGTCCTAATAATCCATAAATCCTATCCCGTGGATCTGTGGCTTGACGATCACTGCGAACTGCTGAGGCAATGACACAGCCTCTGGTTAAGAGGTCTTGGAGCGGCTCTCGTTCTCTAACATCTTGATACTTTCGTCGTGCTCCGATAAGAACACCTAGGGCTGGGCTTGGATTTGTGCTCATCATGGTTGTGAGAGCAGGTCCTCGAAGGGGGTCGAACCAATCGGCAGCGGTTACTGTCCGTAGAATGTTGCTTCTCTTGAGAGCAAGAAATAGAATGGCAGCAGCGAAGTGAGGATAGTATAGTAGTTTAAAGCCACACATAATCGTTACTTCCTTAGGAGTTGCGACTTCCTGAACAATCCACACTCTAGACCAATAGTTCCTTTCCGAGAGAGTTTTTACAGCATGGTAAGGAAACTCAACATCATCTTCATTGATCAGATCATCAACCGCTTTCTGTGTAACACTTCGACGTCCCTCAGGATCAGGATGAGGCCAATTCAAGTAATCATCCTTCCGAAGATCCAGAAGTCCAGCTTCAAATGCCTTTTTGCCAACCCGATGAAGCCCTTCCATTGCAGCATCGCTTCCTTCAGCAGCGAGTCCGAGCCAAACAAGGGCAGATGTGGATTTTGAATAGATATCTCGCATCAGCAGCACTTGTCCTGTCTTCTCTATTTCATCAGATTGGTTGATGCAGATAGCGTCAGCCCAAATGCGGACAGGATTCCTTTCTTGCCGAATATGTCGAAGAGCTGTGTCAAGGTTTACTGTGACCTCAAAGGTCCTTTTGTTCTTGTTGTTGACAGAATTAATGTGTATGCTCTTGAGGATTTTAGGATCACCCCAGGTATAAGATAAAGCCAAATACTTCGGACACTTATGCAAAGATACAACCTCCAAAGTGCAAGTGACAATTTCTTCTGGGCCGCTTGCAAAAGGCGAGCTCGCCAGCCGGGCAGGGTCTGTCAAGCAAGCTTCCGTTGAATTCCGCTGAAGGGGGTGTATTTTGAGAAGTCGGATTTCATGCTTCGAATCGACCGGCTCATATACGAATGCAGACATCGTTGATTTTGAAGATGAATCAGGGTATAATCCTTACATAAGGACAGGCTTTCAGGCAGCTTTAAGTGAGATTTTCTGCGTTCATGATGGGTTTCAACTGTCTTTCAATTCTATGTCCGAGGAGGGTGATTTAGCTATTAAAGCAATGAGAAACCTACTGTTCCTACTTTACTAAGATTTGGTGGAATCTAAAAGCAATTATTGGTTGCAGGGTGGGCTGAAAGCTGAAAATTGGGCGGAGAGCTGAGCACTCGGAAATACGCTTGCTAGGTATATTTCAGACGTACTGCCGCCTCGCCATTCTTTGGACGAAGAAAAAAGGTATGGTTTGGGAGGAAAGTGCGGCTGATCCGCGGCACACCATTAACCAACTTCGTCAGAAGAGAAAGACGTAAAGTCAAAAGATGGCACTATCTATGGGCATATCTAGTGCGTCCTAGAATCTAAAGGTCAAATCCCGTCAAGGATGCGCTTGCAACGCCGACTGGCATACAACTTTTGTTGTAATTCGACTCTTTACAATAACACCTGGATATATAATGATGTATTTTTAATCATCCCACAGAGTGTCTGTGCGGGTACCGTGGGTCTTCGTTTATTTAGGTGCACCATGGACACATTCTGCGTCCGGGACCTTCCTCGCATCAGCCACCAAAAGAGTTAATCCTCACACCAACCCCTTGATCATCGCCTGCTGCCACCATGCACACCTCACATTATCCATATCATCCGTCTCAGTCACAAGCCCGGCATTCGTGAACGCCAGAACCCGCGCGTCGCTACCATACACAGGAAACGAACCGTTCAAAGTTGCGGGGGCCTTATTCGGATCGCCTGTCTGCGTGAACCCAATGATTGAGTCCTGCAGCGCATACGCAATCGGCACGTCGATTGGGTACCCGTCGTCCGAGGTGCTATAGTCCCCGTCATAGAAGGTGTATGAGGTATCGTCGGCGTGGTAGCCCGGCGGGATGGCGAAGATGTAGTTGTACGTGTCGTTGCATTTAGCCAGGGCGAGATAACGCGTCGTGCAGGCGAAGTAAGCATCGGTGGTGATCTGGACGGCGCGCTGGAACGGGGTCAAGTAGTTAGCGGCTGGGTAGAGGACGTCCAGAATATAGGTCACGGTCGCGTTGCTGATCTCTGGAAATTCCGTCTCTACTGTAGCGAGCAGTTCGGCGTCGGTGCTGATGCTAGGGTCAACGAATTGCACGGATTCGTTGGAATTGTGGCCGATTAGGAGCTGCAGAATAGTTAATTAGTGGACAGATTTGCGGTCTTGCTAGGGTGGTCTTACCGCAACGTCCTTGTTGAACGCGCCCTCGGCGAGCAGCACCTGCGGGAGCTTGGGGACATAGGTACCGTCGGGTGCGGCGCCGAAGATGACGTTCCCCCAGGTCGCCAACAGATTAGTCTGCTCATTGACGGTCTTCAGCGTAGCAGCATCGAGCGCGCTTAACTCCGCGACTGTCGAGATAGTCGTGCCTGTCACGTTCGACGCTACCTTCATGGTCAGCTCGTACCCAGCCGTCGTGTTGATGTTGAACTGGAAGGCCGGGCTCTGCGGGATCGCCCGCTGGAACGGTAGTCTCGTGTTTCCGCGGTAAGATGTGATATGGAACACGATGCTCGACGCACCAGCACTCTCGCCTATCACCGTCACTTGGTTCGGGTCGCCGCCGAAAAGCGAGATATACTGCTGCAGCCACTCCAACGCCCTCAGCTGGTCGTGCAGGCCTAGGTTGGGGATCGTGTCATTAGCGCCGCCGAGCCACCCGTACAGACCCAGGCGGTAGTTGATGGCCACGAAAATGATGCCCTCACCATCGTCCGGCTGCGATCGGGCGATGAGCCCCGCGGGGTCTATCACTTTGGAGCCCGCGGTGAAGCCACCACCGTGGATATAGACGAGCACAGTGGCTGTGAGAGTTATTAAAACCGCTATCTCACCATGAAGAACATGGCGCGGGAAGCTCACTCTTGGCAGCAGATCCGTTGTTGAAGGTGCTCGCTGGGACATAGACGTCCAGCACGAGGCAGGCTTCCGTCTGGCCGGCTTCGGTCCAGAGGAACTCCTCTACCTCCTCCACGGGCAGGCCAGTTTGCTCGGCATCCTCCTCGATACTCCACAGCGGCGCCCCCTGAACACAGATGGCGGCCGTAGAGCCATTGTTGACGGTCGAACTGTTCCCCGTGATGGCGACGGGGAGCTGGAAGCGCAGGTCCCCCACCGGCTGCTGGGCGTAGGGGACGTTGCTGAATATGTAGTAGTCCCCGGTCGTCTACAAAGAAAGTCAATTTAATCTCTAGATTGTTATGGCGACAGGTGGAGGTTACATTTACGGTGGCGGTATGGATCTCATAACCCAGGTCAACGGAGGGCGTTGTGGATTGCAATTCCCTCCAGTTCAGGGATGCGGCAGCTGATAGAGACAGGAGCCCAGCGAGGGTCGACAGGTGAGAGACGGGCTGGACCATTCTGATTAGGATGTCGGCAAACAAGCAGATGTATGTTCGAACGATCTGTGGACCTATGGGTGACGTGCGGACAGCACACGTTTAATAGCTCACCACCGGCAGCGCTTTAATATTGTGAGCGACGTTGGCAATCTATAATCCATGGCAATCAATCTCTGACCGGACTAGCCCGACCATGTATACGAACAAGCCAATTTACCTAGCCCTAAGGAGGTTCGGGGGTAAGTATCCGGGCTACAGGGGATTGAGCCCTGAAGCTCCACTGTAAGAGCCTATAATACCACACGCTAAAGGTCTCGCCGCTCGCTAACAAACCTGGAAGTAGCCTGGAAGCCTGGGGTAGTCCACTGTCTTTTAGTGGAGCCTTCAGAAGTTAAGCCTATAAAGATCATCCCTGGCTCATGACCCTGAGGCTATAGCGCTCAACCACTATCAACAATACTAAATGGATCTCTGAAGGGTTTAAGTTTAGCGATTATAGTAGTTGCGCTTCAGGCTTCCATTTCACAGAGCTTGAAGGGGGGTCTTACAGGCTTGATCCCCTACCAGCGAAATCTCCGCACTCTCACTCCTACCTAATCCAGTACGATTCAACACACAGCCAGATTTAGCTGTGTCTCAACATTTGTAAGAATTTTTGTCAATTTCTTTGCAGAGTTTTTTGACTCACCTAAGTTGGACCCCACAGTAGTCGGACACCCCCTGTAGTCAGACACGATTTATACCAAAAAATACCAATTGTCAGACGGTATCGCTACGGCAACACTGTCAGCCCGTAATATATTACGTGATAACGTACTTACGTATATACAACGTCAGCGCTTACATCAGCTACGACATCTTCAGGAATCGTAGGGATATCGATAGTCTATATAGATTATCTTTAGGCTCTTAGATTGAGAGGCTAGAGATTAATGTGATATTGCTGTACTATCTAGACCTACTGTACTATTCACCTGCGAAGCACCCACGTCTTACTATAGCCTATTGTGTGATTTGCCTACCTACGATAACCCTTTGACACCAATTTTCGTACTTTATAACTTTATAATTTCTTAATAAAAAATTTTAAAATTAAAATTATATAATCTTTATGTATTAGTTAGCTTATATTTTAAGTTTAGTAATAATCTATATTATATAAAAAAAGT
>Ga0182030_10022763_pt1 | contig 11643 bp, 11 predicted proteins | sample 812S3MmetaG_FD_121299 | JGI IMG/M metagenome (GOLD analysis project Ga0182030, IMG submission 121299) | Permafrost microbial communities from Stordalen Mire, Sweden - 812S3M metaG (Illumina Assembly) | ecosystem: Environmental > Terrestrial > Soil > Wetlands > Permafrost | place: Sweden... | reverse complement strand
TGGGTACAGAGTGGGTGCCCATACCGTTCGCAGGTGCAGGAGGATTGTAGTTGGTCGGCGCGGACTGTGATCATTAGCAGGGAGATGTGAATGAAGGATTGTACATACAATATCGTCGTCACCCCCATCGTTTGAGAAATCAACGCGTAATTTCCGGTTCATTATTTCATAGTCATTGAGGTTTCGTACCGCCGAAGACGCAGAGTCTACGAGATGTTAGATAGATTGCGCGCAAAAGATTGGACTTCGCGAACCTGAATCTGGATATTCTGCGAAGCCAAATCCCTTCGGTCGTCCTGTTTCGCGATCGAAAACAAGTCTGAAGTTGAGTACCTTCCCCGCGCTGCTGAAAATCTCGATGATCTGTTCTTCTGTGAGACCTAAAGAGCAATGAGCTTCGCCCGCTGTTAGGGAAGGAGCAATTACCGTAAGGGATATTTCCTATGAACACCGATTTCGAAGGCGGTTTGACAGACATCTTGGGACAGAAGAGAGATATCTGGATTCAGCTCAAAGGATGGAATGCACAAGATCACAAGGAGCTTGGAAAAGGACCTCTAGAATGAGGTTCACTCGTCACCTTCAAATGTATGGAGAAATGGCACAGAAGTCTTTGAGAAAGTGTTTCTGGCTATTCTAATCCTGTTTCCCTTTTCAATATGTCCGCCAAATACTCTGCACAGTGTAGTGAATCAAGCTCTGACGCGACTTGATGGTGTTGCTCGTATTTGATTCTGCGAAGATCTGAGATAATTCAGGTTGATATCGCGGCTCTAGAGTTTGCGGAGTTTAGCGTATAAAAAATGCACTAAACTCTTTCCGCTGTACCTTGTACGAAGATTGACATCCTCAATTTTTGAACCTCCATCAACTTCGAAGGACTTCCATCTCATATCTCCGAGACAACCTTCAATCCACCAAGATGTCGAACCCACAAGATACATGGAGACAGCTTCAGGCAAGGCTACAGAGAGGCGGTGGTCCTTCTCCCAAGAACATTGGCGGAGGAATCGGTGCCATCGTCCTCCTTGGGGGAGCTCTGGTTGTCGGAAATAATGCTCTCTTCAACGTTGATGGTGGTCACAGAGCTATCAAATATACCAGAATCGGAGGTGTAGGCAAGGAAATCTATAATGAAGGCACGGTTGCTGTTTCCTTCCCTCCCTAAAATTGGCCACTAACATGGTTTTCCTAGGCACACATTTCAGAATCCCATGGTTCGAGACACCCATAGATTACGATGTTCGAGCGAAGCCACGCAACGTCGCCTCCCTTACTGGCACGAAAGATCTTCAAATGGTCAACATCACCTGCCGTGTGCTATCGAGACCGAGAGTCGATGCGCTTCCCCAGATCTACCGAACCTTAGGAACGGACTACGATGAGCGAATCCTACCTTCGATCGTGAATGAAGTTTTGAAGAGTGTAGTTGCACAATTTAATGCCAGCCAGTTGATTACACAGAGAGAGAACGTTGCAAGATTAGTCCGAGAGAATTTGTCAAAGCGTGCGGCGAGATTCAACATCCTGCTGGATGATGTTTCCCTGACGGTAAGCTATATTTCTAATAAAAAAATTTGATCATTACTCACACATAATAGCACCTTGCCTTTTCTCCCGAGTTCACGGCTGCTGTCGAAGCTAAACAAGTTGCACAACAAGAAGCTCAACGTGCCGCATTCGTCGTCGACAAAGCACGCCAAGAGAAGCAAGCTATGGTTGTCCGGGCCCAGGGTGAAGCACGATCTGCCGAGCTTATTGGAGACGCCATCAAGAAGAGCCGATCATACGTTGATCTGAAGAGAATTGAGAACGCAAGGGCCATTGCACAAATTTTGCAAGAAGCCGGTGGAAGGAACAAGCTGTACTTGGACTCAGAGGGGTTGGGCTTGAACGTCACTGAGGGATATGAGGATAAGACGAAAAAATGAAAAGGGAATCGCGATGGCGATGGTAATGTAAAAGGAATTCTCCACTGTACTGGAAGCACAACATGTATTATATTATGAGAAGCGCTTACATTGCTCCATCGATTCCTCTCATATTCTTCTCGGCCGATTTTTGAGAGATTTTCACCATTGCAGCTCTTTTCAGTCATTTACTTTCAAGAGCTTTCGCTGAGTGATCTTCAACACGAGCTGCTTAGGAACTGGTGGATGGGCTGCATAAACATCAAAATGGGTAAAATGCGGATCCCTGAGAGAGATTGCAGTCTAGTAAGTGAAGATTAAACGTTAATCGAAGTGACCACGCGCCAAGACTAAATGAATGTTCAAGGAAACTATCACCAAGATGCTCCAGTATGCGGTGAACCACAATCCATATTAAAAGCGAGAAAATACTTATACTCGCTGTCTTGGCGTCTTGGTATTTGATGTCAGCGCCAAGAAACTCGTTGCCAAGATTCCTCCGACCTTCCAGAAGAGGCTCATGTCGCAACGTACACCTTCCTCTCACGTCTTGATTCTCCGCTGGCTCCTACTTACTCGTGCAGTATTCGTCTATTGTGCAATGTACTTTGGTGGATTGACCGCCGACATACTTTCAGATCACTTGGCATACTTGAGAGGGAAGACTTGGCGGCCAAGGAGCTAATCAAAAGCTCTACCGGGACTGGGGGCACAGACATTACGCCTTTAACCGTTCAGATTTCCATTTGCTATATGAACATTTGTTCCTTGCGGCTCTTGGCGGAACAAGCAATCATATCCCACCCTTTGATGAATTCTACGTAGGAGCTACTGGCAGTGAGAGGTACAGTTATGAATCGGTCTGCAATACCCTGCTGTGAGGTAGAGCGTAGCTCGGATGCGAGCATGGCAACATGCATCAACTTCTAGGTAACGTCAAGCTGCCCCATGCGACTATAAGTAAGCTCCGTTCCCCTCGTCCATTGTCTCAATTATTTGAGTACCTCGAAGCTTTCAGCTATGAAGGTCACGATGGCGTTCAAGATGAACTCGCCAATGGCTCTCGTCGTTCTTCTTCTCTTCTTCCTCTCCATCTCGTCTGCAACCAATTCTACCCTCTTCACACCTGAAGCTATGCTCAGCGCCCCGCGACGAGGAGCAGCAGTTCCTAATGTTGCTGGAACACTTGCTCTATACACACAGACAACGTACTCATTTGAAAAACACAAGAGAGCCTATGGGCTCTATGTGTTGGATTTATCAAACGGGTCTTCCTGGTTGTACAGCAATTCTAGCGCAGTTAGTAATGCGGTCTGGCTAGGTGACGGAAATAAAATTGTTTGGTTAGTTTCTGAGGATGATGGAACGACAAGTTTCAAGGTCGGCGATGCAACCGCTCCTGGGGAAGAGTAGGTAACTCCCTTTCAATTTCGGCTTCTTGCATACCCCTGTTTTGGAAGGGTACACTGCACACTCCGTTTCCTCTCCATCATCAAACTTTAGTTTGGGAACTAATACATCCAGTCCTATTCCTGCGGGCTCTATACCTGGTGCTATCGATGGCTTGAAGCTTGTTGATCTGGGAAACTCTGCCTACGGAGTAGTCTTTAGCGGGCAAGCTTCCCCAAATGGGACTTTGTACAACTCAGAGTTAGCCGAGACTCCAATCTCTACTGGGAGAATCTATACTGCATTATTTGTGAGGCATTGGGATACTTGTAGTCCTCCCCTGAATAATATAAGAAGTCGTAGCACTGACGCCCTCCAGACATAACTCCTCAAAGAAACAGTCTTTGGTATGCTACCCTTTCAGCCACTTCGAGCAGCAACATAACTGCTGGTTATACTTTGAGTGAGCCTGTGAACGCTTTGAATGGAACTGGACTAGAATCCCCTGTTCCTCCATTTGGTTCAACAGACAAGTGAGCATCCCTCTCAGTCTTACCTGATCACAAACTGACACAATTAAGCTACGACATAAGCAAATATGGCCTTACGTTCTTTGCCAAGGATCCTACACTCAACCAAGCCAACACGACCAAATCAGATGTGTACTTTGTCCCCCTAAAAACTTTCACCGAGCCAGCACCAGCACCAAAGGTCATCACGACGCCAAATCTGCAAGGCGCTTCGTACTCACCAGTTTTCTCGCCATCGGGTACCTCAGTGGCATTCGTCCGAATGAAGAGCATCGATTATGAAAGTGACAAGAATCGAATTGTCGTTGTTCCAGATGTTACTAAAGACTTGACAGCATCTGAATTCTACCCAACCGAAGATGGGTTGGGAGCTTGGGATCGTAGTCCCGGTAACCTCTTCTGGAGCCAAGACGGCAGCACTATTTACGCGGCAACCGAAGACTACGCTCGCGTGCGTTTGTTCAGCCTCCCTTCGTCCCCAGAAAAGGCTGCTGAACTTCCCACTCTCGTCTTCAAAGATGGCTCAGTCTCCGATGTGCACCCATTGGGTGATAAGAAGCTCCTTATCAGTAGTACCAGCTACATCGATAATTCACTTTTCTCGGCTGTGGATCCAGTAGCGGCAGCCGCCTCAAATGCCACCTCTGGAATCACTACGATCTCAAGCAACACTGACAATGGCAAGAAATATGGCCTTTCTCACAGCCAGATCTCAGAAGTCTTCTACCAAGGTGGCGGTGACTACCAAGTTCACGCCTGGATCATCAAGCCCTCGTTTTTCAAAGAAAATGAAACCTACCCCCTTGCATTCTACATACACGGTGGTCCTCAGGGATCGACCGACGATGGATGGAGGTAAGAGACCATCCCGCACCCCAAACAGATGCAGTCCGCTAACACACTCACCAGTACCCGTTGGAACATGGCCGTCTTCGCGGAACAAGGCTACGTCGTCGTAGCATTCAACCCTACCGGCTCCACTGGCTTCGGTCAAGCTCTCGAAGACGGGATCCAAAACCAATGGGGCGGTCGACCCTACAATGACCTCGTCCTCGGCTGGGATTACATCTCCTCTCACCTCTCATACGTCGACACTGACCGTGCCATCGCATTAGGGGCTTCATATGGTGGGTACATGGTGAACTGGATTCAGGGCCATGATCTAGGCCGCAAGTTCAAGGCTCTATTTACACACGACGGCGTCTTCTCCACCCTCTCCCAATACTCCAGCGAAGAACTCTGGTTCCCGCAACACGACTTCAACGGCACGCTTTGGGAAAACTGGGATAACTACGCGCGCTGGAATCCCGCAAACCATACCGATGCGTGGGCTACACCGCATCTCATCGTGCATAACGAACTCGACTATCGGTTACCGATTAGTGAGGGGTTAAGTGCGTTTAATGTACTGCAGGAAAAGGGGATCCCGAGTAAGTTGCTGAGTTTCCCGGATGAGATTCATTGGGTGTTGAATCCGGAGAACTCGTTGGTTTGGCATAAGACGGTTTTGGATTGGTTGAATGGTTGGGTGGGGTTGCCGTCATATTCGCAACCAGATGATATGGCATATAGGGCGTTGTTGCAGAATGGGGAGTGGTTATAGGTGTGAACAAGGGGTTTTGGTGGCAATGAAATGTTTTGGATATAGGTTCGAATAGAAGAACAGAAACATGAATGAAAGCGCATGTACCATAGACAACGTGCCATTTTCACAAGAGATGTAATGTAAGTAAGTACCTGCTTATTTTACAATAGACTAGAAGACCCCTATATACATACAATCAAATCCTCGGCAGCAGCTTTTTTCTAAGCTTCAATCCCCTCTGTAATGAACCTAATCCAGATCAACCAAGATCTTCCTCCCCGTCCCACTCTTCCCAATCCCCTCAACCCTAAACCCCAACTTCTGCAACTTCCCCACATCCATAACATTCCTCCCATCAAAAACATACATCGGTTTCTTCATCACCTTTGCCATGTGAGCCCAATCCATCCTCCCACTATCATTTTCCCTGCCCTCGAAGTCTTTCTCTGATACAACATCATAAGAAGAGGATGCGCTGCTATCACACGCTGAACCCGGGGCCTTCACTACCAATGGAGTCTTAGCAGATCCATTGACTCCGTTTGAGGAAGGGGTTGAGTCTTTGTTGCTGAATTCGTCCCACTCGGTGACGATCACAGCCGCATGCGCACCCTCACATGCCTCCCTCGCATTCCCCACAATCTGCACTCTTTTCCTCAACCCTTTCACATCCTCACACGCAGCCTCTAACTCAAACCAAATATTCTGTTCCGTAGCCTTCGGGTCATAAATCGCGATATCCGCGCCCTCTTCCACGAGGTCAGCAACAATACTAATCGCAGCGCTCTCCCTCGTGTCGCCCGTATCCTTCTTAAAGGCGAATCCTAGGATCGCGATGCGTTTCCCGCTTAGGCTGCCGTGGAGACATTTGACGATCCGTCTCGCAAAGCGCGATTTCTGGTACTCGTTGATGTCATTTATGCTCTTCCAGTAAGCAGCCACTTCGGGGAGGTGTAAGGATTCGGCGATGTAGGAAAGGGACAGGATGTCTTTTTTGAGACATGAACCACCGAAGCCGACGGATGCGGAGAGCATTTTAGGACCGATGCGGGAGTCGAGACCGCATGCTCGTGAGACCTCTGAGACATCGGCACCCGTTGCTTCGCAGATTGCGGAGAGGGCGTTGATGCTGGAGATGCGTTGAGCGAGGAGGCAGTTTGCTGCTAACTTGGCGAGTTCGGAGGACCAGAGGTTGGTGGTTATGATGCGTTCTCTGGGTACCCAGGCTGCGTAAACGTCTGCTAGTGAAGCAGCAGCGTTTAAACCAGCTTGCGTGTTCAGGGAACCGATCAGGATGCGGTCTGGGTGGAGGAGGTTTTTGATGGCGGTGCCTTCGGCGAGGAATTCAGGGTTGGAAAGGATCTCGAAGTGCACGCCAGGATGACAGTTGGCGAGGAGGATTTCTCGCATGGCATCGGCGGTTTGGACGGGGACGGTGGATTTCTCGACGATTATTTTGTTGGTGAGGGCTACGGAGGCGATGCGCCGGATGGCAGATTCGACGTAGGAGAGTTCGGAGGCGCGACCTTTGCCTTTGCCTAGAACTTTGGTGGGGGTGTTGACGCTGACGAAGATGAGGTCTGCTTCTTGGATGGTCTTGTCAATTTCGGTGGAGAAGAAGAGGTTGGGTCTTCTGCCTTCTGAACCCTCATCTCGCGCTGATTGAACCACTGCTAGGAGATTGGGTTCGTGGATGGGAAGGTCGTTGGACTTCCATGCTTCAATCCGTGACTGGTTCAAGTCGACGATTGTAACGTCAATGTCGGGATTGTGTTTTGCTATCACTGAGCACGTTGGACCTCCCTGATATATATCAGTTTGAAGCTCTGGGAATATCGAATGGAGTTTGGCTTGAGACCTTTCAACTTACAACATAACCGGCCCCAATGCAACATATTTTCTGGATTCTGTGTAGTTTTCCATTGGGATTTCTTTCTAATTGTTCTGCTAGAGCATTGGAAGAATGATTCAAGATCCGCGAGGCATTGACTACCAGCGGCTCGGGATTGGAAACAGGTTCGATGTACATCTTGAAAGAGAAAAATTTGCTATCGATAACAGAAGTTGAAGGATGTCTTATAAAAGGTGTGTTCAGTACGGTCTTAGAGACGTCGTAATCGCTGATATCCTTCCTTCCTTCGTCCCTACGGTTAGAATCAAGCTTAAGTGAAAGTCCTGCCACGACTACAATTAATCCTAGATCCAGAGCCTCATTCCTCTTTCAGACCATTGACCAGGTACAATCTTGCCACTGCACTTTTATTCTGTCTTATCCAACGAGAGTTCATGGCGCGTGTTTGCTCTGCCGCCAAGGGAAAGTTAGGTTTGATTGTTGTAAAACATGGATCAAGGAGATTCATCAAATATCAAGTTCGGGACCATTCCGGATCAGATAACTGATCATCTTGTCATAGTGTGGACCGAGCTGGTGGCTCGTGTTACCCTGGCCCTGTAATGTAAGAAGAACCTAAAATTAGCCAAGGAAAGACACTTGAAATGGGAATTCCGATCTTGGCTGACGATAAGATTTGCAAATAACGCCTGTATCCAAGCCTCCGGTTGGTGTGCTCGTCCAGGTTGGCCCGGATGGGATTTGGAAGGGAACTTGGCAGCTCCTTCCTCTTCCTTACTCTCCCTTTCTAGGTGCGGGATGCGTATTGGGAAGTGACTTTCGGCGTCTGATCTCCAGCGCTATTTCCAGTGATAAGAAATTTCAGGGGAAGTTGCGCTGCAGTGTACCAATACTATAGTACTGGAACAGGCCGCGTAATGCTGAATCCCACCACTCCCGCAGGAAGTTGACACGCTGTGGCGTTACATCCCAGCCGCCCCCACAAGAAGTCTTAGTCCCACGCAGTAGCCTATAGTTGACATGGTTTAAGGGTCGGAACTATGAATCCCAGGATCCTGGCAGCTGTCATCTGCACCATTCTCGTCTCGGTGATGTACGTCTTTCATGTCCTATTCAGATTAAATCGAGCGACGTCTCTTGGCAATCATTAAAGAATGAGTGCTTTGCTTTGCTGTGCTTTTCGAGACCGGAAGTGATGGAGGAATCACTGGCAGGAGACGATCAGATACCATACCACGACGACATGGAGTCCTCGAGGCGTTTGCCACTGGAAGATCTCGAATCGCAAAACAAAGCTTCAAAGAAGCCTGAATTGGAATCCAACGCCATAGAGTATGAAGTCTCATTATCAACCAAAGTGGTCGCCTTGAGTATCTGGTTCTCGCTGAACTTGGCTCTCACGATTCAGAGTAAGATGTTGCTTGGGAAGGTGAGCTTGCCCCTCGGTACAAACGGAAAGAGACTGATGAAAACAGTTCGCATTCCCATATTTGCTCACTGCTTTCCATACTGGGGCAACTGCTGTTGGATGCTATACTCTTATGCTCAGGGGATATATTAAACCGACTCATCTTTCCACACGGGAGAACTTGGTCTTGGTAGCCTTTTCCACACTCTTCACAATCAACATTGCAATATCCAATGTCTCCCTGTAAGTCAATCCCAACGGGATCCGTGAAAAAGCTAACCATATCTCAGTGCAATGGTGTCTGTCGCGTTCCACCAGATCTTGAGATCAACGGTACCGATTTTCACCATCCTCATATATCGAATATACTTTTCGCGCTCATACTCGAGGGCGACTTACCTATCACTCGTGCCCGTGGTATTGGGGGTAGGAATGGTCACATATGGGGATTATCATTTCACCACTATCGGCTTCTGGCTCACGCTTCTCGGCGTCGTTCTGGCTGCTCTCAAGACAGTCACAACGAATCGCCTTATGACCGGATCACTTGCTTTACCCGCACTCGAAATATTGCTTCGAATGACACCACTTGCTGCAGTTCAGTCATTGCTGTACGCTTACTTGACTGGCGAACATTCTCGCTTTATGGTCTTTGTGGCAGAAGGCCATATGACCAGATCTCGAGCACTAGCATTGCTTAGTAACAGTCTCATTGCGTTCTTCCTCAACATCTCATCTTTCCACACCAACAAGGTCGCTGGCGCCCTGACGATCACTGTGTGTGCCAATTTAAAGCAAGTCTTGACGGTGCTTCTTGGTATTGTACTGTTTGACGTCAAAGTCGGAAGTTGGAATGGTCTTGGAATGCTCATTACGTTCATTGGGGCTGCTTGCTACAGCAGGGTGGAGTTGAACAAAAAGAAGGGATCGCAGAAGCCGATAGCCGACTCAGAGAAGCAGGTCCCTGTAATACATACTAGATAGGCCAGTCAGTAATAATAGATTAAAATATGCAAAGCGAAAGAACCGGTCCGCTCTATGACGTTTGCGATGTGAGAAATTGATTAACCCTGACAAGTCTTTTAAGTCTTTTGTTGGACCTGGTGCCCATTGAAATTAAGGGCTACTTTGGGTGGTGATTGTGCCGGAGCCCGACTTGGCGGATGGGCTCCGTCAATCGCCTGAAGGGGCAAGTCTCTAGTAAAGTTCCCCCCTCTTTCTAACAGCGTAGCACTGGTAGCCCCTGGTTATTAGGCGATATCTCATTGCCGCGTGTCTGTGGCTTGCAACATAATGCCATTTCCTTAGTGTTTCAGTGGTCCAAAAGCCCAGCAGAGAAAACTTCATTGTGTGGTGTATCTTCAGCGAGGGGGAGGACGGCAAGGAATCTTCAATATAAAATTACCTAATCGAATCTGTTCAGAAAGGACTCAAACGTACTCACGTCCCGTCCTTGCCTGATAGCAACCCGTGTTTCGGGGATCGCCAATCTCGGCGCAAGCGCCATTCTCGTATCTATAGCCTTTCAGACTGCCTACTTAGACAGGCATCCTTGGAACACGCGATACACCCAAAATAGGGGCGCCAAGTTAAAAGGAGTCCCGCACTATGAGGATTGAGAGGTTCGCCAAGCTTGGAAGGTAATCATAGTTTTATGCAATGCGGTGGCGCCGGAAAATCAGATAACAAAGGAAACGGGAATTCTTGAAAGTCTCTCTTTCATCCACGCAATCAATGTCTCGCGACGGAATCAGCTAAGGTACCACTACCTTATCACGTGAAACTTCACCCTTCATTGTCGCTCAGGAAGTAGCACTTTGAATATCAGGCGTCTAATGAATCATTAAATTCTCATGAGGACACTTAGTCGGAGCGTGGTTGGAGCTGCGCTTCTCAGTTTCTTAGGTCTTTACCTTCTGAGCAAGTCATTCAACTTCAGAACAGTACGTATTCCATGTACCGAAGTATTCCAAGACTAAAGAATCATAGCCAACACAAACGCCGGAAAGCTCACTGCATCTTGTTGTTCCCGCTACAAGCAGCAATGTCGATCTTTGTAGACTTTTGCTGTCATCTACAATTTTAAGGTATCCAGTGCCTGTCTTGATCAACTGGGGAGCAGTTGAGAACAAGGAAAATGCCTACGTTCAGCATCTTGCCAAGGTCGAGACCATCCTGGACTATCTGAACGTTCTCTACGGGAAAGGGAAGCAGGATGATTTGGTGCTCATTGTCGATGGTTTCGATGTTCATTTCCAACTTCCTCCCGAAGTTATGATTCAACGATATTTCGCAGTCAATGATGCAGCGAACCAGAGAATCGAACAGCAAGTTGGCAAAGCAAATATGGAAAAGTATGGCCTCAAACAGACTGTTCTCTTCGGACACGACAAATTATGTTGGCCAATGGATGATAGGAGACCTGCGTGCTGGGCAGTTCCTCAAGCATCTGATCCAAGATGGTCTCTAGGGCCCTACACAGACCATCCCGGTGACCCTCCCGAGAGAATGCGAGCTCGATGGTTGAATTCGGGTACAATCATGGGACCTGTAAGCCATGTTCGCGATGTCTTTAATGCTACGTTAGAGCTCATCCACAACAATCACACAACAGACTCGGATCAATTCTACTTTGCCAACATCTTTGCCAATCAGGAATTCGCACGCAGAACCCTACAACCGCAACCTTTCACTGATATTGGGGGAATGGTTGTTACATGGCCTATCATTCAACCTGGACAGAAGACTGAGTTTCATATTGGTTTAGACTATGAAGCGGCACTTTTCCAAACCATGGCTTTCTTCCGTCCATATCTCACTTGGATGACTTTTGATGGGCTACCTAGAGTGAAAGCTGAGCCCAATGGACAGCAGAAAATCCTGACTACGGATATGTATTGGGATAAAGTGCTTCCTGACGAGATCTCAACCGCTCGACCGCCGTTCTCATCATTACAAGGTCGACAAGA
>Ga0182030_10022762_pt1 | contig 11644 bp, 12 predicted proteins | sample 812S3MmetaG_FD_121299 | JGI IMG/M metagenome (GOLD analysis project Ga0182030, IMG submission 121299) | Permafrost microbial communities from Stordalen Mire, Sweden - 812S3M metaG (Illumina Assembly) | ecosystem: Environmental > Terrestrial > Soil > Wetlands > Permafrost | place: Sweden... | reverse complement strand
TGGGCGAGGCGGTCCAGACGGTGTTGCGTGCGCAGGGCGTGCCCAACGGCTATGAGCTGCTGAAGGACTTCACGCGCGGCCGCGCCATCGATGGCGCCAGCCTCACCGCCTTCATCGAGACCCTGCCGATTGCGGCTGCGGAGAAGGCCCGGCTGCAGCAGCTAAAGCCCCGGGATTATGTCGGATTGGCGGCAGGACTTGCGCGTAAGGCCTTGGATCCGCGCATTATTGAGTGATCTGGGCCACGAATTTCGCGCAATGTGGCTGCCGTACTACATAAAAACGTGATCGGATCGACAATTAACCGGACGCGGCCTTTCTAAGATCGCCGCAGCCTGCTGATTTCGCAGGTGCTTTCGGGCGGTCCAACGTGGAAGTCTTCGGGGATGCAGAAGATGCGGGAGTGCTTGCGCCGCTGGCGCACGCCCGCTTCACGCCCGAAAAATCCTCCGGCGTGATCAGTCTTGCCACGCCCCAGCGCAGCGCCGAACCGATGTCAGTCATCACCAGCATCGCCGAGGCGCGCATCGCAGTCGACACGGCCGCGGCCTCCGCCAATCGCATGCTGTCGATCTACACGCAGGATCTGGAGCCCGAGGTCTACGATCAGACGCCCTTCCTCGAGATCATCAAGAGCTTTGTACTCGCACGCAGTTTCGCCAAGGTGCGCGTGCTGCTCGTGGATCCGACCCGCGTGATGACCGACACCAATCGCTTCATTGCGATGGGTCGTCGCCTGTCAACGTATATCGATATCCGGTACGTGGCCAGCCACATGCCGCAGCAGCGCTCGTGCGCCTATCTGATCGCCGATGAACGCGCCATCGTGTACCGCCTGCGCGCGGACACCTGGGATGGCATTGCCGATTTCAACAATCCGGCGGTCGCCCGGCTGCATCTGGCCGAGTTCGACAGCGTCTGGAACGCGAGCGCCCCGGAGCGCGCGCTGCGGGTCGCCCGCCATAGTTGAGCGACCGCAGTAAGGGTCCGGTTGGCTATAATGCCCCGCCATGCCCCTGCCCCCCGATGTCACCGTTGCCGCGCTTGCTGAAAGGCAGGGCCGGTTCCTGCTGGTTGAAGAACGTATAGCCCGGCGCCTGGTATTCAATCAGCCCGCGGGTCATGTCGAGCGCGGCGAGACTCTGCTGGAAGCCGTCGCGCGCGAAACCCGCGAAGAGACGGCCTGGCGGTTCACCAGCGAGGCTTTCCTCGGTGTCTACCTCTGGCGCCATCCCGGCACCGGCCGTGCATCGCTGCGCTTCGCCTTCATCGGCAGTGTCACGGACCATGACGCGCAGCAGCCCCTGGATCACGGCATCCTGCGCACCCACTGGCTGACGCGCGCCCAGGTTCTCGGGCACGAGTCCCGGCTGCGCAGCCCGCTGGTGCTGCGCTGTATCGATGATTACCTGGCCGGTCGGCGCTTGCCGCTTGCCGGCGTCGGGCATCTGGACATGGATGGTGCCCGGGACCTCCCGGCGGTTGAGGTGGCGTGAACGACCCCCGTCAGGGCCTCGTCATCGTCGGCCTCTCCGGCGGCGTGGACTCCGCGGTCGCCGCCCTGCTGCTGGTCGAGCAGGGCTACGAAGTGCAGGGCCTGTTCATGAGCAACTGGGACGAAGACGACGTCTATTGCACCCAGGCGCAGGACTTCCAGGACGCGCGCGCGGTCGCACGGTTGCTCGGCATTCCGCTGCACCGGGCGAATTTCGCCGCCGACTATCGCACCCGGGTGTTTGAATACTTCCTGGCCGAGCACCGCGCCGGCCGCACGCCGAATCCGGATGTGCTGTGCAACCGCGAGGTGAAATTCGGCGTGGCGCTGCAGTACGCGCGCCGTCTCGGCGCCAGCCGCGTCGCGACCGGACATTACGCCCGTCTGCGTCACGACAGTGAGGGCGTGCAGCTGCTGAAGGCTGTTGACGCCGGCAAGGACCAGACCTACTTCCTGCATGCGGTGCAGCCGGCTGACCTCGGGCGCGCGCTCATGCCGCTGGGGGGGTACACCAAGGCGCAGGTGCGCGTGCGGGCGCACGCCGCGGGTCTGCCGGTGTTCGACAAACCGGACAGCACCGGCATCTGTTTCGTCGGCGAACGACCGTTTCGCGAGTTCCTGCGCCAGTACATCGACGAGACCCCGGGACCGATCGAATCGCCGCAGGGGGAACGACTCGGCACGCACTGCGGACTGCCGTTCTACACCCTGGGGCAGCGCGGCGGCCTGGGGCTGGGCGGACGCCGCGACCGCGAGGCGACGCCCTGGTATGTGGCCGCCAAGGACCCGTCCCGGAACGTGCTGGTCGCCGTCCAGGGACATGATCATCCCCTGCTGTGCTCACGTGAACTTCAGTGCGAGAACCTGCACTGGCTGGTCGCCCCACCCGAAAGACCCCTGCGGTGCACGGTCCGGGTGCGCCATCGGCACACCGACCAGCCCGCCGTGCTCCACCCGGGGGCGGGCGACAGCGCCCGGGTGCTTTTTGATGAACCGCAACGGGCCCTCACGCCCGGCCAGTTCGCGGTCGCCTATGACGGCGATCTGTGTCTGGGCGGCGGAACGATCACAGCAGCGATATAATCGCAAATTAGCCGCCACCTGGCGGCCGGCGATGCATCGTTTCGGAGGATTTCATGACCGACAGCTTCAAATCGCGCACCACGCTCAAGGTAGGCGACCGCTCCTACGAGATTTTCAACCTGAAGGCCCTGCCCCAGGACAAACTTGCGCGCCTGCCGTACTCATTGAAGATCCTCTTGGAGAACCTGCTGCGGTTCGAGGACGGAGTCAATGTCACGCGTGCCGACATCGAAGCCATTCTCAACTGGGACCCCAAGGCAACGCCATCGCATGAGATCGCCTTCACCCCGCGCGCGTGATCCTGCAGGACTTCACCGGCGTGCCCTGCGTGGTGGATCTGGCCGCGATGCGCGAGGCCGTGGTCAAGCTCGGCGGTCAGGCGGAGAGCGTGAATCCGCTGGCGCCCGTGGAACTGGTCATCGATCACTCGGTGCAAGTGGACGAATACGGCACCAAACAGGCCCTGGCGGACAACAACAAGATCGAGTTCCAGCGCAACGGCGAGCGCTACTCATTCCTGCGCTGGGGCCAGACCGCATTCGACAATTTCAAAGTGGTGCCGCCCAACACCGGCATCGTGCACCAGGTCAATCTCGAGTACCTGGGCCGCGTGGTGTTCGATCGCACCACCGGCAAGACCCGCCAGGCCTACCCCGACACGCTCGTCGGCACCGATTCGCACACGACCATGATCAACGGCCTGGGCGTGCTGGGCTGGGGCGTGGGCGGCATCGAAGCCGAGGCGGCCATGCTGGGTCAGCCGATCACCATGCTGATTCCGCAGGTCATCGGCGTGCAGCTCACCGGCAGTCTGCCCACCGGCGCGGCCGCCACCGACCTGGTGCTCACGCTCACCGAATTGCTGCGCAAGAAGGGCGTGGTGGAAAAGTTCGTCGAGTACTTCGGCGACGGTCTGGCCAGTCTGCCGCTGGCCGATCGCGCGACCATCGCCAACATGGCGCCCGAGTACGGCAGCACCTGCGGCATTTTCCCGATCGACGAGGAGACCATCCGCTACCTGGAACTCACCGGCCGCTCGCAGGAGGAGGTCGAACTGGTCACGGTGTACGCCAAGGCCCAGGGCCTGTGGCGTGTTAACGGTGCCGCGGCGGCCGGCTACACCGATGTGCTGGAACTGGATCTGTCGACCGTGGAGCCCAGCCTCGCCGGCCCGAAGCGCCCGCAGGACCGCGTGCCGCTGAAGAACGCGAAGACCATCTACCGCAAGAGCCTGGTCACCATGGCCGAGGAGCGCACCAAGCGTAATCCCGGCGCAACCGGCACGGCACCGCTCACCACCGGCGGCAAGTCGGTGGCGCTGAAGGACGGCGCGGTGCTGATCGCCGCGATCACCAGCTGCACGAACACCTCCAATCCCTATGTGATGATTGGTGCCGGCCTGCTCGCCCGCAATGCGAACAGACTCGGTTTGACCGCCCAGCCGTGGGTGAAGACCTCGCTGGCGCCCGGCTCGCGCGTGGTGACCGATTACTACCGCAAGGCGGGACTGCTCGAGGAGCTGGCTGCCGTCGGGTTCGACCTCGTCGGTTACGGCTGCACCACCTGCATCGGTAACTCCGGGCCGCTGCGGCCGGAGATCTCGGCCGCCGTGAAGGCCGGCGACGTCATCGCCTGCGCGGTGCTCTCGGGCAATCGCAACTTTGAAGGCCGCGTGCATGCCGAAGTGCGCATGAATTTCCTGGCCTCCCCGCCGCTGGTCGTGGCGTATGCCCTGGCCGGCACGATGGATCTGGACCTGGTGACGGAACCTTTGGGCACCGGCAGCAATGGCAAACCGGTATTCCTCAAGGACATCTGGCCCAGCCCCCAGGAAGTGCAGGAGACCGTGCTGCGCGCCATCGATTCGCAGATGTTCCGCGACAGCTATGCCACCGTCTTCAAGGGTGACGAAAACTGGTCGAGCATCAAGATCCCGCAGGGCAACGTCTACGCCTGGGACAAGGGCTCGACCTATGTGAAGAACCCGCCCTACTTCGATGGCATGACAATGACGCCGGCCAAGGTCGGCGATGTGCACGGCGCGCAGGCGCTTGCCGTGCTCGGCGATTCGGTCACCACCGACCACATCTCACCGGCCGGTAACATCTCGAAGACCAGCCCTGCGGCCCGCTACCTCGTCGAGCAGGGCGTGCAGCCGGTGGACTTCAATTCCTACGGCGCGCGCCGCGGTAATCACGAGGTGATGATGCGCGGCACGTTCGCCAATATCCGCCTGCGCAACCTGCTCGCACCGGGCACCGAGGGCGGCGTCACCATCCACGTCCCCAGTGGCGAACAGCTGTCGATCTACGACGCCGCGATGCGCTACAAGGCGGACGGCACGCCGCTCGTGATCCTCGCCGGGCGCGAGTACGGCACCGGCTCCTCACGCGACTGGGCCGCGAAAGGCACCATGCTGCTGGGCGTGAAGGCCGTGATCGCCGAGAGCTTCGAGCGCATCCATCGTTCGAATCTCATCGGCATGGGCGTCCTGCCGCTGCAGTTCAAGGAAGGGCAGAACGCGCAGAGTGTCGGCCTCACCGGCAAGGAGACCTTCGACATCACCGGGCTCACGAAGGCGGGTGCCAAGACGGTTACCGTGACGGCAGCTCCACCGGGCGGCGGCAAGCCGCTGACCTTCGAGGTCCGGCTGCGCATCGATACGCCCAAGGAGCACGAGTATTTCCAGCACGGTGGCATCCTGCAGTACGTGCTGCGGCAGCTCGTGACCGCGCGCGCGGCCTAAAGCGACACGGGCCGCAGCCTCGATGCGGCTCGTCGTCTTCGACCTGGACGGTACGATCACGTACCGCGATACGCTGCTGCCCTACGTGACCGGCTACCTGGCGCGCTCGCGCCGCAGCCGGCTGCGCATGGCCCGGCTGCTCCCGACTCTCGCCGCCTTTGGCATCGGCGTGGCCGACCACGGCGATGTGAAGTCGGCCTTCATCCGCAGCACACTGGGCGGCGCCACGCGTGCGCAGCTCACCACCTGGACCGACGAATTCGTGCCCTGGGTCATCGACCACGGCAGCAGCCCGGGCGCCCTTGCGATGCTCAAGGCCCATCGTGACGCGGGAGATCTCCTGGTGCTGATGAGCGCCAGTACGAACCTGTACGTACCGCAGATCGGCCAGGCGCTGGGTTTCAACGAGGTCATCTGCACCGGCGTCGCATTCGATGCGGCAGGAAGACTGGACGGCGCGCTCACCACCCCGAACCGGCGCGGACCGGAGAAGGTCCGGTGTTTTGAGGCCCTGCAGCACCAGCACCCGGGTATGCAAACCGTGGCCTATGGCAACGCGGCCAGTGATCTGGCGCACCTGAAGCTTGCGGCCGTGCCACGACTGGTGAACGCGTCGCCGCGCACGATACGGCACGCGGCGATACTGGGCATTGCGCCCTTTGCCGCATGGAACGGATGATCAAAGCGTGCAATATTTGGCCCTGGACCGCGGTCCGAATACATGAAGCCCACGGAGTATCGCAATGAGACGCCATCAGCCCAGACGCATTCTTCCCTCGCAAATCACGCCCGAGGCGGCCTATCTCAACCGTCGCGAGTTGCTCGCCGCGGCTCTGGCAAGCGGAGCACTGGCGGCACTGCTGGCCCATGCGGATGAGGCAGCGCCCAAGCCGGACCCGCGCTTCAGTTTCATCCGCAACCCCAAATATTCCGTGACTGCGGCGCCAACCAGCTTCAAGGACATCACGCACTACAATAATTTCTATGAGTTCGGCACCAGCAAGGAAGAACCAGCGGAAAACGCCGGCACCCTGCGGACGCGACCCTGGAGCGTCACGGTGGGCGGCGAATGTGAGTCCCGCGGAACCTTCGCCTTCGAGGACCTGATCAAGGGCCTGCCCCTGGAAGAGCGCGTGTATCGTTTGCGCTGCGTCGAAGCCTGGTCGATGGTGATTCCCTGGCTGGGCTTCCAGCTCTCCGGACTCATCCAGAAGCTGAAGCCCACCTCCAACGCCAAGTTCGTGCAGTTCGTGACCCTCATGGATCCTAAGCAGATGCCGGGGGAGAGCTCGGAGGTGCTGCAGTGGCCTTACGTGGAAGCCCTGCGCATGGATGAAGCCATGAACCCGCTGGCGCTGATGGCGATCGGGTTGTACGGGCAGGTACTGCCCAATCAGAACGGTGCGCCCCTGCGGCTGGTGGTGCCCTGGAAATACGGCTTCAAGGGCATCAAGTCGATCGTGAAGATAAATTTCCTGCAGACCCAACCGCGCAATACCTGGAATATCGCAACGCCCAACGAGTACGGCTTCTACGCCAACGTGAATCCTCACGTGGACCACCCGCGCTGGAGCCAGGCCACCGAACGGCCGATCGGCAAGGGCCTGTTCGCCAAACTCCAGCCGACGTTGATGTTCAATGGCTATGAGAATGAAGTGGGCTACCTGTACAAAGGCATGGACCTGCGCCGGAATTTCTGATGACGGTCGAGCAGCAATACCGGTACCTCTACAAGCCCGCGGTCTTTGCGGCAAGTCTGGTGCCGGCCGCGCTGCTTCTGGCCGGCGCGCTCGGCTGGTTCGGTCAGGACCTGGGTGCCGACCCGGTCGCGAAACTGCTGCACACTTGCGGCAAGACCGGCCTTAATTTTCTGCTGCTGACCCTGCTCATCACGCCGGCCAGACGTCTGACGGGCTGGAATAACCTGATACGCCTGCGGCGCATGTTGGGGCTGTTCGCATTCTTCTACCTGGTTGCACATTTCACTGTTTACCTGGTGCTGGACCGACAGCTGGACTTTCACAGCGTGCTGCAGGACATCGTGAAACGGCCGTACATCACGATTGGCTTTACCGCCCTGCTCCTGATGGTCCCGTTGGCGATCACATCAACAAACCGCATGATGCGCCGGTTGGGGCGGCGCTGGCAGAAACTGCACAGCCTGATCTACCTGATCGTGATTCTTGGGGTCTGGCACTACTGGTGGCAGGTCAAGAAGGACATCCGCCAACCGCTGCTTTACGCAGGGATGGTGGCGGTGCTGCTGGGCTATCGGTTGGTGATCCGCACGCTCAATCGCGCACGCGCGGCGCGCAACGCGCACGCCGTCACATCGACGTCCGCACCTGCCACAGCTCAGGAAAGAACCTGAGTTCCAGCGCTTTCGCGAGGTAAGGCACACCGCTGGTGCCACCCGTGCCGCGCTTGAAGCCGATGATCCGCTCGACGGCTTTCAGGTGATGGAAGCGCCAGATCTGGAACTGGTGGTCGAGATTGATGAGCCGCTCGGCGAGTTCGTAGAGGTCCCACTCCTTTTCGGAGTTGTGGTACACGCCAAGCCACGCGCCCGCGACCTGCTTGCTGGCGTGGTAGGGCTCGCTGAAATCCCGTGACAGGTAGTCATCCGGAATACCGTAGCCGCGGCGGCTGAGCAGCCGCAGGACTTCGTCGTACAGCGAAGGCGCCGACAGCACCTGCTGCAGCCTCGCAAAGCTCGCCGGGTCATTGCGATGGACGTTGATGACATCGGCGTTCTTGTTGCCGATGGTGAACTCCAGCACCCGGTACTGGACGGACTGGAACCCGGAGGAGCGCCCGAGTACGTTGCGGAACGCTGAATAATCCGCCGGCGTCATGGTGGCGAGCACGTCCCAGATCGCCGTGAGCTGCGTCTGGACCCGCGAGATGCGCTCCAGCATGCGGAAACTCGGGCCGAGATTGTCCCGCCGCACGCAGTCCAGCACCGCGTCGAGCTCGTGCAGGAACAGGCGCATCCACAGTTCGGAATTCTGATGGACGATGATGAACATCATCTCATCGTGTTCGTAGGACAGCGGCCGCTGTGCGGTGAGGATCTGATCCAAACGCAGGTAACCGCCGTAGCTGAGCGAGGAGCCCAGGTCCCAATGGACCGGCTCGTCGGACAGATCGACCCGTTCGGACTTGTCGTAGGGACGGTTGGTCATGATAGCCAGGATGGTACACGCCGCCAGCCATCGAGCAATTGGCGATCCAGTTTGCGGTATTCCGGGCAGCAGCGGGCCACGCAGTCCCAGAAAGCCCGGGAATGGTTCATGTGGCGGGTGTGCGAGAGCTCGTGGATCAGCAGGTAGCGCAGCACTTCGGGGGGCTGGAACAGGATGCAGCAGTTCAGGCTGATCGTGCCTTTGGTCGAACAGCTGCCCCACCGCGTGCGCTGCCGGCGGATGCTCAAACGCCGGTAACTGAAGCCGAACTCACGCGCGCAGTCGGCCAGATGGTCGGCCAGGACGACCTGCGCCCGACCCATCAGCCAGCGCCGCAGCGAATCCTGCACCTGCACCGGCTCGCTGGTATCACCGGCGATGACCAGCAGTTCCGCGGCGGTCTCCCGGATCCGCAGCCGGCCGGTGCCGCCGGCCAGGTGCACCCGCCAGGACTCGTACACCGCCTGCAGCGCGATTTCCCCAGGCGGAAAAGGCGTTTCGGGTGGCTTCTGCCGCAACGCCGCCTCGCGCCGGGTCTCGATCCAGTCGCGATGTTGGGCCAGAAAGGCACTGACCGCCGCACGGGAGGTGCGGGGCGGCACGACCACCTCCACCCGTCCGGTCCGGTGCACGCGGACGGCCAGGCGCCGCGCGCGGCGGCTCTCGCGCACCACCCAGGCTTGCGAGTCAGTGTCGGACCAAAGGAAAAGCTGGTTCAATTCACCCCATGATAATCGACTCACCCCCGATCCAGCACCCGGCCATCGCCGCGGACACGGCGTTGCTGAGCGTGGACAACCTCGTGAAGCGGTACGACGACAATACCGCCGTCGATGGCCTCTCGTTCGACGTGCGCGAGGGCACCTGTTTCGGACTGCTGGGACCGAATGGCGCGGGCAAGACGACGACCATCGAAATCATGGAGGGCATCCTCGCCCCGACTTCCGGGGCGGTGCGCTACCGCGGCACCCCGTTGGGCGAGCGCTTCCGCGCCGAGGCCGGCATCCTCTTTCAGAAGACCGCCCTGCAGGACTTCCTGACCGTGCGACAGACGCTGGAGTTGTTCCGGGGGCTGTACGACCACGGCCTGTCGGTGGAGGAAGTCATCCGCCTGTGTGCCCTCGAGAAGCTGCTCGGTCGCGACAACAAGAAGCTCTCCGGCGGCCAGCTGCAGCGGCTGCTGCTCGGCATCGCGCTGGTCAACGACCCGGCCATCCTGTTCCTGGATGAGCCCACCACGGGGCTGGATCCGCAGGCCCGGCGGCGCTTCTGGGAGCTGGTGCAGTCGATCAAGGCACAGCGCAAGACCATCATCCTGACCACGCACTACATGGAGGAAGCGCAGCTGCTGTGCGATGAGATCCTGATCGTGGATCACGGCCGCATCATCGCCCAGGGCGCCCCGCAGGCGCTGCTGCGCGAGCATTTCAAAGCCGTGCTGCTGGAGCTGCCGCGCGAGGACTGGATTCCCGCAGCGCGCGACCTGGACATGAGCTTCTTCGAGGCGGCCGGCCGCGTGGAGCTCACGACGAACGATCTGGAGGGCACCCTGCGCACGCTCATGCAGGCGGGAGTTTCCCTCGCGCACCTGAGCATCAGGCCCCCCAACCTGGAAGATCTGTTCCTGGAACTCACTGGTAAGGATCTGCGCGCATGAGCCTGCTGGCCGACCTCCGCCGCAGTTGGAAGCGCCTGCTCTCCGTCTGGCATGCGCGCAATCTGGAATTTCTGCGCGATCGGACCTCCCTGATCTTCACGCTCGGCATGCCGGTGGCAATCGTCATCGCCATGGCGCTGATCTTCGGCGGTCCACCACGGCCCCTGATCAAAGTCGGCGTGCTCGGCCCTCTGCCGGCGCCGCTCGGCGCCTATCCCTTCCTCATCGAGCGCTACATCCAGTTCGTACCCGAAGCGCAGCAGGCCACAGGCATCCACTATGTCTCGCGCAACGACCTGGCGTTGCTGCTGGACCTGCGGCAGCGCCCGGTGCGCTACTGGGCCATCGAGGATTCGCCGACCGGTTACATGGCCGAGAAGCTGCTGCTGCAGGCGGATCCCACGGCACAGCGCCAGCCGATGTCGGGCACCGTCAGCCGCTACATCGACTGGTTGTTCCCGGGGGTGCTGGGCATGAACATGATGTTCACGTGCCTCATGGGCGCAGGCTACGCGGTCGTGCGCTATCGCAAAAACGGATTCCTGAAGCGGCTGTCCGCGACCCCCGTGTCCGCCTTTGAGTTCCTGAGTGCACAGGTCTTAAGTCGCCTGGCACTGGCGCTGCTGGTCACCAGCATCCTCTACACCGGAATTGGCGCGGTCATCCACTTCCACAACGCCGGCAGCATCGCCTTGCTGCTGCTGATCGCGGTGCTCGGTTCGTTGAGCCTCATCGCCTTCGGACTGATCGTCGCCGCACGCTTCGCCAGCGAGGAAGTGGTGGGCGGCCTGCTGAACCTGCTGACCTGGCCCATGATGCTGCTGTCGGGCATCTGGTTCTCACTTGAAGGCTCGCCGCGCTGGCTGCAATGGCTCGCGCAGCTGTTCCCGCTCACCCACATCCTGCAGGCGGCCCGGGCGGTCACGCTGGATGGCGCCGGTGTTGCCGGCATTGGCGCGGACCTGGGCTACCTCGCCGGCACCACACTGGTGTTCCTGGGCATCGGCGCCTTCTCGTTCCGGTGGCGCGCCGAATGAGTCTCGAGTCCGCCACGCACGCCTTCTACAGCGACAATACCGCAAGCGTCGCACCCGAACTGCTGGCGGCGATTGCGGCCGTCAATACCGGGCCGAGTCCCGCCTACGGCGACGATCCGTGGACCCTGCGGCTGGATGCCGCCTTCAGCCGCTTCTTCGGTGCGCCGGTCCGCGCCTTTGTCGTGACTACGGGCACTGCAGCGAATGCCCTGAGCCTGGCAACGCTATCGCCGCCCTACGGCAACGTCTTTGCGCACGCCGGTGCGCACGTGGTCGAGGATGAATGCGGCGCCGTGGAGTTCTATTCAGGCGGCGCACGCCTGACGCTGGTGTCCGGGGACCACGGCCGGATCGATCCGGGCGCCCTGGAGCAGGCGCTCAACGCCCACCCGGCCAATGTCCACACCGTGCAGCCCGCCGCACTCACCCTCACCCAGGCCA
>Ga0182030_10022760_pt1 | contig 11644 bp, 11 predicted proteins | sample 812S3MmetaG_FD_121299 | JGI IMG/M metagenome (GOLD analysis project Ga0182030, IMG submission 121299) | Permafrost microbial communities from Stordalen Mire, Sweden - 812S3M metaG (Illumina Assembly) | ecosystem: Environmental > Terrestrial > Soil > Wetlands > Permafrost | place: Sweden... | reverse complement strand
GGCGAGATCCGGGTCGACCAGGCGAGGTCGGGTCCGCGGGGGTTGTGCGCTCACAGGCTGAATGTCGTGTCCTTCACCGAGACCGCTCGCCCGATGAGGCCGTCGGTCACGGCGAGGCGGGCGGTCTCCGAATCTTCGCAGGTGGCAGCCGTGCGCACCCCATCGGGGAGGTCAGCCACGATGGCGGTACGGACGGGGTCGAATCCCCCGTCGCCACCGTAGGTCACGGTGAAGGAGACCACGGTGGCGGGGGTGGCGCCACTGGGTGGGACATCGACGACAGGCACGACCGAAGTGGCCGCTGTCGTCTCGGTCGCCATGTCGGCCTGGAGCGCCGCGCCACCCCTGGTGGGCGGTGTGGCCGACCAGATGGCGAGCCCGGGCTTGGAGAGCATGCCGGACACGGTGGTCAGAAGGCCCTGGGCCGAAGGGTCATCGCGCAACCGGCCGCCGAGGACGCGCAGGGACTGCAGGACGAAGTGGTTGAACGGCCCCCCTGAGAAGGCCATACCGCCGGTCAGGGTGGGGGTGCCTGTGGGGTCGAGCCCGAGCTCGCGCTGCTGCACCCGCACCGCGGCCGGGAAGCAGGAGTAGATCTCGGCGAGGGGGAGATCACCCAGAGGACGCCCGACGTGCTCCGCAGCGGCACGGCCGAGGACCCCCATGGCGGGCCATTCCTCCAACCGGCGCCGAGCAGTCAGTGTGACCGCCGCCGACGAGTGCAGCGCCACGTGGGGGAAGAGCCAGCGCTCGGCCGGGACGCCGGCTGCCCGCGCCCGCTCGGCCGAGCAGATCAGGAGAGCTGAGGCCTGGTTGACCGTCCACTGGCTGGCGTGCCACCGGTTGTAGGGGTACGCCAGCGGCCGGTTGTGCGGTCCCGGTGTGGCGATGTCGGTCGCGTCGCGTGGCTGCGGGAACGCAGCCTCGGGGTTGTGCACCGCGACTGCGTTGTAGCGCGCCCAGAGCCCGGCGATCTCGTCCCTCTGGCGGTCCGGCGGAAGCTGTGCGGCCGCGGCGAGAGCATTCTCAATGAGGGCGTACTGCTGTGCGACCGGCCAGGCCATCCCGGCCGCGATCTCTACCGCAGCGATGAAATCCGGTGGCCTGGTGAGCATGTCGTCCGGCGGCTCCGCTTCCTCGTCGACGTCGATGCCACCGTCGCGGGCCCACGCCCGAGCCTCGGCGCCGGCGACGACGAAGGTCTCGGCCCGCCCGGCGGCCACTGCGGCCAGCGCGTGGTTGATGACCTCCTGCTGGGAGACGCCGATCTCGCACAGGAGCGTGCGGGCGTCGGGTGACCCGACGCGTCGGGCCACGGTGCGCCCCGGGTCGGTCAGCGACCATGAGCCCTGCGGTACGGCGATGCAGTCGATGCGGTCGAGAAGCGCCGGCGCACCGGCATCGGCCGCGGCGGCGACCACCGCGTCTGTCATGAGGTCGACCACGGGAGCCGAGGCAGCAGCGGCGCCGAGCCCGATGAGAACGGGCAGGCGCGGGTCGAGGGAGCGCATCGGTCCGGCCACGACGGCCGATGCTACGGTCCCGCCATGGCCAACGACCAAGCGGGCAGGTGGGAGGCGGAACTGGGGGATTTCGCCAAGGAATCCTTCGAGGCCGACGGCAAACGGCGGGACGTCTTCCGGATCGGGAGCGGCCCGGCGGTCATCGTCATCAGCGAAATGCCGGGTCTCACCCCGCTGGTGGCACAGTTCGGCCGGCGGGTGGCCGCGGCGGGGTGCACCGCGGTCCTGCCGGTGTTGTTCGGCGACCCGGGCCGCCCGATGTCGGCCGGTTACGCGCTCCAGTCGATGGGCCCGGCCTGCGTGTCGCGGGAGTTCTCGGCCTTCGCACTGAAGCGGACCAGTCCGATTACGGGGTGGTTGCGCAAGCTCGCCGCAGCGGAGCACGAGCGCTGCGGCGGTCCCGGAGTCGGTGCGGTCGGGATGTGCTTCACCGGGGGCTTCGCCCTGGCCATGATGGTCGACGACATCATGCTGGCGCCCGTGCTCAGCCAGCCGTCGCTGCCGTTGCCGCTCTCCAAGAAGTTCAAGGCGGACATCGGGATCTCCGACGAGGACCTGGCCCGGGTGAAGGAGCGGACCGCCACGGGCACCTGTCTGCTCGGCCTGCGCTTCACCAATGATCCTTTCTGCTTCGAGGAGCGCTTCGAGACCCTGCGCCGCGAGCTTGGCGACGCGTTCATCGCCGTGGAGATCGACTCGGCCCCCGGCAATCCGCACGGTCACCCCAAGAAGGCGCACTCTGTGCTCACCGAGCACCTCATCGACGAAGAGGGCACGCCCACGCGGGCGGCACTCGACCAGACCCTGGCGTTCTTCCGGGAGAAGCTCGGGGTGGGCGCTGGCCCCGGGCCACGGCCGGACGGCTTGCACCACCCGGACGGCTTGGACCACTAGGTCACCGCTCGTCGGCGCCGCCATTGAGCGGGAGCGACGCAGGTGGGACAATGGTGGCGGGCCGACGTCCGGTCAGCAGTGGGGGCCGCCCTCCACGCGAGTGCAGTCGAGGAGTGCCATGTCCGATTTCGTGATGACCATTGCGGGAGAAGCCGTCCCGACGGAGGAAACGTTCGGGGTGCGCAACCCGGCCACCGGTGAGGTCTTCGCCGAGGCACCCGAGTGCACGCGTCAGCAGCTCGACGCCGCCTTCGACGCCGCAGCCAAGGCGGCGCGTGACTGGAAGGCGGACGAGGCGGCTCGACGCGCCTCCCTGCTCCGGGCCGCGGACGTGCTGATGGCCTCCACGGCGGATCTGGCGCCGGTGCTGACCGCCGAGCAGGGCAAGCCTCTCAGTGATGCCGGCGTCGAGGTCTTCGCCTCGGCCATCTGGTGCCAGTACTTCGCCAATCTCGACATGCCGGTACAGATCATTCAGGACGACGACACGGCCCATGTGGAGCTGGCGCGCCGGCCCCTCGGCGTCGTGGCCGCCATTACGCCGTGGAACTTTCCGCTGACCCTGGCTTTCTGGAAGATCGCACCCGCCCTGCTGGCGGGCAACACGCTGGTGCTCAAGCCCTCGCCCTACACCCCGCTGACGACGTTGAAGGTTGGCGAGCTGTTGAAGGACGTCTTCCCTCCGGGGGTGGTCAACATCGTGAGCGGTGGCGACGACCTCGGCGCGTGGATGACGACGCACCCGGTCCCGCGCAAGATCAGCTTCACGGGCTCGGTCGAGACCGGGAAGAAGGTGGCCCTCTCAGCGGCACCGGATCTCAAGCGCGTCACGTTGGAGCTGGGTGGCAATGACCCCGCCATTGTGCTCGACGACGCTGATCCGGCGGCGGTGGCCACGGCGATCTTCGCCGGTGCGTTCAACAACAACGGACAGGTCTGCTCGGCGATCAAGCGTGTCTACGTTCCGGAGGCTCTCTACGATGACGTGGTCGAGGGCCTGGCGGCGCACGCCCGCGCCATCAAGGTCGGCGAGGGCACCGATGAGGGCGTGAAGCTGGGCCCGATCAACAACGAGCCCCAGTACGAGCGGGTCAAGGAGCTGGTCGCCGACGCGTTGTCCCACGGCGCCACGGCGGTGACCGGCGGTCACGCCATGGACCGCCCCGGCTACTTCTTCGAGCCAACCATCCTGACCGGCCTGTCCGACGGGACCCGCATTGTGGATGAGGAGCAGTTCGGCCCGGCGCTACCGGTTGTGCCGTACCGCGACCTGGGTGACGCCATTGACCGCGCCAACGCCACCCACTTCGGGCTCTCAGGCTCGGTGTGGGGCGCCGACACCGACCGCGCCGCCGAGGTGGCCGCGCAGCTCGAGTGCGGCACGGCCTGGGTCAATACGCACCTGGCCCTGTCCCCGCAGCAGCCCTTCGGAGGCTTCAAGTGGAGCGGGATCGGCGTGGAGAACGGGCCGTGGGGACTGGCCGAGTTCTCCGAGTTCCAGGTCGTGCATCGCTCGAAGGCGGCCGACGGGCTGAATGTCAACACCGCCATGCTGCTTTCCTGACCTCAGCTCGTCGTTGTGGTCGTAGAGCCGGCGTGCGCGTGGAGGCCGGCGCCCGCTGCACTCTTGAGGTCCTGCGCTATCTGCTCGACGTCACCCCGGCCCTTGCCGAGGGCAACAGTGGCCGTCTGTTCCGACGACCTCGACGTGGCCAGTAGGGAGTTGTTGGCGTTCCACTGGGCCGGCGTGAAGGCCAGCACCGTGGCGGCCAGGCCGTTGGTCGCATTGGCTGCGGTGCTGATCTGGGTGTTGAGGTCGTTGATCAGCGGCTGCAGCGTGGCCTGGTTGGCGGGGGTCACCCGGGCCTGCGCCTTGGCCGCATCTGCACTGAGATTCGGGATGGCGCTCGCGGCGGCGTGGTCGGCCGTGGCGGTAATCCGGGAAGCGGGCAGCACCAGCGCGTAGACGCGGTAGTCACTGAAGATCGTCCCGAAGTCGTGCGCGGCCTGGTTCACCGTGCTGTCAGTTTGGATCGTCTCATTGAGCTGTTGGAGCGGCGAAATGTCGAGGCCGAGGTACGACACCAGGGCCCCCTGGCCGACGCCGAGGCCCTTGGCCGCGTTGACCCTGGCGATCGCCCCGTCGAGATCGTTCACCCGATCCGTGATGTCTGACGCTGCCTTGGCCTTGATGCCCGCCAGGGTGGCGGGCACAGCACTGTTGCCCGACGTTGTGGCAGCGCCGGCGAGGCTGGAGGCCGCGCCGAGGGTGGTCCCCGTGGCCAGGGCAACGGCGGCCAGCCGAATGGGGCGGTGGTGTGGGTGCGACATGAGTGCTCCTCTCGTCCGTCGGTCCCGACCATGGTCTGCGCCGTCGATGAACCCCGTGTTCGGCAATCGTCATGGTTCTGTAAGGAGATCCTGTATTCCGGCCATTCGGGGCGCGGGAGATGGAAGGCTGGGCATGTGAGCGCTGAGAACGGGACGGTGGTCGTCATCGAGGACGATCCACACATTGCCGACCTGGTGGACCTCTACCTCCGTCGCGACGGCTTCCGGGTCCTCCTGGCCGGCGACGGAGAGAAGGGGCTGGAAGTGTTCACACAGGGAGACCCCTGCATCGTCATCCTCGACGTCGGCCTCCCCGGCGCCCGCGACGGTTTCGCGGTGTGCCGCGAAATCCGCGCCCGCAGCAACGTGCCTGTCCTTTTTCTCACCGCCCGCGACGACGAGGTCGACCGCATTCTCGGGCTGGAGCTCGGGGCTGATGATTATCTGATCAAGCCGTTCTCGCCGCGGGAACTGGTGGCGCGGGTGCGGGCCATACTGCGGCGGACGCGGGAGGGTCCGGCGCCGCAGGAAGTGGTTTCTCTGGGTGAATTCGAGGTGGACCTGCGAAGGCGGGAGGCGCGTCATGCCGGCGCCGCCGTGGCGTTGACGACCCGCGAGTTCGATCTGCTGGCGTTCCTGGCCAACAACATCGGTCTCGCCCTTTCGCGCCAGCAACTCCTCGACGGCGTGTGGGGCGCGGATTGGTACGGCGACGAGCGGACGGTCGACGTGCACGTGGCCCAGCTGCGCAAGAAACTCGGATCCGACCTCCCCCTGGACACCGTCTGGGGCGTCGGCTACCGGTTCGGCTGAGCGATGCGCCGCCGCCTCATGCTGGCCATGGTCGGACTGGTTGCCGTGGTCCTGATCATCGCCGGAGCCGGCAGCCTCATCCTGACGCGCAACGCGGCACGCAACCAGGCGCAGCAGCAGCTGGTCTCCGAGGTGAACTCCCTCACCTCATCGAAAATAGGGTCGCAGTCGCTCAGGGTGCTGCAAGTGTTGCGCAAGACCCTCAAGCTCGAAGACGCCGATGTCATTGCGATCAATCGTCTCGGCAAGGTGGTCACCACGCTGCCCGAGGGCCTGACCGCACAGGACATCGACGTGGCCGCCGTGCAGTCGGGCCAGACGACGTCGGGGCGCAAGGGCAGGACCGTCTACGCGGTGGCGCCGGTCACGCTCTCCGAGCAGGAGCTCGAGCGTTTGCGGGCGCGGACAGACCGGCGCTTTGCCTTTGAGGGCACGTTCGCCGTCCTGTTGACTCGCGACGTCGGAGACTTGGGCCCGAGCTGGGGCTACTTCATCGTCGCCGGGGGAGCAGCGCTGCTGGTGGCGGCCCTCGTGGCCTGGCAGATGTCGCGTCGCATGGCACGTCCACTGGTCGAGGCCATGGAGGCGACCGGTCGCATCGCGTCGGGTGAGCTGACCAGCCGTGTTCCCGTCCGGCGCGGTGACTACCCCGAATTCGCCTCACTGGCCGGGTCGATCAACGACATGGCCCAGAGCCTGGATGACGCCCGCGCCCGCGAGCGTCATCTCCTCTTGGCTGTCTCTCACGACCTCCGCACGCCGCTCACCTCCATCCGCGGCTTCGCCGAGGCCATTCACGACGGGGCGATTGCGGACAGCGCCCAGGCGGCCGACGTCATCATCGCCGAGTCCCGCCGCCTGGAGCGCCTCGTTGGGGACCTGCTCGATCTGACCAAGCTCGAGGCGCGGCAGATGTCGATCGCACTGCGCCCGACGGACGTGACCGAGGTGGTCACCACCACCGCAGAGGGATTCCGCCCCGCCGCGGCGAAGGGCGGGCTCTCTCTCGTGCTGCTGGTCCCGGGTCACGACGGGCTGCCCGGCCTGCCTCCGGTACCGCCCATGGCAGCCGATCCCGACCGGTTGGCGCAGCTGCTCGCCAATCTCTTGGAGAACGCCATGACGTTCGCCCACACCACGGTCTCGGTCGGGCTGGCCGAGGACGGCGCCTCAGGTGGGTGTGCCATCACCGTCGTCGACGATGGACCCGGCATCGCCCAGGGCGATCTGCAGCGGGTGTTCGAGCGGTTCTATCGCGCCGATCGGGGTCCGAACCGCCGAATGGGTTCGGGGCTCGGGCTGGCGATCGTGGCCGAGTTGGCGGCAGCCATGGGCGGCAGCGTCCGGGCCGAGTCACCCGTCAACAATGACGGTGGCTCGCGCCTGGTGGTGACCCTGCAGCGGTGGCGGGATGCACCAGCACTGCCATCAGACGGCTGATCAGGACGGCGCTGGGACCGTGGTGGTCGCGGGGGAGGGGCTCGGCGCCGAGGCCGAGGGGGTGGAGGCGACCTCGAGAGCGCGATAGGTCGCCGTATACGACCCCATGCCGACCAACGCAGTGACGGCGAACGCGGCGACAAGCTTGGCGCGCCTCAGACGTTTCGTGGACGGCCCCTGGGATGCTTCGCTGTGAACCTCGCCGGGGAGTCCCAGGGCAAGAGAGTCCATTGGGATCATGTCGGAAGGATCACCTCGAGCCTTGAGGGACGCCGCCCCAAGGACTCTCTTTCGTGCCTGCACCGATATGGCAAGCTTCCGACCCGTTGGCATCGCGGATGGAGGACGGCAGACACGTGACGACAAAACTGAGGTCGAGCCACCGGCATGGGCTCGAGGCCGGGTGATGGGCGTGCTCACCCCCCAGGACCAGACACGATGGGAAGAGGACGGGTGGTGCGTGGTGCACGACGTGTTGCCGCCCGAGATGATCGCTGCTGCCCAAGGAGTGCTGCCCAGCCTGGTTCCGACGGCGGAGGAATTCGCCGACGATGTCGACCCTTCACGCAACGAGCCCTTCCGGATCGATTCACACCGTGTCATGCCACGGTTCCCTTTCGAGGACGCCGCGCTCAACGACATCGTCGTGTACGACCGGATCATCGACCTGGCCGAGCAGTTGCTCGGGATCCGCGACCTCCGCCTCTATCAGGCCATGTTGAGCGCGAAATACGGCGAGGGCGCCCTGAGCGACGAGCAGCTCTTGCACGTCGATTTCGGCAACCACACTCTGGTCGTGCCGCGGCACGAGCCCGGCTACCAGCAACTGGAGATGTTCGTCTACCTGAGCGACGTCACGCCGGAGAGTGGAGCGACCCGAGTGGTGTCGCGCCATCTGACCCCGGATATCCCGGTGGAGCGGACCTACCTGAGCCAGACGGAGTACGCCGACCTGTATGCCGCCGAAGTGCCCGCGGTCGGCCCGGCCGGTTCGATACTGGCTTACCGACCGGACGTCTACCACCGCGGCGTGCGCATGACGGCGCCCCGTTCCGCCCGGTTCATGCTGCACGTGTCCTACAAGCCGGCCGCGAGCGACTGGCTGGGTTCGCACGGATTGCCTGGCGCGGCCGAGGACATGTCGTGGTACCGCTTCGTCCAGCACGCCAGCGAGCGTCAGCTCACGGTGCTGGGCTTCCCAGCGCCAGGCCATGCATATTGGACGGCCGAGACGCTGGCGGGGGTGGCAGCCCGCTACCCGATGCTCGACCTGACCCCGTGGCGCAACGCGGCGCCGAGCCAAGTGGGCGCGGACGCATGACGGTGGGGGATGACCCGTGGTGGAAGGCGGGTGTGCTTTACCAGATCTATCCGCGGTCCTTTGCCGACAGCAACGCCGATGGCGTCGGGGACATCCCGGGGATCATTGCCCATCTCGACCATCTCGCATGGCTCGGGGTGGACGGCATCTGGCTTTCGCCGGTGACCGTGTCCCCCAACGCCGACTGGGGGTATGACGTTTCGGACTTCTGTGCCATCGCGCCCGAGTTCGGCACCATGGACGACTTCGACCGCCTCGTCGTCGAGGCTGGTCAGCGCGGCATCCGGGTCCTCATGGACATTGTGCCCAACCACACCAGCGAGCAGCATCCGTGGTTCGTGGAATCGCGCTCGTCGCTCGCCGCGGCCCGTCGGGACTGGTACGTGTGGGCGGATGGCAAAGAGGATGGGCAGCTGCCGAACAACTGGATCAGCAGCTTCGGTGGTCCCGGGTGGACGCTGGACGAGGGGACCGGTCAGTACTACTTCCACAACCACCTGCAGGAGCAGCCGGACCTCAACTGGTGGAACGAGGACGTGCGCGCCACGTTCGACGACATCTTCCGCTTCTGGTCCGACCGGGGAGTGGCCGGCTTCCGCATTGACGTGGCCAACGTCATCATTAAGGACGCCGAGCTCCGCGACAACCCGCCGGCCACCGAGGACGACGACTTCGAGACGCAGATGTTCGGGCAGCGCAGCGTCTACAACGCCAACCGACCCGAGGTCCACGAGGTGATCAGGCGCTGGCGACTGTTGGCCGACGGCTACGACGAGCCCCGGCTCCTGATCGGCGAGACGCCCGTGCCAGTGGACAAGCTGGCGGAGTTCTACGGCAACGGGTCCGACGAGCTGGGGCTGGCCTTCAATTTCAACTTCATCAGCGCCCCCTTCGAGGCGGCGGCCATGCGGAGCATTGTGGAGGAGACCGAAGCGGCACTGCCGCCCGGAGCCTGGCCGGCCTGGACCGGCTCCAACCACGACATGTTCCGCTTCCCCACTCGCTGGGGCCAGGATGACCCGGTCCAGGTCCGACTGGCGCTCCTGATGCTGCTCAGCCTGCGCGGCACCCCGGTCCTGTACCAGGGCGACGAGATTGGCATGGCCAACGTCGCCGTGGCCCACGAGGACATGCGCGACCCGCTCGGGGTGCGCTTCTACCCGTACTACGAGGGTCGTGACGCCGGCCGGACTCCGATGCAGTGGAGTGCGGCGGCGGGTGGAGGCTTCACCGAGGGCCAGCCCTGGCTTCCGCTGGGCGACCTGGCCGCTGCAAATGTGGCGGCACAGCGCGACGACCCCGGTTCGATCCTTGCGCTGTGCCGAGACCTCATCGCCTTCCGTCGTCGCCATCCCTCGTTCAGCACGGGAGACACGACGACGTTGGCGACACCGGAAATGGCCTGGGCGTGGACGCGGGGCGATCGCCACGTTGTCGCCCTCAACATGTCGACGGAGGAACTCGTCCTCCCGGGCCTGTCCGGCACCATTCAGCTCTGCACCGACCGCACCCGCGATCTCGAGGTCGTCGAAGCACCCCTCCGCCTGGCACCGTTCGAGGGGCTGATCCTCGAACGCCCCTAGGGTCACACCGCGTCGACAGCGCAACACCAGGGAAAGGGAACCGCATGGAACGTCTCATCGACAAAGTCGCGATCGTCACCGGGGGTGGCGGGGGCATTGGTGGCGCGACAGCGCGCGCGCTGGCGCGGGAGGGCGCGTCGGTCCTGGTGGTCGACATCAACCTGACGGCCGCCGAGCACGTCGCCGGCGGCATCAGGGCGGCCGGTGGCAACGCCTTGGCGCACCAAGCTGATCTATCCGACGAAGCGCAGGTCGTGGCCACGATTGCCGCCGCCACGTCCCACTTCGGCGGCCTGCACGTCTTGCACAACAATGCAGCCCTCACCGACTCGGACTTCCTGACGCGTGACACCGCGGTGACCGAACTGGCCCTCGACGTCTGGGAGCGCACCATGGAGGTGAACCTCCGGAGCCAGATGCTCACCTGTAAGCACGCCGTTCCCGAAATGGTGCGTGCCGGGGGCGGCTCCATCATCAACATGTCGTCGGGCGCGTCCCTCAAGGGCGACCGGACCCGGACCGCCTACGGCGTCTCCAAGGCCGGTGTCAATGCCCTGACCATGTATGTGGCGACAAGCCACGGGAAGAAGGGCATCCGGGTCAACACGATCCTGCCGGGCCTGATCATCACGGACGCGGTACGTGCCCACCTCGACGAGAAGATGGTGGCCGGACTGGGCAAGGCCGTATTGACCCCGTCCGTCGGCCAGCCCGAGGACATCGCCGACGTCGTGGTGTTCCTGGCTTCCGACGAGTCCCGCTACATCACGGGGCAGATGATCCCAGTCGACGGTGGGATGTCAGCCCACGTCGGGCTCGGAGGGGATGGCTGAGCCGGAGAAGTGAGGGATCTGCTACGACGACGGGCCGAGTACGTAGTCGCCGGATTGCGCATGGTGATACCAGCCACTCGCGGCCTGCGTCCCTCCATCGACGTGGATGGTCTGGCCGGTGATGTAGCTGGACAGTTCGCTGGCCAAGAAGATGGCGGCGCCGGCCATCTCGTCGACGTGTCCGGCTCGGCCCATCGGCACGGTGAGACCGAAGCGGCCCCCGGTGTCTGGAGCGATGGCGGCGATGCCCTCGGTCATGGTGATGTCGGGCGCCAAGGCGTTGACGCGGATCCCGAGCGGCGCTAACTCGAGTGCGGCCGTCTTGGTGTAGTTGATCACCCCGGCCTTCGCGGCGGCGTAGGCCGCATAGCCTGGCGCGGCGCGGACCCCCTCAATGGAGGTCACGCTCATGATGCTGCCGCCGATTTTGTGCTCCACCATGACGCGTGCGACGCGCTGCGTGCACAGGATGACGTGCTTGAGATTGGCCCGGTAGAGGGCGTCCCAGCCGTTCTCGGTCGTCTCGAGGAGCGGTGACGAGAAGACGCCGCCGGCATTGTTGACCAGGATGCTCACGGGGCCGAGTTCCTTCACCGTTTGCTGCAGCGCGCGGTCGACCTCGGCGGAATCACGGACGTCGGTCGGAACCGAGAGGCCGCCGACTTCTTGGGCGGCGGCGGCGCACGTCTCGGGGTCTTTCTCCCAGATGGCCACCTTCGCGCCAAAGGCGGCGAAACCGTTGGCGATGCCACGGCCGATTCCTGAGCCGGCGCCTGTAACAACGGCCACACGGTCTGTCAAAAGAACTGCTGATGGGTCAAGAGGCACGGAGCGACGTTACAGTAGGCACGTCACCATACGAACGAGGTCTCCCGGGGACGGTCCGGGGAAGGAAGGGGTTTCCGT
>Ga0182030_10022759_pt1 | contig 11644 bp, 10 predicted proteins | sample 812S3MmetaG_FD_121299 | JGI IMG/M metagenome (GOLD analysis project Ga0182030, IMG submission 121299) | Permafrost microbial communities from Stordalen Mire, Sweden - 812S3M metaG (Illumina Assembly) | ecosystem: Environmental > Terrestrial > Soil > Wetlands > Permafrost | place: Sweden... | reverse complement strand
GCCTGCAGGGCGGGACGCTGGAAGCGGTGCGGCTGGGCCAGTGGTCCCGGCAGTTCTACCTGAGCCAGCTCGACGAGCTCGGCACCGACTCGGGGTTCACCGAACAGGGCTACCTGCTGCCCTACGTTTTGTTCTGAACGTTTCGCCGCGGCCCAGTTCGGTACCTTGACGTTATGGAATATCGCACTCTAGGACGTAGTGGCTGCGCGGTTTCGAATCTGTGCCTGGGCACGATGACGTTCGGCACCGAGACCGACGAGGCAGGCTCGCATGCCCAGCTCGACCGGTTCGTCGAGGCGGGCGGCACGCTGGTCGACACGGCCGACGTGTACAGCCACGGGGTATCGGAACAAATCATCGGCCGCTGGTTCGCCAGCCGCCCGGCCGAGGTCACCGAGCCCGTGGTGCTGGCCACCAAGGGCCGGTTCGGGCTGGACGACTCGCCGAACGGCGCCGGGCTGTCCGCGCGCCACCTGACCCGCGCGCTCGATGCGTCGCTGGCCCGGCTCGGGCTCGAGTCGGTCGACCTGTACCAGGTGCACGCCTTCGACCCGCTGACGCCGCTGGAAGAGACGCTGCGCACGCTCGATGCGTTCATCCGGGCCGGCAAGATCCGCTATTACGGGCTGTCCAACTTCACCGGCTGGCAGCTGACCAAGGCCGTGTGGCTGGCCCGGGCCATGAACGTAGCCGAGCCGGTGACGCTCCAGCCGCAGTACAGCCTGCTGGCTCGGGAGATCGAGTGGGAGATCGTGCCCGCCGTGCTCGACGCCGGCCTGGGCATGCTGCCGTGGAGCCCGCTCGGCGGCGGGTGGCTGTCCGGCAAGTACCAGCGCGACCAGCGGCCGAGCGGCGACACCCGGCTCGGCGACGACCCGAACCGCGGCATGGAGGCCTACGACCGGCGCGGCACCGAGCACACCTGGAACGTCATCGACGCGGTGCAGAAGATCGCCGAGGACCGCGGCGTGTCGATGGCCGAGATCGCGCTGGCCTGGGTGACCGACCGGCCCGGCGTCAGCTCGACCATCCTGGGTGCCCGCACGCTGACCCAGCTCGAGACCAACCTGCACGCGGCCGGGCTGCACCTGACGCAGGCCGAGACGGCCGCGCTCGATGCCGCCAGCGACCCGCACATCACCGACTACCCCTACGGCGAGCTCGGCGTGGACCAGCGCGCTCGCACGCTTCCTGGCCGCTAAGTAAGGCGGTAACCGGGCCGCCGCCGCGACTGCCCGAGTCGAAATCACCAGTGCCGTCCGGTACACCGGCACCGGGGCCCGTCGGGTAGGAATGGTGTCCCTCGACAGGCACACTCTCCGGATGCCCGTCACCGGATGACATCTGCCTAAGCTTGATGTAGCGGCTAAGTTCCCGCCACTGGCTGGCGGCCAGCACAGCAAGTGACGCGGGGAGCAGCAAGCCGAGTGCCTTACGAGCCATAATTCTTTCCCTCGCGTCCCTTGGGTTAGCGTGATCTGCTATTTCACCACTTCCCCTCACGTTAGGCGGCAAACAGCAGGGGTCCTCGAGGCCGTGGCCTGGACCCGGGAGCGGGCCTGGGTACCGCCGTGCGGGGTGGCCGGGTTAGGCTTTTGTTGCTTTGCGTTTGCGGGGGAGGCACCGGTGACATCAGAGCCGGGAAGCCGGATGGCGGCGGCCGGAGCAGGCCGCGGCCGCCTCAGGGCCGCCCGCGCCGACCGCGAGCAGGTGATCGACGTGCTCAAGGCCGGCTTCGTCCAGGGCCGGCTGACCAAGGAAGAGTTCGACGCCCGAGTCAGCCAGACGTTCGCTTCCCGGACCTACGCGGAACTCGCCGTGATCACGGCCGACATCCCCGTGGAGCGGGCCGCCGCCAAGCCGCGGCGTACGCCCGCCCGGACGCCGAAGCCGGGGGTCGCATGGAGTACTGGAGTGATCATCGCGGCGGTCGTCCTGGTGAGCGCGGTGCTCACCGGTAACGACCAGCTGATCTACCTGGCCGTGGTCACCGTCTTCGGGGCCGCGTTCGCCACCGTGGGCCAACTGCTCTACTCCCGGCATGAGCGCCGCTTCGGCCGCCCGCCCCCGCCGCGGCGCGGTCCGGCACTCGAGGGCAAGCGCGTGCTCTAGCAGCCCTCCCGACGGGATGACGGGTGATCCAGGGGCCGGAATACCGCAGCTCATCCTGCTGCTATTAATGTTGCCATCCCCTTTTTGGTGCTGCTCTGCGCCGTGGCGACCCGATCCGGACGCACGGCCAGCTGTAAGCCCTGGGGACCCGAGATGACACAGGTAGTCATCCGGGCAAGGCACGATGGAACGGCTATGACGCTCACTGACCTGCTGCCCGCGACCCCCGACCCGGACGCCGTCTACGACGCCTTCGCCGGGTGGTCGAAGCGGCGCGGGCTGGCGCTGTACCCGCACCAGGAAGAAGCGCTCATCGAGGTCGTGTCGGGGGCGAACGTCATCTTGTCCGCGCCGACCGGATCGGGCAAGAGCCTGGTCGCCGCGGGCGCTCACTTCGCCGCGCTGGCGGCCGGGCAGCGGACGTTCTACACCGCGCCGATCAAGGCCCTGGTATCGGAGAAGTTCTTCGACCTGTGCGACGCGTTCGGCCCGTCCCAGGTCGGCATGATGACCGGGGACGGCAGCGTCAACTCGCACGCCCCGATCATCTGCTGCACCGCGGAGGTGCTAGCCAACATCGCGCTGCGGGACGGCGCGGAGGCCGACGTGGGCCAGGTGGTGATGGACGAGTTCCATTTCTACGCCGATCCGGATCGCGGCTGGGCGTGGCAGGTACCCCTGCTCGAACTGCCGCGGGCGCAGTTCGTGCTGATGTCGGCGACCCTCGGTGACGTCAGCCGGTTCGAGGCGGACCTGACCAGGCGCACGGGCCGGCCGACCGCGGTGATCCAGTCCGCCGAGCGCCCGGTGCCGCTGGTGTTCTCCTACGTGACCGAACCGTTGCACGAAACCCTGAAGGAGCTGCTCAGCACGGGCCAGGCCCCCGTTTACGTGGTGCACTTCACGCAGGCGGCCGCTTTGGAGCAGGCGCAGGCGCTGATGAGCATCAACGTGTGCACCCGGGCGGAGAAGGACGCCATCGCGGAGCTGATCGGCGACTTCCGGTTCGCGGCCGGCTTCGGCAAGACCTTGTCCCGGCTGGTGCGGCACGGCATCGGCGTCCACCACGCTGGCATGCTGCCCAAGTACCGCCGGCTGGTGGAAACCCTGACCCAGGCCGGGCTGCTGAAGGTCATCTGCGGCACGGACACCCTCGGCGTGGGCATCAACGTCCCGATCCGCACGGTCCTGTTCACCGCGTTGTCCAAGTACGACGGGAACAAGACCCGGCTGCTGCAGGCACGTGAATTCCACCAGATCGCCGGACGGGCGGGCCGGGCCGGATACGACACCTCAGGCCGGGTGGTCGTCCAGGCTCCGGAGCACGTGGTGGAGAACGAGCGTGCCCTGGCCAAGGCCGGCGACGACCCGAAGGCCCGGCGCAGGGTGGTCCGCAAGAAGCCCCCCGAGGGTTTCGTCTCCTGGGGACGGCCGACCTTCGAGCGGCTAGTCGCCGCCGATCCCGAGCCGCTGACGTCGAGCTTCAAGGTCACCCACGCCATGGTGCTGAACGTCATCGCCCGTCCGGGCGACGCGTTCGTCGCCATGCGCCACCTGCTGACCGACAACCACGAGGATCGCGCGGCCCAGCGCAAGCACATCCACCAGGCCATCGCGATTTACCGCGCGCTGCTGGCCGGCGGCGTGGTGGAACGCCTGGACTCACCGGATGAGGAGGGCCGCCTCGTCCGGCTCACCGTGGACCTGCAGTTCGACTTCGCGCTCAATCAGCCGCTGTCGCCGTTCGCGCTGGCCGCCATCGAGCTCCTGGACCGTTCGGATCCTTCGTACCCGCTGGATGTGCTATCGGTCATCGAGTCAACGCTGGACAACCCGCGGCAGGTGCTGTCCGCCCAGCAGTTCAAGGCGCGCGGCGAGGCCGTGGCCCAGATGAAGGCGGACGGCGTCGACTACGAGACGCGGATGGACCTGCTGGACTCGGTCACCTATCCCAAGCCGCTCGCGGACCTGCTGGAGGGCGCGTACAACATCTACCGGCGCGGTCATCCGTGGGTGGCCGACTACGAGGTATCGCCGAAGTCGGTGGTCCGCGACATGTACGAGCGGGCGCAGACCTTCACCGAGTACGTCGGTTTCTACGGGCTGTCCCGTTCCGAGGGGCTGGTGCTGCGCTACCTGGCCGACGCCTACAAGGCCCTGCGCCAGACGGTGCCCGACGAGGCCAAGACCGAGGAGCTGACCGACCTGATCGAATGGCTGGGCGAACTCGTCCGCCAAGTCGACTCCAGCCTGATCGACGAGTGGGAGCGGCTGCGCAACCCGCTGGCTACGGATGCGGAGCTCGAGCGGGACGCCCGGCCCGCCACGGTCACCGCCAACGTCCGGGCGTTCCGGGTGCTGGTGCGCAACGCGCTGTTCCAGCGGGTCGGGCTGGCCGCCCTCGGTCACTACGCCGAGCTCGGCGATCTGGACGCGTCCTGCGGCTGGGATGCCGAGGCGTGGGCGGAGGCGCTAGAGGCGTACTTCGAGATGCACGACGAGATCGGCACCGGCGGGGACGCCCGCGGACCGGGATTGCTGATCATCGAACAGCAGCCGGGCCGCTGGGTGGTCCGGCAGATCTTCGATGACCCGGCGGGCGACCACGACTGGGGCATCAGCGCGGCGGTCGACCTAGCCGCCTCGGATGAGGCCGGCTCGGCCGTGCTGCAGATCACCGACGTCGGCCAGCTGTGAGCGAAGCGGACGAGGCTCGTCCGGCGAGGGCCTAGCGCTGCTCGCGGGCCCGCGCGGCCGCGAGCGCCGCAGCCCACCAGGCGAGGTCGTCAGCGAGCAGTTTCAGCTTCGGCTCGAGCGGCGCGAACGCGCTGCTGTCGCTGACCTCGTCAGCCTGCCGGGCCGCGATCATGACGTCAGGCAGGATATGCACCGCGTGCCGCAGCGGGGCCATCTCGAACTCGACGGCGCGCGCTGCCGCGTAACCTCAGCGGCAAGGTACTCAAGCGCACGCTGCGCGCCCCGTACTGGGCAGGACGCGACCGGCAGGTCTAACCGCCTGGCTTGGCTTCTGCGTTGTTCCGACCGCCGGCCTCGTCGAGTTCGTCCGCGAGCGCGGCCGGGGCACGCATCCGCCACGCGTCGGTCACGAGCTCGGCCAAGCGCCCGGCGTCCACCCCGGCCAGCCGCAGCATCACCAGCGGCCAGCCGTCGTACGCGGGCGTGGTGAAGAAGACGCCGGGCTCGCCGAGGAGAAGAGCTTGCTTCTCGGCCTCGTCGCCGACGAACAGCACCGCGATATCGGTCCGGATGCGCCGCGGCTGGCCTGGTCTGCGCTCGGGGTAAGACCAGACGAAACCCTGGCCGGCCACCCGGAAGTCGAAGCCGTCGCTGTCGATCTCCTCCACATGAGCCAGGGATAGCGCCAGGCGGCGTACGTCGTCGGCGTCAGCCATCTACCACGAGCACGGCAGCAGACTCCGCTCTCACCTCTGCTGCCCTGGCTTCGTCCATGTTCCCAGTCTGGCAGATCATCGGGATGCATGTTTGCTGGCCGACACCCGTACCCTTGGTACGGGAAGGGTTGACAATGGCCGGGTGACAGCAGAGGAAAGCCCGCGGCTGAGCGGCGGGATCCGGCTGGCGGCCAGGCGGTTCGCCGAGGTGGTTTGCCCGCCCGAGGTGCGGGCGGAGCACCGGACCGGACGGGTGCTGCACGAGTTCGGGCTGATGCTGGGTGCGCTGCCGCCCGCGGCCAGGACAGCCCTGACCGCCGCGCTCATCCTCCTCGACCAGGGCGCGCGGCTGTATCCGCCGTCCCGGGGCCGCCGGTTTGCCCGGCTGGATGACCGTACGGCCGAGGCGTACATCGGGGCGCTGCTGGCGCGGCACGACGCCGCGGCCGAGATGGTCCAGCGGCTTACCAGCGTGGTCACCATGTGCTACTACGACCTGCCCGAAGTGCAGCGGGAGATCGGCTACGACCCGGAGCCCTACATCGCCGCGGTGTCCCGGCACCGGCTAGAGACCTACGGGCCGCAGATCCGCGCGGGTGAGGCGGCGGTCACCGCCCGGACGCCACCGGCCGAGGCGGGCACGCCACCGGAGAAGGCGGGCACGAGCGAGCCGTGAGCGCTATCAGCGGACTGACCAGCCAGGCGGAGATCACCAGCGACCTGAACCTTGACTGCGACGCGGTGATCGTCGGGTCGGGGGCGGGCGGGGCGACGGTGGCCGCGGAGCTCGCCGAGGCCGGCGTCGACGTCATCATGCTCGAGGAGGGCGGATATCACCCGACCGGGTCGTTCACGGCGGAGACCGGCCGGGCGCTGCGGACCTTGTACCGGGACGGCGGGGGCGGGATGGCGATCGGCCGGCCGTCCGTGCTTTACGCCGAGGGCCGGTGTGTCGGCGGGTCCACCGTGGTCAACGGGGGCATGTCGTGGCGGACGCCAGGCCGGGTGCTCGACCGCTGGGCGGAGCAGGAGGGCGTGCGGGCGATCAGCGAGCAAGACCTGGACCCTTTCTTCACCCGGGCCGAGGCACGCCTGTCGGTCGGCTTGCAGGACCCGGAGACGATCGGGCGGGACTCGGAGCTGTTCAAGGCCGGCGCCGACGCCAAGGGCTGGAACATCGTCCCGAACCGCCGCAACCAGCTGCACTGCGCGGGTACGAACAGCTGCACAAGCGGCTGCCCGACCGGCGCCAAGCGCTCGATGCTGGTGACCAGCGTGCCGCGGGCGCTCTCGCTGGGCGCCCGGCTGTTCGCCGACTGCCGGGTGGACCGCGTGACCCGGTCAGGACCGGCGGTCACCGGTATCACCGGGCATGTCGTCCGTACCGGTGGCCGCAAGGGCCCGGCGATCACCGTCCGGGCCAGGACCGTGATCGTGGCGGGCGGCGCGATCCAGACGCCGGCCCTGCTGATGCGGTCGGGCCTGCGGTCGGGGCAGCTCGGCCGCAACCTGTCGCTGCATCCGAACGCCATGGTGACCGCGTTCTTCGACGAGGACGTCACCGGCTGGCATGGCGTTCACCAGGCCTTCCAGATCCGCGAGTTCATGGCGGAGGGACTGCTGCTGACCGCGGTGAACCTGACCCCGACCATGCTGGCCGGGATATTGCCGGCCTACGGCCGGGAACTCGGCGCGCTGATGGCGGACTACAACCGCATCGTCACCGCGGGTCCGCTAGTCACCGACACCGGGAGCGGGCGGGTCAGGAACGTGCCTGGCGTCGGGCCGCAGGTCTTCTACTCACTCACCGAGCGCGACGCGATCCGCGTGGTCCGCGGCGTGGAGCTGACAGCGGAAGCGCTGTTCGCGGCGGGCGCCCGCCGCGTGCTGCTCCCCTTCGACGGCGCCCCCGAGGTGCGCAGCCCCGGCGAGATGCGCCGCCTGCTGGCCCGCCCGGTGCCCAGGCGGTCGCTGCAGCTGTACTCGATCCACCTGATGGGCACCGCGCGGATGAGCGAAGACCCGCGGCGCGGCGTGGTCGGCAGCTTCGGGGAGTTCCACGGGGTCGCCGGGCTCTTCGTCGCCGACGCGAGCATCTTCCCCGGCCCCATCGGCATCAACCCGATGGAGACGGTCATCGCCCTGGCCATGCGCAACGCCCATCGCCTGATGGAGCAGGGACTAGGCCGGTAACAGGGCGAACTGGGTCAGGCCCGGACGGAAGCCGGCGCCGAGGGTTGCGGCGCGGGCTTGCAGGTCGTGCAGCACCGCGTGCGCGATCTCGGTGAACGGCTGCCGGCTCCCGGGGGCCGGGTTACTGCCAGATGGCGACCGGGGTGCCGGGCGCGTAGAGGTAGCCGGCGGCGCTCTTGTTGGCGTTCGGGTCTTTGGACAAGGTGGAGTAGTCGATGGAGAACTGGTACTCCTTGCCGGTCGCGACCCGGTAGGTGGGGTTGGGCGGCTCGACGATGCCGGGGTCGGTGAACGACCCGTCCTGGAAGTAGAACTGCCTGGGGTTGACGACGAACCCGTCGGCTCCGCCGATGATCACCCAGGCGACGATGGCGCCGCCGGTCTGGTCGCCCTGGGTGCTGATCTCGGCGATGCGGGAACCCTCGGGGGTGGTGTACCAGGACAGGTCGTTGGGGTCGGTGCTGTCGGTGGCCTTGAGCTTGGCCTCCGGCAGGGCGATGCCCTTCACCGCGTCGAGGCGGGCGTTGCTTTCATCGAGCAGGCAGCTGGCGGCGTTGATCCCGTCGATGGTGCCGCCGGTGTTGAAGGCCGCGGCGCACACCGGAGTGCGGGCGGCCAGCCACGCGCTGTCCTGGGCCAGGATGGCTGCCTTCCCGGACGGCGACACGCTGGCGTAGCGGCCGGCTTGCACGGCGTCGATGGCGACATCGACGTTCTCGGTCTTGGTCTCGTAGCACTGCTCGATGGCGATCGTCGTCGTCTCACTGGCGCAGCTGGCGGGGGCAGACCCGGTCCTGGCCGGGTGACCGGGGTCGAACGGCTCGACGATGCCGGTGAACGAGGAGGACGCGGTCGCGGTGGCCGTGCCGCCGGAAGCCTGGGCGGCCGGGGTGGTCGTGGCCGAGCTGGAGCTCGAGGCGGAGCTGCTGCAGCCGACCGCCAGCCCGGCTAGCGCGGTGAGCACCGCGACATACGCCAGCCTGCTCCCGCTCATGCGTCCCACCATTGATTCCACCCGCTCCGTGAAGAGTGAACTTTCACGTGTCCTGTGCTATCCCGCAGTGATCGTATCGGCGAAGGAGCGGCCTGGCGCCCGGTAAGTACATGTCGATATACAGACGTGGCCCGGCAACGAGGCTGGGCCGGCGAGTTGTTGATGGGAGGGAGCACCACGGCCCGTTCGGCCTTCAATAGGTTGACTGAACATTCAGTCTAGAAGCTGCTAACATAAAACTTCGAGTGGTCGCCGCGACGGAGGAGCGGCCTCCGAGCGAGCCAAAAGGGGCGCGGCGTTGCCGGGACTGAGGAGCGGGGAAGGCACAGCGCGCCGCGAGCAGATGCTCCGGGCGGCGCTTGAGGTCATCGTGGAGCGCGGTTACGCCGACACCAGGATCGCCGATGTCGCCGAGCGCACCGGTACCAGCCCGGCGCTGGTCATCTACTACTTCAAGACCCGCGACCAGCTTCTGACCGAGGCGATCAGGTACTCAGAAGACTCCTGGTACGCCGAATGCCTGCAGCGGCTGGAGGAAATCCCGTCCGCGGCCGGGCGGCTGGCCGAGCTCGTCGCGATGACGTGCCTGCCCGGCACCGATCCCGAGCCGCGCAGCTGGTGGCTGCTGTGGCTGGACCTGTGGGCGCTGTCGCCGCGGAACCCGGGGGTATCCGCCGTCCGGCAGAAGTCCGACGAGCGGTGGCGTGAGACCATCCGCTCCATCGTGCTAGCCGGCCAGGAGGCCGGCGAGTTCGCGTCGGTGGACGCGGACGACTTCGCGATCACGCTGTCCGCGCTGCTGGACGGGCTGGCGGTGCAGATCGCACTAGAAGACCCGCAGGTGCCGGCGCAGCGCACGTACGAGTTGGCGATGCGCTTCGCGGCGAGCCAGCTGCAATTCGGGGGGTCTGGGGGGTCGTCCCCCGAGGCCAGCTGGTCGCGCGCTAGAGCCGCTGGGTCTGAGCCAGGCTCCTGAACACGCCGCAGCGGGCCTTGATGAGAACCTGGCCTCATGCGCGCACTGGTGATCACCGGCCGCGAGGCGGCCCGGGTGGAGGATGTCGAGGTTCCGGTGCCCGGGCCGGGACAGGTCGTCGTGGACGTCCGCCGGGCCGGTATCTGCGGGACGGACGTCGAGCTGTTCACCGGGCAGCTGGCCTACTTCGCCCAGGGGAAGACGGGTTTCCCGCTTCGCCCGGGGCACGAGTGGTGCGGCGTGGTGTCGGCGCTCGGCACCGGGGTCGACCCGGGCTGGCTGGGCGCGCGGGCGACTGGGGACACCATGCTGGGATGCGGGCACTGCGCCCGCTGCCGCGCCGGGCACGGGCACGTCTGCGCCGATCGCCACGAGGTGGGGATCATGGGCTGGCCTGGCGCGCTGGCCGAGAAGGTGCTGGTGCCTGCGTCCAGCCTCTACCGGCTGCCCGACGCCATTGACGATCGGCTCGGCGCCCTGGTCGAGCCGGGCGGCAACGCCTGGCGGGCGGCGTCCGCCGCCGCGGCCGACCCTGGTCAGCGGATCCTGATCTGCGGGCCGGGCACCATCGGCCTGCTGACCGCGGCCTTCGCTCGGGCTGCGGGCGCCGAGGTGCACATCCTGGCGCTCGACCGCGGCCGCGAGAAGCTCGCCTCATCGTTCGGTGCCACGGCCTACTGGACCGCGGATGAGCCGCCGCCGGTGACCTACAACGCGGTCATCGACTGCACCGACGACCACCAGATGCCCGCGACGGCCCTGGCGCTGGCCGAGCCAGCCGGGCGGCTGGTCTGCATTGGCATCTCCGGCGTGCCGAGCCCGATCGACAGCCGTGGCCTGGTCCTCGGGGACCTGACCGCGGTCGGCATTCTCGGCGCGTCGGCCGGGCTGGCGCCCGCGATCGAGCACTACGCCGACGGCCGGGTGGATCCGTCCGGCATTGCCCAGGTGACCGTCGGCCTGGAGCGCGCGGCCGAGGCGCTGGCCGGGCAGATCAGCGCCGGAGCGGGCACCAAGATCCACATCGACCCGTGCGCCTAGGGGAGCCGGATACCGTGCACGAAGCCGTCCTGGTCGCCTGCGACCAGGGTGCGGTCGACGATGACCGGGCGGGAGTAGGAGTGGGCGAGGGTGTGCTGCACCGAGCCCTGCCGCCGCCCGTCGGCGAGCCGGACGCCGATGAGCCGGCCGCGGGCGGACAGTACCCAGGCGGTGTCTGAATCGGCCGTGACGCCGGCGTTCAGCACGCGAAGCTTGAGGGCGGCCTGCCAGCGGGCGCGCCCGTCGGCGAGGTCGACCCGGCAGATGGTGCCCTGCTCATCGGTCAGCAGCGCGGTACCGTCGCCGAGGACGACCGCGGGCGGGTACATGGTGCTGCCGGCGAGCTTCCAGCGCACCGAGCCGGTCGCTGCTTCCAGCGCGAGCGAGCCGGATACCGTGGCCACGATCACCGCCCCGGCACCGAGGACGACAGCGTCGTCCCAGCCGCTGTACAGAGCCACCCGGTGCTGGTCGCCCGAGACCATCGCCGCCGCCCACACCTGCTGCCCGGTGAACGCGTCGTGCGCGCGCGCGTAACCGTCCGCGGCGCAGGTGTAGACCAGCCGGCCGTCGCACGCGGCCTGCCCGGCAGAGAACCCCCGGTTGGTCACGGACCAGGCGAGCTCCCCGGTGGTCGCGTGGACGGCGAGGAGCTGGCGCCCGGCGAAGCACACGACGTACTCCTCATCGCCCACCCGCTCGGCCACGGGCGCGCTGAGCACCGGCGCGCCCGCGTCGAACCGCCAGATGGTCCGGCCGGTGGCCGCTTCCAGGGCGTACAGGTGCCGATCAGCGGACGGGACGAACAGCGTGCGGCCCGCGGCGTCAACGCCGGGACGCCGGTAGACCGGCCCGAGCCGGGCCCGCCACAGCCACGGCACACGGCGGTCTCCCGGGCCGGGCGGCATCCGGACG
>Ga0182030_10022757_pt1 | contig 11645 bp, 4 predicted proteins | sample 812S3MmetaG_FD_121299 | JGI IMG/M metagenome (GOLD analysis project Ga0182030, IMG submission 121299) | Permafrost microbial communities from Stordalen Mire, Sweden - 812S3M metaG (Illumina Assembly) | ecosystem: Environmental > Terrestrial > Soil > Wetlands > Permafrost | place: Sweden... | reverse complement strand
GGGCAGATTGATCGCACTAAAACCGCCCACCGGCTTGTTGAACAACTGAAAGGTGTCTCCCAATTGCAGCGCGGGACCAAGATTGGTCACCGTCAGGGTTCCTTCCCCGGTGATGGTTCCGGCGCTTGAAACCAATTCGTCACCAATCTGCGAGTTCGTGCGGTTGAGTTCCATCAACAGTGTTCCGTTCAAAGTGATGTTGCCTTGGACCGTCAACGTTCCAACGGCGTCGCCAGGGCTGACAATCGCTCCATACATCGCAGCGAGGCTTCCATTTATGTTTCCGCTTCCGCTTAACGTCTGGGCGCTGTTTAAATTCAGTGTGTGATCTGTCCGGCCACTCACATCCAACAAAGCACCACTCATCACGCTGATTTGCGAGGTTCCACATAATTGCCCGGTTCCAGACAATAGCAATGTCCCATTGCTTACGGTTGTTGAACCGCTATAGGTATTGATTCCAGACAATGTCAACGCCCCGGAACCAACCTTCGTCAGCAAACCAAGGCCGCCGATTAGGCCACTGTAGGTTTGCGCAGACGAATTAGCGACCACCAAAGTTGCGTTGTTTATGATATTGCCAACTATCAACCCGTTGCTGCACACTCCATCTCCCAATTGAAGCGCGCCGGCATCTACGGTCGTCCCACCTGTGTAAGTATTTGTTCCAAGAATAGTAAGCTTTCCGCTCCCGGTTTTAGCCAATATTCCCGGGCCACTGACGACCCCACTGTAGTTTTGCGCCGTGGGATTGGCAAATGTCAGCGTTCCGTTGTTGGTTATGTTGCCGGCTACCGAACCATTGTTGGTTGTTCCGTCTCCCAATTGCAACGTCCCGCCGGCAATGGTCGTTCCCCCGCTGTAAGTGTTGGTATTTGAAAAGATGATATTGCCGACTCCCGTCTTGACCAGCGCAATGATGCCGCCAATGCTGGACGTGTGGTCTGCAATGGTTCCTTGATATATCCCGCCACCGCTGTTGCCGTTGCCCATGCTCAGTATCGCCGTGCCGCCGGTCGCGTTGTTTACTATTTTGCCTCCTCCACCCGCAAGATTGCCAATATCCAGGTTGATCCCGTTGAGGTTTAGCGTGCCGTAGTTGGCCGATGTGTAGCCAGTATAAGGAATCGTCAGCCCATTGCCGCTGTTATTGAAAGTCAAGTTGCCATTGGTTGATCCCAGTGTCCCGGAATTGGTGAGCGTTAATGTGTCCGGTCCATTGATGATTGTTCCGCCGGTATAGGTATTATTGCCTGAAAGAAAAACTGTGCCGCCAAAAGTATTGTTATCGCTCGCCACAGTCAAAGAACCAGTGCCGCTGATGGGGGCGGTGATGGTAAATCCGCCGAAACTCTGAGGGTCGAAAACTCCGCCACCGGATTGCAAAAGTATATTTCCGCCCAGCACCGCCGGGCGATTCCATGCGGAAACAATTCCGTTATAAATTGAAAGCATGGTGCCGACCGTGATTGTGGCGCCACCACTGGTTGTCAGTCGCAATGCGCCCGCGTTGGTCAGAATTAATGAGCTGCCGGCAAAAGTGTGGTAGTGTGAATCATTCGGGGTTCTCAAGTTAAGACCGGCCACAACATAGTTGTTGCTCCAGATGGGGGGAGCCCCACTGGACCAATTTCCGGCGTTGGTAAAGCTGCAGGTGCCGGCAGCATCGCCGGACATAAGGAGAACTGCTCCTGGCGAAGTGCTTTGCGTGGGCGGCACAACTTGCAGCGCTTCCATGGAAGAAATACAGTCCCAAGAATAAAGGTTGGTGCCCAATGGGGTTGGCTGCTGCCATTGACACCATGATAAATTGTCCGAAGTCCGCCGAAAGTTCCAAGCCGCATTGGCGTTGTCCTGGAGCCAGTATTGATAGTTGTTCTGCAAACCTTGGTCTCTCACGAATCTGGCCATCCACCGGAACAAGATGGCATTGAAACCGGAATTATTATTGGCAATCCCATACTGCGGGAGAATTCCGGAGCTGGTCATGCTGTTCATGGTATAGTTCGCCGCCAGCATGGCATCGTTCGTCAGCCCCAGAAAATTGGCGGCGCCGATAAATGTCCCCTGGTCATAAGTTGTGGGCGCTCCGCCCGGAACGCCGTTGGTGTTTTCGCCATCGTAAATCATGCCGGTGCCAGACACGAACAGGTTGGTCTTCTCCCAATTGTGAATGTTGGTGGCTTTGGTCAAGTAGGTGGAATCATCCAGGCTTTGATAAAGCAGATAGGCGGCGATCGATGCGGGTCCGTTGACGGCCGCGTTTTTCGTGGTCATGCCAGTCGTCCACCATAAACCGCCCCCGAGTTGATTGTCCCAGGCCCGGGCATAAACCAAGTCAAAATTCCACTTGGCTATGTCCCTGAACCCGGTGTTACCCGTATCAAGATAGCCCCTGACAAACACCAGGGTTGCCCACATGCAATCATCGTTGTATGGGTCATACGACCAATTGGTGCCGTTGTTATTTGCGAAGCCGTTGAGCAGATTGGTAATCATTACTTTATACGTCGCGTTGGATGTCCATTCATATGCATCAATCATACATTCAATCTCTTCCGCCTGGCCCCAAAAGTAAGTGGCATTATTTGGATTATTGCCACTAGTTTGGTTGTTTCCGAACCAAGCATTAGTGCCACTCAACGCATAGAACGCATTTGAATAGGCGTTGAAAAGCGTATTGGCGTCATTCGTGGTAAAAGCCGCAGCTGGAATTTCTGCGTCTAATAAAGTGAACAAGGCAAAAATAAATATGTATCGAAAGCCATGGATGGCATTGCGTCGGACAGAATGGGAATGATAGCTATTCGTGGCATCAACAGCGACTTCTGTCGCCACCCGGGCCCGATTTGTAGAACAAAAAATCTGCGGATTGATTGCCGTCTTTGATGTCATATGGAGAATGGTATGTTCAATAGAATACGTTCAATCAGGGTAGCTTAATCTAAAGAAGGTGCTGGCATTGGCTGGGTCAATGGGAATGGCCAGCTGATTGGTGGTGTTGGACGCGGGTTCACTCACCCAGTTCGTTCCGGTCAGCGAATTGGTCTGGCACTGCAATTGCCAGCCCGTATGATCCGACGGCCAGGAAAGAATCAAGTTGCTGCCGCCCGTCACTTGGAAGCTGACATTGGTCGCCATGGTCGAAGCTGGCGCCACCTTGATGGTACCATTGACCGCCAAATTGTTGGCCCAGCCATACGGAGGTACCTTGGGCAGATTGATCGCACTAAAACCGCCCACCGGCTTGTTGAACAACTGAAAGGTGTCTCCCAATTGCAGCGCGGGACCAAGATTGGTCACCGTCAGGGTTCCTCCCCCGGTAATGGTTCCGGCGCTTGAAACCAATTCGTCACCAATCTGCGAGTTCGTGCGGTTGAGTTCCATCAACAATGTTCCACTCAAGGTGATGTTGCTTTGCACCGTCAATGTTCCAATGGCGTCCCCAGGGCTGACGGTTGAACCCGCAGCTGCGGTTAGCTTGCCAAGAATCGTTCCGCTGCCCTTCAGGGTTTTGCCACTGCTGATTGACAGGACTTGGCCCACCCGTCCGGTGACATCCACAACCGCCCCATTCGAAATCGCAATCAGCGCGCTACTGCCTGTGGAGCCAAAACCGGCAAGCACCAGCGTGCCGGCCCCGATTGTGGTGTTGCCCGTATAGGTGTGGATTTGAGATACGGTTAGTTTGCCCGCTCCCAGCTTGCTGACAGCGCCCGACCCGCTCACAATATTGCTGTAACTTTGATCCAGCGGATTGGCGAACACCAATGTCCCGTTGTCCATAATGCTGTTGGTCACCACGCCGTTGAGGCTGATTCCGTCGCCCAATTGCAGCGTGCCGGCTGAAATGGTCGTGCCGCCAGAGTAAGTGTTGGTCCCCGTGAACTGCATGACACCGGTGCCTGTCTTGACCACTCCGCCGCCATAGAAATAACCCGAGACATTCAAATCTATTCCGTTGGTCGCTCCGGCAGGGATGTTGAACGTGGTTGGGCTGGCCAACAGCACATTCTGCGCGCTGATCGTCGAGGTGGTCGGACCACCCATCGTCGTGACCGTGCCCTGATCCAGATTCCATGTGCCATAAGGGCTCTGACCGGCATCGGCCGATCCCAGCGTGCCCCCGTTCAAATAGACCGCCCCCTTGATGTTGGCGGTCGAACTATTGCTAATCGTGAGCGTCCCGCTGGCGTTGATCGTCACCGGTACCACATGGTTCCCAAAACCGAACAAGGCATTGTCCCCGGACACCAAGACCGTCCCGCCATTGTTGATTGTCAGCGAGGCCGTATCATCTAGAATGCCATCGTTTACTCCTGTGTTGACCGCCAGGGCGCCGCCGTTGACGACCGTGGGACCCGTGAAGGAGCAGAGTTCAGTCAGGGTCAACCTGCCAGAGCCGGTTTTGGTCAATCCACCACTGCCCGCCAGGACGGCTGAAATGATGCCATCCACCGGCGAATTAAAGGTCGCTCCACCGGCCAGAAGGTTGACCACATTGGAACCCAAACCGCCGGTGATTCCCAGGACATTGAGCAAAGCTCCGTTGAGATTCAAGACCCCCGCGCTATTGCTGTTGACACCCATAAAAACATATCCAAGCAATGCCATCCCGCCGTTGATGTTCAAAACGCCGGTCCCGCCTTCCCCGAGGACGGTGAGATTGTCGGACAAATTGAGGGTGCCCGCGTTCAGGGTGTAATATCCTGCCGCACCCAGCTCGCCCCCCAGCCGAAACCAACTGTCAGCACTGTTGGCGTTAACGGTAGAACCGTTTTGGACATACGCACCAGTGGCGTTGGATGCGCTTCCGGCCCAAAGACCATTCACGTTCCAGGCCGGATCGCCACTGTTGATTTCAACGACGTTGTTGGAACCACTGTCATTCACGGCGTTGGCGTTGGCGCCGGGAACCACGCCGCCTGTCCAATTGTTGTTGACACTGTATCCAGCAGTTCCGCCCTGCCAGAATACGCTGGCCTTCAAACCTGCATGAATCATAACTGCATAAAGCGCCAGTTGAGTGGAGGAGGCTGGCGGATTACCGCCGCTATTAAGCGGCCAATAAAATCCCCCGGTGCAACCTTCGCTCTCCCACCCTTGCATTAAGTCAAGAAAAGCCAAATCGCCATCCGCGTCCCAATCGCCTGGAAAAACCTGTGATATGGGAACGCCCAATGAGCTTGCCCAAGAGCCAGGATCGTTGCCTGCGCCGCCGCTGTAACCTTGAAGATAAATATAGTCCACACCGCCTCCCAAACCGGACTTCACCGCCGTCCAAAAAGACGGATTGGTATAAGGGCACAGAGTAATCTTCAGCCCGGCGGACGCGCACATTTTGCCAAAGGGTATCGCAGATGCCGAGTCATATTCGTATTCGTCGTCGAAGTCAATCGCGTCAATGCCCAGCGTGTTTTTGAGAGCAATAAGATTCTTATAGAGAGCAACGGCGGAATTGGTGCCATCTGCGGCGATTCGATTCTTTATATTGAGAAAGCTTTGATCGCCCCAACCACCGATGCACATTTCAATACGATTGACACTTGTGGGCGTGACTTTGCATTGGGCAAGTAATCCGCCCCACCTAGGACCACCGGTATAAACACCATTGGTGCAAATGACCTGGCCGCTTTGGATAAAGTTGCCATTGGCATCCACGCTCATCGCAAAAATAACCATTGTATTGAAGCCCGACGCCCGGACGCCGTTGATGAGGTTGTAATTCGTCAGGCCGCTCGGCATGAACTCAATTCCATTTCCAAAAGCCACAGTTGTAGTAGCGAACGCGGGTTGTGTTTCAAGTGCGGCAAGAATCAATGCACTCGTAACAGCCCGCCAGCCGGCTGGCCACAACATTTGCCTTAAGATGTTCATAACATTCAGATTCAGCATTGCTTGTCCTGTTGCATCCCCAGAACTCGTTCGTCCGGATAACTCTGGGACATTGCAAAGGCATGACAACTCATAAAGTTAATTGTTAGGTCCACTGAGTGATATTTGATTAGATTCGTGCCGGCAAAAACCTGTCTCTTTCCAATCCAGATACCATCGCTCCGGCGTGCGGCCCGACAGCCAATCCAAAGCTTTTGCCAAAGATTGCGGGTGGGAGGCGGCAACCAAAGCTTCGCGCAAGGCGCCTTCCTGTTCCGGGCTCATGGTCTCCCTCGGAAAGGACACAAAAAGCGGGGTGCAGCATGGCGGACTCAGTGGCCACGAAAGTAAAAAGCAACAACAGACTTAAAATCCACGATTTGAAATATTGCACAAATCTCCTGATGCTCCAGGGCCTTACGTTTGCCTACCAGGGACTCGTGGCGTCAGGCACGTAGTTCTTATACCACATCATGGTTGACCAATCACGAAATTTAAAAAGTGCCGCATGACCGTCGTCGTAACCAACGTTAATCGCACCTGGAATCGGATTTTGGAATGTCGCCTTACCGGGTTTTAGCGGGTGGCGCGAGACGAGAATACGATCAGGACCGTCCTTAGGCGGATCCGAACTGTCGCCGGCACCAGTCAATAGATCCAGATTGGGTGTGGGTTTATTGGCGATGTCCATCCAGGTATCCACCCAGGTGGCATCAAGGAAAACCGGCGTGCTGACAGGCTGGGCGATGTTGCTTTCCTTGCCAAAATAATATGCCGGCGTCCCATCCGGACAATTGGCATATAAATATCCATTGATGGCATAACTACCCATATTGAGATTCGTACCTGCGGCAGCCCAATACCAGGCAACAGAGGCGTTGCCCTTCTGGGTGGTGACCGTCCCCCGATCCGGTGCCACCGGACAGAACCGGGACTGACCAGCCTGAGCATAATAATCCGACAACGTCTTCATCCACAAAGTGTAACCGGTCGAATCATAAAAGACTCCAGCCCCGCCGAAATCATTCTGGTAAATGATGTATGCCAGATTCAGCTGTTTGATATTGTTCACACATTTGATTTGAAGCGCACGTTGCTTGGCGCTGGAGAGCGCCGGCAAGAGCATTGCAGCCAGAATTGCTATGATGGCAATAACGACCAACAGTTCAATCAGCGTAAACCCACGTCGGCGCAGTAATAAACGGCAGTTGGAATTCTGGGTTAAAGGGGAGTTTGGTTTCTCTGTTTTAAACGACGGGTCAACACGCATACACATAAAATCGGGGTCTGCTTTCAATCATGGAAATAACACTTCATTAACGCTGGGCAAGCAAAAGTACACCGTCTGTTGTGGTTTTGTGACATTTCCAAAAAGCCAGGGTTGAAAAAATATTTATTGCTGAACTTGTTCAATGCTTTGCCTCAAACAGTAAATCATTTCGGCGATCACTTCAATAGGTCAATAGGACTAATGAGTCGCTGAAAAGTTTGAAACGCCCGTTAGTCCATTTGACCTATTGCAAATATCAAAAAAGGAGCTTAAGATTTGCCCGAATCAACCAGCAACAACAAAAATGTCCTTGCCGCCGTTTTTACCTTATTTACGCGTGTTTTGCCTGCCATTCAGACATGTGTGAATGCATTAGGTTGTTGTAATTGCAAATTCACAGCCCCAAAACCGACATTAAAGTCAAAAAAATAAAATGAAAGCTGATAACCTCCTTAACCACTCAATCGCGCTTGGCGTTTGCGCATTGGCTCTGGCAATAACGCCCTTCACTGCACGTGGCCAAAACAGCATCGGGATCAATTATGCCGGGCGGCAATGGTCTTGGGGCGGAAATACACCGATGAATCTGAACTTCACCGATTCTGCGGGTGTGGTTCCGCAGATAAACTGGAACAACGTTGGTTTGGACGGAGGCAGCCCCCAAGGGTTGCCGCAGGTGACCGGGCCCAATGCGGGTACTATTTCCGATAACAGCGGTGCGGCCACCAGCGTAACAATGACCTATACGCTTGATGGTGAATGGGCGGTCGATCAGACGATCCATACCGGCAATCAACAATTGTTGGATGGTTTCATCGACAACAACGGATCAGCGCCGGTCACGATTACGCTTGGGAACATTCCATTTAGCGTATATAAAGTATATGTTTACGTCAGCGAGAATGTGAATGGCGATTCCGGGAATGTGAGTATCAATGGCGGATCGCCGATCTATTTTCTGACTGACACCGTTGGTTACAGTTATGCAAATCCATTGATACAGGCCACGGCCACGAGCGCAGCCAACGCGGTGGGTGCGCAATATGTTCTGTTCACCAATGTGACGGGAGCAAGTTTGCAAGTTGTTGAGACTGCCATCAGTGGTAAAAGCGGCGTGGCTGGCATCCAGATTGTGGATGCCTCCCCCACTATTTACAAGCCCACCCTTTCCCAGCCGGCCTCCGAAGAACTTTACGCCGGGCGCACGGCGCAATTCACAGTCACTGCCACCGGAACGTCTCCCTTTGCCTATCAGTGGCAGAGTAACAATGTGAATTTGGTGAACGGCGGCAATATTTTCGGTTCGACTACGAATGTTCTTGATATTACCAACGTTTCCGCATCTGATGATGCAAATTACGATGTGGTGGTGACCAACATCGGTGGTTCAACCACGAGTAGTAGCGCTCAGCTCACAGTAGTAACACCGGTCAATGCCTATGAACCGGCAATTTTGTCCAATAATCCGGTGGCTTATTACCGTTTCAATGAAGCCGGTGATTCGGTCAATACGCCTGACTTGCAAGCGTTTGATTATATCAACGGAGACAACGGCATCTACGGTGACACTGTTTTAAATGGGTTCTACGGTATTGCGGGTCCTGCGCCGGCTGATGGATTTCCCGGCTTTGAGCTTGGGAATGCAGCGATTCAATTTACGCCTGGTTATAACTCTTCAGAGATAACTGTCCCTTCTTGGCCGATAAACACCAACACAGTGACGCTGACGGCATGGGTTTATCCACTGGGAACCGAAGCCGCTTCGGACGGGCTGATTTTTAATCGCGGAGCAAATGTTGCTGGGTTGACGTATTCAGGCAGCACTGATACGAATGGTAATTATACCTTGGGTTATACGTGGAACAATGACGGGAACACGTATGGATGGAATTCCGGCTTGGTTCCGCCGGTAAACCAATGGTCATTTGTGGCGCTCGTGGTGACGCCGACGAATGCGACGATTTATGTTGCAAACACAAATGGGGCCGCCTTTGCTGTACATAATTATCCTCACGTCGTTCAATCGTTCAGTGGTCCGATTGGGATTGGAGATGACTTGGGTGATGCCAGCGGCAGTCGGGTTTTTAATGGCAACATGGACGAGGTCGCGGTGTTCAACCAGGCGCTGGCGCCAGGCCAGATAGCGGCGCTTTTCTCCAGCGCTTCAGGCATTGGCCTGGCTCCCCAGATCACCATGCTGACGCCTAGCTTGATAACGGGCTTTCCTAGCCTAACCACAACTTTCACGGCCTCAGTCTTCGGCACGGGTCCCTTCAGTTACAGTTGGTATCAAGGAACAAAGCTGCTTACGAACGGAGGCACTATTTCCGGGGCCAACACGCCCTCGCTGACGATCACAAGTGCGACCGCGAATGATGCTGGGAGTTACACCTTATTGGTGACAAATTCAGCCGGTTCAAGTACGAGTACCGTATCGACGCTGGACTTGGGCGTGCCGCCCAGCGCGCCATATGCTAAGGTTGTTTTGGCAGCCAACCCCTACGCTTACTGGCGGCTGAACGAGACAAGTGGGACCACCGCACATGATTCGATGGGCGGATATGACGGAACTTATGCCTCGGCGGTACAACTCGGGGGTCCCGGTCAGGAAAGCGCCGGATTATTTGGCATGGGGGCCGACACGGCGTCGGCCGTTTTCAGCGGAGGTACGGCCAATTGCTATGTTGCTGTGCCGGCGCTCAATCTGAACACTAATACCGTGACGATCATGGCGTGGGTCTATCCCACCGCGGTGCCGGATCCTTGGACTGGCATTTTCATGTGCTCCACTCCAAACGCGGATGGGATGATGTTCCGGGACACCCCAAGCCAGTTGGGGATGTATTGGGACGGTGGGTTTTGGTATGACGGAACCGGGTTGACTGTCCCGGTCAATCAGTGGTCGTTGGTTGCCTTGTCCGTTGAACCCACTGACGCCACGCTCTATGTTATGAACAGCGCTGGCACCAATTCATGGTTCAATAACGCGGCTATGACGGTTGAACCTTGGAGCAATCCCGCCCGAATCGGCAGTGACCCATATTCCATTAGCCGAACTTTCAACGGCTATATTAATGAAGTGGCCGTCTTTAATCGGACGTTGACCGGAGCCCAGTTGGGACGGTTCTATACAACGGCGATCACTGCCCAGGCAGCGGCTCCAATATTACAAATGCAGAAGTCCGGAACGAATCCGCAGTTGACATGGTCGCAGGGAATGCTGCTTCAATCGACGAATGTAGTCGGACCTTGGACAACCAATTCGAGCGCCACGTCGCCGTTTATAGTGAACCCAACGGGGCCGCAGATGTTCTATCGACTGCAGTCGCAGTAACCACCAGAGGCGGGGTGATGAAATGATTCAAGGTGGCCGGAGCGCGTGTTCCGGCCGCCTTTTCTTTTATGGTTCCTCGATGTTTCTAAGTCAAAATCAAATCAATACTTTATAGAATGGTCTCCCCCGGGACTAGTCCGTTTGACCCTTAGACAAAAATCAGGATGTAATATATTATTAACACGAATACCCGGAATACTAGAAAGCAAACCACGCTGTGCGTAGCCTTCCATAGTTGCGGGTCAAAAACTAGAAAGATATAAAATACTGAAGACCTATGGATAAAATACCTCTTGGTAAATCAGTCGCGACATTGGCTGCGGTTGTGGCGACGACCTTGTGTGGTGCGAATTCAGCTGAGGCGGCAGCCTCCGGAATATATGGCGGCGGTCCACTTTATATTAACGCTAAAAACAACATCAACGAGTTAAGGAACGCAGGCTTTCAGGAGGTTATTGTGTGGAATATTGGCGTAAACTCCAGCGGCGATTTGAACTTTAACGGGGAATTTATGGTTTGCTCGGGTGGATCGTATGTCGGCGGTAATACCCATCCCGACTTCACGGGTAACATGGCTATCTTGAAACAGGGGGCTGTGAAAAGAGTCACCTTTTGTGTTGGATCCGCGAACTATGGCGTTTTCCAAAACATACGTGATTTGATCAACAGCCAGGGAACAGGGCCGGGGAGCATTCTTTACCGAAATTTTTGGGCGCTTAAGAATGCGATTCCCGCGCTCGATGCGATCGATTTCGATGATGAGAACTGTTACGATACCAGCACGATGGTGCAATTTGCCGTCATGTTGGGAAATCTCGGTTTTAAGGTATCTTTGTGTCCTTACACTGATGGGAGTTTCTGGGAAAATGTTTGCTCGCAAGTCAACAGTCAGCGACCCGGAACCATTGATGCGGTCCATCTGCAATGCTATTCCGGCGGCGGCAACAACAGCCCTTGTTCGTGGTATTTTGGCGGCGTCCCCGTGTATCCCGGCGTCTGGGACGGACAGGACAGCGCTGCCAGCGCCCAGGCCAAAATGGGCAACTGGCAAAACTCCTGTGGCATTACTGGCGGCTGGGTTTGGATCTATGACGACCTGGTTGGCAGATCTGCTTCCTATGCGGCCGCCATCAACAATGCCTTGGGCTCGGAGTGGCCCGCGAACGG
>Ga0182030_10022756_pt1 | contig 11646 bp, 7 predicted proteins | sample 812S3MmetaG_FD_121299 | JGI IMG/M metagenome (GOLD analysis project Ga0182030, IMG submission 121299) | Permafrost microbial communities from Stordalen Mire, Sweden - 812S3M metaG (Illumina Assembly) | ecosystem: Environmental > Terrestrial > Soil > Wetlands > Permafrost | place: Sweden... | reverse complement strand
GTTCGATAGAGATAGCATTAAAAACTCCCTGCGATAAATGCAACTAAAGTAGCCGCGATTACGGAAAATGCCAGCCCAATCAGTGCGTTTATTATTGTACTCTTCGCCTTGGCTGTGGTCTCAGGCGAACCCTGACTGGTCGTATACATGATTCCGGCATAAACAATTACGCCGACTGCTGCAATTGCTGCTACCCTCAGTAGTATTTCAATTACGGCAGCAACTATTAACCAAATTGAGTCAAGGCTATTTAATTGAGGCGTGCAGTAATGATTTGGATTAGCATCGGGCGTACTTGGTAAGTATGAATACCAGGTTGGAAATATCCCAAACAGATTTCCTGGACACGGTGCATCGGCAAAATAGTTAATAAACCACATTATTGCAATACCGCCCCTGGAACGACGTAGTTAAGTATGGCGTAGGCAAATATAAAAAGTAGCAGAGCAACTATGCTACTTCTAATTCTTTTGACAGCTGTAGCTGTGGCCTGGGGATCACCCGTTGAAACAATATACTGGATTCCTGCATATATTATAGAAGCAACGACGACCAGTCCGACTCCATCAGTTAAAAACTTAATAACCCCAAAAATTAGATCTAAAATTGCTGGGCCTTTACCTTCACAACCAAAATCTATAACAGTAGTAAACTGGCTGTAGTTATTGCCATACTGATCCTTGCCTCCGCCACAAGTTAAGTTTGAAAAATACGTTTCGTTGGGACTGGAGAGTTTAGTGTCGGCAAAAGCAGCTGAAGAATTAATAACAATCATAGTCATAACAAGTAATATGACTAGGTAAGCTATGTTTCTAAAAATATGTAGCATTTTTTGTTTTTGCTCCTGTTAATAGATTATATGAGATTATTCAGAAAATACAATAAAGTCATATGCGCTTATGCTATAGTATTTAGTATAAAATGTGCTGATATATAAATGAAAAAAAATTCATATTACATAATAAAAATGGCTAGTATTTTAGCTTTGGCAAATGGTCAAGAAATTGAGCAAGAAAAGTAATGAAAAAAATTATCACATTGCTCTTTTTGGCACTATTTATAACTAGCTCTTTAATTTCTTCTATTTTTCCATCTAGTCCTGCTTATGCAGAATCTTCTGGGGGAAGTGGGGCTGCCAGTAAATTCTGTGAAGCTTCTCCGCAAGATTTTACACCCGGAGGAAGAAACGGAGCAGATTATAACGATTGCGTCCAAGGTTATAACGGTGCAGTAGACGGTAAATCACAATTAGAGAGCTGTCCTAGTAGTATGGGTGGTTCAGCATATGATCAAGGAACACCTATTGCTGTTTGTGTTGTAGGGTATCAGGGCTACATTAGCACTGGCACAAAAACACCTCAGCCTCCTGCACACCCGAGCAAAGCAGCGGTAACGGAGTGTACAAAAGACGAACCTGGCAGTAAACCGTCGATTCTGGCTTGTGAATACGGCTTTATGGGAGCAAGCAGTAACAGTAATACCAACTTCTGTGCAGCCCTTGGTTCAGGTTCAAAAACTCTTGGTTCATCCACTGACTGCATAACAGGTTATGACTTGGCCAAAAATATTGTTCCACCAGGTGCAGGCAATAAGGGTAGTAATGGTTCCATAGGAAGTGTTGGCAGTGGTGGTGGCAGTGGTTCTTGTGGTAGCACCGGCAGTGGTAGTGGCAGTGGCTGTGGCGAGGCCGCCTGTGAAGATGGTGGCTACGCCTTTGGTTGGGCTCTTTGTAAAATAATTGACGGTGTTACGCATGGCATATCTGACCTGTATAACTCATTCATTGTGCCCGAGTTAATCACACCTGGTGTTATTATCGGTACGTCTTCAGACCCAACCCATACTTTTCAAATTTGGTCAGGTTTTAGAGTATTCGGAGATATATTCTTAATACTAGCTTTACTTATCGTTGTGATTGTTGAGTCGGCTGGCGGTGGACTTATAGACGCCTACTCCATAAGAAAAATCCTACCCAGAATATTACTTGCAGCAATATTCGTTAACATATCGATATATCTTGTAGCTGCGGCTGTAGATATATCTAATGTTTTAGGAATCAGCATAAGCGATATTCTATTTTCACCATTTAAGGGCGTGAAACATGGGCTGACATTCCAGATAAATCCGGACTTTTCTCACGTCGGCGACTATATTGCTGGCGGTACAATATCTGTCTTTGTTTGGGAGTTAATTAAACACGCTCATGATAGTGGAGTTGGTAAGACTGCTAGCGCTGCTGGCTCACTTGCCGTAGATGGTGTAATGTGGATAATCTTCACCTTTATAGTTCCAGCCTTCTTTATTATGCTAGCCATCTTAGCCACAATTGTATTTCGACGTGGTCTAATTCTATTCCTTATCTTTGTATCACCATTTGCTTTTGCCCTTTATTGTCTGCCTAATACTGAAAAGTACTTCAGGCAATGGTGGGATTTACTCTTTAAAGCTCTGTTAATTTACCCTATAATTGCAGTGATGTTTACTATGGGAAATATATTATCGGTGACAATAGCAAGTTCTTACGCTAGTGGTCCCCACACAAGTGCAGTTACAGGAGCTGTCGCGGACACATTAGGCCTAATAAGTCTATTCGTGCCTTTGTTCCTAATTCCATTTAGTTTCAAGATAGCCGGAGGTTTACTCGGCCGATTCCACGAATTCGCGACAGGCGCAGCCACCCGCGGTCACCAGGGCGTTCTTGGGGATGCGAAAGATCCGGACAGCCTAAGAAACAGGTTGAAGCGAAACTTCTCATCAAGCAGAAACGAGCTTGGTTTTAGTGGTCGAGAGTTTTCTGCAAGGCTTGGTAAAGGTTACTTCGGTAATAGAGCCAGATCAGCAGGCCTTGGCATACGAGAAGCACAAAGGTTTAGGATTGGCCAACAAACCGCAGAGTCTGATTTACTTCACCAAGCTAATCAGAAAAACGATCAGTACTTGGTTGCTCATGTCGACAGAGACTATGCCCTTAGACAACGTCAAGATGCCCTTGATAATCATAATATGGGTCAAGTTGCTGCTTGGGACCAAGCAATTGCTGCAGCTGATCAAGCTCCTAAAACAGAAGCTGCGAAAATGGCTTCACTTCAGGCCTTGGCGACTACCGGCTTCCAATTTGATAGCGGTAGAGAAGGTTATGATCAATTAGCGGAGAGAGTAGCTGGAATTACTGGGGCACAACTTCAATACGAGACTGGGGCTGATGGCGTAAGACACGTTACTGGGGCAGAAGGTCCAAATGCCGGTGCCTTCTCTAACGCTATGAATAACGCACAGTTTAGCTTAAGGGGCGCTGGTAGGTCTGAATTGGGTGGAATTAATAACGGAACCGGTTATGACCCTCAGGCAGGTATCGGAAGATTGTCACTATACGAGATTGCAAATGGCAAAACTCAACCTATTACTTCCATGGTGCAGGATCTAGCAAATCCAACTGGCCACGAAGCCATGGTTGCCTACAAAGAACTGCAGGCCATGAGACCAAATGCTAAGGGAGCAGTTGCTGATGAAATTGATCGACAAATTGCAGTACTAGAATCACGAAATGTTCACGGTGAAATGGATCTTCCAGCAACCGGAATTGGCGCTGGCACAAAACAGGTTCGAGTTACTGATTCTTCGGTACCTTCAGGTTTTAGAGTTGAATTACAACCAATAACTCGAGGGGATATCGCGGAACGAGCTGCCAGAACCTATCAACCACCTGACCCAAATAGGCTTTAGTAATCATGGCTACCTATAAACTAATTCAAAACGTTGAAGCGGAGGACCATATACTTGGTCCTCTGACGCTGCGTCAATTTATCTTTGGCCTTATTGCAATATTTTGTTTTTATATAAGCTACATTCTTTATTACAAACATGTCGGCTTTTTAATGATTTTATTCCTACCACCCGGATTATTTTTTGGTTTTTTCGCTATACCATTTGGTCGAGATCAACCAACGGAGATCTGGGCCTTAGCTAAAATTAGATATTATCTTTTACCTAGAAAAAGAATTTGGGATCAAAGCGGAGTTAAGCAACTCGTAAATATTACAGCCCCTAAAAAAATTGACAGAGTTTTAACTAATGGCCTAACTCAAAATGAAGTACAAAACCGACTGAATCTATTAGCCCAAACTTTAGATAGTCGCGGCTGGGCTGTTAAAAACTCAGCTCTTGCAGCTAACCCTCAGCAAACCTATGTTTCCCCTCTAGATACTAGTACAGACGAACGTTTAATTGATGTCGATACTTTACCGGATGTCGTTTCGGATGAAGCTAACACTGCCGACATTATGGATGAAACTGCTAGTCCTGTTGCGCGTCAGTTCGATCAGATGATTAACCAGAATACGGTAAAACGCCACAACCAGCTAGTCGAAAAAATGAATGTTAATACACCTGCAGCTGTAGATCCAGCTACTCAGAACCGCTCTAGTCAATGGTTTATGCCCTCAAATCAACCTTTGCAAACTACGGCCAGCGTAACCGGAAATGTAGCTGAACCACAAGCTGAGTCAGCTGAAGAATCAATGATTGCCGAGTCATTGAAAGCCAAGCATGTTAGCGAACAATCGACTTACGGTAATTTACGGACCTTGCAGCCCATTGATATATTTGCCCCTCCATCAAACGCCAACGTTGTTCCACCTCCTAGTACCACTAATGCTTCTGAACCGAATCCTGCTATAATGTCTCTTGTAAATAATGATGACTTGAGCGTATCAACAATTGCTCATGAAGTTAATAAAAAACCAAGCGATTTGCAATCAGATCAAGAAGTTATTATTTCACTTCATTAAATAAAAATACTTATTACTTATAAGGGTGGCTAGTCATACATGAATCCTGACAATAATCAGAATTTAAACCCACAAGCGCAAGCTGGTGCACCGGCACCGGCACCAATAGTTGCTGCCGGCATGCCACAAGTAAATGGCGGTCAGGTCGTTGCTCCAGCGGCTACTGCTAAAATCCCACCGCCAAAAGCTTCACCAAACAGTACCCAAAATACCCTACAAATAGCTGAAATAAGAGATGGTATCGTCATAATGAACGATGGCTCGTTTCGCTCAGTACTCATGGTTAAAAGCATAAATTTTGACCTCATGAGCGCCCAAGAACAAGAGGCTGTCGAATTTAGCTATCAGGGGTTTTTAAATTCGCTATATTTCCCAATACAAATATTCGTTAGATCTCAAAAGATAGACCTAGCACCATACATTGAAAGACTGGATAAGATTAGATCTGAACACGATAATATGCTCCTAGCTTTTCTGATGGAAGATTATACCAACTATATTGCTTCTCTTAGTGAGCAGACTAATATTATGGATAAAAAGTTTTATGTTGTCGTACCTTTCTTCCCGACCATAGATAACGCCAATAAAGCAGTGGCACAGAGTAAAAACTTTATAACTGGTCTCGGCGGTCTACTGAATAAAAAAGACCAATTAGTGACAATCAACGAAGCCGACTTAGAAAACGCAAAAACTGAGCTTAGAAATAGAGTCCAATCAGTCCTATCTGGCTTACTGCAAAGTGGCATACAGGGAATTCCGCTTGATACTCAGGAATTAATAGAGCTTTACTACGATACATATAATCCTGATACTGCCACTAGACAACCGCTAAAGAATTTCAATGAGCTATCTGCCGACGTTGTCACAAAAGGCGAAGGAGCGGCACCACAAGCTCATCTGCAGAGGGAGTTAGAGTAAATGTTAGGTAAGAAAAAGTCTCCAGCTGCAGACCCAGTCGCACTAGCTCAGGCACAACAACTTAGGGAGCAACAAGAAGTTCAATCAGCTTATCAAAAAGGTATTACTGCACTAAGAGACTTTATAGCTCCCAGCTCGATTGAATACAGCAGCACTCATTTTCAGATTGGAACTCGTTACGCTAGAACCTATTACGTTTATGGCTACCCTAGGCAGCTCTATACAGGTTGGTTGAGCGGACTGGTTAATATTGACGAAGTTATTGATCTCAGCATGTACGTCTACCCGGTAGAAAGCCAAGTCGTACTGGAAAACTTGAAGAAAAAAGTTACCCAACTTGAAGCCGGCATACAAATTGATGCTGAAAAAGGCCGCGTCCGTGACCCTTCAAAACAAGCCGCTATTTTGGATGCTGAAGAGATGCGAGATAAGTTGCAAGTAGGCGAGGAAAGATTCTTTAGGTTCGGGCTATACTTCACTATTTACGGAGACAGTATGGATGAACTGCAGTTCATAAGTCATAAGATCGAATCTATGCTCGGGCAACAACTTATCTACTCAAAAGCCGCAACTTCACAACAAGAACAGGGTTTAAACAGTACGGTACCTCAATTAGTCGATCAGCTTCAAATAAGAAGAAATATGAGTACCGGTGCACTCAGTACCAGTTTCCCATTCACAAGCGCAGACCTAACCCAAGATAACGGCATACTTTATGGCATTAATATGCATAACTCTGGCCTTGTCATTTTTGATAGATTCTCACTAGAAAACGGTAATTCGGTAGTTTTTGCAAAATCTGGAGCAGGTAAAAGTTTCTTGGTGAAACTCGAAGCTCTTCGTAGCATGATGTTTGGAACTGAGATTTTTATTATCGATCCAGAAAACGAATACGAGCGTATGTGTGAAGCCTCGGGTGGAGCCTACGTTAAATTAAGTCTATCTTCCAATACTAGAATTAACCCTTTCGATTTACCGAAGGTAGTAGATAGCGAAGAAGCTGAAAATGCCCTTCGAACCAACCTTATTACTCTTCATGGCCTATTTAGGCTGATGATGGGTGGAGCCCAAGCTCAGATGCAAGGCAATAATCAAATTACACTGCCAGCCTTAGCTCCATCAGAAGAAGCTGATCTTGATGCTGCCCTAATAACTACCTACGAAAAAGCAGGAATTACTAACGATCCCCTAACTCATACCGCCGATCCACCAACCATAAATGATCTATACGACACACTGCTCCACATGGGCGGCAGCGGACCACAGCTGGCTCAAAGACTAAGAAAGTATACCACTGGAACTTTCGCCGGTATTTTCTCTCAAGCTAGTAACATTAATATTAATAACCCTCTCACCGTATTTAATGTTCGTGACCTAGAGGATGAGCTGCGTCCTGTGGCAATGTATATCGTACTAAACTACATTTGGAATAAAACTAAAACTGATCAAAAAAAACGAATACTAATAGTCGATGAAGCTTGGCAGCTAATGAAGTATGAGGATTCAGCTAACTTCCTGTTCTCTCTTGCCAAACGTGCCAGAAAATATAACCTAGGCGTGACCACTATTACCCAAGACGTAGAAGACTTTATGGGTAGTCGGCTAGGACGCGCAATCATTGCCAATGCCTCGATGCAGTTTTTGCTTAAACAATCACCGTCCGCAGTCGATGTCCTGGGTGAAGTCTTTAAACTAACTAATGAGGAACGGAAACGACTGTCTCAATTTCCGGTTGGACAAGGACTATTCTTCGCAGGGCAGAATCATGTCCACATACAAGTTATTGCTAGTCCGACCGAGACCGGCTTAATTACCACAACTCCTTCCCAGGTAGCCAGTATTAATGCTGCCGAAAAATCTGGTGAGTTAAACCAAGTTTCTGGCACCATAGATTTAAGTAATAGACTTACTCCAGGTAGTACCAATACTGTCAGATAATTATTCCGTTATTGATCTCTGTTTTTCTTCTTATATCTTGATATAACATATAAACATTAGCTTATAGCCGTGAAGGTAAAACACTAACAAATAAATGGATGATTCAAAACTACCAGCTGAAGATAAGCCTCAAGTAGCACCTTCAGATATTCCAGAAATTCAAGCCCAAGAAGGTGTTAAGTCGGCTGATTCAGAGGACCGAGATCTTAATAATCCAAGCGAGCAAGCTACTTCCAGTCCATCAGAATCTGAAACTGGAGGCGGAGGCGAAAAGTCCTTAGATTCTCAGAGTTTAGCCCAAAAAGAGAAGCAACCTCAAACAAACTTTAGTTTTAATCCAGTATCCGCTAAAGGACCAAGTTCTTTCACCAACTTTTTCTGGGGCTCTAAAATGCGCAAAAGAGCAAGCACTGGAGGAGTTATTATAAGCTTGTTGTTTGGTGGCGGCTTAATTGGATTATCCTCTGTTTCAGGTGCGGCCGAGTTAGTACAAGTATCACATGTTCTCCAAACAGACATGAAAAGCGTAACCAAGATTTCTTCTTCAAGAAACAATAACCTACTACGTTATTCGGACGCAAACGACGTTGGCGAAACTAGGCTCGGAGTTTTAGGCACAAAATATTTCAGAAGTACTCTTACTGATCTTCAGGATAGCGGCATAACATTTGATAACAACTCGTTATCTAATCTTAATGGTGCGACAATAGATATGGACCAGCTTGAAACTAAATATCCCGAACTAAAAGACTCTACGACTCTTGAAAAAAGAGAATGGCTACAAAATAAATTTTCTAACAGTGGCACGGATTTACCGATAGATAAGTTTAATGCTCAGGAAGTGGGGGGCAAACTAAAAATCAACATTGATCTTAGAGATACATCAGACTTCAATGTTCTGGGATCATTTACAAAAAGCACTCTGTCACTTCTAGGGAGAGGCGATATAGAGACCGGGTTGATGGCACGAATATTCACAGATTATCTAGATATACCCAGTCTGTTTCATCCATTAGAAAGACAAGTTAATGCTAAAGCCAGAGCGGCAGCTAACATTGCCGATAGTAAGCAAGAGGAGGAGCAAGCACAGGAAGCTGAAGACACTAATGTCAACGCAGATGCTCAAGCTAGCGTCGATGACGTTAACAACGAGGAAGGTAAATTCAATAATCCCGCCATGAAATTACTACTTTTTACAGGAGGCGCCTGTTTTGTTAGAAGTATTGCCAAGGATGTCGTAACAATAAATAGGGATCGTATAGTCTTGCCTAGTGTTATCCAGGCACTTAACTTTATATCAGTTGGTGAGCAAGTACAATCTGGTCAAGATGTTGACGCCAATCAACTAAATGCTATTGAGACTAGCCTAGACAGCAAAAATGGCACCATTTTTGGTGGTACAGCCCTGCAAGCAACTGAAGGAAACTCAACACAAGTTGGGACTGATCTGCCTCTCTCTGAAAAACAAGCTTTTAATGTTAATACTACCGAAGGTAATGTCAGTAGCTGGGCTACTGGGGCACTTGGCGGATCGCTGCCAGCCTCTATCGCCTGTAGTAATGTGGGTCTTTTAGTCCAGGCACTGGCTTCTGTCGGACTTGCGGCAGCCGATGCCTTTGGTGAAGCAGTTACAGACGGCGCGTTGACGCCAGCAACTTTAGCTATTTGGTCAGCGAAAGAGGGAATAAACTTTGGTGTTTCAGCTTTAGTTATGAATTTTGTAGAACATTTCGTACTCAATAAATCAACGGACGGCGAATTAGCGAAAGATGCCTTTAGTGGGCCGACGGGGGGTGATTTACTTGCTTACGGAGCCAGGGAATCGGCCAATATAGTAGCCAGATCTAGTGGCGGGATAGCACTCAGTAACTCTGCCTCACAAACTTTGTCTTATGACGCTCAACAGCAAAGCCAACAACAATTTGAAAGCGAGCCGTTATTCGCAAGACTGTTCGATATCTATGATTATAGGTCGCTATTGGGTAAACTAGCCGACTCGATTAGCCCAAATCTTATAAACAATTTTTCTGATTTACTGAACGGCTTCCAGGGCATCGGTCACAACTTAATGTCTAACTTATCGTCTATGTTTACACCTGGCACTCTGGCCGCCAGCAAACCATATAATTGGGGTTTTCCAATATATAGTATTCCAAATGCAGTCTTAAACGATCCTAATCTGGCAGATCCCTACGGCAACGCCACCCAAGTGGAAGCTTTATTGACAAATAATACTGTTGATCCGTTGGGGGTAAGCGGCAATACATACCAGCAAAGAGCAGAGACATGTTTTGGTATAACCCTTAGTAATAGTAGTGGCAGCTGGGACCTGACCCCAGGTACCGCCCCCAATCCGAACGACACACCTTATATAAATAGCGACTGTGCAGACTATAAAAATGATTTCAATTGGGAGCGTATGATGATTTATGTCGCAGACATGCGCACCATGGATGCCGACGCCTGTTACGCCGGAGATGATCAAGCTTGTTCTGACCTTGGATACACTAGCCAAAGCAACACAACATCATCTTCGTCTGGAACAGGTACTAGTTCTAGCGGTGTTTTACCTTCAGGTACGAGTCAACAACTAGCACAGGACATCTTAAATAATAAAAAAATTGCGTTAATCGGAACAGATGTACAGTTAGATCTAGAAGATACCGTAAAAGGTCAGCCAGCCTCTGCCGGTAAGCCTCTTAGTAATACTTTACTATCTTTAATTGACTATATGGGTCAAAATCATACGTTTAATATTACGGCCCTAGAAAGTGGAGGTACGGGACATAGTGGACCTGGAGATCCACATTATGAAGGTGATGCAGTAGATATAACTGGTTTAGATGGTGACCCTATAGCAAATAGTGGCATTGGCAGAACTGTACATGATCAAGCTTTAATTACAGAAATTGCACCCTTAATGCCGACAAGTACTGCGGATGATTTTTTTCACTGGAGTGGGTTTGGACAAAAAGAATGTGGTACAACTCCGCCCCTACCTAACGGTATAGTAACTTTTGATGATACCTGTAGCCACTTACACATTCAAGTTCCGGTAGGTACGCCATGAAAAAATCATTTAATATTTTCTCGGCTTTTATAATTATTTTGTATATATTTAGCGGTAATGTTGGTGCGCTTACATTTGCGCAAAAACAAATTTTTAGCTCTGGCATTAATTATTTTGACGCAACTGGTTGTGAATCAGGTTCTTCAAGCAGTACAAGTGTTATTCCTACCCCTTCAAGCGGTGGTATAACTGGTGGATTTACTCTAAAAGATGTAGAAACTTTTGCAAGCGAACCAGTTACTTCTACTTGGAATATATCTAATAGTACTGTTGAGCAATGGTTTCTTAAGCAACTCGGTGCTCAGCCGACTATTACAAGGTTTAACCTCACATCCAGCAATATCGGTGCTATTACTTCCGCTATCCAAGCGGCAGGTGTTTCACCTGTATTCTTCTATCTAGACACTGTTAATGAGGGTGGTGGTCAAGCTGGTTTTATTAATCACTATAGTCCAGCTGATGATCCTTCACCTCTTGATAATGGACCAGCAAACGCGACGTCTGACTCTCAATATATTGTCTCTGAATCTAAAACCACGTCTGACGGACCAGCTACAGGAGGTGGCGAGCCAGGTGATATGCCTACTACCGAGGCAAAAAACATACTTGATGCTCTACCCAAGGGTAGTTTAGGTGTATATTACATACAAGCTACGTCTGCAGTAACAGCTGAATTAGAACAACTCAGCGGTAAATCTGGAGACTGGGATGGTAATGTTACACCATACGGTTATCCGGTAGAGGCAATGATGCAGAACATCAAGACCATGGGTGGTGACCCACTTCAGGGTGGATCAACCATATCAGGTGGAGGTGGTTGCTGTGGTGGGGGCGCTGCCGCCTCGGGCCCTTCGGCACCTACCGTCATGTACGATACACTCAATCCGTCAGTGGTACCGTCGGGCGCGCAGGTGATCGCAAGTTACGTCGGCG
>Ga0182030_10022754_pt1 | contig 11646 bp, 12 predicted proteins | sample 812S3MmetaG_FD_121299 | JGI IMG/M metagenome (GOLD analysis project Ga0182030, IMG submission 121299) | Permafrost microbial communities from Stordalen Mire, Sweden - 812S3M metaG (Illumina Assembly) | ecosystem: Environmental > Terrestrial > Soil > Wetlands > Permafrost | place: Sweden... | reverse complement strand
GGTCGTGCGGGCGCCCGCTGGGCCGCCTGCGTGGCGGGGCGACTCGACGCGATGTTCTTCTTTGATGCCGGGGACTTGGCCACGATGCTCCTTGTTGCGCTTAGGACAACAAACTTAGTGGACGCGACATCGCCGCCGACTGCAGCGTCGGCGCTGAGTAGTTTTCACTATGGCCGAAATCTTGAGTCCCCGTCCGGCCGCGACCGTCATCACGGTGCGTGACAGTGCCAATGGTTACGAAATTCTTATGCTCCGTCGAAACCTCAACAGCGATTTCGTCGGCGGTGCATACGTCTTCCCGGGCGGGAGCGTCGACGAATCGGACACGGGGCCGGCGGCCCAACGGCTCGCCTTCGGGCTCAATGACGCCGAGGCTTCGCGGCGTCTCGGACTCCAGAGCGGTGGTCTCGCCTACTACATCGCGGGCCTGCGCGAACTCTTCGAAGAGGCTGGCCTGCTCATCGCGTGTGATGCAGTCGGTGAACCCGTTCAGTTGAACGACCCGGAGTCAACTCACCGACTGGCGGCAAGTCGTCATGAAGTGAACGCCGGCACTTTGAAGTTCATTGAGATGATGGAGCGAGAGGGATTACTTCTGGACCTACGAGGTCTCGAGTACGTCGCGCACTGGGTGACACCGGTTGGTCCGCCTCGCCGATTCGACACTCGCTTTTTTGTGGCGCTCGCGCCGCCGGGCCAGGTGGCCACGCACGACGCCGGAGAAACCGTGGCCGATCAGTGGATACGTCCCGTCGACGCGCTCGACGCGCACGCCCGTGGCGAACTTGAGATGATCTTTCCGACGATTCGAAACCTGGAGGCGATCGCGCACCTGAGTTCTTCGCGCGAAGTCATCGACTACGCCAAATCGCTCAACGACATCGTGCGCGTGGAGCCGAGGATCGTGACGCGAAACGGCGAAGTGCAGATTCTGCTTCCCGGTAACGACGGCTACGACGACTGAGTAACTCCCGCGACGGCCTTCTCGATGGAGTCGAGCATTCGGGCGGAACAACCAACGGCGCCAAAAGGCGGTGCCACGTCATCGAGGATTCGTCGAGCGAGCCGATGAAAGACGCCGTCGTCGAGTTCGGCCAAGACCACGGGTTCACCGTGATCGCCGCCTTCGCCGATGGCCGCGTTCAGTTCGATCTCGGCGAGTAGCGGCACGTTCAGTTCTTCACTGAGTGAGCGCCCTCCGCCTTCACCAAAGACATTGTGTCGCTCACCGCAGGTGCACGTGAAGCCACTCATGTTCTCGATGACACCCAGGACGCGGATGTTGGACTTGCGAGCGAAATCCGCGGCACGCGCGGCGACGCGCTGTGCGGCGATCGTCGGCGTCGTCACAACCAACTGGCCCATCTGGGGCAGGAGTCGCGCGAGGGTCATCGCGATGTCGCCGGTACCCGGTGGTGTGTCAATCAACAAGTAGTCGATACCTGACCAATCGGCGTCTTCGATGAACTGCGCGACGGCCTTTTGCACCATCAGCCCGCGCCACATCAGCGCCTGATCTTCGTCGGCGAGCAGACCCATCGACAGCAACTTGATGGTGCCGGCACCAACCTGTCGAACGAGTGGCTGCATCTTGCCCGCGCTCGCTTCAACATCGCCATGAATTCCTAATAGTCGACTGAGCGAGAATCCCCAGATGTCGGCGTCCAACACGCCGACGCAGCGACCCGTGGCGGCCAGGGCGACGGCGAGGTTCGCGGTGATCGACGACTTGCCAACGCCGCCCTTGCCCGACGCGATCATGAGGACCGGCGTATGAGTGGGGACCGACGTCGAGGGCGCACTCGCCTGGGCGATGGTCCGGGCGCGCTTCATCAGCGCCGCTTTCGCCGGCGCGTCCAGAACACCCATGACCAGATCGACCGTGTCAACGCCCTCGAGGGTAAGAGCCGCCTCTTTGACGTCACGTTCGATCTGACTCCGTAGCGGACAGCCGACGGTCGTCAGGGAGACGTGAACCACGGCGTGACCCTCGGTAACGGCAATCTCGCCAACCATGCCGAGTTCGACGATGGACGCCCCGAGCTCGGGGTCTAGCACCTGACCAAGGCGCTCTCGCAGCAGATCGGAGGTTTGCACGTTGAAACGCTACCGGTGAATGAAGTGAGGTGTTCAACTCGGGAATCCCTCACTATCATGGAACGAAGAACTCTCGAAGGAGCGCCATGTCGAACATGACCACCACCACCGTGAACTTGACCAAGAAGGATCCCAACCCGATCAACTTGACCGATGGCGCCGCTGAGAAGGTCGCCGAACTCATTGCCGCCGAGGGCGTCGAGGAAGTGTTGGCGCTTCGCGTGTCGGTAAAGCCGGGCGGCTGCTCGGGATTCAACTACGACATGTTCTTCGACTCGGAGTTCGCCGATGACGACATCGTTCGCGATTTCGGAAGTGTCAAAGTCGTCGTCGACGCATCGAGCGCGGAGCTGCTGAACGGTTCGACGCTCGAGTACTCCGACTCACTTCAAGGCGCCGGATTTCACATCACGAATCCCAACGCGACGCGCACCTGCGGTTGCGGTAACTCCTTCAGCTAAAAGCACGTCATGGCAGTAACGTTCGGCCCTTACTCCTTGTGGCGTCGCGCGGGCGACCTCGTCGTGATCTCTGGTCAACTCGGTGTCGTCGCGGGACCTGACAAGCCGACGATGATCGAAGGCGGCGCGCCCGAACAACTTCGCCAGGCGCTGGTCAATGCGCGCTCAGTGCTGGCCGATGCCGGCGCCACGTTCGATCAGGTCGTGAAAGCGACGTTGTTCATCACCGACATGGACGTGTTCGCCGCCTGCAACGAGGTGTGGATCGAAGCGTTCGAACCGCCGCGTCCCACGCGTTCGGCCGTCGCGGTACACCAACTCCCCCTCGGCGCACTCGCCGAAGTCGAGCTCTGGGCGTATTCGCCCCTCGACTAGACCGAATATTCGTTCGGCGAGGTGCCGAACTTGTAGCCGACCGAGCGCACCGTCTGAATCAGATGCGCATACTCCTCACCCAATTTCGCGCGCAGTCGGCGCACGTGCACGTCGACCGTTCGCGCGCCGCCGTAATACTCGTAGCCCCACACTCGACTGAGCAACGTCTCGCGCGTGAAGACGCGGTTCGGGTTCGTCGCGAGGAATCGCAGTAGCTCGTACTCCATGTACGTAAGGTCCATGACGCGTCCGGCAATCGAGGCTTGGTAGGTCTCTAAGTTCATCGAGAGTCCGCCGTGTTCGATGCGAGGGGCGACGCTCTCGTTGCCGGCGCGGCGAAGTCGATGACGCAACCGAGTCGCTAACTCGCTCACGTCAAAGGGCCCGACGACGAAATCGTCGAACAGGTCCTCGCGAAACGTGAGCTCGTCCAGTTGGTAGTGGTCGAGTAACAAGATGATCGGTCCGACGCCGCGGCTGCGCGAGCGCAACTGGCGACAGAGGTTCATCGCTTCGGTGAAGGGGTAGGCCGCGGCGTTAATGACGGCGCCCGCGAAGCCGTCGGTCGGCTCGAGCGCGGTGACTTCGTTGAGTCGTCCGGTCACGGCCACCGCCGGGGTCACCCCCGTGACGTCGAAGGCCTTTCGCACCGGCCCCTCGCACGAGGGCACGCAGAGTACGACGTCGATGTTCACAGCAACGGGAGGTAGCGCTCGAGTTCGAAGGGGGTGACTTGCCCACGGTAGGCGTCCCACTCGGAACGTTTATTGCGAAGAAACCACTCCACCTGGTGTTCGCCCAATGTCTCGTGCAATAACTCGGAGCATTCCATGAGATCCAGCGCTTCTGCGAGGGACTGCGGCAACGGAGCCGTGCGTTCTCCCTCCTTGGGCAACTCGTAGCCGCCGCGCACGCCACGAAGTCCGGCGGCGAGGATCACGGCGAAGGCGAGGTAGGGGTTGGCCGCCGGGTCCGGCGAGCGGTACTCGATGCGCGTCGAATCGACGCGTCCCGGCTTGACCGACGGGATGCGCACGAGTGCGGCGGCGTCGTAGCGCGCCCACTTCGCCTCGACCGGGGCTTCGGCCCCGGGTATGAGTCGCTTGTACGAGTTGACCCACTGGTTCGTCACCGCGGTGATCTCGGGGGCGTGACGAACCAGTCCGGCGATGAACATGGTGGCGACGTCACTGAGGCCGTAGGGCCCGCCGCCGATAAACGCGTTCTGGTCGTCGCGCCAGAGCGAGAGGTGCGTGTGCATCCCCGAACCCTGCACGTGGGCGAGGGGCTTGGGCATGAAGCTCGCCGAGACGTCGGCCTGGCGCGCGAGTTCCTTCACCACGTGTCGCACCGACATCACGGTGTCGCCCATGGTGAGGGCGTCGGTGTAGCGCAGATCGATCTCGTGTTGTCCCGGTGCGTCTTCGTGTTGGGCGTGCTCGACACCGATGCCCATCTCTTCGAGCGTGAGGACCGTTCGGCGTCGAAGCTGGCTCCCAGTGTCATCGGGCAACAGGTCGAAATAGCTACCGCGGTCAATCGGCACGGGTGCGCTCGTCGTGTCGAGTCCTTCGAAGTAGAAATACTCGATCTCGGGCGCGACGAAGAAGGTGTAGCCCTGTGCGCGGGCCTCACCGAGCACCCGGCGCAGTTGCTGGCGCGGACATCCCTCGAAGGGCGTGCCGTCAATATTGACGATGTCGCAGAACACCCGCGCGACCCCGGCGCCCTCTTCGTACCAGGGAAGGAGTTGGAAGGTCGTGAGGTCCGGTCGCGCGAGGACGTCGGACTCCTGGGTTCGAGAAAAGCCGTCAATGGAACTGCCGTCGAAGGTCATGCCCTGGTCGAGGGCGTCTTCGAGTTCGGCCGGGGTGACGTGGAAGGCCTTGTGTCGACCGAGCACGTCGGTGAACCACAGTTGGACGAAGCGGATGCCGCGCTCTTCTACGGTTCGCAGTACGTACTGGGCCTCACTTTGCATATGGACCATTCTCGCACCTTCCCGCTCGTCCTACTTTTGGTCCGCAAAATACAAAACCCGCCGCTGCGAAGCGGCGGGTTTTGTACGCGAATGTCAGCGTCGAGCGGCCGCCTTCTTCGCCGGAGCTTTCTTGGCGACGACCTTCTTCGCGGGTGTCTTCTTTGCGGCCACTTTCTTGGCGGGTGCTTTGGTCTTGGCGCTCGCCGCGCTGCACACCGTCTCGGTGATCAATCGAGCGACGACGTAGGGGTCGACGTTGGCGTTCGGACGACGGTCCTCGAGGTAACCCTTTTTCTCACGAGCAACCTGTCCGGGTATGCGAATTGATGCACCGCGGTCCGAGACGCCATAGGAGAACTTCGACCAGTGCGCGGTCTCGTGCGCTCCGGTGAGTCGTTCCTCGATGCCGACGCCGTAGTTGGCGATGTGCTCTTTCACACGGGTTCCGATCGCCTCGGCCCCGGCGACGACGGCGGCGTAGCCACCGGTGGCGCGCATTTGCTTCGTGGAGAAGTTGGTGTGCGCGCCGGCGCCATTCCAGTCACCCTTGACCGGCTTGGCGTCGAAGCTCACATCGACGCCGAACTCTTCGGCGATGCGCTCGAGTAGCCAGCGCGCGAGCCAAAGTTGGTCGCCGACCTCGACCGGGCCGAGCACGCCGACTTGGAACTCCCACTGTCCCATCATCACTTCGGCGTTGGTGCCTTCGATGCCGATGCCGGCGCGAATGCACGCCAGCGTGTGCGCTTCGACGATGTCACGTCCGGGCATTTTCGCTCCGCCGACTCCGCAGTAGTACGGGCCCTGGGGCGCGGGGAATCCGTCTTCGGGCCATCCGTAAGGTCGACCGTCCTGGAAGAACGTGTACTCCTGCTCGATACCGAACTTCGGCTCGAAACTCGTGAACTGCTTGGCGACTGCTGCCGTGGCGGCACGCTCGTTGGTGACGTGGGGTGTGAAGTCAGCGTTCAAGACTTCGCACATCACCAAGACGTCGTTCGTCCCGCGAAGCGGATCGGGAACCGTGAAGACCGGTTGCAACACACAGTCCGAAAAATGTCCGGTCGCCTGGTTCGTACTTGACCCGTCGAAGCCCCACACGGGCGGCTTCTGTCCGACGGTGACGATCTTGGTCTTGCTGCGCAACTTGCGGGTTGGCTCGCTTCCGTCAATCCAGATGTATTCGGCCTGATACTTCAAAGTCGCTCCTTACAGACGTCATGACGCACTGCGTGCGTTCCCAATCAGTTTGGTCCAGCGTCGTCGATCGTCACCCCCAGTTTTGTTAACCGCGTGTGAACGTTGGCCAGAGTTTCGAGAGTCGAGCACCGGTAGGCTCAACTGTGTGCCGGTGATCAGACTCGCAATGGCCCAAATGAATGCGGTCGTGGGCGGATTCGCACAAAACGTCGAAACGCTCGGGCGATTCCGCACCCAGGCGGCCTCGGCGGGCGCCGACCTCGTGCTCACGCCCGAACTTTCCTTGATGGGCTATCCACCCGAGGACCTGCTCCTGAAGGAAGGGTTCATCGAAGCGTCGCGTGTGGCGTTGATTGAAATGGCGCTCTTGGATAACGTGCCGCCGGTCCTGGTCGGCACGGTTGTGAGTGAGGGCCTGGAAGATATTGCCCTGGCGCCTTCGAGCGACGGACGCGACGTCGCGCGACCGGCCTTTGGCGAACTCGGTTCGCCCCATATCGCCAACGCCCTGGTGGCGTTGAGCGATGACGGCGTCGCCGCCATCGCCACCAAGCGACTGTTGCCGAACTACGACGTCTTCGACGAGCAGCGGTACTTCCATCCGGGCGTCGGGCCGCACACCATCATCAACGTTCGCGGCGTCGCCGTCGGTCTCTTGATCTGCGAAGACGTCTGGATCCGCAACGGACCGGCGGCGGAACTGGCCCGCCAGGGTGCGACGATGTTGGTCGTCGCGAACGCTTCGCCGTTCGCTCGAGGCCGCCGCGAGGAGCGAGAGGCGATGTTGCGCGAGCGCGCCCTCGAGACGAACTGTCCTATCGCGTACGTCAACCTCGTGGGCGGCCAGGACGAACTCGTGTACGACGGCCAGAGCGTCGTCGTGAATGCCCAAGGCGACGTCATCGCGCGCGCCGCGGCCTTCAGCGAGGAGCTGTTGGTCTGTGAGATCGACGCGCGCACGTCGAACCATGGCGTGACGCTCAACATCGGCCACGCCAGTGACGACGAACGCCTCACGGCGCTGCACGTGAACAGAATCGCCGAGCCGTTGAGCGAAGTCGAAGAGGTCTACCAAGCCCTGGTGATGGGCACGCGCGACTATTTGCGCAAGAACGGGTTTCGAACGGCGGTGATCGCGCTCTCGGGCGGCGTTGACTCTTCGCTCGTCGCCGCGATTGCGGTCGACGCGGTGGGCGCGCGCGCCGTACGCGGCTTCACGATGCCGTCGCGCTACTCATCGGACCATTCCGTCACCGACGCCGAGGAGCTCGCGTCACGCCTCGATATCGAGATCACGACGATTCCAATCGAGGGCGCCCACGTGGCCTTCGGCACGGCACTGGAACACGTGCTCGACGGCGAACCGCAGGGCATCACGGACGAGAACCTGCAGTCGCGTATTCGCGGTGTCCTGATGATGGCCATTTCAAATGACACCGGGGCGATCGTGCTCACGACCGGAAACAAATCGGAGATGGCGACCGGCTACTCCACTCTCTACGGTGACTCCGTCGGCGGTTTCGCGGTCATCAAGGACGTGCCGAAGACGCTGGTGTACGAACTGTGTCGCTACCGCAATGAACTGGCCGCCAAGGACGGGGACCCCGAGCCGATTCCGGCGGGCGTGTTGAACAAGCCTCCGTCGGCCGAACTTCGACCGGACCAGCGCGACGACCAGTCGCTGCCGCCCTACGACGTGCTCGATCCGTTGCTCGAGCTCTACGTGGAAGACGACGCCACTGCCGAGACCATGATTGCCAGTGGCCACGACCCGCAACTCGTGCTCCAGATCACTCGGCTGGTCGATCGTAGCGAGTACAAACGCCGCCAGATGGCCCCGGGCGTACGGATTTCCAAAAAGGCCTTCGGTCGCGACCGTCGTATGCCCATCACGAACGCGTTTCGCCAAGAGAACTTGTGACGCCTACGAATCGCGAGATCGCCGAGCATCTCCTCGCGTGCTACGACACCATTTATATTGTCCTCGGCGAGAGTGCGCCGGCGTTGTCCAATGACGCCTACGTGGTTCGCACCTACGAGACGGCCCGGGCCTACGGTGCCCTCGCCCTCGAGTTGCGAGAGCACCTCGGGGGCCCCACGACCGTCGCGGTTCCAGTGCTCGATGAGGTCCTTCGACGAGCCGTGGCCGGCGACGACACGGGCGCCCTGGTGCTCTACGCCATGGCCATGGTCGTGGGGCCACGACTCCTTGTTTCATTGCTCGACGCGCGCACGGCGCTGTCACCAGATCCGGAACTGACGACGTTGATCAATGACGCCTCGATGCTTTGCGTGAAGGAGATCCGAGCGATCGGCGAGGTCGCCAAGGACCAGGCACCGATCGAGGACGGCGAGTGGCAGACAATGGCCCGAGATCTCTCGACGACGCTCGATCTGGCTGGAAACGCTGAGAGTTTGGGTATTTCCCGTTAAGTTGCATAGCCCCGTATAACTAGTAGTACCGGAATCTCCGGTGTCGGGTATCAAGGGAGAGCCATGGCAAAAGATCGCGTTGATAGGGATGACGAGGACCTCGTACGTCTCTACCTCTCTGATATTGGCCAATACACCCTTTTGACCAAGGACGATGAAGTTCGCCTGGCCCAGACCATCGAAGAGGGTCGCGAAGCCAAGGCCGAGCTCGACGCGTCTGAGACCGACAAGAAGATCAAGCTCACCCCGAGCAAGAAACTGGCCCTCAAACGCTCCGTGCACCGTGGCGACCAGGCCGAACGCGACTTCGTGCAGTCGAACCTGCGGCTCGTGGTGTCGATCGCTAAGAAGTACCAGGCCTCCGGTCTCCCGTTGCTCGACCTCATTCAAGAGGGCAACCTCGGTCTGATGCACGCGGTGGAGAAGTTCGACTGGCGCAAGGGCTTCAAATTCTCGACCTACGCCACGTGGTGGATTCGCCAAGCGATCACCCGTGGTATCGCCAACACCGGTCGCACGATTCGTCTCCCGGTGCACGCCGGCGACACATTGGCCCGAGTCCAAAAGGCCCAGTCGCGCCTGGAACTCAAGTTCGGACGACCCCCGACCATCAAGGAGCTCTGCGACGAGTGCGAGATGCCCGAGGACAAGTTGATCGAGGCGCTTCGTTTCCGCTCCGAGCCGATCTCGCTGTCGGAGCCTTTGCGCGAAGACGGCGACGCCGAATTGGGTGATGTCGTCGAGGACCGTTCGGCCGAGTCGCCCTTTGACGTGGCCGCCGTGAAGATGATGCCGGCCGCGATCGAGAAGCTCCTTCAGCCCCTCGATGAGCGCGAGCAGAAGATCCTGCGCATGCGATTCGGTCTCGATGGGGCCGGGGAGATCCGTACCCTCGAAGACGTCGGTGCCGAGATGAACTTGACGCGTGAGCGGATTCGCCAGATCGAGGCGCGCGCGATGAGCAAACTGCGTCACCCGTCCTCGGACACCGGCGCGCGCGACCTGCTAACTCTCTAGCGGCGCTGGAAGTTGCGCCCGAGCACCGCCGCGACGCCGATGACGAGTGCGCTCAGCAAATAGGGCGCGTTCGAGCGAGATCGGTCGTGAGCTCGCACCGGGTGCTTGAAATTCAGGATTGGCCACTGATTCTCGTGAGCGGCCTTTGACAAGTGGCGATCAGCGTTGACCGCGTAGGCGTGTCCCACTGATTCGAGCATTGGGATGTCAGTCTCGGAGTCGGAATACGCGAACGATTCGTTGAGATCGATGTCACGCTTCTGGGCCAGTTCGCGAATCGCGATCGCCTTGTTCTCGCCCTGGGCGAAGAACTCCATCTCACCCGTGAACTTACCGAGTTCGTCGATTTTCGCCCTGGACGAGATTGCACCGGTGATGTCGAGCATTTCGGCGAACGGCTCCACTATCTCAGCCGGCGACGCGCTGACTAACCAGACTTCGTCGCCTTGGGCCATGTGGTGGTCGATGAGTTCGAGAGCCTCTTCGTAAATCAGTGGCTCGATAATGTCGTTGATCGTCTCGGCAACGAGTTTTTTCACTTCCGAGTGGTCCCAGCCCTTGGTGATTTGCAAGATCGATTCACGAATTTTCTCGAGCTTCTCTTCGTCGGCACCGAATCGCATAAACATGGTCTGACTCAGTACGCCCCAGAGGAGCGTGCGACGATGCAGCAGACCGCGAGCGTGGAACTCGGGTCCGAAAGCTACGAGCGACGACTTGGCGATCACCGTCTTGTCTAGGTCGAAGAAGGCCGCTCGCACCCATCCATGCTAGGTCCGGTTCTCCTTGCGCTGTCCGCAGACTACGCAACGAACGCCGACGCGCACTCTTGCGTGGCGTCGGCGCGAGTGATCAAAATCACGTGATCGTGCTCAAGGAAATGCATTGACGACGAAGGCACGAGCGGTTGACCGCTGCGCACGACGGCTACCACTCGCACCGAGTCCGGGAGGTGCAGCTCGTCGAGCGTGAGGTGATTCATGACCGCGGGCGCGTTCGCCGCGAGCGTGACCTCGATCAGTCGCATTCGACCTTGAGCGAGGTCCATCAAGTTGATGATCGCGCCGACTTCGACGGCCTCGTCGACCAGCGAGGTAATGAGGGCCGGCGTCGACACCGAGATGTCGACACCCCAACTCTCGTTGAAGAGCCATTCGTTTCGCGAGTTGTTGATTCGACTGATGACGCGCGGTACACCGAACTCTTGTTTCGAGAGCCAACTGATCACCAGGTTGTCCTCGTCGTCGCCCGTCGCGGCGATGACGACATCGACACTGCGTAAGTCGGCCGCGGCGAGGTTCGCGTATTCGCACGCGTCGGCCGCCATGACGTTGACGCCGGGCAACATCGCTTTCAAGCGTTCGGCGGTCGTCGTGACTTGCTCGAGCAGCGTGACGTCGTGGTGTCGGTCCATGAGGTCCAACGCGATCGAGACGCCCACCGAGCCGCCACCGGCGATCATCACCCTCATCGCTGTCCGTTCTCGATGAGTGACTTCAGTTCTTCCAGTCCCTCGGTCGTGACGAGGAATTCGAGAACGTCGTCTTCTTGGGCGAAGAGCCCGTCGATGTTCACTCGGCCCTGACCCCCGCGGATGACGCCGACGACTCTGACGCTGTCGCCGTGGTCGTAGTAACTGATTGGCTTTCCGGCGAGCACGTCGGGGACGATGCGCTCCACCAAGTGCAGCGTGCCCGAACTCGCGGTCCACTCGACCGAGTCGTCGGCTGGCAGGATCCAGCGCTTTACTTGCTGGGTCGTCCAGAGCGACGTCGCAACCGTCGGAATGCCGAGTTTCATGTAGATGTCAGCCCGGGCGGGGTCGTAGATGCGAGCCACGACGTTCTTGATCTCGTAGTTGTCGCGAGCGATGCGCGCGCAGAGGATGTTCGTATTGTCCCCGCTCGTCACCGCGGCCAACGCGTTGGCCCGACGAGCGTCGGCCTGAAAAAGGACGTCGCGGTCGAAACCCGAGCCGACGATGGTTTTACCGTGAAAGTGGTGCAATCGCCTGAAGGCGTCTCGGTTTTTGTCGACGACGACGACGGAGTGGCCCTCTTCGGAGAGTTGCATCGCGAGCTC
>Ga0182030_10022753_pt1 | contig 11647 bp, 10 predicted proteins | sample 812S3MmetaG_FD_121299 | JGI IMG/M metagenome (GOLD analysis project Ga0182030, IMG submission 121299) | Permafrost microbial communities from Stordalen Mire, Sweden - 812S3M metaG (Illumina Assembly) | ecosystem: Environmental > Terrestrial > Soil > Wetlands > Permafrost | place: Sweden... | reverse complement strand
GGCACCGCCATGGCGCCGGGGTAGGTCGACAGACCGTCGATGTCTGCGGGGGTGAGGCCGGCGTCCGCGATGGCGGCGTAACAGGCGACGAGGGTGAGCTCGAGGGGGTCGCGGCCCAGCCGCCGCCCGACATCGGACTGGCCGATGCCCGAAATGGCGCACTGCTTCTCGGCCATGTTCGCCGTCGCGGTCATCGGAGGCCTCCGTCAGCGTCGGGGCCGGGGTCAGTGTCGGGGCCGGGGTCCGGGCCAGGGTCGGGCTCGAAGAGGGGCACCCACACGTCGCCGTTCGGATCCTCGTGGTGACGGAAGACGACCCGGACCGGCATCCCGACCCGGATCTCCTCGATCGGGCCGTTGACGAGGTTGGTCGTCAGCCGGAGGCCGGTCTGCTCGGGAAACTCGACGATGGCCACCACGTAGGGCGTCTCGAACCCGGGCAGCCAGGGGTGATGGTTGACGGTGTAGCTGGCCACGGTCGCCCGCCCGCTGACCGCTTCGGGCCGCACGTCCTTCGACTGGTCGCGGGGGCAGACCGGGATGGGGGGATGCAGGTAGTACCCGCAGTCGTGGCAACGCGAGAAGACGAGCTCTCCCCGCTCACCCCCCTGCCAGAAGTGGCGGTTGCGGTCGGTCAGCTCGGGCAACACGACCACGGTTGCACTCGGTTCACTCACGTTCGCTTCATTCCCCCTCAGGAGCGGCGCCGGTCTGGCCGCCCGGCAGTCTGGCACCCCGTCCTCGGGGGCTGCCATTCACGCCGCGTCGACCCGACCGCACGAAAGGCCCGTGGTACCTTGAAACGGCAGTCAGTCCGCTGGCCGAGGCAGCACCATGCAGCACGCGGGCGCGGGGCCACGAAGAGGGGGTTTCACGGTGGGCGTCGAGGATCTGGCCACGGTCGGGACGGAGTCGTTCGACCCCAATCTGTTTCTCGACCCCGAGACCGGGCGCAATCCGCAGGCGTTCTACCGAAGGGCCCGGGCGGCCGGAGCCGTCGTGCCGGGGGCGTTCGGGGGCTTCGAGGTCATGCGGCGCAACGAGGTGGAGTACGCCCTCCAACATCCCGAGATCTTCTCTTCGGCCATGGAGGCGGTGGATCTCGGACAGTCGGTCCCGCTGATCCCGCTGCAGGTGGACCCGCCCGAGCACTCGAAGTACCGCAAGCTCTTGGACCCGATCTTCGCCCCCAAGCGGATGAACCTGATCGAGCCGGACATCGCCCGGCTGGTGAACGAGCTCATCGACGGGTTCGTCGACGACGGCTCCTGCGAGTTCACCACCGCGCTGGCCGAGCCCCTGCCGTCGTCGGTCTTCCTGCGGCTGCTCGGCCTGCCCCTGTCGGACCTCCCGCTCTTCATGGAGATGAAGAACGGCATACTTCGGCCCGCCGGCGACGACCTGGAGACGATTCGGGCGAACCAGCGGGTCACGGCGGGAAAGATCGAGGGCTTTTTCGCCGAGGCGCTGGCTGATCGACGCAAGAAGCCCCAGGACGACCTCCTCAGCATGTTCGCCGGCGCCGAGGTGGGCGGCGACCGGTTGACCGATGACGAGATCCTCGGCATCTGCTTCCTGTTCCTCCTGGCCGGACTCGACACGGTGACCGACACCCTCGAGTGCTTCTTCGCCTATTTGGCCCGCCACCCCGCGCAGCGCCACCTCATCGTCGAGGACCCCTCCATCATCCCCACCGCGGTGGAGGAGCTCTTGCGGTGGGAGACCCCGGTGACCGGGGTGGCCCGGGTGGCGACCGAAGACGTCGAGATCGGCGGCTGCCCGGTGCACCGGGGCGATCATGTGGGGGTCAGCATCGGATCGGCCAACACCGACGAGGGCTTCCTGCCCGACGCCCACGACGTGGTCCTCACCCGCAACACCAAGCATCTGGCCTTCGGGGCCGGGGTGCATCGCTGCCTGGGATCGCATCTGGCCCGCCTCGAGCTGCGGACGACGTTGCGGGAATGGCACGCCCGTATCCCCGACTACGAGATCGCTCCGGGGACCGAGCTGAACTTCATGTACGGGCTGCGCCAGGTCGACCAGCTCCCGCTCATCTGGTCGAGGTAGCGCAGAGGCTGTACCTTCGTCCGCCGGGAGGGGCAGATACACAGCCCCGCGCGCCGCGGCCGATGGGTGCCGGAACGTGAACCCCGGTGGGGAGAGGACGAGCAAGTGGACGTGGAGCTGACAGAGGACCAGGCGCTCTTGCGGGAGACGACGGCCAGTTTCCTCGACCGCACCTGCCCGGTCTCGACCGTGCGGGAGTGGTCCGACAAGGAGCCGGCGGGATTCCCCGACGCCTGGTGGCAGCAGGGCGCTGCGCTCGGCTGGACCTCGCTGCTGGTGTCCGAGGCCGACGGCGGGGGGAGTGTCTCGGGCCACGGCCTACTGGACCTGACCCTGGTGGCCGAGGAGATGGGCCGGCGGGTGTCGCCCGGACCCCTTCTGCCCACGAACGTGGTCGCGGCCGCGCTCTCCGAGTACGGCACGGCGGAACAGCGGGCGCGCTATCTGCCCGGAATACTGTCCGGGGAGGCCATCGCCACCTGGTGCCTGGGGGAGGTTGGTTCCTCCGGCCTCCCCGATGCGATCACCTTCGAGGCTGTCCCCCGGGGGGAAGGGTTCGTCCTCTCTGGCAAGAAGGGCGCGGCCCAGGCGGCGTCCGAGTCCGACTTCTTCGTGGTGGCCGCGCTGGTCGGCGGCGAGCCCACCCAGTTCCTCGTCGATGCCGACGCGCCGGGTCTCTCGGTGGTGCCGGCCGAGGCCCTCGATCTGACGCACCGGTTCGGGTTCGTCGAGTTCGACCAGGTAGCCCTGGCGCCCGACGCCGTGCTGGGCGCGGCGGGGGGCGCGGCGGAACAGATCGAGCGGCTGTTCGAGTTGGCGGTGGCGCTGCAGTGCGCCTCCATGGTGGGGGCGATCGACCGCATCCTCGCCGTGACGATCGAGTACTCCTTCGATCGGTTCTCCTTCGGCCGCCCCCTGGCGTCCTACCAGGCGCTCAAGCACCGCTTCGCCGACCTGAAGCTGTGGACCGAGGCGTCACTGGCCACTGCTGGTGCGGCGGCCCACGCGGTGGACGGTCGCGCCGAGAAGGCCTACGAGTTGGTGAGCGTGGCCAAGTCGTACATCGGGGACCATGCGCCGGCGATCTTGTCGGACTGTGTCCAGCTCCACGGGGGCATCGGGGTCACCTGGGACCACGACATCCACCTCTACACCCGCCGGGTCGTGGAGGACCGCTCCCTGTTCGGCACACCCGAGGAGCACAGAGAGCGGATCGCGCGCACCATGGGATTGGAGGACTCGGATGGGAGCTGACCGCACCGACGGGGTTGGCCGCACCGACGGGGAAGACATCGAGTCGTTCCGCGCCCGCGCCCGCGCCTGGTTGGCCGCCAACATGCCCCTCCTCAAGGGCCAGAACAATTTCCAACTGATGCTGCAAGACGAGATGGGCACCCGGGCCCGGGAGTTGCAGCGCATCCTCTTCGACGGTGGTTTCGCCGGGCTGTACTTTCCGAAGGAGTACGGGGGACAGGGCCTCCCGGCGGAGTACCAGATGGCGTTCAACCAGGAGTCGGCGCCCTACGAGATGCCGGTACTGCTGAACGTTCCCACCTTCGCCATCCTCGCCGCCACCCTGCTCGACTTCGGCACCGAGGAGCAGAAGCGCAGCCACATCCCCAAGATCCTGTCGGGGGAGGAGATGTGGGTGCAGTTCCTCTCCGAGCCCTCGGGCGGCTCGGATCTGGCCGGCCTCGTGACCCGGGCCACACCCGACGGCGATGTCTTCATTCTCAACGGGTCGAAGATCTGGAGCTCGGGGGCGTTCCGCTCCGATTACGCCCTCTGTCTGGCCCGGACCGATTGGCACGTCCCCAAGCACCGGGGGCTGACCTGTTTCGTTGTGAAGATCCACCAGCCGGGGATCGAGGTGCAACAGATCAAAATGGTCAACGGGGTGAACGAGTTCTGCCAGGAATTCTTCGACGACGTGGCCATCCCTGCGGCCGATGTGCTGGGAGAGGTAAACGACGGCTGGACCGTCGCCACGCGACTGCTCTACCACGAGCGCGAGGCGGTGGCCGGTGGCTCGCCGTTCTCGAGCGGGGTCAGTGGCATGCACAGTGACCACGGGTCGGGCCGCGACGAGCTGGTCGAGCTGGCCCGCGTGACCGGCCGCACCCGTGACCCCCTGGTGCGCCAACTGGTGGCCGAGTCCCGGGCCAACGACCTGGTCGGCAGCCAGCTGATCCGCCGCGTGGCGCGGGGAATGGCCACGGGTGCCTTCACCGCCCCGGCTGGCTCCCTGCCCCGTCTCTATGCCGCCACCAGCAACGAGCGCCGGATTGACATCGCCCTCGCCATCGCCGGGCCCGGCGCGGCTGTAGGGGAAGAGGGCAGCCTTGCGGGACAGAAGGGGATCCACTTCCTCATGCGCCAGGGTGGGAGCCTCGGGGGAGGCAGCAACGAGATGCAGCGCAACATCATCAGCGAGCGCCTGCTCGCCATGCCCCGTGAGTATGCCGCCGACAAGGACCGCCCGTTCGACGAGGTCCGCCACAACACGTCGCCGTCCCGTCCGCGTTGAAGGGCTCCGGCGGGCCGCTTCCGCTTCCCGCCAGCCTGGCGGTCAGAGCGTGGCCGTCAGAGCCTGGCGGTCAGAGAATGACGCCCTTGATCTTGAGGTCCAACAACGCTTCCTGGTCGTAACCCAGCTCGCCGACGACCTCGTCGGTGTGCTCGCCATGGTCCGGCGCCCTGGTGAGATCGGGTGGCCGCTCGTCGAACTGCAGCGGTGAGGGCACCATGCGGAAGACGGTGCCCGATTTCGCCTCCACGTCGCGGATATAGCCGTTGGCCAGCGCCTGGGGGTCGACGAGCAGCTCGCTCGGGGTCTGCACGACTGCCCACACGCCCTTCGCCTTGGCCAGTATCGGCTTCCAGTCCGCCAAGTTCTTCTGGGCGAAGGCCTCGTCGAGCGCACCGACACAGGCGGCCGAGTTGGCGGCCCGGGCGGCGGCATCGGAGAACCGGGGGTCCGTCGCCAGTTCGGGGCGGCCGAGCAAGGTGACCAGGTCGCCGAAGTACCGGTCCGATTCCAGCATGACCAGCGAAATGAACCGCCCGTCCGCCGTCCGGTACGTGCCCACAATCGGGTTGGGGGTCTCGGTGCGGTCACGGCGGGGGAGGCGGTCGACGCCGAACAGGCCGGCGGCGAGTGATGAGGCCCCGGTGGCCCACATGGACGTGGCGAGGAGCGAGTTGTCGACGACCACGGCCTCGCCGGTGCGCTCGCGGTGGAAGAGCGCCGCCGAGATCCCGCCGGCAATGGTCAGCCCGCCGAGCACGTCGCCGAAGGCGGGCCCGGGCTGGGCGATCGGGTAGCCGTCGTCAGGGTCCGAGATGATGTCCGAGGGTCCGCCGCGGCCCCAGAACGTGCAGCCGTCGTACCCGCCCATTTCGGCGTCGGGGCCACGTTGACCTTGGCCCGATCCCCGCACGTAAATGATGGACGGGTTGACGGCGCGGATGTCCTCGACGTCGATGGCCAACTTGCGACGCGCCTGCGGGCGGAAATTGGTGAGGAAGACGTCGGCCGTGGCGGACAGCTCGAGGAGGATCTTGCGACCCTCGGCCGAGCCGAGATCGAGGCCGACGGAACGCTTTCCCCTATTCGGGAGCTCCATCATGTGGGCCACTCCGCCTGGACCGGTCGGCACCAGTCCCGAGGCGGCCAGACCGCGCTGGGGGTCCCCACTCTCGGGGTGCTCGATCTTGATGACGTCGGCGCCCCACTCGGCCAGCACCGCCCCCGCCACCGGGACGTACGTCCACGACGCCACCTCGACGACCTTGATGCCATCCATAATTCCCATGGTTGCTCTGTTCCCCCCTGATGTGGCCGCTCTTTGGTTGGGCCGTTCTCTTTTCCTGTTGAGTTGATGCGTTGCTGTCTGACTCTGATGCGCCCATCGCGGTCGGATCAGCCGTCTGGGTCAGCTTTCCAGGCTGATGCAGGTCTCGGGGCAGTTCTCGACCGCAATCCGGGCCTGGGACTCGAGCCCAGCCGGGACTTCGGATGCGATGACCACGCTGTGACCCTCATCGTCGCAGTCGAAGAGCTCCGGAGCCAGCGAGTAACAGCGGCCATGGCCGGTGCAACGATCCGAATCCAGGACGATCTTCACGGAGCCGGAGTGTACCTCCGGGCCGCTCGCCCGCCCCACCCCGGTCCCGACGGCCGCTTGGTGGTGGCCGGAACACCGCTGGTACGCTTTGACCTGCTCAGAAGCCGTCCAGAGAGGACCATCCATGCCTGACGCCGTTATCGTCTCGGCCTGCCGCACCGCCATCGGTACTTCTTTCAAGGGGACCCTCGTCGACACCGACGCCACCGTTCTCGCCGGTGCCGTCGTCCGTGAGTCCCTGGACCGCACCGGTATCCCGGCGGCTGACATCGACAACCTCATCCTCGCCGAGTCGCTGTACGGGGGTGGCGTGCTGGCTCGCTACGTCGCAGTCGAGGCCGGGCTGGCCACGGTGCCGGGGGTGGCCATGAACCGTCACTGCGCCTCGGGCCTGGCCGCCATCGAGACGGCGGCGGGGTCGATCATGGCTGGGATGGACCAGGCCGTGATCGCCGGCGGTGTGCACTCCATGTCGACTGCCCCGACCGCGACGAAGCGCACGTTGGGCACGGCCGATTATGTGCCGTGGATGTCGCCCTCCCACCCCGAGACGCCGGACGCGCCGGCCTTCGACATGTCGATCACCGTGGGCTGGAACACGGCGAAGATCGTCGGGATCAGCCGGGAAGAGATGGACGCCTGGGCGCTCCGCTCCCACGAGCGCGCCATCGCCGCCATTGACGAGGGACGCTTCACCGGGGAGATCGTGCCCATCAAGGTCACCACCGCCGACGGCTCCGCCGTCGTCTTCGAGGTCGACGAGCACCCCCGTCGCGGGTCGTCGATGGAGAAGCTGGCCAGTCTCAAGCCCCTGCACCCCGAGATCGAGGGCTTCTCCGTCACGGCCGGGAACGCCTCGGGCATCAACGACGCCGCCTCTGTGCTCGTGCTGACCTCGGATGCCTTTGCGGCGTCGCGGCAGCTGACGCCGTTGGCCACCGTGCGCTCCTGGGCCTCGGTCGGCGTCGATCCCTACGAGACCGGCATGGCACCGACCATCGCCATCCCCAAGGCGCTCAGCCGGGCCGGGCTGTCGGTGGCCGACGTCGACCTGTGGGAGATCAACGAGGCGTTCGCCTCGGTGCCCGTGGCCGCCTGCAAGGTGCTCGACATCGACCCCGCGGTGGTCAACATCTCGGGCAGCGGTTGCAGCCTGGGCCACCCGATCGCCGCGACCGGTGCCCGCATGGTGACCACGCTGATCAACGACCTGGCGCGCCGCGGCGGCGGAATCGGGGTGGCCTCGATGTGCGCCGGAGGGGGCATGGGCTCCGCGTTGGTCATCGAGGTCCCTGCAGCCGGGCGGTCGTAAATCCCCGGAACTGATTTCAAGTCCGGCTGCGGCTGCGGCTGCGGCTCCGGTTCCGGTTCCGGTTCCGGTTCCGACCACCCGTTGCGGTGGGCGGGCCCCACGTGACCGAGCGCGACGTGACCGAGCGCGACGTGACCGAGCGCGACGCGACCGAGCGTGATGTGACCGAGCGCGATGTGACCGAGCGCGATGTCGTGATACCGGGCGTCGACGGGAATCTCTCCGGCGTCCTCTTCGAGCCCGACGACGCCACGCTCGAGGCGGCACCCGGAGCGACCGGGAATGCGGGGCTTCCTGCGGTCGTCGTCGTGCCCGAGATAGACGGGTTCTGCGCCGGGACGGTCGCGGCCGCCCGGCGCCTGGCCAGAGCCGGGTATGTCGCCCTGGCCCTCGACCTCTACGCGCCCTACGGCTCGGCTCCCGCCCTGCGCGGCTACGAGGACACCATCGCGTGGTTGGATCGTCTCAATGACCGCCGCCAGCTCTCCGACCTCGTCCAGGCGCTCGGCTGGCTGAGGGAGCTGCCCAGTACCGATCCGGCACGCGTGGCCATCGTGGGGTTCTCCATCGGGGGGCGTTACGGAATGATGCTCACCACCGAGCCGCACGGCCTGCGCGCCGTGGTGGCGTTCTACTCCCGGCCGTGGCCCGGTGCCGAGCTCGCCGACGCCCTCGCTCCGGGCAAGCACGTCGCACAGTTCACGGCACCGGTGTGCGCGGTGTTCGGAGCAGAGGACGACCTGATTGCGCTCTCCATGGTCGACGATTTCCGGCGCTTGCTGGCGCAACACCCGTCGCTCGCGCACGAGGTGCACGTCGTCCCCGGACGGCACTTCTTCAACAACGAAAGCCGGCCCCGTCGCTACAACCCGGCGTCGGCCGAGAAGGCGTGGGTGATCGCACTCGATTTCCTCGCCACCCAGATGGAACATGGCGGCTGAAGCCGGTTCCACCGACTGACCCGCACCCGCACCGACTGACCCGCACCAGCTGACCCGCACCGACCGAACCGCGCACGAGCGGGATCGAACCCCTCGACATCAGTGTCCTGTTCACCTAGGTTTCGTCTGTTCGAGCTGCACGCCGACCGGGGGGAGCCACACCATGAAATCCAGGGCAGCCGTACTCTTCGAGAGCCCCGGTCGCTACCAGGTGGTCGACGTCGACGTCGACGAGCCCAAGGCGAACGAGGTGCTGGTGCGGTACACGGCCAGCGGCCTCTGCGGCAGCGACGTCCATTTCACGACCGGCACCTCGCTCGGCCCGATGCCGTTTTGTGCCGGCCACGAAGGTGCGGGCGTCGTGCAGGAAGTCGGGCCGGGGGTCACCGCAGTGCGACCGGGAGACCACTTCGTCGCCTCGTTCGTTCCCAGCTGCGGCCGTTGCCGTTATTGCGCGTCGGGCCGCAGCAACCTGTGTCAGCTCGGGGCGCATCTCCAGACCGGTCCGATGATGGACGGCACCTACCGCATGCACTACGAGGGGCAGGACCTGCACCAGTTCTTGATGATCAGCACGTTTGCCCAGTACGCGGTAGTCCTGGAGGCGTCACTGGTGAAGATCCCCGACGACGTTCCCCTCGAGACCGTGTGCCTTCTCGGTTGCGGGGTGGGCACGGGACTGGGTTCGTCGGTCTACGCCGCCGACGTCCGGCCGGGGGACAACGTCATGATTCTCGGCGCCGGCGGGGTGGGCATGAATGCGGTGCAGGGTGCGGCGCTGGCCGGGGCCGCCACGGTCACGGTCGTCGATCCCGTCCCGTTCAAGCGGGAGATGGCCGAGAAGTTGGGGGCGACGCACACGTTCGCCGACATCGCGCAAGCGACGGACTTCGTGCGCTCCATCAGCGACGGCCAGGGCGCGGACTCCGCCGTGCTGGCCATGTTCGAGCCGACGAATCGCGACCTGGCCGCCGCCTTCGACGCCATAGGCAAGGGCGGCATCGTCGTGCTCACGGGAATGGCCAGGACGGACGAGCCGGTGGGAATCCCGATCCACCTGCTCGCCATCGCCGGGATGCAGAAGACGATCCGGGGGAACATCTTCGGCATGTGCAACCCGCAGGTCGATGTGCTGCGCCAGATCGACCTGTACCGCGCCGGCAAGCTCCGCCTCGACGAGATGATCACGCGGCGCTACGCCCTCGACGACGTGAACGTCGCCGTGGACGACATGCTCGAAGGTCGGAACATCCGCGGCGTCATCGTGCACGATCGCTGACGCGGCCATGAGCCCGGGGTTGGGCATCGTGAGCATTGCCTTCGGTATCGGCTGCCCCTATCCCGAATCGGCCCGTCGCGCCGCAGAGCTCGGCTTCGACCACATGGACATAGGCCTCGACCGGCTGCCCGACGACGGGGAGCCCATGTTGGCGTTGCCCATAGGGGATCGGATCGGATCGGTGCCCCGGACCGGCTGCACCGTCCGCCCGCCGCGCTCGTGCACGTGGGAGGAGGGTGTGGCGTTCCTGCGCCAGCAGCCCGACATCCGCGTCGAGCCCGGGCCCCGGTCGCTCCTCAGCACCCCGGCGGCGATCCGCGCCATGTGTGAGGCGGTACCCGGGCTCCGGCTCACCCTCGATACGGGCTGGTCGGTCTTCTGCGGCTTCGACCCCCTCGAGGTGGCGGACCTGGCCGATCACGTGCAGCTGCGCCAGGCCCGGCCGGGCCGGCCCCAGATGCACATTGACGAGGAAGGGGACGTCGACTTCGGCGCCGTCGTGGCCGGTTTCGCCTCCCTCGGCTACGAGGGCCTTTTCAGTGTGGAGTATTTCGACCTGCCCGACATGGGATTGCCGCTCGACGATCCGGTGACCTGGAGCGTCGACCTGGCCCGACGGGTCCGGCCTCTGCTGGGCCGCACCTGATCCACCCCGGCCGAGGCCTCGCGCCCTGTTGGCAGTTCGCGAAGACCCCCTGGTAGGGTGGCAGAAGTACCTGTGACCTGGTGGCCCGTCCCCGGTGGTCCGGCGCCCGGACATGGCAGTGATCGATCGAGAAGGGGGTACCCATGCCGTCACGAATCCTTGATTTCCCGGTGTTCGACGCCGACAACCACATGTACGAGACGCCGGACGCGTTCATCAAGTACCTGCCGGCCGAGTACGACGGGTTCATCAAGTACGTGCAGGTGAACGGGCGTACCAAAATCGCCGTCAACAACAAGATCAGCGACTACATCCCCAACCCCACGTTCGAGCGTGTGGCGGCGCCCGGTGCCCAAGAGGAGTACTTCAAGGTGGGGAATCCCGAGGGCAAGTCCCGCCGGGAGATCTTGGGCAAGGGAATCCAGGCCCTGCCCGGATTCAGCGCGCCCGAGCCGCGTCTCAAGCTGCTCGACGAGCTGGGCATCGACCGGGCGATCATCTGGCCGACCTTGGCCAGCCTCCTCGAAGAGCGGGTGCACAACAACCCACCCGCGGTCCACGCCGTGGTGCACGCGCTGAACCAGTGGATGGAAGAGCACTGGACCTTCGCCTACGAGAACCGCATGTTCCCCACCCCGGTCATCCACATGGGCATTGTCGATGAGGCGATCAAAGAGCTCGACTGGGTCGTCGAGCACGGCGCCCGCATCGTGCTGATCCGCCCGGCGCCGGTATGGGGCTTCATGGGGCCGCGCTCGCCCGCCCTACCCGAGTTCGACCCGTTCTGGTCCAAGGTGGCCGAGGCGAACATCTTGGTCGGGATGCACGCGTCTGACAGCGGATACCAGCGCTACACCAACGAGTGGGAAGGTGTCGCCGACGGCGAAATGACCCCCTTCAAGGGTGGTTCGGGATTCCAGGCCATCACCGGGCACTCGGGCCGGCCGATCATCGACACCATCGCCTCGCTCATCGGCCACGGCCTCTGCTCGCGCTTCCCGACGTTGAAGTTCACGCCGGTGGAGAACGGGTCGAACTGGGTCCGTCCGCTCCTGCACGACATGGAGTACGCCTACCAGTACAGCCCCAATGCCTTCGACGAGAACCCGGTGGATGTCTTCAACCGGAACATCTACGTGCACCCGTTCCACGAGGAGGACCCCAAGGGGCTCGTCGACCTCCTCGGCGCGGACCGCGTGCTCTTCGGGTCGGACTACCCGCACCCCGAGGGCATGGCCGACCCCATCACCTTCGTCGACGACCTGCAAGGACT
>Ga0182030_10022752_pt1 | contig 11648 bp, 12 predicted proteins | sample 812S3MmetaG_FD_121299 | JGI IMG/M metagenome (GOLD analysis project Ga0182030, IMG submission 121299) | Permafrost microbial communities from Stordalen Mire, Sweden - 812S3M metaG (Illumina Assembly) | ecosystem: Environmental > Terrestrial > Soil > Wetlands > Permafrost | place: Sweden... | reverse complement strand
TGTACTTCTTGCCGTCGATGTCGACGGTCCAGTTGGTGCCCATGTGGCGCTTGACCGAACGGATGGTCCGGTCCGGGTTGGTGATGGCCTGGCGCTTGGCGACCTCGCCCACCAGTACCTCACCGGTCTTCGAGAAGCCGACGACCGAAGGAGTCGTCCGCCCACCTTCCGCGTTCGGGATGACGACGGGCTCGCCCGCCTCCATCACGCTGACCACCGAGTTGGTGGTCCCCAAGTCGATTCCAACGGCCTTGGCCATCTTCAGTCCTTCCATTCTTCTCGTTGCCGGGGGGGGTTTACGTCCGCTCTTGCTTGCGAACAAGTGTACCAAACCTGAGTGGCGTTGTGTCAACTTTTCTGTTGGTAGGACCAGAAAATATGGAAATGGGCAGTTCAGGAGGGAGGAAGGCGCCGTGCACCTTGGGAGTACGCCGGGGCCGGGAGGGGTGTCCGGGGGTCCTTGGGGGGTGTACCGAAGGGTTCCGGGACATATTTTTCGAGTCGTACCAGATCTCGTACGTCTCGAAAAACAACGCCACCGGTACCGATTGGCCCCAAAACCCGGGCTGATCGGCCCCTCCACCCCGGTCGCATACGATCAAGAGGTGCTCGACCTGGTCCTGCTCCGCCACGGACAGTCCCTCTGGAACGCCGAGAACCTGTTCACGGGCTGGGTCGACGTCGATCTCACCGAGCTGGGCGAGGCCGAGGCCCGCGACGGGGGCCGGCTGCTGGCCGAGGAGCCCGGGCTCGACCTGAGGATCCTGCACACGTCGGTCCTGACCCGGGCCATCCGCACCGCTGAGCTCGCCCTGGCCGCCGCCGGGCGGAGCTGGCTCCCGGTGCGGCGGGACTGGCGGCTCAACGAGCGCCACTACGGGGACCTGCAGGGGAAGAACAAGGCCGAGACCATGACCAGGTTCGGGAAGGAGCAGCTGCGGCTGTGGCGCCGCAGCTACGACACCCGGCCACCCTCGCTCTCCGCGGACAATCCGTTGTCGAGTGCCGACGATCCCCGCTATCGGGACGTGGCGCCCTCGGACATCCCCCTCACCGAGTGCCTGGCCGATGTGGTCGTGCGGGTCCTCCCTTATTGGGAAAAGGTGATCGTGCCCGACCTGCGCTGGGCGGCCGAGACCAACAGCGCCATTCTGGTCGTCGCCCACGGCAACAGCATCCGGGCCCTGCGCAAGCACCTGGAGGGGATCAGCGACGCCGCCATCACGGGGCTCGAAATACCGACCGGGATCCCCTTCCGGATGCTGCTGAACGACGACCTCACGGTGGAGTCGTCCCGCTACCTGGGCGACCCGGCGGCAGCCGCCGAAGCAGCCGCCGCCGTGAGCCGCCAGGCTGGTTAGTTAGCCGCGCCCGCCGTGGCTACCCGGTCCTCCAGCCCCTCCGGAGAAGCCGTGGCCGCCTGCTCCCTGGCCGCCCGCTCCGGGACCGCCTGAGAAGCTAGAGCCACCCTGGCCCCGGCCCGAGGGTCCGGGGGCGCCGGTCGTCTGCGGGTCTGCACCGCGGGAGAACGACGGGGGACTGACCTTGGGTGTCGAGCCCGCGGTCGATACGACCGCAGGCGCCGGTGCGGGGGTGTGAGTCCCCCACGTCGCGGTCGACGGGTCGGCGCCCTTGAACGGGACCGTTCCCGACGGCGTGACTCTCGGGCTCCTGGGGGGGCACACGGTCGTCGAGCCGATATCGACGAACAGTGCGTCGAGCTGAGTCGGGGTTGTCGTGTCCCAGGTGCCGAAGGCGATCACGTATTCGCCGACAGTCACCCCGGTGGCGGTCGTCTGGCCGTCGTAGTACGTCGTGCCGGGCGAGGAAACCGAGACATCACGAGTCGTGCCCCAGTGGCCCGCCAGCGTGATGCTGGTGCCGGTGAAGGCGGTCACCTTGCCGCTCACCCGGTCGAGGATGACCGTGATCTCTACCGCGGTAGGCGTGGCGTCGGCGGGATCCAACCGGACCAGCACATCCTGACCGTCCGTCACGCCCGTCGGCGCAACCAGCGTTCCGGTCTCCGCGTAGGTGGTCGTCGTGGTGTCGATCGTCTCTGTCGTCCCCTTGTGGGTCGTGATGGTGATGCTCCCGGTGCCGACCGTGGTCACCGTGCCCCGCACGAATTGCGAGCCGTCACCGTGCGCCGATGCGGCGCCTGCCGCACCCATGACGCCCACGCCGGCCACGGTGAGCGAGATCCCCGTATTCCTCAACGTCCGTTTCCACTGCCCCATCTGTGCCTCCTGGTGAATACCGACCCATACGGGTATGGCTCAACTGATGTAATTGCATTCCCCTTGATCGATGGCGTTTGTTGCTCTGTCATCAGGTACATCGGTCCTCAGGCCCGCGCGTTACGAAAACTTCTTGACCACGAACCCGCTCAAAAACCCCGTAACGTCGACCTTCGCGGAGCGAAGTACCGGTCGTGTCCTGCCCGCGCCTCCTGACGTTGCGACTGACGTCGTCGCTCCCGACGTGGCGCTTGGCGGCGTCGCTCCTGACGGCGTCGAGCGTCGCCTGCGGCCGCGACCCGAGATGGATCCCGCGGAAGCCCGTCGTCTGGTCGAGGCGGCCACGGCGGGTGACGACGCCGCCTGGGAGACCCTCTACCGCGCGCTCTACCCTCGCCTGCGCGCCTTCTTCGTCCGCCGGGTGGGAGACGAGCACGCCGATGACACGGTCGGCGAGACCATGATGCGCGCCGTCGCCTCCATCGACCGATTCGTGTGGACCGACGCCGGCTTCGACGGCTGGGTGTTCGGCATCGCCCGTCACGTGGCGGTCGACCACCACCGCCGCCAGGACCGGGTGCGCCGCTACCACCACATCAGCCGGATGTTCTCGGGGAACAAGACCGACGGCACCGCGCCGGTGGAGCAAGACCTGGTGATCGGGGACGACCAGGCCCTCATCCGCGAGCTCTTCACCCAACTCGCTCCGGCCGAGCAGGAGGTGCTCGAGATGCGGGTGATCGCCGGCCTCTCCGCCGAACAGGTGGGCGAGGTGCTCGGACACAAGGCCGGGGCGGTGCGCACCGCGCAATCGCGCGCGCTGGCCCATCTCCGCGAGCTGATGGTGCATCATGACGGCTGACCGCGCCGACCTGCTGAGCGACGAAGAGCTGCTGGGCGCGCTGGCGTCGTCGTTCCCGGTCGATCCCGTCGAGCCCGACGCGGCGCAGTTGTACCGGCTCTCCATGGCCGTGGCCGAGCTTCGCGAGAAGACCGCGACCACGCCGGCGCACGCGCCCGCCACACCACGCCGGCCGCGCTGGACCCTGCCCCGCCGGTTGAGCCCGGTCGTGCTCGCCGGCGCGGCAATCGGCGTGCTCGGTGCAGGCACCGGGATCTCCTACGCCGTCGGCGTTCCCCTCCCGGCGGCGGTGCGCGCCGTCGCCCGCACCGTGGGGCTGGCCAAACCGACGACACCCACACCACTCATACCGACGACCCTGCCGGCGGCGACATCGCCCTCGCCAACCGCGGCGGCGACCGCGGCCCGCCAAGCCGAGTCGACCCTTCATCAGGCCCTCACCCAGAGCAACCCACCTCCCGCCGTCATTTCGCACGACAGCGCGGTGCTGGCCCATCGGCTGGTCCAAGTGGGGGGACATGCCACGGCCGGGACGACGGCGGACGGGCAGCATCTGTTGAACGAAGCCTGCCGGCAACTCGAAGGGTCCGGACAGGCCACTGCGGGCTCGTCAACCACCGGCTCGTCCACCTCCGACACCGCAACCGGCGGGAGCACCTTCCCGGGCTGCGGGCCCGTCGGGATCTGGCACTACCCGTCAGGATCGGGGACCACGAACCCCTCGTCCAGCATCCCCTCCCCCACGACCCACACGACTGACGTGCCGTCGTCCTCGCACACCGGTGGGGGGACGAGCGGGGGAACGTTCAAGGCGCCGGTGACGGGATCATCGGGGATTGCTCCCGGCGGAACCCGGACCAAAGAGCCCACGGGGACCACGCCGCAACAGTCTCCGGGTCACGACACGGCGGGATCGTCGGGGGACCGTTCCGGCCACGGGACCTCGTCGGACCTGCCGTCCCGCACCCAGAACTCCGGTACCCAGAACTCCCACACCGAGAACCCTGACCCCGGCGCGACGGATCCCCGGTCCGGCGCCACCTCCGGCTGACTGATCGGAGGCCGGGTCGCCGCCCGGGGATACGTGCTGCCGACTACCGGTCGGCTCGGTCATGTTCGGCGCGCTAAACAGGGGCGGGGGGGTCAGGGTGCCTCGCCGCACCCTGACCCCAACCCGACCACTTGCGCCCAGAGTGTCCGCCCTAAAGGGCGTCCACCCCGCGTTCTCCGGTGCGTACCCGCACCACCTGCTCAACCGGGACGACCCATACCTTGCCGTCACCGATCTTCCCGGTGGCGGCCGACGTGACGATGGCGTCGACCACGTCTTCGGTCTGGGCGTCGTCCACCAACACCTCGATGCGGATTTTGGGGACGAAGTCGACTTCGTACTCCGCACCCCGGTACACCTCGGTGTGGCCTCGCTGGCGTCCGAATCCCTGCGCCTCGGTCAGGGTCATGCCCTGCACTCCGAGGTTCTTGAGGGTCTCTTTGACGTCGTCGAGCTTGAACGGCTTGAGGACTGCCACTATCAGCTTCATGATTGAGTTCCTTTCGTCCTGATGGCCTTAAGACCCTGCATCGGGTGGGGGCGATGGATCCGAGGCTATCGGAGGTGGAGAACTGCTCTCCCCGAGGCCAGCCAGGGCGAAGGCACCGTCGCTCCGGGTGGCGAAGGAGTCCTCCGGGAAGGCTTCCTCGCCGTGGATGGCGAGGTCGCCGACTTCGAGGATCTCGTCCTTGTAGCGGACACCGCCGAGGACCAGCCCGATGAGCTTCATCAGGATGTAGGTGACCAGAGCCGACCAGAAGATCACGAAGATCGCCGCTCGGAACTGTTCCCACAGTTGATGGGCCGAGCCGGTGTACTCCAGCCCCCCGACGCTGAAGGGCACACACGAACCCTTCGCCGTGACGTAGGCCTGGGCCGAGGTGTTCACCACCTGCCCCGCCGAGTTCAGGTGACCGCACCCGTACTCGATCATGTTCGGGTCGCCGAAGATACCCAGCAGCAGTCCGCCGGTGAAGCCGGCAATGCCGTGGGTGTAGATGACACCCAGGGCATCGTCCACCTTGGAGAACGGGGGAACCTTGGAGAGGTAGTTCCAGGCGAACCACACCACGACCGTGCACGTGGCACCGACGATGATGGCGCCCCAACCGTTGACCCAGCCGGCGCACGGCGTGATGCCGACCAGACCGCAGATCATGCCGTTCACGCCACCGAGGAAGGTGGGCTTGCGCTCCTTGGAGAGCCAGGCGTCCATGGCGATCCACACCAGCACGCCGACCGCAGTGGCGAGGTTGGTGTTGATCACCGCGCCCGCCATGCTCGAACCGGCGTAGTACGGGTCACCACCGTTGAAGCCGTTCCAACCCAGCCACAGGATTCCGGCACCGACACCCGCCATGACCAAGTTGTTGGGCAAGGCGTGCTGCCTATCTCGTAGCAGTCTGGGCCCGAGGACCCATGCTGCGACGAAACCGGAGACACCGGCCGACATGTGGATGACGTACCCACCGGAGAAGTCGAGCGCACCTTCCTGGGCGAAGTAGCCGCCGCCCCAGAGCAAGAACGCGTCGATCGTGTAGACGAAGGTCGACCACAGCGGCACCAGGAGGCACCAGGCGCTGAACTTGATCCGGCCGAGCACACTCCCCATGAACAGCAGCGGGGTAATCGCTGCGAACACGAACTGGAAGTAGGCCAGAGACGACGTCGGGAAGTGGAAGGGGACGTCGGTGTTTGCCGCCGACACCGCCTGGCCCTGTTCACCCGCGCTGTTGAGAATCTGTCCCGGCTTGCCCCAAAGGTTCTCGAAGAAGTGTTTCCACGTCCCCGTAGGGTTCACCGCCGTCGTGGGTTGCTGGGTCCACAGACCGTTGTGGACACCCCCTCCGAGGGAAGTCGACCCGAAGCCCAGTTTGTAGCCCCACAGCACCCAGGCGACAAGAACCAGGGAGAACCCGGCGAACATCATGGCCATCACGTTGACGGCCCACTTTTTGGGCACGATCGACGCGTAGAGCACGGCCAGACCGGGCAGGCTCATTAGGCCGACAAACGTGGCGGCAGTTATCTGCCACGTATTGTCTGCTGGATTTAACCAGCTGGGATACGGCACATAGGCCGTTGCGGCACCTACAAGGTGGATCACAAGCACTCTCCTATCTGTGTGTCCCGGTGCCCCGCCCTGCGACCAGAGCGTCACAGAGCACCAGGTACGGCAAGGCCACAGCACGCGGATCGTTGTTCCGCCACGGAAAGAATGAAGGGCACGAGTTTCGTCACGGTCACGCCCGTGTTTCCAGTGCGTTAAACCGTCGAAGCCGACAGGGAGAGCGGTCGTCCGCAGGCAGGATCCGATCCCGATCCACGCGGCGGCGATGTCTCGCTCGCCGTCAGTATCGCAAAGTTTCCGCCCCATGGGACGTCACTCCGGGGAGAAAAACAACGGGCAACGGCGGCACCGCTACCATCAACGGGTCCCGGTACGGCACCCGCCGTAGGCGCACGAACCGAAAAGGGAGATCGACAGGCCCATGACCGCCCCGGACCCACCGCCTCCCTCCGGACCGTCCAGAGCGTCCAATGAGCCCCTCTCGACGCTGCGGGGGGCCGGCGTCAACTACGACGCCCGCAAGGTCGGCCGGGTCGTGGTCGGCCTCTGTCTGGTCACCCTGGCCGTTCTGGTCGTCGTGTTCACCGTGGCCGGGGTGCACAAGAACAGTCAGATCAACCGACTCCACCACGACGGCGTCCCGGTGACCGTCACCGTCACGCACTGCTTCGCTCTCATGGGAGGCAGCGGCAGCAATGCGGTCGGGGACTCGTGCACCGGCTCCTTCACCGTCCATGGCCACCGCTACACCGAGAACCTGCCCGGCACGGCGTTCCATGCGGTCGGATCGCCGGTGCCGGCCAAAGTGGTGCCGGACGATCCGGCTCTCGTGTCGCCGACCAAGATACTGAACTCCGAACACTCGTCGCTGAGCGTGTTCGTTCTCCCACTGATCCTGCTCGCCGTCCTCGTGCTGCTCGTCGCCCTCGTTGTGGTGCTGCGACGGCGCACGGTGGCTACGGCGCCTCCGCCGGCGCCGGACCCGGTTCCCTAGTCCACCCCTGTACGCGCTGAGTCAGGCGGGCTTGGATTTCGAAGGTCGCTTCCGTTTCTCGGTGGGCGGCGTGTAGCGCTTGCTCGGCCGCGGCAGCACGCCGCCGGCCGAGGGTAGGCGGTTGGTGGGCGCCACCTTGCTGTTGGGTGGGCCGTAGCTCTTCCCCGACCCCCCACCGGCCAACTTCAGTTTCGAATTCAGCCGCCAAGCCCGTACCAGATACCAGGACCCTGCCATGAGGAAGGGGACACCGAAGCCCCAGTACTTCAGATTGAAGATGCCCAAGCCGAAGAGGGCCATGACGATGCCGAGAACGAGACGCTTGCGCAACCACGACGCCAGCAGCATGAGGGCGGCCATGCCCAGCAGCACAAAGGTCAGGGTCTCGTACGTCGACGTGCTCTGGCCGGTCTGCTGGGCGTGATGGATCAGGTCGCCCGAAATGATGAGGGCGATGATGGCACCAAGCGGCGCCGCCACCAGGCCGATGTTGCGCTCCTTGTCGTCCGCCCGGGCGATGGCGGCTTCCAGTTCCTCCCTCGAAAGCTGCGGCTCCTCGTCCTTGACCTTGCCCGAGTCGTCCGGTTTCACCATGGTGTACCGGAGACGCTCGAAGAAGGTCATCTTCGGTTGCCCGTCGTCCCCGGAGTCGTCGAAGCGGGTGTTCCGGGGCATGAGGGGAAGGCTAGCTCGCGGCATGAAGAACGAGTATGGGAGCCAGATGTCTCGCCACTGCTACGAGCATGTTTCCAGAATGTGAACAACCAGCACGTCAACAACCTGTCCCGGTAGCCTGTGCGTCATGACCCCAGGTGCCGACGCCCTCGACCTCTCGAAAATCTGGCTGTTCTCGACCTCGTCGGGCAAAGAGCTGCGGACCATCCGCAAGGCCCTCGAAGAGGTCACGGTGCCCCCGGGGCGCCTGCTGTGCGAGCAGGGCACCATCGGACAGGAATTCTTCCTGATCATCGCCGGCCAGGCGTCGGTGAAGCGGAACAACCGCAAGGTCGCCACCCTCGGACCGGGCCAGTACTTCGGCGAGCTCGCCCTGCTCGACCGCCGGCCCCGCTCGGCCAGCGTGACCTCGGACACCGACATGACGCTCCTGGTGCTGGGCCAGCGACAGTTCAACGGCGTCCTCGACTCCGTGCCCCCCCTCTCCCGCAAGCTGCTGTCCGCCATGGCGACCCGCCTTCGCGAGGCGGACGACAAGGCCTACAACTAGTCACGCCCGCCGGCGCGCCCGCCCCGGCGGCGTCGGCACCCTCTTACGAGAGTCCTTGCCCCCGGCGCAGCGCGCTGCCAAGCTTCGTCCGTCCGCTGTACCTCGCCCGGGACGAAGGAGACATCGCACATGTTCGATCCGAAGAAGCTCGCCGCGGAATTCGTCGGCACCGCCATACTCGTGTTCATTGCCGTGGGGGTGGCCACCGAGAACTTCGGCTTCAAGCTCTTCGGCACCAGCACGGCCGCCGGGGTGGTCACCACCGCCCTCGCCTTCGGTCTCGTCCTCATGGCCCTGGCCTACGCCATCGGCCCGATTTCAGGGGCCCACGTGAACCCGGCGGTGACGCTCGGCTTCGTGGCCGCCGGACGCATGAAGGCCAGCGAGGGGGTCGGCTACGTCATCGCCCAGGTGGTCGGCGCCATCGCCGGGGCCGCCGTGCTGTGGAGCGTCTTCGCCAGCGTGCCGCACTACAGCCGCAAGGTCCAGGGGCTGGGCACCGACGGCTACGGCGCCAACTCCATCGTCCACCTCAACCAGAGCGGCGCCTTCGTGACCGAGGTCGTGCTCACCTTCGTGTTCGTCACCGTGATCCTCTTCGCCACCCACAAGGCGGCCATTCAGGGGGCGGCCGGGTTGGCCATCGGCATGGCCCTGGTCGTGGTCCACCTGATCGGCATCCCCCTGACCGGCACCTCGGTCAACCCGGCCCGCAGCCTCGGCCCCGCCCTGATCGTCGGGGGGAGCGCCCTCAGCCAGGTCTGGTTGTTCCTGGTGGCCCCGCTGGTCGGTGCCGTCATCGCCGCCATCGTGCACCTGGCCATCGCCGGGCGCTCGGACGTGGTCGTCCTGGATCCCCCGGCGGAGGAGCCCGCTACCGTCTGAGGGATGGAACTCACAGAAGCGCTCGCCTTCGTCGGCGCCCGCAAGAACGGCGTGCTGACCACCATCCGGGCCAACGGGCGGCCCCAGCTGTCCAACATCCTCTATGTCCCCGGTGACGACGGCGTGCTGCGCATTTCGGTCACCGACAGCCGGGCCAAGTCCAAGAACATGCGGCGCGACCCCCGCGTCTCGCTCTACGTGCCGGGTGACAACTTCTGGCAGTTCGTCGTCGTCGAAGGGACGGCCCAGCTCACTCCGGTGGCCGCCGATCCGGCCGATGACACGGTCGAGCAGCTCATCGCCTACTACCGGGCCGGCAACGGCGAGCACTCCGACTGGGACGACTACCGGGCCGCCATGGTGGCCGACGGGCGCCTCATCGCCGCCGTGCACCCCGAGCGGGCCTACGGCCTGGTGGTCACCTGAGCTCTCAGCCCAGCGACTCCTCCACCAACTGGGAGAGGTCGAGCACCCGCACGTCGTCCTCCTTGGCGTTGGCCCGCACGGCGTCGTCCAGCATGATCATGCAGTAGGGGCAGGCGGTCGAGACCACGTCGGCCCCGGTACCGAGCGCCTCGTCCATGCGCTCCATGTTGATCCGCTTGCCGATGTTCTCCTCCAACCACATGCGGGCCCCGCCGGCGCCGCAGCAGAAGCCGCGTTCCTTGCAGCGCCGCATCTCGATCTGCTCCACTCCGGGGATGGCGCTGAGCACCGAGCGGGGCTCCTCGATGATCCGGTTGTGCCGGCCCAGGTAACAGGGGTCGTGATAGGTCACCTTGCCCGAATAACCCGTCCCCGGGGTCAGCTTGCCCGAGCGCACCAGGTGCTCGAGCAGCTCGGCGTGGTGGATCACCTCGTAGTTGCCGCCCAGCGCGGGGTACTCGTTCTTGATGGTGTTGAAGCAGTGCGGGCAGCTGGCGATGATCTTCTTGGCCCCGGCTTCGTCGAGGGTGGCGATGTTGAGGCGGCCCTGCTCCTGGTAGAGGTACTCGTTGCCCAGGCGGCGCACCGGGTCACCGGTGCAGGACTCCTTGGGACCCAGGATCCCGAAGGTGACCCCGGCCCGGTGCAGCATGCGGGCGGTGGCCTGGACGCCCTTGCGGGCCCGCTCGTCGAGGGCGCCGGCACAGCCGACCCAATAGAGGTACTCGATGTCGTCGGGGATGGTCCCGGTGATGACCGGGACCTCGAAGTCCAAGATGCTGGTCCAGTCGGTCCGCTTGGCCTGGCCCAGGCCCCAGGGGTCGCCCTGGTTCTCCACGTTGCGCAGCATGAGACCGGCCTCGGAGGGGAACTCGGACTCCATGAGCACCTGGTAACGCCGCATGTCGACGATGGCGTCGATGTGCTCGATGTCGACCGGGCACTCCTCCACGCAGGCCCCGCAGGTGGTGCAGGCCCAGAGCACATCGGGATCGATCACATTGGGGACCAGGGCCGTCATTGCACCCTCTCCCCCCAGCAGCGGGGTGGCCGAGGCGAACATGTTGTCGCGCAGCCCCATGATGAGCAGCTTGGGCGACAGGGGCTTCTCGGTGTTCCAGGCCGGGCAGGCCGACTGGCAGCGCCCGCACTCGGTGCAGGTGGCGAAGTCGAGCATCTGCTTCCAGCTGAAGTGCCCGACCTCCCCCACCCCGAACACGGTGTCCTCGTCCACGTTCTCCATGTCCATGTCGGGCGTCTTGTTGAGGGCCCCCAGGGCCCGGGGCCGGCGCGAGAAGGCCACGTTGATCGGCGCCATGAAGATGTGCAGGTGCTTGGAGTAGGACACGAACACAATGAAGCCCGAGATGACGGCCACGTTGAGGATCAAGAAGATGGTGGCCAGGTCGGCGTTGATCCCGGGGCCGGCGGGGTGGAGCAGCTTGGCGATGGCGTGGGAGGCGAAGGCACCCCAGCCGTAGGGGAACTGGTGGGGGTCGACGGTGTTGACCTGGGCGGCCCGGTAGAGCAGCAGGGTGATGATGACGCCGGCGATCATGGCCAGGGTGATCCAGGCGGCATCGAGGTGCGAGCCGTAGAAGCGGGACTGGCGCTCCTTGCGGGAGGGGGCGTTCTTCAGCCGGATGATGGAGAAGACCACCAGGGCGACCAGGACCATGACGGCGAAGAAGTCCTCCACGAAGCCGACCCAGTCCCACTGGCCGATCCCGGGGAAGTGGAAGGTCTTCTGAAAGAGGTCCCCGTAGGCCTCGACGATGGTCAGCAACAGGATGGTGAAGCCCCACATGGTGAAGAAGTGGGCCAGGCCCGGAACGGTCCACTGCAGGAGCTTGCGCTGCCCGGCCACCTCGGTGACCTCGGCTTCTGCCTTGGG
>Ga0182030_10022750_pt1 | contig 11648 bp, 10 predicted proteins | sample 812S3MmetaG_FD_121299 | JGI IMG/M metagenome (GOLD analysis project Ga0182030, IMG submission 121299) | Permafrost microbial communities from Stordalen Mire, Sweden - 812S3M metaG (Illumina Assembly) | ecosystem: Environmental > Terrestrial > Soil > Wetlands > Permafrost | place: Sweden... | reverse complement strand
GTGGCGACCGTGGTGTTTGAGGCGGCCGGCGGCGGGACGAAGCTGACGATGACCGAGCAGGGCGTGTTCCTCGACGACCTCGACACCCCCGCCGCGCGCGAGCACGGCACGGGTGAGTTGCTGGATACACTCGCCGGCCACCTGCGGGACGCGGGAGACCGGGGATGAACGCGCCCCGCGACGAGCGCTGGGTGGCGCTGTACGTGCTGTGCGTGGGGATGCTGATGATCGTGCTCGACGTGACCGTCGTAAACGTCGCGCTGCCCTCGATCCAGAACGACCTGCATTTCTCGACCTCGAGCCTCGCGTGGGTGATCAACGCCTACCTGATCGCCTTCGGCGGCCTGCTGCTGCTGGCGGGGCGCCTCGGCGACCTGGTCGGGCGCCGCCGCATCTTCCTGGCGGGCATCGGGCTGTTCACGACCGCCTCGCTGCTGTGCGGCCTGGCGGACAGCCAGACGATGCTGATCGCCGCGCGCTTCGTCCAGGGCGTCGGCGGCGCGATGACCTCCGCGGTGATCCTCGGCATGATCGTGACGATGTTCCCAGAGCCACGCGAGCAGGCGAAGGCGATCGGCGTCTACGCGTTCGTCGCCTCCGCAGGCGGCTCGGTCGGCCTGCTCGCCGGCGGCGTGATCACGCAGTCGATCGATTGGCACTGGATCTTCTTCGTGAACATCCCGATCGGGATCGCCACGGGCGTGTTCGCGACTCGCCTGCTCGAGCGCGAGGCCGGCATCGGCCTCGGCGTGGGCGCGGACATCCCGGGCGGGGCGCTGATCACCTCCGCGCTGATGCTGGGCGTTTACACGATCGTCAAGCCCGCCGCCGAATCCGGCTGGGGGGCGAGGCGCACGCTTGCGCTCGGCGGGCTCGCGATCGTGTTGCTCGCTTGCTTCTTCGTGCGCGAGGCCACCGCGCGCAACCCGCTCGTGCCGCTGCGAATCTTCCGCTCGCGCAACGTCGTCACGGCCAACGCGATCCAGATCCTGTCGGTGGCGGGGATGTTCGGGATGTTCTTCCTCGGCGCGCTGTATCTGCGACGCGTGCTCGGCTACGACGCGCTGCAGATCGGGCTCGCGTTCCTGCCCGTCACGCTCACGATGGGGACGCTGTCGATCCGCTACTCCGAGCGACTGGTGAGCAGCTTCGGGGCACGCGCCGTGGTGGCGCCCGGCCTCGCGCTGATCGCGCTCGCGCTCGTCCTGTTCGCGCAGGTACCGGTCGCAGGCAGTTATTTCGTCCACGTGATGCCCTCGATGCTGCTGCTCGGCATCGGCGCCGGCATCTGCTTCCCCGCGCTGATGAACCTCGCGATGTCCGGCGTGCAGCCGCACGACGCCGGCCTCGCCTCCGGCCTGGTCAACACGACCGCGCAGATCGGTGGCGCGCTCGGGCTGGCGGTGCTGGCCACGCTGTCGAGCGCGCACACCCGGCACCTGCTGACACAGGGCCACTCGAACGACGCCGCGCTCACCGGCGGCTATCACCTCGCGTTCTGGATCGCCGCCGCGCTCACCGTCGCCGCGATCGCGATCGTGCCCGCCGTGCTGGGCCCCGCTGCGTCGCGCAACACACAGCAGGCACAGGAGGAGGACGATTCCGGCAATGCGCACGGTCGTGGAGGAGCGACCTTGACGGAGCCGGCGAGATGAGCGAGGCAAGCGCACGCTGAGCTGACAGCGGCAGGCGCGATAATCGCTTGCGATGAGCAAACAAGCTCCCCGTGGGGCGCACCCCACCGACGCGCAGGCGCCAGAGACGATCGAGTCGCGCAACCCGGCAACGGGCGCGTTGCTCGGCAGCGTGCAGTCCACCCCGCCCGGGCGGATCGACGAGATCGTCCGCGCCGTGGCGCAGGTGCAGCCGCTGTGGGCGCTGCTACGGGTGGAGGATCGCGCGCGGTACATGCGCAGGATGGCCCAGGCGATCATCGACGAGTTCGACGCGCTCGCACAGGCGATCGGCCGCGAGCAGGGGCGCCCGCGCGCCGAGGTCGCGGCGCTCGAGCTGCTGCCCGCGATCGACGCGCTGGTCTGGATCGCCGATGACGGGGCGAAGGTGCTCGGCGGGCGCCGCGTCGGGATCCACCGCTCGATGTCGCTCGCGCGGCGCGCGCGGGTCGCGTATGAGCCATATGGCGTGATCGGCGTGATCGGCGCCGGCAGCGCGCCCTTCGCCCAGCCCCTCGGCCAGATCGCGGGAGCACTGCTGGCGGGCAACGGCGTCGTCTTCAAGCCGGCCGCCCGCGCCTGCCTGACGGCGGAGCGAATCGCGCGCGTGCTGGCGCGCGCCGACCTGCCGGAGGGGCTGGTGGCCCTTGCGCACGGCGACGCGCACGTGGGGGTCGCGCTCGCGCAGGCGCCGGTCGCGAAGGTCCTGTTCACGGGCTCTCCCGCGGTCGGCCGCGAGGTCGCGCGTGCGTGCGCGAGCTCCGAGAAGGAGGTGACAGTCGAGCTCGGCGGCAAGGACGCGATGCTCGTGCTCGCCGACTGCAACCTCGCGCGGGCCGCGGAAGGCGCGCTGTGGGCGGGGTGCGCGGGCGCGGGGCAAGCGCGCGGGGCAATCGAGCGCGTGTACGTCGCGCGCGAGGTCTCCGAGCGCTTCCTGGCGCGGCTCGTTGCCGGCGCGCGGGCGCTGGCCGTCGGCGACCCGGAGCAGCCGGGCACGCAGATCGGCCCACTCGCCTCCACGCGTAGGCTCGAGCACGTCAGCGAGCTCGTCGAGGAGGCGGTCGCGCAGGGCGCGCAACTGCACTGCGGCGGGGCCGTCTCCCCGGAGGGCTGCGGCGGCGCTTTCTACGCGCCCGCGGTGATCACCGGCGCGACGCCCGAGATGCGGCTGATGCGCGAGCCGATCGACGGCCCGGTGCTGGCTGTCACGACGGTCGATTCGGTCGAGCAGGCGATCTCGCTGGCGAACGGCGGCGACTACGGCCTCGGAGCCTCGGTGTGGACGCGCGACCGCTACCGGGGCCTACGGATCGCCCGCGAGCTGCAGGCGGGGATGGTGTGGCTCAACGACCACCTGCCGAGCCCGGCGGTCTCGCGTGGCCCGTGGGGCGCCGCGGCGGGTGGCGGCCTCGGCCGCGTGCTCGGCGAGGCGGGGCTGCGGGCGTGCGCGCAGGAGAAGCTGATCGTCTGGAGCCAGCCGGGGATGCGCGGGTTGTGGTGGGGTCCGTACGACCAGGTGCTCGAGGGCGGCGCGCGGGCCGTCGCGCAGCTGCGCTCGGCGCGCGATTCCGACCGCGAGCGCGCCTGGCATCACGGGGCGGTGGGATTGGTGCGGGTGGGAGCGCGGGCGCTGGGGCGCGGCATTCCCCGGTAGACGGCGTGGGAGGGCGGGTACTCTTACGTGTATGCCCGCCCAGGCCTACGCAGGCAAGGAGTGCGTCTGCCAGCTGCGCAGAGGAATCTGCGACCAGTCGTGCGCCCAGGGGATGCTCGACACCCCGTTCTACATCGCCTGCCTGAAGCTCACGGGACGGCGTTGCGTGGTCGTCGGCGGCGGCGAGATCGGGCTGGAGAAGGTCGAGGGCCTGCTCGCGTGCGACGGCGAGGTGACTTTGATCGCGCCTGAAGCCGAGCCGGCGCTGGCGGAGTACGCGCGGGAGGGCTCGATCCGCTGGGAGCGGCGCGAGTACGCCGGGCCGGCAGACCTCGAGGGCGTGTTCATGGCGATCGCCGCGACGGACGACACCGACGTGAACATCGCCGTCTACGACGACGCCGAGCGCCGCGCGATGCTCGTGAACGTAGTCGATGTGCCGCCGCTGTGCAACTTCATCCTGCCGGCGATCGTGCGCACCGGACCGCTGGCGATCGCGATCTCCACCGCGGGCGCTTCGCCGGCGCTGGCGAAGCGAATCAAGCGTCAGATCGCCGCGGAGTACGGCGAGCCCTACGCGCGCCTGGCGGTGCTCCTGAACGAGGTCCGCGGCTGGGCGAAGGGGACGCTGCCTACCTACCAGGATCGCAAGGAGTTCTTCGAGGGGATCGTAAACGGCGACCCTGACCCGGTCGAGATGCTGCGCGGCGGCGGCAGTGAGGACGCGGTGCGCGAGCTGATCGCGGCGGCGCAGAGCACGCACGCATCCGCCTCGGCCGGCGTCTGAGCGACACCGCCGGGCAGATGGCCGATCACGGCATCACCCCAACCCTGGCCGTTCCCGCGTCCGCAGGCTCGAGCGACATCGTTGACGAGCCGGCGCTCCGGTTCGACGGGCTGGGGCGCCGCTACGGCGAACGCGAGGCGCTCAGCGATGTCTCACTGTCGCTCCCGGCGGGACAGACGCTGGTCGTGTTCGGGCCGAACGGGGCTGGCAAGACGACGCTGCTGAGGGTGCTCGCGACGCTGCTGCGGCCGCACGAAGGCGAGGTGTGCGTGCTCGGCTCGAGCCTCCCCGAGGAAGCGTGGGCGCTGCGCGGGCGCATCGGGCTGCTCGGGCACGAGCCGCTGCTGTACCGCGAGCTGACCGCGCGCGAGAACCTGCGCTTCCACGCACGCCTGCACGGCGTCGGCGCGGAGCGCGTCGAGCAGCAGCTCTACGCCGTGGCGCTGTCGGATCGCGCCGACGAGCCGCTGAAGCACCTCTCGCGCGGAATGGTGCAACGCGCCGCCGTGGCCAGGGCGACGCTGCACGACCCCGAACTGCTGCTGCTCGATGAGCCACGTGCCAACCTCGACCCCGCGGCGAGCGAGCTGGTCGAGCCGCTGATCGGCGCCAGTACAGATCCCGCCGGACGGAGAACACGCGTGATCTCCAGCCACGACCCGGACGGGGGCCTGCGCGAGGCGGATCTCGTGCTCGGCCTGCGCGACGGGCGCGTGGCGCTGCTGCGCGCGGCAGGCGAGGTCGATCGCAGCGAGATCGTGGAGCTGTACAGGTGAGCGCATCCACGCCCGCCCCGTCGCGCTCCTCCTCCGTCCTCCCGACTAGCGAGCCTCCTCCGCCGGCCGCGGCGGTCACGGGACAGCCAGCGCCGGTGCGAGCGTCGAGGAAGCCGCCGGGCATGGCGGCGACCGTCGGCGCGCTGCTGCGCAAGGAGCTGCTCGTCGAGCTGCGCACCCTGGAGTCCGTGCCGGGCATGTCGCTGTTCGCCGTGACGACGTTCGTCGTGTTCCACTTCGCGTTGAATCAGAACACCGTCTCCGGCGACGAGGCCGCGGGGATCCTGTGGGTGACACTGCTGTTCGCCGCGATGCTCGGCATCAACCGCCTGTTCGTCGCTGATCAGGACCAGGGCGGCTTCGACGCGTTCCTGCTCGCACCCGTCGATCGCACGGCGATGCTGCTGGCGAAGGCGATCGCGCTGTTCGCCTACCTCGCGGTGCTCGAGCTGGTCGCAGTCCCGGCCTTCGGCCTGCTGCTGCTCGCGCCGCCGCTGCACCAGGCGCTGCCCGACATGCTCGTCGTGCTCGTGCTCGCCGACATCGGGATCGCGGCGATCGGCACGCTCGTCGCTGCGCTGGCCGTGCAGACCCGCGCGCGCGACCTGCTCGGGCCGCTGCTCGCGTTGCCGCTGCTCGTGCCCGTCGTGATCGGCGCCGCCCGCGCGAGCTCGCCGCTGCTGGTTCTCACCCGGGCGGGGGGGCACGTCGATCCGCCGCAGGTGCGCTGGCTGGCGACGCTCGCGCTCTATGATCTGGTGTTCGGGCTGATCGCCTACGCCGTCTTCGACTTCCTCCTGGAGGACTGACGTGTCCCGAACACTCCCCCTCAAACACGGACGGGGCCTGCGCCCATTGAGCATCGCCACGATCGCCGCGATTCCCCTCGCGCTCGTGCTCGTGTTCTTCTACGCGCCGATCGAAGCCGAAGAAGGGTTCCTGCAGAAGATCTTCTACCTGCACGTGCCGCTGGCGATCGTCACCCTCTGCGGGTTCGTGATCGGCGGCCTGCTCGCGATCGTGCACCTGCGCACGCGTGATCGGCAGTGGGATCTGCGCTCCTACGTGGCGATCCACATGAGCCTGATCTTCGGCGTCGGCACGCTGATCACCGGCTCGATCTGGGCGCGCGGCTCGTGGGGCCACTGGTGGGTGTGGAACGAGCCGACGCTCGTCTCGTTCCTGATCGTCATGCTGCTCTACGCGACCTATCAGCCGCTGCGCTTTGCGATCGAGGACCCCGAGCGCCAGGCGCGCTACGCGTCGGTGTTCGCGATCGTCGCAGGTGCATTCGTGCCGATGAACTTCCTCGCGGTGCGCCTCTCGAGCTCCTACCTGCACCCGCGCGTGCTCGGCAGCTCCTCGAACCTGCCGCCGAAGATGGCGTTCACCTTTCTCATCTCACTCGTGGCGATGTCGCTGCTGTTCGCGACGCTCTGCTCCTACGAGCTCACCGCCAAGCGCACGCGCATACTGCTGAAAGCGCGCAGCAGAACGCTCGGGTTCCGATAATGCAGCTCGCGACGTCCATCCCAGGGAGCTCGAACAACGGCTACGTCGCGGCCGCCTACATCGTGTTCTTCGCGATCGTCCTGATCTACGTGGCGATCATGGCGCTGCGCCTGACCCGTGTGGAGCGCGGCCTGCGCGAGTTGAACGAGCGCGCGGAGACCGCCGCCGGGGTCGCTCCGAACCAGACGCACGGAGCACACGAGGCGCACAATCCGCCACGGGAGCGCGAGCGGGTATGAGCGAGCTGCTGGCGCTCGGCATCTCCCACAAGACCGCGCCCGTGGCGCTGCGCGAGCGGCTGGCGTTCACCGAGCGCGAGGCGAGCGAGTTCGCACTACAGGCCACGGCGAGCGCCGAGGTGCGCGAGGCGGTCGTGATCTCGACCTGCAACCGCACCGAGATCTACCTCGTCGTCGGTGGGGCGGGTGGGGCTCTTGTCAAAGCCGAGGGCGACGTGCTGGGCCTGCTCGCCCGCCGCGCGGGAATCCGCCCGACGGAGCTCGCACAGGAGATCTACTCGCCGCGCAACTGCGACGCCGCGCGCCAGCTCTACCGTGTGACCGCGGGCCTCGAGTCGATGATCGTCGGCGAGGCGGAGATCCAGGGCCAGGTCCGCCGGGCGCACGAGGCGGCGATGCGGGCCGGAAGCACGGGCGCGCTCACCAACCGCCTGTTCGCCGCGGCGCTCACGACCGGCAAGCGCGTGCGCACCGAGACCGGGATCGGCTCGAGCCGCGTGAGCGTGCCCTCGGTGGCGGTCGATCTCGCGCTGAGCGTGCTCGGCGGCTTGGAGGATCGCCACGTCGTGATCCTCGGCGCGGGCGAGACCAGCGAGTTGACCGCGCGCGCGCTCGCCGAGCAGGGTGCGGGCACGATCTTCGTCGCCAACCGCCACGCCGACCGCGCACTCAGCCTCGCCCAGCGCTTCGGCGGCTCGGTCGTGGGGCTCGACGGGTTGCCCGAGCAGCTGCTGCACGCGGACATCGTGCTCTCCTCGACCTCCTCCCCGCATCCGATCGTCGGCCGCGAGGAGCTCGAGCTGGTGATGGCAGAGCGTGAGGGCCGCTCGCTGCTCTTGATCGACATCGCGGTGCCGCGCGACATCGATGCCGGCTGCGGCGAGCTCGACGGAGTGACGCTGTACGACATCGACGACCTGCAGGCCGTCGTCGCGCGCAATCTCGGCACGCGCGCGAGCGAGATCCCGCGCGCGGAGCAAATCGTCGAGGAGGAGATCCAGCGCTTCGCGCGCTGGCTCGGCCAGCTCGAGGTGCTGCCCACAGTGAGCGCGCTGCGCGAGCACGGCAATGCGCTGGTCGAGCAGGTACTCGCCGAGAACTCCGGGCGCTGGGAGGCGGCCTCCCCGCGCGACCTCGCCCGCATCGAGGCGGTCGCGCGCGCGGTGATGAGCCGGCTACTACACGAGCCGACGATCCGCCTGCGCAGCCTCTCGGAGGAGCGCGGCCACGCGAGCCTCGAGCTCGTGCGCGAGCTGTTTGGCCTGCGCGACGACGAGCCCGCCGAGAGCGCTGATCGGGCCGAGGAACAAGATCGGATCGTACCCGCCCAGCTCGCCGAGGTCCACGACCTCCAGCGCCGCCGCCAGGGCTGAGGACCTATCCCTGCGATGCCCGCGCGGCCGCCGGCCATCTCCACGGTCGAGGATCGGCTGCCACGCTCCGATCGGGAGGGGCGGCACTGATGCGGATCGGAACCCGCGGCAGCGCGCTCGCGCTCGCGCAGGCGGGCCACGTCGCCGAGCGGTTGGCGATCGAGGCAGGCAACGATGAGACGGTCAAGCTCGTCACGATCACGACCAGCGGGGACAGCGCGAGTCGCGGGGACAACAGCGATAGCGCGGGCCCGCAGACACCGCTCGCCGGAAACGCACCGGCCGACAAGTCGCGCTGGGTCGACACGATCGAGGCCGCGCTGCTTACCGGTGAGATCGACCTCGCGGTGCACTCTGCGAAGGACGTGCCGGGCGAGCTGGCCGAGGGGCTGGCGCTGCTGGGCGCACCCGCGCGGGTGGCCGCCGAGGACGTGCTGTGCGGCGCAAACGCTCTGGAGTCTCTCCCCGAGGGCGCGCGCGTGGGGACGAGCAGCCTGCGCCGAGCCGCGCAACTGCGGGCCGCGCGCGAGGACCTGCGGGTGGTCGCGATCGGCGGCAACGTGGACACGCGCCTGCGGCGGCTCGCCGAGAGGGTGGACCTGGACGCGATCGTGCTCGCGCATGCCGGGCTGCTGCGACTGGATCGCGCGGCGGAGATCGGCGCCGTGCTCGACTCCGCGCGCTTCGTGCCCGCCCCCGGGCAAGGAGTGCTCGCGCTCGAGGGACGCGCCGGCGATGCTCGTGTCGAGGCAGCGGTGCGCGCGATCAGCGATGCGGACGCCTTCGCGTGCCTGCGCGCCGAGCGCGCCCTCGCCTACGAGCTGGAGGCGAGCTGCCACACGCCGCTCGGGGCCCACGCGGTGCCCGCAGGCTGTGGTTGCCTGAACCTGCGCGCCTGGGTCGGCCTCCCCGACGGCTCGGCCTGGGTGAGCGACGAGCTGCTCGGTGGTTTCTACGACCCCGAGGCGCTCGGACGCCGGGTGGCGGAGCGAATGAAGGCGACGGGAGCCGAGGAGATGCTGCGCCGAAGCCGGGAGACACGTGCCTCCGGCGCGATCCCCGTTTCGGCCAGCAGAGGAGATGATGGCCGTTGAGCACGCCTGAGGTTGGGCGCGTCTACCTCGTCGGCGCGGGACCGGGCGACCCCGGGCTGCTGACCGCGCGCGCCCTAGAGCTGATCGCCGCCGCGGACGTGATCCTCTACGACCGCCTGATCCCATCCGCTGCGCTCGACGGCGCGCGCGTCGGGGCCGAGGTGCTGTTCGTGGGCAAGGAGGGCGGAGGACCGTCGGTTCCGCAGGAACAGATCGAGGCGCTGATCCTCGACCGCGCCCGGGCTGGTAGGACGATCGTGCGCTTGAAGGGCGGCGACCCGTTCGTGTTCGGGCGCGGTGGCGAGGAGGCTTTGGCGCTGCGCGAGGCCGGGATCGCCTACGAGATCGTCCCCGGCATCACCTCCGGCGTGGCCGCGGCCGCCTACGCGGGCATCCCCGTGACCCACCGCGGGCTGGCGACCGCGGTGGCGCTCGTCACTGGGCACACCCGCGAGGAGGGACCCGAGGAGTCGGCGCTCGACTGGCCCGCGCTCGCGGCGTTCCCGGGGACGCTCGTCTTCTACATGGGCGTGCGCCAGCTGCCGCAGATCGCCCGGTCGCTGATCGTCGCCGGGCGCCCCGCCGACGAGCCGGTCGCGATCGTCGAACGCGGCACGCTCCCCGATCAGCGGACCGTCACGGGGACGCTGCAGAGCATCGCCGAGGTCGCCGAACGCGAGCAGGTGCGAGCGCCTGCGATTACCGTGGTCGGCCCCGTCGCCGGGCTCGCCGGGCAGTTGGAGTGGCGGGAGGACGGGATTCGATATCCGCTCGTGGGCAGGACCGTGGCTGTCACTCGAGCGCGCGCCCAGGCAAGCGGACTGGCCCGGCGGCTGGAAGACCTCGGGGCAAGTGTCGTTCAGGCGCCCGTGATCCGCACCGAGCCGCTTCCCGTTCCGAGGCTCGACCTAGCGCCATATGACCTGGTCTGCTTCACCAGCCCGAACGCGGTCGCGGAGCTGTTCGCGCGCCTCGCGCAGGCGCCCGAGGAGCCGCTCGCTCCCTCAGCCGGCTTTCCTCGGGACGCGCGCGCGTTCGCGGGCGCGCGGGTTGCGGCGATCGGCCCGGGCACGGCGCGCGCGCTGGCCGAGCGCGGACTAGTCGCGGACATCGTGCCCGAGCGCTCCGTCGCCGAGTCGCTCGTGCAGGCGCTCGCCGACGTGCCGGTCGAGCGCGCCCTCGTCGCGCGCGCTAGGGAGGCTCGCGACGTGCTCCCGGACGCGCTGCGCGCGCGCGGCGCCGCGGTGGACGTACTGGCCCTGTACGAAACCGTCGCCGAGCCGCTCTCGCCACAGGCGCTGGAGCGGACACAAGGGGCCGACTACATCACCTTCACCTCTTCCTCCACCGTCCGTTTCTTCCTCGACGCGGCCGGCAACGGCGACGGCGGTCTCTCCCCGCAGACGCGGATCGTTTCGATCGGCCCAGTCACGAGCGAGACCCTGCGCGAGCACGGGTTGGCGCCGCACGTGGAGGCTGAGGATCACGATGTCGAGGGCGTGATCCGAGCGCTGCTCGCGGATGTCGTTGCGAAGCGCGCGTGACTCGCGAAAAGCAAGCCGGCCGACGCACGGAGTTTCGTCGCGCGCGAGGACGGGCAGACTCAATAGGTGAGCTCAGACGAGGGGATTGGTAACGCCTTTGGCTCGGAGGCGCCGTTCTCGGTCGGCGTCGAGGAGGAGCTGTTTCTCGTCGATCCGGTCACGGGCCGGCAGGTCAACTCCTCGACGGCAGTGCTGGAGCGGCTCGGGCCGGTCGAGGGCACGGTCGAGCGGGAGCTGCACGCCTGCCAGATCGAGCTGATCACGGACATCTGCCGTAGCGCCGGCGAGGCCGTCCTCACGCTCGATGGCCTGCGCCGCGCGGTGGTCCAGACCGGGGCCGGTCTGCTCGGCTCGGGGACGCATCCCTCGGCGAGCGAGGGGGAGGCCGAGATCACCGATAAGCAGCGCTACGAGCAGATTCGCGACCTGCTCGGCGACGCGGTCGCAACACCGGTCGGGGGGCTGCACATCCACGTCGGTATGCCCGACTCAGAGACGGCGATCCGTGCCTTCAACGGCCTGCGCCGCCATCTGCCGCTGCTGCAGGCGCTGGCCGCCAACTCGCCGTTCCGCCACGATCGCGACACGGGCCTGGCTTCCGCACGCGAGGTGACGATCCGCGGCTGGCCGCGCTCGGGCGTTCCGCGGGCGATGCGCGACTTCTCGGACTTCTGCGCGGCCGCACGTCTGCTCGCGCGCGCCGCGGACGTGCCCGACTACACATGGTTCTGGTGGAAGCTGCGTCCCCATCCCCGGCTCGGCACCGTGGAGGTGCGGGCGCTGGACGTGCAGAGCAGCCTCGAGGACACCGCGGCGCTGGCCGCGCTGACCCACTGTCTGGCGCTGCGCGCAGCGCAGGACGAGCCGAGCCTCGATCCCCCGGCGGAGGTCCTCGAGGAGGCGATCTTCAGGGCGGCGCGCTGGGGCGTGGAGGCGCGGCTGCCCGATGCCGAGGGCTACCTGCACTCCGTCCCTGAGCTGCTCGAGCGTGCCCTC
>Ga0182030_10022749_pt1 | contig 11648 bp, 10 predicted proteins | sample 812S3MmetaG_FD_121299 | JGI IMG/M metagenome (GOLD analysis project Ga0182030, IMG submission 121299) | Permafrost microbial communities from Stordalen Mire, Sweden - 812S3M metaG (Illumina Assembly) | ecosystem: Environmental > Terrestrial > Soil > Wetlands > Permafrost | place: Sweden... | reverse complement strand
CGAGCCGCGTGGCCTGCAAAGCCGGGAAAAGCCCGAACAGCAGGCCCGTCAGAATGGCGGCTGAAGCGGTAAATGCCAACACGCGCCAATCCGGATTCACATCGAGAGAGATGGGACTGCGACGCAACTGCATGAAACCGACCAGGAGCCGTACGGACCATTCCGCGAAGGCGAGGCCGAGCGCTGCGCCGATTGCAGAGATGAGGACGCTCTCCGTTAATAACTGGCGGATCAGACGCCACCGGCCAGCGCCGATCGCGAGGCGAACCGCGGTTTCCCGGTGACGCGCCGCGCTGCGGGCAATCAAAAGATTGGCCATATTCGCGCAAGCGATCAGCAGGACGACTCCAACAAGAATCATCAAAATCAGAAGCGGATTGCTGAAGCGCTGACGGAGCGAGGAGAACCCGGCCGGGCCAGGTTGCGAGCGCATCTGCATGCCCAGGAATCGCTTTCGAAACTGCATGTTCAGATCGACCGGCTCCGCCGCCTTCATCAACTCCGGTGAAACGACTCGCAGTTGAGCGGCTGCGGCTTGCGCGGAGATGCCGGGCTTCATCCGCCCCATCGAAATGAGAAACCAACAACTGCGGCTCCGAATGCAACCCCCTTCGCCAAGCCGCTCAGCCAGCAGCAAGGGCGCCCATATCTCGGGGGCGGTGCCAGGTCCCGCGCCAAAGAAGTTCCCGGGCATCACGCCGATGATGGTGAACTGCACCTGATCCAGTGTGATTGCCCTGCCCACCGCGGCCGGATTGCGTTGAAACTGGCGCGCCCAAAACGCATCGCTGATCACTGCGACGGGGCCGTTCGGACCGCCGCCGAGTTTGTCGTCATTGGGCGTGAAGGTCCTGCCGATGATTGCCGGAACGCCCAGGCCGGTAAAGTAGTCTCCACTCGCCAGGGCTCCGTGAACGTGTACCGTTTCGCCATCGATCAACGTTTGAAAGTCATGCCCGCCCCACGCAAACGTCTGCGCGAAGACCTTGTTTCGAGAACGCGTTTCATCGAAGATCGGGTAGGTGATGGAAGCCTGTCCCCGACCGCCGTTCCACAGATCGAGCGTTACGAGTTGTTCGGGGTGAGGTACGGGAAGGGGCCGCAACAGAAGGCTATCGATCAAGCTGAAGATGGCGGTATTCGCCCCGATGCCAAGCGCGAGCGAAAGCACCGCGACCGCCGCGAACGACCGGTTCTTGCGCAGCGTCCTGAAGGCGTACCGCAGATCCTGCGATAACTCGTCCAGCCAGCGCCAGGTCCACACACTGCGCGTCTCTTCTTTCAGGCGCGCCACGTTGCCGAATTTGCGGTGCGCCGCGTGGCGTGCTTCTCGGGGCGTCATCCCGCGCTCGATATTCTCCTCAGTCTCGCGCTCGATGTGCTCGCGGAAATCCCGCTCCATCTCTTCTTCCAGACGCTTTCGATTCATGATTCGCTCTCCTGATCCGCCGGACGCAACACGCCCGCAATGGCGCGCGCGAACTTGTCCCATTTTGTTGTTTCGAGCGCCAGTTGCTTGCGGCCTTTGGCCGTCAGCCGGTAGAACTTGGCGCGGCGATTGTTTTCGGACGTGCCTTCTTCGGCCGAGATCCACCCGCGTTTTATCAGACGGTGCAGCGCGGGATAAAGCGAGCCTTGCTCCACCTGCAAAACATCGTCGGAATTCCGTTCGATGGCTTGCGCGATGGCGTGGCCATGCGCCCGGCCCAACACCAGAGTCCGGAGGATAAGCAGGTCGAGCGTGCCCTGCAACAATTCGACCTTCTCTTGCGCACTCCGAGGGTCTTTAGTAGACATTCTAGGTGAATCGTAAACCGCCTACAGGTAGAATGTCAAGGGGAAAAGGTTTGCTGCCGCCGCGCCGCGATATATACTCGTTCCCAACTGGAAATAAGAACATGAACACTTCGCGAATAACTGGATTCACCCTGATTCTGCTCGGTTTCGTGGGCGGCCCGATGGGGCGTGGGGGAGACGCCACGACACCGTCACAGCCCGCGCCGGTGCAATTGACCGCCGACCAGGACCATCAAAGGCTGATGGAACTATTACACATGACGACGATGCGGCCTGGAGCGGACGGTATGCATCCGGACGCGCCGAACTATGCGAATTACGATGAGGCCAAGGCAAATCCTTATCCCAACCTGCCAGACGCACTGGTATTGACGAACGGGAAAAAGGTGACGACCGCCAAGATGTGGTGGCAGAAGCGACGGCCTGAGATCGTGGAGGATTTCGATCGCGAGATTTACGGCCGGGTTCCCGCGAACACTCCCAAAGTGACCTGGGAAGTGACCAAGACAACGCAGGAGACCAATGGGGATGTGCCGGTAATCACAAAGACGCTGATCGGACACGTGGACCACTCTTCCTACCCGCGGATCACCGTCGATATTGAGGCGACGCTGAGTACGCCCGCACATGCCGCGGGCCCGGTGCCGGTGATCACGGAGTTCGGCTTCCGGTTTCCGGCGGGACGACCCATGCCGAAAGCGATGGCGGCTCCGGCCGGCCCCACGTGGCAGCAGCAGGTGCTCGCGAAAGGCTGGGGTTATGCCACCATCTATCCCAATACCATTCAGGCGGACAACGGCGGTGGACTTACTGAGGGAATCATTGGTTTGTGTAACCATGGCCAGCCGCGAAAGTTAGATGACTGGGGCGCGCTGCGCGCCTGGGCCTGGGGCGCCAGCCGGTTGCTGGATTACTTTGAGACTGATCGATCCGTAGACGCTCATCAGGTGGGAATTGAGGGTCATTCCCGTTATGGAAAAGCGACGCTCGTGACCATGGCTTACGATCCACGTTTTGCCATCGCGTACGTCAGTTCCTCCGGCGAAGGCGGCGCCAAGTTATACCGCCGTAACTGGGGCGAGATGGTGGAGAACGTCGCGGGTTCAGGTGAATATCACTGGATGGCGGGTAACTTCCTGAAGTATGCGGGGCCGCTCACGGCAAAGGATATGCCGGTGGATTCTCATGAGTTGATCGCGTTGTGCGCGCCGCGCCCTGTGTTTATCAGCGGAGGAGCAGCGAAGGCCGGAGACGGGTGGGTGGATGCAGAAGGAATGTTTCTGGCCGCGGCAGCCGCGGGCCCGGTGTATAAGTTGCTGGGCAAGAAGGACATGGGAACCACGCAATTTCCGTCAATGGAAACCCCGCTGCTTGACGGCGACGTCGCGTTTCGACAACACTCCGGCGGACATACGCCAGGACCGAACTGGCCGACCTTCATTACTTTCGCCAGCCGTTACATCAAAGCGCCGGTTTAACGGGAAACATCGAAGTTAATCCACTGCATGGAAGGCGCAGCCTTCTTACCGGCAAGCATATCTTTGGCAACTACCTGCAGGTAATATTCACCCGGCTCGAACAGGTCGGTCAAGTGAAGGTTACTGCGGGCAACCAGCTCGCGGGTGGTTGCGCCTGGCTCGGCCTTTGTCACCATGGGTTCACTGGCCCAGACTTCCCTGCCCTCGTGGAACACCTTCACCTGTGTTTCCACCTCCGCAAGGTTGCCGTTCGCCGTCTTGGGGTTGAACATCGTGAACTGATAGGGAACGGGTTGGTCCGCCGTAAACACACGGACCGCGGAATTGGCGGGCGAAGTCACATCGTCTGTGGTTCCGAGCACGATTGTTCCTAATACCAGGTGCTTTTTCTTCAGATCGGGCAACAGCAGAAAGCCGCTGGTCGATCCCAAACGGCCTGACGTTACATCCCGAACCGCTGCTCGAACCTGGGCCGCGCCGCTGCGGGTTACAGGGACCTGCTTCGCCAACACGAAACCGCTCTGCAAGGCGACCTGATACTGCTTTTCAGGCATGTTCACTTCAATGGTGTTGTCGGCCGTTTCGACCGGCCGGCCGTCTTCGTCATGACCGGTGAGAAGTAACTCCAGTGTCGCGTGATAATTTCCGTCGGCGCGCTTCTCGAAGGCGATGGAATGGGCGTCAATGTGTAACCTAGTCGAGATGCGGCTTTGTTTGGGGCCGTTGCTCAGGAACTGAAGAGTCAGCCTCAGCGGTATGTCTTTCATGCCGAAGGGAGACTTCAAAGCGGATACGAGCTGCTGTCCATCCGACTGCGGCTTCGGACTCGTTTCCGCATCAGTCTCCCCATAAAAGCCGGTCCTTGAGCGAATCGCCAGCCCGCGTTGCTTCACCCGAACCTGAATCCGGTGAAAGGCAGAGCGCTGGCCTTCTTTGTGGAAGGTTCCGCCATGCGGTTTGTATCCGATTAGATAGTAGCCATTCAGGTCATCGAGCACCCGGGCAACGTCCCAGGACAGGTCGTTGCCGTTAATCCCGACCCGACCTCCTGTCTGCTTCGCCAGGTAGATCAGGCCGTCCTGCTGCGCGTCGAAGCCTTCGAACTTCGACATCATCGAGCCCCCCGCAGCAGCGTCGGCGGCTTGCGGAGAGAGAGTCTGAAGGCCTCGCGCGTCAACGCAATTCAAAACGACGGAAGATCGGTTTGCCAAATCGGCAACGCGATGCAGAATCTCAATCATCAGATCGATCTCATCGCCGCGTGGTGCAATCGGCACGCCGTCGGAAAACAGGATGATGGCTTTTCGGCCCGGCAGTCCCCGCATGTTCTGGATGATGGACATCAACGAATTCATCGTTCCGCGGACGTAGAGAAGCTGGCTGACGTCCTCGTGCGAGACCGGCGGAGCGAACCCGGTCAGCGATTTCTTGAATCCGGGTAAGCCGGGCGCAGCCGGCTCAACTGGGGGTACGGCGCTGATTCCGGCTAGGCCCATGGGATACCAGCGGACCGCATCCACCGCGGCGGCGAGTTCCCGTTTGTCGTTCGTGAAGTCTCCGAGCGCGCCCAAGCCCGTGCTGGTGCGGGCGATCGAAACCAAATCCCGAGGGCCCATCTGCGTATCGACGAACTTCTTCAGCGTGCGGCGCAGCAGCGCGACACTCTCAAAGGACAGGTTCAGATCGTCCGCAACTAACACCACAGTACGGTTCACGTTTTCGGCCTTCAGCGCTTCGGGCGGCGCCGGAAGGCCAGGCGTCGTCTTGCGGGGCGAAGCGGCTGCGTTGTTCGTCGCGGCGAGATCGATAAAGGAGAAATTGGTTATGGGCTGCGGCTTGCCATCTTCCAGGATTTCGAAATCTTCCGGCTTGAGATTGGTGACGGCGCGGCCTTGCCGATCGGTGACGACGGCGTCCACCTGCACCAGGTTTACGTCAATGTGAAGCGTGAGTCCGTCGGCGGCTTGCGTGGCGTTTGACGGTGGGGCGGTCTGCCCGCTGAGCAGGCAAACAACCGGGATTGCGAACCCAATACGGACCAGCGTCGCGAACTGCATCTCCGTATCATATTCCGTTTGATATACGATAACCGTGTAAAGGAGGGCGAATTGTTCGCTCGCAAACTCAGTTCCTGGTTTCTTATTACCGGTTTCACAATCGTCGCGCTGGCTTCATCGAAGCCGTGGGGTAAAACGCCGGCGGGCGAAACGGTGGATCTCTATACCTTGAGAAACGCGAAAGGTATGGAAGCCAATATTTCGACGTATGGCGGGGTAATCGTTTCCCTGAAAGTGCCGGATCGGGCCGGCAAGCTCGGCGACGTGGTTCTCGGGTTCGATGACTTCAAAGGGTATCTGCTGCCGCCGCCCTACTTCGGGGCGCTCATCGGTCGCTACGGCAACCGCATCGGCCATGCCCAGTTCACGCTGGATGGAATAGTTCATCACCTGGCGAAGAACGATGGCGACAACACCTTGCATGGCGGGCTCCGCGGTTTCGACAAAGTGATCTGGAAGGCTACTTCGTTGAGCCCTACGTCGCTACAGTTGACCTACCTGAGTAAAGATGGCGAAGAAGGATTTCCCGGAAACCTTTCCGCCAAGGTAGTTTACACAGTTACGCCCAACAATGAACTCAGGATTGATTACTCAGCCACCACCGATAAGGACACGGTGGTGAACCTCACCAATCACTCCTATTTCAATTTAGCCGGCGAAGGCCAGGGTGACATTTTGGGAGATGAACTTACGATCAACGCCGACCGGTATACTCCGGTTGACAAAGGTTTGATTCCCACCGGCGAACTCCGCAGTGTTAAAGGAACGCCGTTCGACTTCACGCAGCCTCACGTGATCGGCGAGCGAATCAATGCCAACGACCAGCAACTTGTCTTCGCCAAGGGCTATGACCAGAACTTTGTACTGAATCATCCTGGGCTCACGACAGTTGCAGCCAAGGCCAGAGATCCGAAGATGGGCCGCATTGTGGAAGTGCTCACCACCGAGCCGGGCTTGCAGTTTTACACCAGCAACTTTCTGGACGGGACCATTCACGGCAAGGGCGGTAAGATCTACGCGAAGCACGCGGCAATCTGCATGGAGACGCAACACTTTCCGGATTCGCCGAACAAACCCAGCTTCCCTTCGAGCGAATTGAAGCCGGGCCAAACGTATCACACGACGACGATCTATCGTTTCTCAACGGATGCCCAGAAGTAGCGTGTTCCATCTGTTAGGCGTCGCCGGCTTTCTTGTGGCCGCGGGGTGTGGGGCGCCGGCGCCGCCCACGGGACGGATCACCGTCGCTTCCAGTCCCCCCGGCGCACAGGTGACCTTGAACGGGAAGGTTTGCTCGGCTCCGTGCGCGTTTGACCTGGCCCCGGGCGACTACCCGGTGGTGGCGACGCTGCTCAACCATGCGCACGTGGAAGATACCGTGACAGTGACCGCGAACGGAAACGCTTATAAGACTTTGCACCTTCTCCGGATGCTGCCTACCGAGGAGGAAGCAAAGCAAATGCACCTGCGGAAGAAGCCGGCCAAGATCAACGGAGCGTATGCTTTTTAAGTTACCAGTCTTGACAATTCCCCAACAGATTCGCTGCTAGCCTGAGGTTATGAAGCCCTCGCGGATTCGTCCGGCCGCGCCTGTCTTTGCTCTTTTTACCTTCTTGTTCCCCGCGTTTGGATCCGACGCCGATGCGGTTTTCATCTCACAGAGAATACAAGCGAGGCACCTCCCTTACGGCACGATTATCGACCCGACCTTCTCGTCGGCCAGCAGCAATCAGATTACCGATTACACGCGTTGCGGGGATTCGGCGATCTGGACCGGCCATTACCTGGCAGCCGAGGCGTTCCGCTATAAAGTAACCGGGGACCCCACGGCATTCACAAATGTGCAGCAAGCGATCGCAGGCATTCAGGCTTTGGAGACTGTGACGGGAACCGGTCTGTTGGCCCGCTGCCTGTTCCCGGTAAATTCCCCCTACGCGCAATCGATCGCCAGCCAGGAATCGGCTAACGGAATTTATACGAATTCAGCGGAGGGAGATCAGTGGGTGGGCAATACTTCGCAAGATCAATATTCCGGTGTCTTTTTCGGGCTGGCCGTGGCGTACGACATGGTGAACGACTCCGGCGTCCAGGCGTCCATCAGCTCACTGGTGACCGAACTGCTCGACTTCCTTCGCAATCACGCGTGGACTATTTTCATGCCGGATGGCAGCGTCTCCGATACTTTCGTGACTCGTCCGGATCAGCAGCTCAGCTTCATGAATGTGGGGTTGCACGTTAACCCGCAGCATTACGCGGGCGCGCCCGAACTGACCAGCGCCGTGCTCGCGCTCGGCGTGCCCCTGCCGATTGCTTACGACACGGCGAGCAACAGCTCTTACTTCAAATTCAACCTGGATGAGATCAACCTCTACGACCTGATTCGCCTGGATAACAGCTCGTATCACTCGATTTTCACGGGCGCTTATGACGTGCTTTGGAACTACGTGGGAAGCCAGCAGAACGCATTTTTCAACATGATCACGCGCGCGCTCGAATCGCCCGATTCGACGCGCGATGCAGCTACGATGACGATGCTGAACCAGTGGCTGACCCGGCCGCTGCGGGATGTGTACGTGGATCTGGAGGGAGAATTCCCGACGTGCGGGAGCGACAGGGAAGCCTGCAATCCCGTCCCGGTGCCACAGAGGCCGACGACGGATTTCCTTTGGCAGCGCGACCCCTACCAACTTGAAGGCGGCGGCGATGGAACTATTGAGAGCGCAGGAATCGATTACATTCTGCCCTACTGGATGGCTCGCTTCTATGGGCTGGGATCTCCGGCCGCGGTGATCAACGCGGCAGCATCAACGACCACTGTCGCCCCGGAATCCATCGCATCGTTCTATGCGCCTGGTCTGGGCTCCACGGTCACCGTGACGGATAGTACAGGCCAAGCGAGAGTGGGCCCTCTATTTTACGTTTCCGCCACCCAGATCAATTTCGGCGTGCCGGCTGGGACGGCGCTCGGGCAGGCAGTGGTGACGTCAGCCGACGCTTCGGGGAATGTCCTCGCCACCTCCACGGCGAATGTAGCCAGCGTGGGGCCGGGGGTGTTCGCGGCCGCGTTTATGAGCGATGCAAGCGGCAACGAGTATCTGGTGCTCTATGCCAACGGTGTGCGTGGGGAGCCCAATTTAGCCAATGTCCAGGTCACCATCAATGGGACAAGTCTGGTGGTGCTCTACGCCGGCGCGCAGGGAACGCTGATGGATCTCGACCAGGTGAACGCCGCAATTCCGGTTTCGCTGGTTGGATTGCAAGGAGCGCAGATCGTGCTGACGGTGGATGGGCAGGAATCCTCGCCGGTCACCGCCAACATTCCTTAGCCGATTTCCTCAACTTTTTTCACAGCCGCACGAACGCGGCACTGGCGCAGTGTCGTAAACTTTTTTTGTACATGCAACCTGAAACTTTCTTTGATCTTGCCCGAGCCACCCGAGCGGAATCGGTGGTTGCCTGCCGTGAGTTTCCGGCCGATGCCTTCGATAAAGAGCTGGTGCCGGGATTCATGACGTTCCGGAAAATCAGCCTGCACATCCTGAACGCTGGCTACGCGCTGGCGGGGATGCTGCTCGACGGGCAGGAACACTTCAACGGTCCGGAGATGCGCCAGAAATTCGCGGAGTATCTGCCGGTGATTTCCGACGAGGCGAGTGCGGAAGAACTGGCACACGCCCTGGAGGCGAAACTGGAGGACCGCATGGCGCAGATTCGCGCGGCCGGGCCGGGCTTTTGGGACCGCGAAGTGACGCACTTCTCCGGCGCGCGGGTCAGCGTGATGGAGATGATGCTACTGATCCGCCAGCATGAAGGAGAGCATCGCGCGCAAGCCGCCGTGCTGGGACGGATCGCCGGAATTGTCCCCGCTACCACGCGGAGACGTTTGGCCGCCCAGGCGGCTGCGTCAAAATAAAGGTTCGTATGAGAATAGGAAGTGCAGCCCCGCAAAAAGAGGAGACTGGATGATCTGCCCGAACTGCAAAGCGGATATTGATTTGGACGAAGACGAACTGGATGAAGGCGATCCGGTGACCTGCGACGAGTGCGGCGCCGAGTTGAGCGTAGCCAGCACCAACCCAGTGGAACTGGAGGTCGCCACGGAAGACGACGACGAAGATGAGGATGAAGAGGACTTCGACGAAGACGGAGAAGATGACGAAGACGAATTCGAAGAAGACGAGGAAGAGAAGGACGACGAGTGGTCGTGAAAGCGCGCAACCCTTGTCCCGAGCGACGCATCGTAGTTAGCATGCGATCTGTCCGCTGTGTTTTCCTGATTGGCGCTCTGGCTTTGCTGGGTGGGGCGCTGGGTGTGGGGCTGCCGCAGGGCGTAAACGCTCAGACCAAAAAGGGGACCCCTGCCCTTCGCGATGTGCAAGGCGTGGTGACTGACGACTCGGGAAAGCCGGTGGCGGGCGCTATCGTGCAGCTAAAGAACACCAAGACCCTGCAAATCATCTCTTTCATCACGAAGGAACAGGGCGACTACTACTTCCACGGCCTCAGCCCCGACATCGATTTTGAGATCTCCGCCGAGCAGAGAGGCAAGGAAAGCGCCACTCGAACGCTGAGTTCCTTCGATTCAAGAAAACAGGCCTTGATCAACCTGAAGCTCGATCGAGAGAGAAAGTAGTCCCGCGCGATCCATATCATCCGCGCTTCTCTCCCCAGACTATCGGACGCTCAACTCCTGCTGAGCGAATACTACGACGCCGTCGGCGTCGTCAAGAGGGATTCGCCGGAGCAAATCGCCGCGTTTCTCTCCGATGAGGCATCTGGTCTTTGGATCGCGTATGTGGAAGAAATACCCGCGGGCTGCGTAGTCCTTCGACCGCTTCCTTCAGAAGTGAACGCGGTGGAATGCAAACGCCTTTACGTTCGTCCGCAGTTCAGAGGGCGCGGCCTTGCCAACGCCCTGCTGGATTGCATGGAACAATATGCTGCGGTATCCGCTGAGTGGGTTTACCTGGACAGCATCGACGATCTCCGGGAGGCGCTGCGCATTTACAGGAGACGCGGCTATGAAACATGCGAGCGGTACAACGATAATCCGCAGGCGACTGTGTTTCTTCGTAAGAACCTGCGGGATTCTTAAGGGCGCCGCTTACCTGGCGTTCAACTCCCGAATCAAGAAGGCGAAGACGTCGGCGGTCTGCGAGAACGCCTCTCCCTTGGCCGTGCCGATGCCATGGCCGGCCTGGCTGGTGGTCCGCAATAGGACGGGTAGTTTTGTCCCGGTGGCCTGCAGGCGCGCGGTCATCTTGCGGGAGTTCATCGGGTCCACGCGCGGATCGTTATCGCCGGTTGTGAACAGGATGGCCGGGTACTGGGCGCCATCGGTCACGTGATGATAGGGCGAATAAGCGTATAAAGCGCGAAACTGATCGTCTTCCTTGACCGTGCCGAACTCAGTGACATTGAACGCGCCATTGGGCGAAAGTTCCACGCGCAGCATATCGTAGATTCCCACCCTGGAGACGACCGCGCGAAACAGCTCGGGATGCTGGGTGAATTCCGCGCCCATCAGCAGGCCGCCGTTCGAGCCGCCGAGGATGCCAAGCTTGTCGCGTTGCGTATATTTCCGGTCAATCAGGAAATGCGCGCAGGCGGCAAAATCGTCAAACACGTTTTGTTTGTGCGTGAGCCGCCCTTGATCGTGCCATTCCTCTCCGAATTCGCCGCCGCCGCGGAGATTCGCTTCGGCGATGACGAAGCCTCGCTCCAGCAGCAGGAAGTCGGCGAGGCGGAAGCCGGGACTGATGCTGATGCCATAGCCGCCGTAGCCGGTGAGGAGCGCGGGATGAGAGCCATCGAGCTGGATTCCTTTGCGGCGGATGATGTTGAGCGGAACCTTGGTGCCATCATTCGACGTGGCGAAGTCCCGGATGACTTCGTAGTCGACGGTGGAGACGGGCGAAGTCTGGCGGAAGCGCGTGGGCGCGAGCTGGTTCGTTTTCACTCCATATCGGAACCAGGAGCGCGGAGAGAGATAGCTGGTGGATTCGACCAGCAAAGCGCCGTCATCCATACGAGTGAGGCCACTCACAGTGGAGACGGGCGGCAGCGGCAGTTCGCGCGACGGACCAGCGGATGGGATATAGCGGAGGCGTGTGGGTCCGCCCGCCATTTCGAGCACAACGATGCCGGTATCGAGCGGCGCAACGCCGTCGATCACCGCGTCCGATTGCGGCACAATCACTTTGGCGTCCGCGAGCGATTCCGACGCTTGCATGTGCAGCACTTTCCCGCGAGGCGCATCTGCTTTCGAGAGCAGATAGAGATCCCCTTTTAATCCGATGGTGATGCTTTTGACATT
>Ga0182030_10022748_pt1 | contig 11649 bp, 15 predicted proteins | sample 812S3MmetaG_FD_121299 | JGI IMG/M metagenome (GOLD analysis project Ga0182030, IMG submission 121299) | Permafrost microbial communities from Stordalen Mire, Sweden - 812S3M metaG (Illumina Assembly) | ecosystem: Environmental > Terrestrial > Soil > Wetlands > Permafrost | place: Sweden... | reverse complement strand
ATGGATGGACCTGTGGGCGGAAGTGGCGCGAGCGGCGGATCGGCTTGGGGGACCGGAGGGGTTGTAATCAGGCGCGGGGATGTCTTGGCGGATGTGCGGCGCTCAATCTCTTCTCGTGCTCGCTTCTGGGTTTCGAGGGGATTCCCGGAGTGTGACCAACGTTCCAGTTGATCGTCGAAGGCGTATCGGATCTCATCGTCAGTTTCCATGGTTAGACCATTAGGTCCCGCGCGGCGCCCACTTGCAGCGACTCAGGCTTCCTTCGGCGGAGATAATGGCGGCGACGGACAGGAGAAGGTGGCTCTCATCCGCTGACGGTAGCACGGCTCGCCACTGGACGGACGACCGGCTTGAGGCTCCGGCCTGCGGTGCTCGATGCCGCGCTACCAAGTGATGCTGAACCTCGGGGCGGCCGTGGCATCCGGCTCGATGGCCTCCGGCTCGATGGCAGGGCGGCCGATGGGAAAAGCGGGCTGAGTGGTACCACCCGTGGCGGGTTTCTCTCGACCTTGTGTAAAGTGAATGTGCTGAGCGAAATAACCAAAGGCTCGGCGCGTTAACGATCCCCAAAAACAAACAGTAGATTTCATTGATAACCGGAGGTGTCTCCAGGTGAAGGAAAAAGCACCATACATGCCGTTCTTCGGCCGCGAATTCTACGGCGACCTGAACGTCATGGCACAGGATCTTGAGGAGCAGGGAGCGTACCATCGGCTGAACTGGCTCTGTTGGCAAGAAGGCGCGATACCGTCCGATGTCGCCACGCTTGCCGCGATTTGCGGCGCGCCCGTGGCTCGCTTCAAAAAGAAGATCTGGCCCAAGCTGTGCGGATTATTTGAGACGATTCCCGATGGACGACTGGTACACCGCAAGATCGAATCGATCCGCAACGGCAAGGAATTATTTCGGAAAAAATGCTCCGAAGCCGGCAAGCTCGGGAATGAGAGGCGGTGGGGAAAGTATCGGGTGCACGACGCGAACCCGATAGACACCCGATCAGGATCGGCATCGGGTATTGATCGCAAGACCGTCGCTTCCGATTTCCGATCTCCGATTTCCAATACCGAAGACACGAACACATGTTCGTTTTCCAACGAAGGCGATGGACGCGAGGAACCGCCGACACGGGCGCCTTGGACGATGGAAGTCGATTTGGCCGACCGCGGCTACCTAACGGAGTACATCGCTGAATTCCATAACACCAATGAGCGGTGGCCCGAACCGGAGGAGTGTCCGATCCGATTCAGGGAAGTAACGAGGGACGATAACGGCTTGGTTGTCGGCATAGAACAGGTCGAATGGGACCTCGGGGCGATGCCGTTCCGAAGGCCTTCCAGTTGGGGGATGGTTCACGTTTACCCACAGGATTACATCGACCGCTGGAACGCAGCACTTCCGCCCATATCGGAGCCGCGGTGCTAACTGGAGCGACGGTACCGGGGGAGACGATCCAGTTCTCCGTCATACCGCAGGCATTCTCGATCAAGTTTGCTCCGGGCGCATATCCATCCGACCTGATTCGACGTGAAGCGGCCGGAATAAATGCAGTTGATCGGCACAGGCGGGCGCGGCGCGCGGTTTTGAAGGTGCTAATGGATGAAATGCGGCTTATCTGCGCATCCGCCGTGATCCAATGCAGTGCCCACGATCCACGCCATTCGCCGTACATGGCCCGCGCGGCAGAGAACCGGAACCGCATTTCACGGGGGAAGATATGACCCGAGCTACCCTCGCCAAGATCTTTACGTCGCTCGACGACCGTCCAAAGAGGAAACCATCGCGCGATGAGTTGATACTGCTGTACATGCCGATGGTTGAGCGAATCGCGCGGCGGGAATGCCGCAAACAGCGCTCCTACGGAAAGCAGTTCATCTGCCTGGAGGACATCCGCGGAGAGTTGACCGTCAACCTGATCCGGCTGATTGATCGGTACGAGGAGGGCCGTTCCGATTCGCTTGAAGCCTACCTCGCACAGTATCTCGGCGAATGGCGGGCGGTTGATGCCGTCGAAAAGTCACAGGCGATTCGGGATACTCACGAGCCATTCGTCAACGCATCTGGAAATGAGGCTATCTGCGCGGATCAACCACGGAGCATGGGGCTTGAATATTCGGCGCGCGGCCGGCGACGTGGGAAGGATGGCGACATGCACTCGATTCCGGTTCATGAGCACTCAACCGGACGGCTTGACGTTGGTGTGCTACTGGAACAGCTTGATGGCACTGACCGGGCCATAATCGAAACCTACCGGGCAATGCTGACGGAGGCGGAGTTGGCGGACCGTCCCGATATCACGCAATCGGAAGTGGCGGCGGTAATGCAAGTCAACCAAGCTACCGTGAGCCGGGCTATCAAGAAAATTCGCGCACTTGTGCATAAAGCGCCGAAAATTGGCTGATTCAATGTGTAGGGAAAGGGAAATCACATGATGAGGTTTCTAACTTTGGCGGCGGTTGTGAGGCAGACGGGTGTCGGGCCAAGCACGGCCAAAAAGTTCTTATCCAAGATCCCCGATGTGCGGGTTGATGTGAACGGTCGGATCATGTACCGCGAGGATGTGCTTCTTGAGTTTATTCGCAACGGCGGAAACCAAGAGATGCCGCGTCCGGCTGGCGTGTGATGGCGCGCACTGAGCAGAATGCCACGCGCTTTGAGCGGAAACCGGGTGCCATTGAGCCGGACACGTTCAGGCCGGCGAATGGAACCAACTGGTTATTGGATCGCACCGGAGGCCACGGCAGGTGATCTTTCAAGTTGAGTATCGGCGCCGGCGGGCAATGATCGCGGAGGCTCTTGGAAGTCCGGATATGCGCTCTCTCTCGAATAACTGCTTGGCGCGGACGCTGGGTGTGAGTACGCAACTGGTGCGCTGGTGTCGCCGGCAAGCGGAGGCGGACGGCTCAATCCCTCCGGTAACGCTTCGCGTGGGACGAGACGGCCAAATCTACGACGTATCGGCCCATATTCGATATCCGGAAGCGGGGCCGGCCGCATGGGGACCAAGGGGGTGGTGATGCGGGAAACCACCGAACAAGAGGAAACGTATCTTCGCTGATTGGGGCCTCACTTGGCTGTAAAGCGGGTTTGCCGTGCGGGCGCGTTACTTTGCCACTCCCTGCAAATAGCGATACCCCGGCAATGTCCGGCCTTAACCCTTTCGCTAAAAGGGGTTGGGCCGGAAGTGCGGTGGGGGCTTATGACTGGGCCCCCCACCGCGCGTAGGTAAGCGAATAGACACGCAGGGTTACCACGGGCAGGTGAAGGGCGGAAGCGATGGCGGTCGGGGTCGGTGAGAGGCTTAGGTTCTTCCTGGCGTTTCTGGGAGGGGCGGGTTAATTAATGGCTTGGTGCGTGTAGCTATGGGATCAAGACTTGATGCAACTCGCGTGAGGCAACGAGAGTAATTATGCAACGAAAGCACGCGGGCGGACTCATCACACCCGCTGAATATGCACGGCTTCGGGGGCTGAATCGTGCAACAATCTCCCGCCAGATCAAGGCAGGAAAGATCCCCACGCATAGCGATGGCCTGATCGACCCAAGGGAGGCGGATTCGGCGCGTGAGAAAAACCTCGATCCAGGAAAGCGGCTCGGCGCCCAAGCGCGTAAGCGCGGCGGGCCGGCTGTTGCTTGGGGCGGTTCCGGCAAGTCGGAAACACGCATCGGTACCGAAGGGGACGCGGTACCGGCCGGCTCCACTGCGCAAATCGCGCAGCCGGACGCCGAAGAAGCGGGACCTTCGGCGGGTGAGACGCCGGAGGCGGACCCTAATAATTACTGGAAATCGCGGGCGGCTAGGGAATATTGGGAGTCTGAACTCTCACGACTGAAAGCGGAGCGGGAGCGCGGCAGTCTGATCGACGCTAAAGACGCGGAGTTGGCGTGGAGCGGGATGATTGCGGCGACACGTTCGAAGATCCTCGCGTTACCAGCGAATCTCGCTCATCGCCTGGCGGTCGAATCGGATCAGATTCTCTGCGAAGAGATGCTGAAAGATGCCGTCCATCGGCTCCTTACTGGGTTGAGCGAATACCGGCCGGGGGCCAAATGATTCAGAGTGAGGGTATCGGAAGAACGGATAAAGGAGAAAGAATGAAGCTCAAAGGAACGAATACGGCGCAAGCGGCGCCCGTTCAGAGGCCGTCTACCGCGGCGGAGTGGCGGAAGCGGATCTCGGAACTGAAACAGGAACTTGCAGGTGCGGAAGCGCTCGTAACGGAACGGCGCCAGGTGCGGCGAACGGCGGCCGGGACAGCTTTGCTTACCGGACAGGGGGCGGATTCAATTGCGACGCTCGAAGGCATGGAGCGCGATGCGGAGCGGACGCTTGACACGGTGAAGGCGGCAATCGAACTGGCCGAAGTCGAGGGTCAAAAGTTCGAAGCCGCGGAGCGGGAGGCGGCGGAGGCGGAGCGGCGTGGGCAATATGCCGCAAAGATTACCGAAATTCGGCAGGCGGCGAGCGTGGTGGACACGATATTCACGGACCTTGTCGGAAAGTTGCAGGTGGTTGACGGACTTCTTTCGCAGTATCGCGCCATGGGAGGCAGGACTTCAGGAACATTAAAGGGCAGCGTCACACGCGCCGCGCTTCTCGCCGGAATGCGTCCGTTTTTAGCGACCGAGTATGTCGGGATAAATGGCTCGTTTCGCTCATTGGCTGAGGATTTAAATTACGAACCTTCTATCGTGGCTATGTCCACCGAGAGCAAGACGGAAGAGTTCGTTACCGCGAGCCTTGGCGGCGAGTTCCCTGCATGAAACCGCTAGCGCACGTAGCGGCTCGGTTCTTCAACACTCCGCTTGCGATCCACCCGCCGAAGTTGGAGGTAATTATCAGGGCGCTGGCGCCGCGGCTTGGGAGCGACGCCCAGATACTACCTCATAGTGAGGTATCGGCGGTCTTGGCTGAGCAGTACGAGTCATCCGGAGGCGGGGATTCCGAGTACCAGATAGTTGACGGCGTGGCCGTAATTGGCGTACAGGGAACCCTGCTCAAGAAAGACAGTTGGATGTCGGCGTGGAGTGGCTGCACTTCATACCAGAGCTTGCAAAGGCAGGTAGCGGCATCCATTGATGATGATCGGGTGGACGCAATCCTGCTTGACATCGATTCCCCTGGAGGCGAGACAACGGGGTGCTTTGAGCTTTCGGACTACATTTACTCAGTTCGGGGATTCAAGCCGATTTACGCAGTGGCGAACGATATGGCGCTCTCCGCTGCGTACGCCATCGCGAGCGCGGCGCAAAGGGTCTATGTCACGCGAACGGGGACGGTCGGATCTGTCGGCGTATATGCCCTTCACGTGGAACAGAGCGGTTTCGATAAACAGACCGGCATTAAGTACAACTACATCCATCACGGCGCCAAAAAGGTAGACGCCAATCCGCACGAGCCTCTGTCCGAAGGTGCTGAGGCGGATATTCAGGCGGAGGTGAACCGGCAGGGTAGCATCTTCGTGGAGACGGTGGCGCGGAATCGAAGGTGCAGTTCGGCGAAGGTCCAGGCCACTGGGGCTGGGCTGCTTTGGGCCGATGGCGCCGTACCCCTTTTCGCGGATGAAGTGGGTACGCTTGATGACGCCGTGAACGCGCTTCGCTCGATTGTCCAGGTCTCTAGCCCTGACCCGGTGCAGGATCGAGCGAGAGTGGGGAGGGCTGTTACGCCAGTGACACCCCGAGTAGTCGGAGAGATCCAGGGCCATGCAAACGAAAAGGAGAGGGAAACAGGGATGATTACACCACGCACCACCAAAACGAACGAAGCCGCGATTGTGCAGGTATTGGAAACGGAAGCAACAGCGGTCAAGCTGCGGAGCAGGGGAACGGTCACTCCCAATGTCTACGTGGCAGGCGAAACCCGGTCGATGACCAAAGAACAGGCCGCGGCTCAGGCCTTGGAAGACAACCCCGAGGTTTACGAAGCCTACAGACGTGCGCATAACGCCGGGCCGGTGTTGCGCGCGCTTCGCGATGCGGGGGTAATTCCTCAGGAGCAGTAGTCGGGCCTTACTGCGCGGATGTGCTGTTGTAGGTAGCTCCGCGCGGGGTTCCACCGAAAGACAAGAGAGACATACTTCAAGTTTGCCGTGCGGGCGCGCGGGGTTTCTGAGCGGGGCAGCTTCCCCCGCTTCCTTTACTTGCGCGCTCCGGCAATAAGCCCGATTTACTAATCCTCCATTAGCAGATTGGGCGTGGCTATCCGTGGTGATTTCGACACCACGGATAGCCAGTTTAATGAGGATCAACTTACATCATGCTTACCGGGTGGTTTAGGAGAGCTTTCGCGCGGCCAGATCCGATCATCACGTTGGGACTTCCACGGGATTGCGCTCGCATGAGCAAATCGGCACGGTCGGAGGATGGAGGATGGCGCAGATCCGATCTTAGCGAGGGGAGAGCGGTCCGCTTTGCTGTTTGCGCTCACGGCTCGGGGAAGATTGCGGAGGATGATCTGGAGTTCAAGGCGCTCAGTACGGCGCGCTTACCTCAAAGAAAGGGGAATTCGTTAAATGGAGTGTTGGGACTATGACGCCAGTAAATTTAAACTATGACAACCCGCCGGCTGAATCGGCCGCGTTATCGATGGTCGCCGCGGGGAAGTACGCCAGGCTCAGCCTGGAACACCTTTCAAGCGGGGAGCTTCACGAGTTATTGAAATCAGCAATCGACCGCGATGTGAAGATTGCCTGTCGGGAGTTACTGACCGAACGGTGGATTATCAAAAACCAGACTCCCGACCCGAATATGTTGGTAGGCGCGGGGGTGGAATTGGTCGGAACGGTTCGTCGATTTGACGACAGCCGAGGACTGGGAATTATCGAGGAGGAGTCTGGCGGAACCGTATTTGTGCACTGGACCGGCATTTTGGGCGACGGACACCGAACGCTGGCGGCCGGAGATCCAGTCGCATATTTTAGGGTTCGCACTGAGCGGGGAATGCGCGCGGTCAACGTCAGGAAGTTTTGAGAAAGCGGTTCCGGTGGGGAGTAGGGTGGTTAACGTCACGGCCGTCTTGGCCGCGGCACTCCGGTGGAGTACTCCGTAGGTCGCGATGAGAGGGGCCGATGGAAGGCATTAACTGTTAGGGCGTTCTGAATGACACGACTGGTGCAAGGCTGAGTAACCTGGAGAGTGTATGAGTAAGCGCTTTGTGTATCGTCCGCTGTCGGCGGAGCAGATGGCAACCATCGGCAACCTAGTGATTGCCGATGTGCAGGCACGAATCCGTAAGGGGTTGAACGTCGGCGATGCTCCGGCGAAATCCCTTAAACCGGGACGCAATGGAAAGCGGGGGTATCCCGATTACAAGGTGGCACGGGGGTTGCAGGGTATCCGGGATCTGACATGGCGCGGACTAACTATGCGATCAATCCGCGTTATCAGCTCGAAGGCGAACGAGGTGCGCATCGGCTTCGATAACCCACAGGCCGCGCGGATCGCGGCGGCGAACCAAAACAGAGAGGCAATGTTTTGGTTTTCTCCAAACAACAAAAAAAGAATTCAGGAGTTAGTATCTACGGCGATCCGCGCGGCGGAGTTAGTGCGCATCGGAAAGGTGGCGTAAATGGACAGTAACCTCATGCAGGACGGTGTAATAAGTCTCGATGACCGGCCGGCAATAGAAGCGGTCGGCAGGGCGAATACCGCTCTTGACGGTCACGAGAAGAAAGTCAAGGAGGTGATGGACCGAACCGGCAAGGTGTATCAGATGGCCGGGGAGCAGTTGGTTCGGGTCACCGATAACAGCAGGAACTCTCTCGACCGGCTACTGAGCAGTATGCAGCGTCAGTCGGATATGGCGGGCAAGAGCGGCGTTGAGCGGATGGTCATGCAACGCGATCAGCTCATCTCCAAGTGGGGGCAGGAAAAGACTGCCGTGGATGCGATCACGGCGAGCTACGCGAAGCAGATCAAGGCGGCAGAGGAGGCCGCCAAGTCCGGCGGGGGGTTCAACGCGCGGTATGCCTTCTTCGGCCTGAAGGATATCGCGGAGGGGCGGACCAAATTCGCGGTCGCGGAACTAGGAAACGAATTGATGCGCCTCAGTGGATCGGCGCTCGGTATCGGCCTGGTAGTGACTGCCGTAGTGGGCATCGGTTTCGCGGCGTACGAAGTCACCAAGCGGCTGGATGAACTCCGCGAAGCCAATGAGAAGTTGCACGGGGAGTTGGATCGGCTCGCGGACAGCAGCCGGATGGAAAACGCGGAGTTAGCGCTTTCCAATACCACGCTGGAAAACCTGATTGCCAAGCTGGAACATCGGCCGGAGAACAGCATCAAGCAGGCGCTCGAAGAGGCGGCCGTTGCTGCGGGCCATCTGACCGAAAAACTGGACGGCTCCATCGGGAAGTTCTATGAACTCCTGAAAAAGAACGAGGTGTCCGGGATCATGCAGTTGTTCGCTCCGGACGATAAAGACCTCGCGGAGATAGTGGGCGGCAAGACGGGCCTGGGTGGAATGCGAGGGGAGATTTACGAGATTTTGCGGCAAGGCGGAGATCCTACCGCGGTTCTCAAGCAGTACCAGGTGGAGGCGGCTGCAACTCTGAAGCAGGCGGAGTACAACCAAGCGCATCCACTGACAACAAAGGAGCGGGCGCGGCTCGGTATGGACGTGGCCGGCGTGGGCGGCGCAATCACGGGCGCTTTGATGCCCAACGAGGATTACACGGGGCGTATCGAGAAGTTGCAGGCGCTGGTACAGCAAATCGGCTATATCAGTCAGTCGTACGGACTCGAAAAGCAGCACGCCGCGCTGACGGGGCGGAAAGACCAACTGGAGGCCGCGGAGCGCGATAAGCCGAAGGTCGATGAGGACCTGAAGCGGTTTCGCGAGCAGGCACAGGCCTTCGAGCGACGGGGAGACGAGGCGGAACTCTCCGCAATCGGCAAGATCTATTACGCGCGGGATCAACTGTTGGAGCAGGCGAAAAAGCTCAAGGGCGTTGAGGCGGACGTTGCGGCGATTCGCAAGGCGGCCGATGAGCAGGCCGGGGCGATCTACAAAAAAGACTGGGAGAAGTTCGAAGCCTACGATCAGGAGCAGCGGGACAAGCGGAATCGCCAGATGGCTCTGATGATGGGGCCGTCCAAAGAGCAGTTGAAGGAATGGGAGCAGTGGTTCGCTGCTCAAGATCAGGTCGATTCCATCAACCTGCAATCGCGCAAAGAGGGACTGAACCGGGAGGCCGGACAGGCTCAGAAGATGGTCGGGTTGAGCGGCTTGACCGGAGGGGATGCAATCCGCGCAACGTACCAAATCAGAATCGACCTGGCGAAGCAGTTGGCGGCCGTGGAAGCGGAGCGGATCTCGAAAGAGACGAACGCGGCGGACCAATTGAAGGATGCTGCGCGGGCAAGGGCGGCGCTGGAGAAAGATATCTCCGAAGCGCAACAGGAGGCCCTGATTAAGCAATTGGAGCTTCAGAAACAGCAAGTGGACACGCTCAAGAAGGAAACTGAGGGGCTATGGCACACGCTGTTAACGAAGCCTCAGAACTTCCCGAAGCAACTGGGTAGCACGGTCCACGAGGCCATCCTCAAGCCTGTTACGGAGGGGCTTGCGGGAATGTCGGCGAACGTGCTCAAGCCGATCATCTACGGTCCAGACGGCAACGGCGGACTCTCGGGAATGTTCAAGGGTGTCTTCGGCGGCGGCAAGCAGGACCCGATGAAGGTCGCAACCGACCTGAACACAGCCGTCACTGCTCAGAACTCCATGGCGCTGGCGACTCTCACGGCGATTTTGGCCGGGGCGATGGGAATGGCGGCTCCGGCAATTGCGGCTCCGGCCGGAATCGGCGGAATTTCCCTGCCTTCAATTTCGGCTCCGGCGGTGAGCGGTTCCACGGCATCTACCATTGCGTTCGGTGGCGGCGCTTCGAGCGGATCGAGCTTTATGGATCTGACTCGCGGTCTAAATCCGATGGCGACGGTGTTAGGGGGCGGCGGTGGCGTCTCGGTTGGCGGCGGGGTTAGCACCTCGGCAGACATTCCGACGCTGAACCATGCGGCGAGCGGCGGACCGGGATTCCTCGGGAAGATCCTCGGCGGCGGGCAACAGGGCGCAGCGAATCCATTGTCCGGCATTCAGGGGATGCTGAAGGGTTTCAAGGGCGTCAACTGGGGCGGAATCACTCGGACTCCGGCGCGGTACACAATGGACGCGGACGGCAACGTTACCGCGGGCACGGTCGGGCCGGACGGCACCACGAATTACGGCGGGAAGATTACGGGCGCGAACGGGGCGCTCGGCGCGGCAATGGGCGCGGGCGGCATGATGCTGGCGCAACAGGGCCTACTCGGATCGATCCGCGGCACTTGGGGTGGCGTGGCGATGGGGACGGCTGGCGGGGCTGCTATCGGCTTCCAACAGGGCGGACCTCTCGGGGCGGCAATTGGCGGAGCGGCTGGGCTGCTGATCGGCGTCGGTGAAAAGCTGGCGGGAGTCGAGACTCCGGAGAATGAAGCCAAACGGCTGGTGAAGCAACTGTACGCCGTCAATATCGACAACGCGATGGCGAGGCAGATTGTGAGCCTGGCTCAACAGAAGTACGCCGGACACGTTTCGATTGCGGTGCGCGATCCGGATGTACGGAAGATGCTGGAACTCTACGCACAGGGAACAGGGCAGAAGATGCCACTGTCGGCTACGACTCCGCGCGGCGGGAGTTTAGCGGAACAGGGCGGGAACCTGTACCAACAGGCAACGTATCAGTATGGGGTAGCGAACACGTTCCAAGGTCCGTTACCGGTGATGGGATTAGGCGGCGGCCCGGGTGGGAGCTATCCGAATCCTGGCGGTCCGAATACCTCAGGGGGGACGGGTACCACTATCGCCCTGAATATCAACGGTCAACCAATTTCGCCGGAGTTTGTTGCTGATTCGTCCATGGCGGCTCAGAATTCGAGCTACGGCCGCGTGCAGCAATCGGCGAACCTGCAAGTTCCGGGGCTGATGGTGGGCACGTAGAAACTCCACGGGACCGACGATCAATAAGGTTGTCGGTCCCGTGTCTCTCTTCAAAAAAGAAAGGTTCGGTTTATGGAAAACAGCGAAGCTCCGCAGGCGCGGGGCACTTTGGACGTAAGGCCCGGGAAGTTTACGGACGGTCAATTTGGTGTCAGCCTGATGATGAATGAGGACGCAACTATCATTTCGGGCGACGGTGAGATAGTGCCTGGCATGATGATGCTGCCCTGGCAGGCTCGGCTCTTGGCTTACACGCTGCTACATCAGGCGGAGGCAGTGGAGCACGGGCTCCGAAGTTCAGCAAATTGTTGAATAGTCCGCTGACGGATTGAGTTTCCGCGCGTCTCGTATTGGCCTACGCCGCGCGTGGACCGGGGACCGCGCCTTTCCCCTCACCCTGGCGCGGTCCCTATCGGTTTTTGGTCGGGTGGTTCGTTCGTTCTCCTTTCTCCTTTCCGGGTGAATGTCCTAAACTCGCGGGGCTTGCCTTGTCATGGCAGGTCCCGCTTTTTTGTTTTTCGGGGATTGTCTCAAATGTCTACTACTGAAGCTTTGACGGTTGCGGAGGTCGCTATCCGGCTCCGCTGTTCCAAGGCGCACGTGTGCAATACGATCAACGGCAAGGTGAGGGGCGTTAGCCCACTACCGGCAATCAACATGGGCCGGCGAAAGCT
>Ga0182030_10022745_pt1 | contig 11650 bp, 9 predicted proteins | sample 812S3MmetaG_FD_121299 | JGI IMG/M metagenome (GOLD analysis project Ga0182030, IMG submission 121299) | Permafrost microbial communities from Stordalen Mire, Sweden - 812S3M metaG (Illumina Assembly) | ecosystem: Environmental > Terrestrial > Soil > Wetlands > Permafrost | place: Sweden... | reverse complement strand
TGTTATCGCACGACCGCACGGTGGCGCCACGGCAGTTGCGCCACGAGCAACGCCACCGGTATCGCCCAGACAAGCCCGTGACCGGTCAGCGGCGGACACTCGCCTTCGGATGCGGAGTTGCGGCCTTCAACTGCTGGGACAACACGGTGGCCGAGAGCTTCTTCTCGACGCTTAGGTTCGACCTCCTTTACCGCCACAACTGGCCGACCCGGGCGGCGGCGAGGAGCGCCATCTTCGAGTACATCGAGGTCTTCTACAACCGGGAGCGCCGCCACTCGACGCTCGGCAACCGGAGTCCGGCAGACTACGAATCCGAACAGGCCGCTGTGTGCTCGGCCTAACAAATGTGTCCGTCAAAGCGGGTCAGGCCCACCATGGTGGCCGACATGGCTCGGGCGTTCTTCGAACTTGCCGGCTCCGATTGAGGCAGGACGCGACGTTCGGCCCCGGGTACCAACTGCTGCGCCACTCCTGAGAGCTGGCGCCGAGCCGAACTCCGTTGCCGCATCCGGACGACCGTGACCCACGGCCGGAGACGAGGCTCCAGGAAGGACTCGCGAGCCCGCACGAAGGTGCGTGTCAGGGCGGCGCCATTGCCGTTGGTCAAGCCGGCGCGACCCTCTTGCTCGTATCTGTGCCAGTGGTCACGAACTGGCGGATATGCCGGAGGAGCTCTCGCAGAGCGGGCGTGTCGGTTGCGGCCCAGATGAAGGCCAGGATGGCGAGAGTTGTCGAGTCACGGATGGGCAGCGCTTTCAAGCGGTCGGTGTGGTTGGCGGCCATCGACTCGGTGAGGATGGCGATGCCGAGGCCACGGGCGGCGAGGTCGGCGACGGTCCCGGGCGCGCTGGCCTGGAGGGCGATGTTGTGACGTATGCCCTTGCGGGCGCAGTCTTGGTCGAACACAGCGCGAACCCCGGTTCCCTCCGGCATGCTCACGATGGGGTAGTCGCTGATGTCGGCGAGGGAGATCCGGCGCCGTTTGACCAGAGGGTGGTCGAACGGGACGGCCGCAACGAGATGTTCGCTGACGAGGACGAGTGCGTCCAACCCCGACGGCGGAGCGCCGGCGGCTCCGACCAACGCCAGGTGGACCTCACCGGAGCGAACTCGTTGAATCAGACGATCGGAGTCGTCCTCGGCCAGCGTGACCTCGATTCCCGGGTGCGCGTGATGGAACGCAGCGAGGATTTCGAACAGCGGGGCGACAGTGCACGCTGTGACCATGCCGATAGTCAGCCGGCCTCTCACCAGCCCGTTGACGTCGTCGACCGCTTGCCGCATGGCGTCGACCGATGTCAATACGGCACGAGCGTGCACGAGCGCGGCCGAACCGGCGGTCGTCAAGGTGGCCCGGCGACCCGACCGGTCGATGAGGGTGGCGCCAAGATCAGTCTCGAGCTGCCGGATCTGGGCGCTGACCCCGGACTGGCTGATGTGCACGCGCTCCGCGGCGCGGGTGAAATTCGCCTCCTCGGCGACCGCCACGAGATATTCGAGCTGTCTGAGTTCCATGACTGTATCTTCTAGATCCTAGTAGTTCAATCGGTTGGACTTATCGATCTGCGGCTCTCAGACTGTACTGCGCAAAGACCCGAGCCACAAGGAGAGAAGTCATGTCGAACCAGGAACGAGCCCAGAAGCCAGAGGATCTGACCCGGCTGTTCGTCGAGCGAGGCAACGCCGGCGATGCTGCCGGGATCGCCGCGCTGTACGAGCAGGACGCCGTCATGGCCTACCCTCCCGGCGGCACGACGGTCGGCCGCGCCGCCATCCAGACGTTGTGGGAGAAGATCCTGTCCAAGGGCCCCCACTTCGAACAGGAGGCTCCGCTCCCCACTCTGGTGAGCGGCGATATCGCCCTCACGTCGACACCACCCAGGGACGCTGCCGGTGCCCGGGCGCAGGTCTGCCGTCGACAAGCTGACGGCACCTGGCTTCGTCTGCTCGACCAGCCCGAATTCGTCTCCATCGCCAGGGACATCCCATGACCCCCGGGCAGATCCGCGCCGTGGCCATGTCCCTGCCCGAGGTGAGCGAACGTGCGACCTGGGGAAGACCGACCTTCCGCGTTGGGAACAAGCTGTTTGCCACCCTCGCCCGGGACGGCTCCTCGGCGACCCTCAAGTCCTCCGTCGAGGCACAGCGGGCGGTGGTGGGCGCCAACCCCGATACCTTCACCATCGCCGCCTATCTCGGCCGTCACGGCTGGATCACCGCCCGGCTCGACGTGGCCGACAAGACCCTGACGAAGGAGCTAGTCATGGAGGCATGGCGTCGGGCTGCGCCCCGGCGCCTTCTCATCTGACGCCAGTCCCACCGATGACTTGCCGGCGATCGTCACGGTCAAGCCGCACTCACCATTTTGGGAGGACCTCGACGTGCCCGATAGCGCCCTAAGCAGTCCCATCGCCTTCGAGGAGCCGCGGCTAGAGTTCTCGACGCGAGCGCCACGCGCCTCTCGGGTGATGGCCGCCCTCGACTCCGCCGTAGAGTTGGCCTCGTCTCTCCGGGACCTCGTCGGCCTGCGAGCATCCATCCTGAACGGTTGCGCCTATTGCGTCGACCTGCACGCCCTCGATGCGAGAGCCCGGAGCGAGACCGAGCAGCGGCTCCACGCCGTCGCCGTCTGGCACGAGGCCCGTTCTTCAGCCAACGCGAGCGAGCCGCACTGCTTCTCACTGACGCGATCGCGCGCATCGCCGACACCCACGTGCCACCCGCAGCCTACGAGGTCGCCCGCAAGCACTTCGACGAGGAGGAGTTCGCCCAGTTCGTTTGGGCCATTGTGGTCATCAATGCCTGGCACCGCGTCGCGCTCACACTCCGCAGCCGTCCCGGCGAGCACCAGCCCGGCCGACGGATGTGGCGGGGGCCGGCTGACGACCGCGATGTCGTGGAGAGAGTGTAGGGCGAGGCATGTAGCTTGATCGCATGGGCACAGGCCTCCAATGTCGACCATTGGTGTCCGGGGATGGGCGACCTCACCAGCCTCGCGACGGCCACGCCGCCAGTGCTGTCGCCGGCGACGGTTCCGGACCTAATCGAAGCCGTTACCGCGCCTGGGGACTGCTCCGGAGTACCCGTAGGACCCCGCTGTCCTGCCGGTGCGGCGGTGATAGAGAGCTTGCTTCAACAACGGCGGCGCACTGCAGCACTTGCTTATGCACCCCAGGTCCCCGGCCGGGCCTGGACAGCATCAAAGCAAGTGCTCCAGCCGAATTCAGAACTGACCGCGAGTTCACCCGCTGGTCGGGGCGCCCAGACTCGAACTGGGGACCTCTTGCTCCCAAAGCAAGCGCTTCCAACTTTCGTCGTTCGCATAGGCTTTCTTGAATTCGCTTGGACCACTTGCTTCGCCATCCCTGCTCCAGACCAGCACTTGCTTCAAAGGTCAGGAGCAGTTCCGGAAGCAATACGGAGCTGCCCCCGCCAACCCGCTCCCATTCAGCCCTACCACAGCTCGTGACCACGACATCCGCGGTGGACCAATTCTCGGGACGCCGGACAGTCTGCATCTCAGATCTGGTACCGGTCATCGGGTCGACCATTCAAGAACGCCTCGGTCAATGCCGGTCAGGCCCACATGCGCGGTGCGCCTTTCCGGCTACCGAGAGGCTTGTGGACTTTCGCTCATCTGACCACCACCGGCGACGGTGTGGCGTCTAGGACGGGGCGGTTCCAGCCACCGCCGGCCACGACGAGCTTGTCCGCCGCTTTCGGGCCCCAGCTACCCAACCTGTATGGCAGGACAGGGTGATGGTGTCTGACCACACGATCGACCACGGCCCAGGCGGCCTCGACAGTATCTTCGCGTGTGAAGAGCGTGTTGTCGCCGGCCAAGGCGTCGCCCAGCAGCCGGTCGTACGGCGCTTCCTGCCCAGGCTGCGCGTCGAGCAGTGAGAACTCTCTCTGCTCGCCGACGAACTCCTCCCCCTCCCGCTTCACGCGTGCGGCAACGGCGATGGCCGGGTTGGGCTCCAGCCGGAAGCGGAGATAGTTCGCCCCACCCACCGACCGCGGCGAGTCGCCGAAGAGCCGCTGGGGCGGCGGCTTCAGCTGGACCAGCACCTCGGTGACCGTGCCGGCCAGGCCCTTACCGGCGCGCAGGTACCAGGGGACGCCCGCCCAGCGCCACGAGTCGATGAACAGCTTAAGTGCGCAGTAGGTCTCGACGTCGGAGTCCGCGGCCACCCCCGGCTCCCTGCGGTAACCGGTGTACTGGCCACGCACCACGTCGTCGGCGGCCAGGGCGCGCATGGCCTTGAAGACCTTGGCCTTCTCGTCGCGTAGCGCGTCGGCATTCATGACCGCCGGCGGCTCCATAGCCAGCAGCGCGACGACCTGGGAAAGGTGGTTCTCGACCACGTCGCGCAGGCAGCCGACGGTCTCATAGAATGCCCCCCGTCCGTCCACGCCGAACTTCTCAGCCATCGTGATCTGCACACTGGCGACAGAGCTACGGTTCCAGATCGGCTCCAGGAAGGAGTTGGAGAAACGAAAGTAGAGCAGGTTCTCGACCGCGTCCTTGCCGAGAAAGTGGTCGATGCGGAAGATCGAGGTCTCCGGAAAGACGGCCTGAGCAGCGCGGTTGAGCCTCCGCGCCGACGCGAGGTCGCGCCCGAAGGGCTTCTCGATGATGACCCGCGCGTTGTCGGCCAGGCCGGCAGCGCCGAGCTCCTTGATGACCGTGGCGAAGAGAAGCGGTGGGATGGCCAGGTAGTGCGCGGGACGGGAGGCTTTGCCAAGGGCCTCCTTCAGCGCCGCGAACGTGTCGGAATCCTTGTAGTCCCCGTCCACGTACCCAAGCCTGGACAGCAGGTCACCGACCGCGCGCCGGTCGTCGATGCCACCAGCACTGTGGGCGATGCTGTCCTTTGCGAGGTTGCGCAGCTGCTCGACATTCCAGCCCGAATGGGCCACACCGACGACGGGAACATTGAGCACCCCTCGTTTGGTCATCGCGTACAGCGCGGAGAAGATCTGCTTGCGCGCCAGATTCCCGGTTGCGCCGAAGAAGACCAGCGCATCGCAGCCCCCCTTCGCGGCCGGAGCAGCCCTCATGTCAGCCGCTCTCCTCGTCCGGTCCACAAGGCGTAGCCTTCCGGGGCCCCGCCCTTCGGCCCTGAGTCATGACAACCCCTTCTCTTGGACGTCCGGTTGAGGGCGCGACGCGGATCTCACAACCGCAAGTCGCAGAACTGTACCAAGGGTCACACATCCGCTGGGCACGGTCAACGCTCACGTATGGGCCGGTGCGATGCCCTCTCGCCTGCACTCCCCCATCTCCCAAGGACCTCTCGAGCAGCGCCCACTCCACGGGACCCACCCGACGGTGTTCAGTCAAACTGACCGCGCCGGCCCCCAGCGTCCGGCCGAAAGGACGCCCGCGCAGTGGGCCGGCGACGCCATGACGCGTCCGGGCGGACGGCCGGACCAAGCTCTGCCGTCCCGGGCAGAAGCGCCGCAATCTAGCTAAGACGTGTATCGCGGCGCTCATCGCTGTCGTCACAGAAACCGGTCATCGGCCTCCCGGCGAAGCTGGAGCGCCAGGCTGGGGACGACGAAAGACGCGAGGAAGATCGGCAGAAAGCTCTTTCCGGTGCACCGGAAGGCGACGGTCTGGCTCTCGGCGGCCTCGAAGGTCTGAGTTCGGCTGGACTTTCGGCCACTGCGCACTTGCAGTGTGTGACGTCCTCGCTCGACTGGTATCTCGATGCTGTCGTTCATCTCGAGCGATCCGGCAGGCTGTCCGTCCACCACGATGTCGTAAGTGCCACGTCGGACCTCGACGCCGATTGCTTTATGCGTCACCTTCAGGGTGGCTGCCATCTTCGATCTCCACTGTCTGTCGGCCGTGTTCTTGATCTCCAACCAACGTGGCAACATGAGCCCGTCGTCGGCGCGGACATTATCGACTGGCAAGCCAACCTCGTGAACATCGAGGCCTCCCAACCTTGAAACAGAGGTGCGGGCTGGCGTGGTTGATGGTTAGATTCGCCTGCCTCGCGGTGCTGGCCATCACGCTCACCGCCCGGTTCTTGCCGGAGACCAGACGCCTGCCGCTCGAAGAAAGCATCGCCATCTTCGAACGGAAGGCCGGACCCAACCGAATCGACTCACTCAGCCAGAGTGCGGTCCACGACGCACGCGAGCAAGGCCACCACCGCCGTCACACCTGGGCACCCCGTGCGTCAGGGTCGTCAGGCGCCGAGCCATCGCTCATCCTCGCCTCGGCCCGCGCCAGTTCGGCAAGCACCTCCTCCTCCACCCCGCTCCTGCCCACCAGGCTGCTCTCGTCAGGGATGCGCTTATCCTGCGCTTCACCTGACCGTTCGTCGGAGGTGGTTTCGAGATTGGAAGCGTTGTCACGCGATGCCTCATTGGTCATGGTTCCGAAGTCTCCTCTAACATACAACGCAGATCTGCATTCTCCCATTCCGACGTCAAACTGGCAATCGGCATGTGCACGGCGGACGTCGGCCCTGGACCACGGTTGATACTTCCCCGGTGAGCGGCGGGTTCGTGAGCGACGGGAGGGCGACGGACACTTGAAGGACTTTCGCGTCGCGCCGCCGCCAATGTCGTGGTCGAGACGCGCGGCAGCTGGCGCGGCTTGGCCTCGGCGGCGACTGACGTCACGGGCCCGGCGGTCGACGCCCGTCTTGGCGCGGTATTGACCACCCGCAGGAGAGCGGCTAGCGGCCTGTACCGGAGACAACTGATAGAGCATAGGCGCCTTCTCCCACTACGCTGACTGCTCACGCATGCATGCCACGCGACATCGCCCGAAGGATCCGCTCGCGGTTACGCCGGAGGACCGCCAGCCCTTCGAGCGCTCGACCCGGCGGGGCACCACGGCGCAGGGATTGGCGCGCCTCCTCGCCTTGACGGCCAGCAGGGTGACACAGCTTGCCATGGCTCGCCCGCGCAAAGGAGGGTCAGCGCTCAGCTGGCGTTCCCTGGGTGGTGGCCATGGCGGATCTCGCGACCGGTCTCCGTCTGCCTTAGGACCTCCCTGAGAGTTCGCCCAGTAGCACGGCGATATCCCACCTCGAACAGGAAACTCACCGCCAGCGTGATCCCGAGGGCAATCGCTGATGGTAGGGCTGTGGTGACCATGTGGTAGAAGAGGACGACGAAGAGAGCGACACAGGTCACCGCAGACGCCACAAGCACCCAGGCCTTGGCGCCCGTCTGTTTGCGAATCCTCAGGTGCGCGACGTTGACTGCCGAGTAGACCAAGAGGAAAGCTGCGCTTCCCATGGAGGCAACGGCACTCAGAGGAAAGATCAGGACGAACACGAGCACGAGCCCAGCGGTGATGAAGAGTCCTTCGACGTCACGGCCCCAGAGAGTGCGGTCAAACGCCGGTGGCAGCCCACCGTTTTTGGCAATCTGGTAGGCGACGTTTGCAGACCCGAACAAGGTGGCGTTCACTGCCGAAGCCGTCGAAAGCAGCGCCGCGATGGCTACCAGCTTGAAACCCAATTGACCCAGGGATGGCCTGGCGGCGACGGCCAAGGCAGAATCGCCAAGCTTCCTGAGGACATCGAGCGGCACATTGGTGACCACGCCAGTAGCGACAAGCACGTAGATCACCATCGCGATGGCCACACTGCCATAGATCGCGCGCGGCAACTCGCGCTTCGGCTTCTCCATGTTGGCAGCGGCATTCGTGATCAGACCAAAGCCCTCGTACCCGACGAAAACCACACCCGCCCCGGTAAGGATCGCTAGCGGACTTGGCCACGCGACTGGCGACAGCCGGGCAACCCCCTTCCCGGTGAGCGCAACGAAGGCCGCCACTATGAACACGATGAGAATGGCCACCTTGATGATCACAATGCCGGACTCTGCGCGCCCCATCGTCCGGCTTCCGAGGAAGTTGATCGCCGTAAAGGCGAGCACGACGCCAACTGCCCACACCCTGGACGTGAGGGGGATGAACGTGGACGCATACGCCGCAAAGCCTGTCGCGTACAGCGCGATGGTAATGATGTAGCTAAAGTACTGGAAGAGGTTCAGGGATCCCGACGTGACTCCTTCGCCGTAACCACGAACGAGAAAGGTGACGGCGCCCCCAACACTGGGGAAGGTCTTGCCGAGGGCGACGTAACTGTAGGCGGCGAGACCGGCAACGAGCCCTCCGATCGCGAAGGAAAGAGGCATAGCGGGGCCTGAGATACTCGCCACGACCCCAAGAATAGAGAAGATTCCGGCACCGATCATTCCGCCGACCCCAATGCTGAGGGCGGCGACCAGTCCGATGCTCGACTTCTTTGCGAGTGTTCTCTTGGTGTCCTGAGGCATCATGCAATCGCCCGCAACAACTGATGGGTTACGCCGACTGCGATTTTCAGGGCCCTTATCCGGCGCTTCAATTGAGGCACCCCCAGCATGCATCCGACGCGCGTCGCGGGCGCTGCGCCACTGGTTGCGGCGGCACCTGTCGCGGATCCCTCGGGGTCTTCACTGTGGCCAATCGCCCGAGCCTGGTCGATGCCATGGAAGAGGTCGGATGCGCTTCTCCCGACTTCGCAAGCGGCTCTCCCAGTACACACGCATCCTCGGTAATCGTGAGCCATCACTCGGCCACGATCTCGTCCCTGGCCCGGGCCAGGGCGACTTCCACCCTCGTCGACTCAGGCCACGGGCTGACTGTCACCCCCAACGATATGGGCACTCTCGTGGCCAGCGGCGTCTCCCTTTGAAGAGCGCACCACGACGACGGGGCACTGAGCGTGGTGGACACACTGCTGGCTGACGGAGCCGAGCAGCAGGCCAGCGAACCCGCCATGTCCACGCGACCCGACCACCAGGAGGTCACCCCGTGCGGCGGCGCCTATCAGGACCGCGGCTGCTTGACCCTCGACGACCTGCCGCTCGATCTCGACGTCCGTCGCTTCCCCTACGGCATCGCCGAGCGCCGTCTCGAGCGTCTCTCTACCCGCTCGTGCAAGATCACCGGCATCGGCGTCGGGCGCGTCGAACGCACCGACGGAGCCGATGTTGCCATAACCCGCTGGCATCACGCCCGCATAGCTATACGCCCAGGCATGCACAGCACGCAGTGGAACCTTGCGGAGACGCGCCTCCGCCAGCGCCCAGCGCAGAGCTTCCCCAGCGCCTGGAGAGCCGTCGATTCCGACGACCACAGCCCCGTCCTTGGTCGCGTCTTCTTTCTCGCTCATATCCCTGCTCCTTCTCGCCGCCGCCGCATCACGTCTCGCGCTTCTTGTCACCGGGCCCGCGGCGCCACCGCCCCGCACGCCCCCAGCGCTGAACGCCAGGAGATCCGGGTTCCCCGGCCTCCTCTTTTCCTGCGGCTGGGATCTCAAGCGCCGACATCGGGGCCGAGACGCCATTACGCATGGGCATGGACACACCAATCACACCGCCGGCGGCCAGCCCTGCCCGGCTTGTCGTTGCCATCGTCCTTGATCTCCTGCCCATAGGGACAGTCGTTCCGGTCGTGATACACCCGGTCCTCGGGATCCGTGTCGGTGTGGAAAGCGGCCACCTTCGCCTTCGTCGCGACCGCCGCCTGCCGATCAGGGCCTGCACCGCCACCGGGGACCGCCTTCGCTGCCACCAGCACGGGCTTCCCCATCACGGCCACCTGCTTCACCGGATCGAGAATCCGATAGGCGAGCAACTTGACTCGGTCGGTCACCAGGAACCACACGAGCGCATAGCCCCACACGAGGGCTGCCCAACCCCACCCGAGCGGGGTCATGAAGATTCCGAAAACCGCGATGAGGGTTGCCAACGTCTGTGTGCCAAACACAGCCATCCAGAGAATTCGAGCAGGGCGGATTGACCAGAACGGGCCGCGAGTGCGGGCCAAGAAGATCGTCAGGTGTCCGGCAACGGACAGCATCAGGTACATCAGTGTCTGGAGTTGCGGATGGCCAAGGTGAAATACGCGATCGCCGAGGTAGAAAAGGCCGAACGCCGCCACAGGCCCGACGACGCCGAGCACCGAGGCCATCCCCAGCACGAGGCGCATGTTCCACGCCTCGGGCTGATCCTTGTAGTGGACATTGTCATAGGCGATCGACAGGATGGCTCCGTCGTTGAGCAACGCCAGCAACACGATCATCACCGCCGTCACCGGGAAGAAGTTGAAGATCAAAATCGTTAGGGTGACGAAGAGCAGCACCCTGAGCGTCTCGGCGATGCGGTAGATCGCATAGCTGTTCATCCGCTGGACGATCCGTCTGCTTTCCTTGATCGCCTCGATGATCACCGACAGGCCGGGGGTGGTCAGCACGATCGACGCCGCCGCGCGAGCCGCGTCGGTCGCGCTCGAGACCGCGATACCGCAGTCCGCCTGCTTCAGTGCCGGGGCGTCATTCACTCCGTCCCCGGTCATGCCCACGATGTGGCCCCGCTTCTGCAGCACGTCCACGATGTGGAACTTGTGCTCGGGGAAGACCTGGGCGAAACCGTCGGCGTTCTCGATGGCCGCGCCCGCCGACGCCGTCTCCTTGCGCTTCACGTCGCCCAAGCCGGCGGCGTCGAGGATGGCGGTGCCCATACCCAGCGTCTTGGCGGTCTCTTGGGCGATCGCCAGCGCATCGCCCGTGACCATCTTCACCTTCACCCCCATCTGCAGCGCGGTGGCAATGGTGGCCTTGGCATCGCGGCGTGGCGGATCGAAGAGGGGCAGCACACCCACGAACTGCCATCGGCCCGTCCCCTCGGCGCGGGCCACGCCCAGGGACCGAAAGCCGCGCGCCGCGAAGTCATCGACCGCCTTGTCGACGTCGGCCTTGACCTGGCGAGAGTTGGCAGCCAGCTCCAGGATCACCTGGGGTGCGCCCTTCGACACCCGGAACGTCTTGCCTCCGGTCGCCTTCACCGTGGCCTCGGTGCGCTTGTGCACGGGGTCGAAGGGCTGGAAGTGGACGACGTGGTATCCGCGCAATGCCTTGGCGTCCGTGACACCCGCCAGCACGGCCAGGTCAATGGTGTCGTCATCGTCGGCGCGTGACGCCAGGGCGGCATCGAGGATCACCTGCTCCGGAGCGACGTTGTTCACCGCGAACGGGTCCCCCAGGGTCAGCTTGTTCTGGGTGAGGGTGCCGGTCTTGTCCGAGCACAGGATGTCCACACCCGCCAGCTCCTCGATGGCGACCAACCGACTGACAATGGCCTTCCTCTTGGCGAGCAGACGTGCACCCACCGCCATCGTCACCGAAAGGACGGTCGGCATGGCCACGGGGATCGCGGCCACGGTCAGCACCAGGGCGAACTGCAGCGTGGTCAGAAAGGCATCACCGCGGATGAGCGAGACGACGATGATCAGCGCCACCATTGCCGCCGCCAGGATGATCAGGAAGGTGCCGATCTTGAGCACCGCCTTCTGGAAGTGGCTGATGGTCTGGGCGTCCTGAACCAGCTCCGCGGTCTTGCCGAAGTAGGTGTTTGTCCCCGTGGCGTAGACCAGGGCGCCGCTCTCCCCCTGCCGGATGATCGAGGCGGAGAAGAGCGCCTCCCCCGTCTTGCGCGTGGCGGGCAGGGACTCCCCGGTCAGGGCCGACTGATCCACCTCGACGGGGTCGCCCTCCAGCAGGCGGGCGTCGGCGGGCACGATGTCGCCCATCCGCAGGCGAATGACGTCGCCCGGCACCAGCTCGCGCGC
>Ga0182030_10022744_pt1 | contig 11650 bp, 11 predicted proteins | sample 812S3MmetaG_FD_121299 | JGI IMG/M metagenome (GOLD analysis project Ga0182030, IMG submission 121299) | Permafrost microbial communities from Stordalen Mire, Sweden - 812S3M metaG (Illumina Assembly) | ecosystem: Environmental > Terrestrial > Soil > Wetlands > Permafrost | place: Sweden... | reverse complement strand
TTGGAACTGGATTGCAGCGGATCAATGGCGGGAAAAAGTCCTTCGCTCGCCCGCTTGCGCGAGAGCACGATGGACGCGGAGAGATGAGAGAATGTATGCACCGCCGCCGGATCAGTGAAATCATCCGCAGGCACATACACCGCTTGAATCGAGGTGATCGCGCCGGTGTCGGTGTTGGCGATGCGCTCTTCCAAGCCCGACAACTCCGTGCCCATCGTGGGTTGATAGCCGAGGCGCGACGGCATCTGCCCCATCAGGCCGGACACTTCCATACCGGCCTGGATGAAACGGAAAATATTATCAATTAGCAGCAACACGTCGCGATGTTCGTCGTCGCGGAAATACTCGGCCATCGTCAGCGCCGTGTGGCCCACGCGAAAACGGCTGCCCGGCGGCTCGTTCATTTGGCCGAACACCATCACCATGTTCGGCAATACTCCGGCAGCTTTCATTTCGCGGTAAAGTTCCTCGCCTTCGCGGCAGCGTTCGCCGATGCCGCAAAAAATGCTGACGCCCTGCTGATGCCCGATCATGTTGTGGATCATTTCGGTGAGGAGCACCGTCTTGCCCACGCCCGCGCCGCCGAACAATCCCGCCTTTCCGCCGCGCTCCAATGGCACCAGCACGTCAATTACCTTGATGCCTGTCTCAAAAATCTCTGACTTGGTGGAACGTCGCGCCAGCGGCGGCGGTGCGCGATGCACCGAACGCCATTGGACATCCGCCGGCGCCGGCTGCCGGTCAATGGCATTGCCGAAAACGTCAAACATCCGCGAGAGAATGGCCTTGCCGACTGGCGCTTTCAGCGGCCCGCCTGTGTCCGTGACCACCATGCCACGCGCTAGCCCCTGCGTGGGTGTCAGCGCAATCCCGCGCACATGCCGCGAATCGCGTTGCGCCAGCACTTCGATGACGATCTCGTTTTTTGCACCCGAACGCAGCACGGAGTAGATTGGCGGCAAAGGCCCGTCGAATCGCACATCGACGACGCTGCCGCGCACCGAGGCGACCGCGCCGAGATTGGCTGTAGCTGTCACGCTCATTTCTTTTCCATCGCGGATGTATATTCGCCACGGCGCGCAGCTCGATTGCAGCGAGCACGTTGCAGCAGGGCTTGCTGCGCCGCTTTTACGTTGACCTCCTGGCCGCGCCAAATCTCCAAAGCTGGCTGCTGGATGGCGCGGGCAAACGAGAAAGACAGCGCCCATGGCAGTTGCGACTTGAAACGTAAATTCATCAAATTCAGACGAGCCGATGCCAGTTCGGGAGATTGGCCGCCGGATAGAAAAGCGATTCCCGGAACCGCAGCGGGGACGGTTCGCCACAGACTCTTCACCGTTATGTTGGCTACCTCGTCAACATCTTGTTCTTCGTCCGGTTGCCGGTCGGTCAATCGCACCTGATATTGCTGTTCGCCGACACTCACTTCTTTGACTTCTTGATGCGGAGGACAAGTCAATCCCGGCAACACCATGTTGGGTTTGAGAATCATGCCTTCCAGCAGCACGCGCTGGCAATTGAGCTGGATGAAGACATTTCGCAGGACTTCTTCCGTCACCTTGCGGCAAACTTCCAAAGTATGACCGCCGTCCATGAGCACTTCGGGTTCGACGATGGGAACCAGTCCGGCTTCCTGACATAACGCAGCATAGCGCGCCAGCGCATGCGCGTTGGCCTCGATGCAACTCCGGCTGGGAATACCCTCACCGATGGTGATGACGGCGCGCCATTTGGCAAAACGCGCGCCCATCTGAAAATATTCCTTGAGCCGGTCGCGCAAGCCGTCCAGACCTTCCGTGATTTTCTCTCCGGGATGAGCGGCCAAATCCTTGGCTCCGGTATCCACTTTGATGCCAGGAATAATTCCCGCGTCCCCAAGGATTTTGAGAAAAGGCGTGCCATCCTTCTTCTGTTGCCGGATGGTTTCGTCGTAAAGAATCACGCCGCTTATACTCTCACCGAGGCCGGGCGTGGTGATGATCAATTCTCGATACGCGCGCCGGGCCTCCACCGTCTGCGGGATGTTGAGCTTGGCGAATCGTTTGTTGCAGGTGGGATTGCTTTCATCCATCGCCAGCAAACCTTTATGATCCGCGACCAGAGCCTTCGCGTTATCGGTCAGCATTTGATTGTTCATAGGTGATTAATCTGATCGGAAAATCATATCCTTTGGCCACTGAAAACTGTATGGGGTGAACACCCCATCAAGACAAAATCTATCAATGCGGGGCGGCCACATTCACACTTCGTCGCAATTGGGTGACGGCGGATTTCATATCAATGGCCTCAAACAAACTTGTGCCCGCCACAAAAGTATCCGCGCCAGCGCGGGCACAGTCGGCACCGGTTTCGTCGTTGATGCCGCCATCCACGCTGATGCGGCAGGATAGTGCCTTGTCACGCCGCCAGGCCGACGCCTGCTGAATCTTGGGCAAGCCTTCGCGGATGAATTCTTGTCCGCCGAAGCCAGGATTACCCGACCTGGAATTTAGGAATCCACTCCAAGATTGAGGGTTGAAGGAATATCACCTGACTGGCAACAACGACGACGGACGATGAGTCATTGGCTTTTCAAGCGAAATCCCGCCCGAGCGGCGCGAGAAGGGCTGACCAACCAGCTTAGGAACGCGGTGTGGCGGCAAGGAGCAAACCCCGGCGAGAATCAGTGATTTATTTTTGAAGGAACCACCAGATGACACCGCCCAGCACCGCAAGTCCCAATAGCATTTTCAAGATGAAGCCGCCGATTTTGACCGCCACAAAGAGCACGATAGCGCCCGCAGCAAGCATGGCTACCTGGCCGACCAGTGAGGTCATGTTCGTTGTGATTTGACCAAAGAAAAGCATAATCAAGATTCAGCGAATAGAGTCAACTCACGGCGCACGTTCACCCGGTGTTGGTTGGTAATGGCAGTTGGTTTTGCACCGGACTACCGGCGTCGGTTCCAGTAATAACCACCACCGCCGCCGAGCAAAACCACCAGAATCACGATAATTAATAGAGTGGACATATCTGAACCATAATTTGGACGATGACGACACGCCATGGGGTGTTACCCACCCAAAGGTTCATGAAATCCGCCGCCAAAAGACCTTTTTATGATCGCGGCGGCCCACCGATTTTTTCCAGATGTGCAAAGCCCTGGCCGGGAAGGTTGATCCGCCGACAGGGACAGAAAGAATGAAGCCGCAGGTGAGATGATGGCAGAACCAGCTCTGTATTTGCCATTGCTGTGAAAACAGTCTGGCGTGCGGTCCGATCTTTAACCATGGGGTGATACCCCACCATCCGTTTGCGGAACCTGAATTATTTGCGGGACGCGATCAACTTGAGCAATCCAGGAAAGCGTTTATTCAATTCCGCCCGCCTCACGGAAGTCATGCACTTAGTGCCCTCCATCTCCGTGAAAATGATGCCGGCGGTCCGCAGCACCTCGAAGTGATGCGAGCGCGTCGCCTTCGTGACGTCCAAATCGACCTCATTGCAGGCGAGTGCCCGGCCCTTGCTTTGGAGCAACTGGCGCACGATAGCCAGGCGGCAGGGATCCGACATGGCCTGCATCACGACGTGCAGTTCCACATCGCGCATGGCCGGGTGAGCATAAGTCTTCACAAGGACACCATGCCATCAATTGGATAGTTCGACAACCATCGAATTATATTTTGACACCGCCGGCCCCCGGCGTTAGGTTCGACATCTATCGAACAATAGGCGATAGACCGAAACCAATCATTCAACACATTTTATAAACCGTATGCCCACATTATTTGATCCTGTCCACATCGGTGCCTGGAGCCTGCCCAACCGCATCATCTTTGCTCCGCTGACCCGCGCGCGAGCCGGCGCGGAACGCATTCCCAATGCGCTGATGGCCGAATATTACGCCCAGCGAGCCGCCGTCGGCTTGATCATCTCCGAGGCGACTTCGGTGACGCCCATGGGTGTGGGTTACGCCGAGACGCCCGGCATCTGGTCCTCCGCGCAAGTGGACGGCTGGAAACTCATCACCGAGTCCGTGCATAAAGCGGGCGGGCGCATGGTGCTCCAACTCTGGCATGTCGGGCGTATTTCCGATCCGCAATTTTTGAACGGGGCTTTGCCGGTTGCCCCCAGCGCCATCGCTGCCGCAGGGCACGTCAGTCTGGTTCGTCCGTTAAAATCATTTGTCACGCCCCGGGCATTGGGGTTTGAAGAAATTCCCGGCATCATCGAGGCCTATCGCGTCGGCATGCATCTGGCCCCACGGGGCGACGCCCACGACATGGGCGATTCCAATCCGCTGGCCACGTTTGAATATGTGGCCCGGGAACTGGGCAAGCGGCGCATCGCCTTTATTTGTGCCCGCGAATCGCTCGGCGACAATCGTATCGGACCGCAGTTGAAGGCAGCGTTCGGCGGTAGCTACATTGCCAACGAAGGTTTTACTCAGGCCACGGCCAATCAAGTGCTGGCGGCGGGCGAAGCCGACGCGGTGGCCTTTGGCGTCCCGCTTCTGGCGAATCCCGATCTGCCGGCGCGTTTCCGGCAAAATGCCGCGCTCAACACGCCGGACCAGTCCACCTTCTACGCCGCCGGCCCAAAGGGCTACACCGATTATCCGGTGTTGCAGCAAACTGCGTGATGAAGCCTGATTCGAATATCGTCCTTTCGGTGTTGGATCTCGCCGCTGTTCGCGAGGGTGGAACGGTGGCGGAGAGCTTTGGCAACACGGTCAGGCTGGCACAGGCAGCGGAGGCCTGCGGTTACCAGCGCTTCTGGCTGGCCGAACATCACAACATGCCAGGCATCGCGAGCGCGGCCACGTCGGTCTTGATCGGCCATGTGGCCGGTGCCACCAAATCCATTCGCGTGTGTTCCGGTGGCGTGATGCTGCCGAATCATTCACCTCTGGTGATCGCAGAACAATTCGGCACGCTCGAGGCGCTTTATCCCGGCCGGATTGATCTGGGCCTGGGCCGCGCCGCCGGCTGTGACGCCTTCACCGCGCAACTGCTCAACCGCGATCCCAACGCGGGCGACCGGTTCCCGCAACAACTGGAAGTGTTACGGCATTTGCTCGGACCGGTTGCACCGAAACAACGCGTTCAAGCTGTGCCCGGTGGCAATTCCAACGTGCCAATCTGGCTGCTGGGTTCGAGCACGTTCAGCGCGCATCTAGCGGCAACGCTGGGTTTGCCGTTTGCCTTCGCCGGCCAATTCGCCCCGCAAATGATGTTGGAAGCGATTCAACTCTATCGCGAATATTTCAAACCCTCGGCGGCGCTGGCTCAGCCCTATCTGATGGTTGGGGTGCCCGTGCTGGCGGCGGACACGGACGAGCAAGCCGAACATCTGGCGACCTCCGCCCGGCAGAGGATTCTGCGATTGATTCGCGGCCAGGCCATCTTCACGCCACCGCCGGTTGCCAGCATGGACGGACTTTGGAATGATGCCGAGCAGCGCTCCGTGGAAACCTTTCTGGGCGCCGCTGTGATCGGCGGCCCGAAGACGATGGAGCGCAAGCTGCGGGAATTCCTGAAACTGACCAAAGCGAATGAATTGATTCTACACTCGGATTTTTATAGAGTGGAAGACCGCTTGCACTCGTATGAAATTGTGGCCGGTCTGTTTTTGAAACCAGCCGCCCCGTAAAATTGATTCTGACTGGTTGGACTTCCGTTGTCCCAGCCACTGGCGTTTAATGGTTCTGTGACGGCGTCACAAACATTGCTGTTTCCCGATCCGCGACCATTGGTCGAGCGGCTGGGCCATGATTTTTTCCGGCAACTGACGGATCGCCCCGGCGTTTACCTGATGCACGATGCCGCTGGGTTGGTGCTTTACGTGGGCAAAGCCAAAAACCTGCGGAAGCGTCTGGGCAGCTATCGTGTAGCCAATCCCGACCGGCTCGGGCGCCGACCTCTTCGCCTGTTGAGCCAGGTGGCACGAATCGATTTGCAGGAATGCGCTGATGAGTCGGCGGCGCTCGCCAAGGAAACCGAACTGCTACTGGCGCTCAAACCGAAATTCAATCGCGCCGGGGTGTGGCCAACGACGCCACGTTCCCTCATCTGGCGCCGGACCGCACAAACGCTGGAATTGGCCATCACCGATACGCCCACCACCGGCTGGCAGACATTTGGTCCGTTCGGCAGCGGCATCATTTATTTACGCGCCGCGCTCGCGCGCCTGCTTTGGTTTGCGATAAATTTTGTGTCGGGATCCACCGCCATGCCGGCGGGCTGGGTGCATGGGCACCTTGGGGATATTGCCACAGTCGCGGATGCGCAAAACAGCGAACCCAGTTGCCGCAGTATCGAAGTAGTTTTGACCGAACTCTTCGCCGGAGACCATGATGGATTCATTTCTTGGATTGGAGAAAAGACCAAAGCTCTGACACGCGCTCACGACTTGGCCCTGCGCAATGCGGGCTTGGAAACCGTGATCCAATTTATGCATGCGAAGGCAAGACGGACGCGACCGTTCACCACTCCGGAACAAATCATCGCGGAAAAACGGTTAGATCTGGATGCAGCGCTGCTGTTCACGGAGGAGAGCGGGAATCAGCCATGAGTGCCCCGGTTTCAAAACCAGCGCATACAATTTCGGTGCGCGACCTGGTCGAGTTCGTCCTGCGGACGGGCGACCTTGGCGGCGAGCGCGAGTTCGTCGGCTCCGACCGCGCCCTCGCCGGCATCTGCGGCCATCAGAAAATCCAGCGCTCGCGACCGTCGGGCTATCTCACCGAGCTGCCCGTTGAACACCGTATGGAAACGGAGGAGTTCACGTTGCAAATCCGTGGGCGCATTGACGGATTGCTCATCACTTCCCAACAAGTCTTGCTGGAAGAAATCAAAACCGTGCAGGGAAACTGGGAACACGAAGCTGATCCCCTGCACTGGGCACAGGCAAAATTCTATGCCTTCATGCACGCGCAGGAAAACGGTTTGAAGGAACTCGTTCTTCAACTCGTGTATCTGGAACTGCCGCCCGGCAAAGTGACCGAGTTTCGCCAGACCATATCATTCACCGAGCTATCCGATTTCTTTGCTGCGACCACGGCAGTTTATGTGGACTGGCTGCGTGAACGCCATCACTGGTGCCTCGAACGCAACGCGTCCATCGCTGCGCTGGCTTTTCCCTTCCCGGCGTATCGTCCCGGGCAGCGTGAGCTTGCCGTGGCCGCCTATCGCGTATTGGCAAATGGCGGCCGGTTATTTCTTGCCGCGCCGACTGGCATCGGCAAAACCATTTCTGTCCTGTTTCCGGCGGTCAAAGCGCTGGGCGAAGGAAAACTCGAACGCATTTTTTATCTGACCGCCCGCACCGTTGGACGCGCCATTGCCGAGAAAGCGCTGGTGGATTTGCGCCGGGCAGGATTAAAGCTGCGCGCCGTGACGCTGACAGCGAAGGAAAAAGTCTGCGTTCACGGCGGGCATCCATGCGATCCGCTGACGTGTCCGCTGGCACTGGGCTATTATGACCGCGTCAAACCCGCGATCCGCGAGGCCTTGAAACAGGAAAAAATCACCCGCGCCGTGCTCGAAGCCGTCGGCCAGAAACATCAGGTCTGCCCTTTTGAACTTTCGTTGGATGTGTCGGTGTGGGCCGACGCCATCATCTGCGATTACAATTACGTTTTTGATCCGCAGGTTTATCTGCGCCGGCATTTTGCCGAGGACGGCGGCGCATACGCCTTCCTCGTGGATGAAGCCCACAACCTTGTGGATCGGGCGAGAGAGATGTTCTCCGCCGAGCTGGGTGGTCAGGAACTTTTGGACGTCAAACGCGCGATCAAACGAGGAGCACCGCAGTGTGCCACGGCCCTGACGCAGCTGCACACGGAGATGCAGAAACTGGGCAGCGCGAATGAGCCACACGAAGAATCATTTGAGGCCTCTGATACCGCAGTTGAACTCAATTTGTTTCCGGCGAAGACAGTAGCAATCCGGAATGGAGAAGACGGTGTCAGCACGAGCCCGGAATTTCCCGACAGTTTAATCGAGCCGCTGGAAATAGCATTGGATGAAGCCGAAAACTGGCTGGTCAAAAACCAGCCGGCAGAGTTTCGCGAAGCCCTGCTTGGATTGTATTTCCGGATGCACTCGTTCCGGCGCACCGCCGAGCTTTACGATGAGCGCTTCGTGACCATCATCGAAAGTGACCCAGCGATAAAAGTCCGTCAATTTTGTCTCGATCCGTCCCTGTTGCTTCGGAAGGCGCTGGCCCGTGGAAAAGCCGCCATCTTCTTCTCAGCCACGCTCACGCCGATGGATTATTACCGCACCCTGCTGGGCGGTGCGCCGGAAGATCCCGTGTTGCAGTTGTCCTCACCATTCCCGTCAGAAAATCTGGCGGTGCTGATTCAGGACCGGATTCAAACCCATTTCAAGGGCCGCGCGGAATCACTCGGCGAGGTGGTGGAGGCGATCGGAACGTTGGTGCAGGGCCGTCGCGGCAACTACCTCGTCTATTTCCCGTCGTATCAATATCTCAACGACACACTCCAGGCCTTTCAGCTTTGCCACCCATCTGTCCCGCTCCTCGTCCAGCGTCCCGGCATGAGTGAACCGGAACGCGATGCGTTCCTCGCCGCCTTTTCCGTTGAGCATAGGGAAACGTTGGTTGGCTTCGCCGTGCTGGGCGGCATCTTCGGCGAAGGTATTGATCTGGTCGGTGAGCGATTGATCGGTGCCGTCATCGTCGGGGTGGGTCTGCCGCAATTATGCGTCGAACGAAATTTGATCCGGGATTATTTCCAACAACAGAACGCAATGGGATTTGAATACGCTTACACTTTCCCCGGCATGAACCGGGTGCTCCAGGCTATCGGCCGGGTGATTCGCTCCGAGACCGACCACGGTGTGGTGCTGCTCATTGACGCGCGCTTCAATGAGACGCGCTATCGGCGGCTATTCCCGGCCTGGTGGAAGTATTTGCGGGTCCGGCACACGGACGGATTGCGGGAAGCCATCGGCAGTTTCTGGGAGCGCCGATCCGACTAATCAATTCCCGTGAGATGCGCATATGGCGGAGCGGTGCGCAGCCGCAGATCCTCCACCGGTGCGCAACAGTGAAGTGATAAAGGCTCACCTAGTCATAAAGACCACGCGTAAGCTGGCGAATCACGTCTTTGCCCGGCAAACGGGTCAAATCCATGGTGACTTTGAAGGAATATTACGGCCAAAACATCACGCTCCACCATTTCCGCGTCTTCTTTATCTCGGAGGCCATCATGGCGGGCATGGACTTGAAGACCATCGCGGAGTGGGTCGGCCATAAAACAACCAACATGATCGAGGAAATCTACGCCCGCGTTTCTACCATCCACCGGGCGGCGGAAGCGCTGAAACTGCGCTTCCTTCCGCGCACCATCAAGCGCGAGCGTTCAGTGCCGCAGCACTTGGATAAGCCGTTGCCGCCGGCCCCACACCAGACGACGTCATGACAACGACATTTTCAAACAAAGTTCAAACACAGCCAGGTCGAAAGGCCTGGCTTTTTGCTGCGGGCATGGCTGCCCCGTTGGTGACGAATACCAACGGGGATTGTGCGGTCCGTGATGAGTTTAGAGAGTATGTCACGTCTATGAGAAAGGCAGGTTTTGTTGGTTTTCGAAGTTGTTGGGTTAGCAGCGACGGTTGCGGTTGTCGTGGTGGCGGTGATGGCGATGGTGGTGGTAGTGGGATTTGTTTTCGGTGCGCTGTTCGGATAGGCTCGGTGAATGGCGGAAGGTTTCGGCTGCAATGTGCCGCGATTTGAGTCTCGATAGCATTCCATTTCGGGTCACTGGGAGTGTCTTCAAATCCGGCAGTAATCTCACCGTTTTAAGTTGGTTTTTGCGGATCCCGGCGAGGGACGGGTAAATTCTGCCTTTCATGGAGTATTATAATTCCGCTGCGTGACGTTGTAAAGTGGGTGGGTTGAGGTGCCGAGGCGCTGAGGCGTTCCATTCCAGTCGAGGCATACCAGTTGCGGTAAATCCTGATGTATCGGGCCTTGATGGCTACGCTCAAAGCGTAAGCTGCGGTTGAGGGATCATGGCGCGTGATGTGACGTTGGGAAAAAGCATCGAGTTCGGCCCGCCCCTGTTGCGCTGAGTGCTCCAGTAGGCCGTCTGGGTCGCCTTCCGCTGCGATCCAAACGACCGCAGCATTTACATCCGCATCACCCGGCACGCCGGCAACAAGAAAACCGCCACTGCCCTGGCCCGTAAACTCCTCAGCTACGCCTGGACCGTCTGTCGTCAGGGGCGTCCCTTGGTCTGGCCCAAGACCGAGAACCAGCCCGGCCTCCCGCAGGGTCTCGGCTGGAGTTTTGACATCTGAAGCCACTATGTTTCCGGATGGAGTTGTCTGCGAGCCGCGTTCATGAACCTGACGCAATAAGTTACCGTGTTCGCTAAACTGAAGGCAGCACTCCATTCGTATATCCACTCTTGGGCGGGCTGATCCGCGAATAGATGAGAACATCCGGTGTGTTCAGAATTATCCTTCCAATCCGACTCCGTCGCTGGCTGGTCCCCGCCGGCTGCGCCCACGCAAACGGTTACGGTCGTTCGACCGCCAGACTGGCTCGGGTTCCGTGACAAACCATGTCGCCAGCCGGTCGTCGAAAATAAATTAACGTCACCTTGTGCTTGACGAGCAACATAGATGAACGCCACGTTTCATTGTTGGCTCCATGATTCGATAATAATTCTATTCCGGTTGCTGCCTGATCGCCAGCGGCTGAAATCACATCTTCCCAGTCCCGGCGGCGGGTCCGATTTCCTTCACCGTCAGTGCGCGGTTGATGATTCTTAGATTCCGCACCTTTCCGACGAATGAATTACCGGTCGAACTCCCAAGCCATGCCAGCGGACAGACCATTTGGTCATTGTAGCCGCCAGCAGGCCGGCCGTTAACATACAAAGTGGTGTGGCCGCGCTCGCCGACAATCGTCAACGTCACCCACTGGTTCAGCGGCAACGCCTCGCCACTGGCATGGCTCACGTCGTTCACCAGTGCGGACGTGGCGGGGCTGCCATAAACGTGGCTGACTTGATTCACTTTCATTGAGGCGGACGGATCCGCGCCCGGCGAACCGGCGGCCCGCACCAAGCCAATGCCCCGGCGAACCACCTTCGTTTTGACTTCGTTACCGGCGGCGTCCTTCGTTTTGATTTCCTCTTCGCGCGAAAAGTCGGAGCAGATTTCAACCAGATCGGATGATAGAATGACGCCGCGTCTCCCCGTCTCCGCTGCCTTGCAAACTTCCAGAGTCATAGTCCACGGCCATTCCAGATCGGCGTGCGGCTTCCCCGCGAAGGGCAAACTCACGGTGGCATTGGTCGTGGCAAGGGTCTGTTCCCGCGACACGTCCAGCACCACGCCGTCTTTGCCGGCGGCAATCCGGTCAAACACCGTGACGCCGGGAACCGGCAGCGTCAGCGCCGCCCGCTGCTGAAACTCGGTATAATCCTTCGATCCTTTCGTGCCCCACAGCTTTTCTGCAAATGCCTGAAGGCTCGGCAGCGCGAGCGTGGCGATTTCGGTCATGTTGTAGCCGGTCGGCCCCTGGTCGTTCCACACATGCAGCTTGCCGCCGAGCAGGTGCGGGTCGTCCTTCGCCGGGTTCTTGGTCATGTCACCGCTGATTTTCCACGGCTCCCAGTTGTTGTAGATCCCG
>Ga0182030_10022741_pt1 | contig 11650 bp, 13 predicted proteins | sample 812S3MmetaG_FD_121299 | JGI IMG/M metagenome (GOLD analysis project Ga0182030, IMG submission 121299) | Permafrost microbial communities from Stordalen Mire, Sweden - 812S3M metaG (Illumina Assembly) | ecosystem: Environmental > Terrestrial > Soil > Wetlands > Permafrost | place: Sweden... | reverse complement strand
TGCCTCCACTATGCACGACTCCGGGGACGACGGCGCCGGATCGCACTTCACGGCGCCCTATTTTCCCAGGTTTTCCTCTGTGTCTCTGTGCCTCTGTGGTGAAAGCTTTTCTCATCTCCCACCCCCCGAGCCATAGAATTCGTACTCGGAGGCCGGAACCGATTCGACCTTGCAGCCGGGCTCACAAAGACACTGAGGCACAGAGCCGACCGATGCCACGCAGACATGATCACCATGTTCTCTGTGCTCTCTGTCTCCTCCGCCTCCACTATGCACGACTCCGGGGACGACGGCGCAGGATCGCACTTCACGGCGCCCAATTTTCTTAGGTTTTCCTCTGTGTCTCTGTGTCTCTGTGGTGAAAGCTTTTCTCATCTCCCACCCCCCGAGCCATAGAGTTCGTACTCGGAGGCCGGAACCGATTCGACCTTGCAGCGGGGCTCACAAAGACACTGAGGCACAGAGCCGACCGATGCCACGCAGACATGATCACCATGTTCTCTGTGCTCTCTGTCTCCTCTGCCTCCACTATGCACGACTCCGGGGACGACGGCGCCGGATCGCACTTCACGGCGCCCTATTTTCCCAGGTTTTCCTCTGTGTCTCTGTGCCTCTGTGGTGAACATTGTCTTTCCAAATGGGGGCTCAGCTATCCCGCATGAGTGCGCGCCTTTGCCGCGACCTTCGCGATGGCCGGAGCGGACGACTGGCTGACCGTCCGGCGCCAGGGGAATAGCTGGCGCTCCGCCACGGTCAACAGCCAGCGGAACAGGAACGCGGCGAAACCGATGGCAATGATGCCGGCGTAAACGCGGTCGATATCAAGCACTTTGCGCGCCGCTTCCACCATGTAGCCGACACCCTTACGCGCGTTCACCATCTCGGCCAGGATTACGTAGGTCCAACCGATGTCGTACAGAATGCGAAAGGAACCGAAAATGGCGGGGAACGACGCGCGAAACATCAGCCACAGCAGTTGCGGCTTCCTGGCGCCCAGCGTCATGGCCGTTTCCAGCAGCGACTGGTCCACGCGGTCGGCCTCTTCCACTACCAGCGCCAGCAGGTAGAAGAACATGCCGAAAAAGAGGAAGCCCACCTTCATCCCTTCCTCCATGCCGAACAGCCCGATAAATGCCGGGACGAAGGCGGTGATGGGCATGGAGCGCATGGGCTCCGCGATGGGGTTGATGAAACTGTGCAGCCAGCGGAAGCTGCCCATCAGCAAGCCCAGCGGGATGGCGATGGCGGCGGACCACAGGAATGCCTGGGCGATGCGCCACCAGCTCATGAAGACGTTGCCCAGCAGGTCGTAATCCGTCCAGAGACGGGCGAATGCCGCCACCACGCCCATGGGCCGGGGCAGGGAAAACGGCGGCAGGTTTCCGAACCGCGTGAGCAGGAACCAGAAGAGCACCACCATGCCCCAGCTCAGGAAGGCGAGCAGAATGCGCGTCTTCCGCGAGATGTCCCGGCGAATGTCGAGCGGATGGAAGCTCACTGTTTAGCCGGGTTGGGGTACACCTTGATGTCGGTGCGGCGATTCTTCTCCCGGCCCTCGGGGGTGTCGTTGTCGGCGAGCGGCCGGTCGGGGCCGTTGCCCATGGTGCGCATGCGGGCCGGCGGAAAGTGGAACTTCTCCACCAGATAATTCTTCACGGTATCGGCGCGCTCCTTGGAAAGCCCCATATTCAGATCGCGCGAACCGCTGGAATCGGTGTTGCCTTCGATATCCACCACGGTGTTTTCGTAAGCGCGCATGAACTCGCCGATTTCATCCACCACGGCGCGCGAATCGAGGCCCATTTTGGCGGAGTTGGGCTCGAAGTAGATGGTCTTCCGCTGGGTGGCGATGGGGGTCGCGCCCTTGGGCGGCTCCTTATACGTGGTGGGAGCTTCGGCGGGCGAATTGGGGAACTTGCCGGCGAGCTGCTGCACGTATCGGCGGTCCACGCTCTCTTCAGGGTCGGCATTGTGCTTGATTTCGCGCAATTCGCGGTACATTTCCTGCGACATTTTGAAGATATTGGTGTAATCGGAATCGGAGCCGGACGTGCCGAAGAACTGCTGGTTATCGGCGTAGTCGGAAAGGTGCACGCCTTCGAGCATGGTCTTGGCGAGATCGGCGGGAATGTTGAAGTCCTTGACGGTGCCGATGAGGGTGTAGGCCCGGTCGGGCTGCTTCTGGATGAACTCGACGCCTTCCAGCCAGCCCTGGAGGAATTTGAGCAATGTGCCGGGGTTGGCCGCGGCAAAGCGGTCGCTGACCACCAGGATGTCGGCAATCAGGTGATTGGCGATGCGGGTGTCGTAGATTTTGCGCGAGCCGGGGCGCTTGGCGACGGCGTCGGACATGTCGGGATCCCACGCGACGGCGGCGTCCACCTTCTGCTGCGCAAACAGGGTGGCCGGCTCGATGCCGTCTTTGGTGTGCACCGCCTTGGCGAAGATCTCGTTGCGCTGTTCGGTGGAGAGCCCGGAACTTTTCAGCCCGTTCCAGAGCAGGAAGTGCGAGGGGGTAAAAGGCGCGAAGGCAACGGTCTTCCCGGCCAGGTCTTCGATGCTCTTGATGCCCTGCGCGCCAATCACGCCATCGGCGCCGCGCGACCAATCCACCATATAGACCGCATGCGCGTTGAAGCCCTGCTCCTGGAATTTGCCGAAATCCTTGCCCCAAACGTCCGTCGTAGTGAGCATGACATCGACGTTGTTGGTGGCTAGCGCGGTAGAGCCTTCGGTCCAATCGTCGATAATCTTGAACGTGACTTTGAGCCCCTTATCGGCGTAAATCGACCCGGCGGCGGTATCCAGGCCGCCGTTGGCCACCAGGCCGCCCACGCAGCCTACCCAAATATTCAGGCGCACGCGTACATCGTTGGTCTCGCCGGACGCGGAAGTGGGCAGCGGCTTCGCCGTGTCCACTTTGGCGGTGGATGAAGATTTCGATCCCGGGATCAGCTTGCCGACGTCCAGGAGCCCGTATCTGTTGAGGGCGTAACCCACCAGCACCAGGCCCAGCAGGGTCATGAGGACGTAACCACCTCGTTCAATTTTGACGGCCATGGTATTTTCCCTAAGAAGCTACGATGTTTTCTGCGCTTCGGTTCCACCGATGGTTTTCTGCGGCGGGGCGGCGGAAACCTGCGGCGGGAGGATCCCCATCTCCGCCTTAAACTGCTTCACCAGCTCGTCGGCGCGAAGCTTGCCGGCTTCCTCTTCGATCTGGATCTTCTGCTGGTCCACGTTGCCCAGCGCGAGGTCCATGCGGGCCTCGTTGACGGCGGTCATCTCTTCGATTTTGCGGACCATTTCCTCGTGGGTCTGGCTGATGCCGGCCACTTCGAATTGCTCCATGGAATCGGCCACCTTCTTCTGCCATTGGGCGCGGCGATAGTCGCGGATGGCGTCGAGAGCTTCGCGCGTTTTGCGCTCCTTCTCCTGCATGAAGGCTTTCTTCACGGCCATGGCTTTATCGAACGCGGCGTTGGCGGTGGCCAACTGGCCCTGGTTGCGGGCCAGGGCGCCCTTGACCTGTTCGAGCTGGACGGCGAAGCTGCCGGCGATGTCGTCGCGGCCGGCCTGGATGGCGGCCTTGACTTTGGCGGTGAGGTCGGCGAGATCGCCCTGATAGCGGGCCTGCTCCTTTTGGAGGAGCGTGGCGTTGGCCTTGACCATGGCGATGCTCTCGTTCATGCGCGGCACCTGGTCGTTCATGTCGCGGATGTTTTGCTCGAGAATGATCTCCGGGTTTTCACCCATTGAGATAAAGAGACCGACAAAGGAACGAACTACGCGAGACAATCGTCTCCACATTGAGGAGGCTCCATTTCCGCGGCCTTATTCGGGTTTCGGAGTCGAGGCCGGCGCGGCCGCGTGACCGCCGGCGGTAATCGGATTGTCCGCTACGAAATAAGATACGGCATCCGCTATCTTTTGTTCCTCTTCCTGCTTCTTCAAACGCCAGGCAAAGAAACGTTCTTTTTCCTTGGCAACCTCGTCGTTATTGGCCTGAATGCGGGAACGGTGCTCGGCCAGGACGCGGTCGATTTCGGCCTGAATCTGTTGATTTTCCTGCTGCTTCTGAGCTTCCAACTGGTTCAGGGCCTTCTCCTGGACGCTTTCGAACGTGTCCAGCGCCTGGTCGCGTTTCATAGCGTCCTGAATGACATCCTGGAGGGGCGCGCCGACGGCCTCCAGGGCCACCAGAACGGAGCTGCGTTTCACCTCGCGGGGCATGGTGCGGATATGCTCGCTACGCAGCATGTCGCCCACCTTTTCGATGGTAAAGCCGTGGGACGGAGGGTGGATTTCGGCGGCCTGATAGATTTCGGCGAAAGAGGCCGCATTGGTAATCGCCGAGGTGAACGTGGGCGGAGGCCCGGCGGCGGCGCGTGCGATATCGGCAACGGCTTGAGCCGCTGTGGGTGGGGGAGGCGCCGTTCCCTCGCTATCCTCGGGACGACCGGTCGATTCGTCCACAGAGACGAAGAGGTTATACCACTTCTTACTCATGTGACTTGTAGAGGCTCAAGGGAAGGGTACGACAATTGCAAGTCGCAGGTCAAGGGTGCCGTTCCGTGGTAATCGAGGCCATGTGGTCTCCTCCTCGAACGATCTTCAGTCTTTTCGCGTGATGGCGCAACCCAGCGCTTTGGTGCGCGCGTGGGGAACGGGCTTACCGTTGAGGATCGCCTCGAGTGTATCGCGCAGGTCGAATTCAGTCACCTGCACCCGCTGCTTCCCGAAGTCTTCCAGCCGATTATCGATGCGTCCCAGGTACCACAGTTGGCCGCTGGGGGAGAGCACCGCGGCTTCGGGAGTGGACGTAGCGCCGGTATAAGTGGCCAGCGATTCCTCCGGATCGAACAGGTAAGGAAAGGTGTAGGCGAAATCCTTCACGTGGCGCCGCACATCGGCGTCGGGGACGGTGGCATCGCCCTGCACTCCGTAGAAAGCCACTCCGCGACCCGAAAACGCCTGCGCGAGGCGATTCATCGCGGGCACATAGTTGTTGCACAGGGGGCAATCGGTAGTCAGGAAAAACAGGACCACGGCCCGCTTCCCGCTCCATTCGGCGGGTGTGTGAGTGTTTCCCCCGGTATCGGCCAGCGAGAACTGAGGCAACCGGGCCGCGGCACTCGCCAAGGCAATCGCCAGCCACAGACAGATCCCCAATTTGCGTCCCATGCTCCTTATTGTATGCGGAGACGGCCGGCGCGGGGTTTCGTTCATTCGACCCGCCAGCGGAGCGTCGCCGTCCCGATTTCTGTCACAATAACCGATTCTATCGACGCCTATCGTCGCCCGTATCGCCATTCCAGGCGGGTCTAACGACGCGGCGATAGACTGTGCGATACGGAGCGCAAGCCTTGTCTATTCAGCCACTTGCGTTTCTACGGCTCTAGGGCAATGATGCTCCCGGTCCGGATCTCGACGCGTGCCGGCGGACCGCTTGGCTTGGCTGTGCTTACTTAATTCGGAACTTGACTTCCACCATGGGCGCACAAGGGACATCAAGGTGATAAGGGGCCTAGTCGGCGATGGAATCGAACCCGTAGTCTTCGCGTCGGCGGAGCGCGAAGACGATCTTGCTTGCATTGGGCACAGCGAAATCAGAGTGGCCACGAGACGAGGGTCGGGGAGGTGTTTGTGGAATGCACTGAGAAGACGGGATTTCCCGGCATTGGACCCTCTGGGCAAGGCGACAATTCCTCCTTGCGCGGGCGAAGACGGCTACCGGAAAAAATGCAACTCGCAGAGCCGTCACCCGTCAGGACTGCTATGATGGGCGCTGCTATGCCTGATCTGCAATCCGACCTCGCCCCCATCTCCGACGCTGTCACCCTGGGAGTGCGCGTCGAGGTTTTGTCACGGCACTCCCCGGAAAATTCCCGTCCGAATCAAGACGAGTGGGTGTTTCAGTACACCGTGCGCATCACCAATCAAGGATCCGAGACGGTCCAACTGCTGAGCCGCCACTGGATTATCACCGACGCCTTCGAGCACACCGAAGAAGTCCAGGGCCCTGGTGTGATCGGCGAACAGCCGGTGCTGGCGCCGGGCGAGTCTTTCAAATACTCCTCCTGGTGCCCCCTCAAAACGCCCACCGGAACGATGCGGGGCGCCTACCAGATGGTCCGCAGCGACGGAAGCCAGTTCGATATCGAAATCGCTCCATTCGCTCTGCGAGCCAGGTATCCGGTTCACTGATCCGGTTTTTCAGGCATTTTATCTGCTGTCCCTAGACCTCCGGTACTCTCTTGGCGCTCGCCGCGCGACCGATGAGCATTAATGGAGGGCAAGTGCTGCCGGATCTGCAGTTGGCCATCGTCGCGGAGCGTATCAGGGACGCCGAACATCCCATGAAGGTGCTGGTGGCGGAAGACAACCCCATCTTTCAGTCGATGCTGTCTAACATGCTGACCAAGTGGGGCTATCAGCCGGTGATTGCCCACGACGGCAATGAGGCTTGGGAGGCACTGCAGCAGCCGGATGGGCCGCAACTGGCAATTCTCGACTGGATGATGCCCGGCTTGAACGGCGTGGATGTCTGCCGGGGTGTACGCGCCGCCGGCCGCGAACCATACGTGTATATCCTGCTGCTGACCTCCCGGGCCGATTCCAAGGACCTGATCGAAGGCATGGAGGCCGGCGCCGACGACTACGTCACCAAGCCGTTTCAAACCCATGAACTGCGAGTGCGCCTGCGCGCGGGGCGCCGCATTCTGGAATTACAGCAGCAACTGCTGGCGGCGCGCGAAGCCCTGCGTGAACAGGCCACTCACGATGGTCTTACTGGTCTGCTCAACCGCAACGCCATCCTGGAAATGCTGCACAAGGAACTGGCGCGCGCATCGCGCGAAGGCCACGCGCTCTCGCTGCTGATGGTGGATCTCGACCGCTTCAAGCAGATCAACGATACGCATGGCCACGCCATCGGCGATGCGGTGCTGCGGGAAACGGCCCGCCGCATGAAGGAAGCCGTCCGCAGCTACGATTCCGTGGGACGCTACGGTGGTGAAGAATTCCTCATCGTGCTCCCCGGGTGCGACGGCGAAAGGGCCTTCACCCAGGCCGAACGGATTCGCGAAACCGTCGCCGGCTCACCGTTCGTCAGCGGAGGGCACAGCCTCCCGGTGTCCTGCAGCATCGGCGCCAGTTCGCGCGTTTTTGCTGGCGATGGGTCCTCTCATGGGGCCTTGGACGTGAATGGCAATTGCCTTCTCCGCGAGGCCGATATGGCCATGTACCGTGCCAAGGGAGAGGGCCGCAACAGAGTGGTGCAGGCGCTAGTACCAGCCCTTCAGTGAGCTTTCCAAAACATCAGAACTCCTGATGTCGCCCCGCAATTTCAAACTGGCGGGGAAAATGGGCTGAGCCATTCCTTTCGATGGCGAGAGCTTCGCGGGCGGGCAGGCAGGCGAGCACCGCCTGCCCCGCCTGTGGGCTCACTGCAAATTCCACGACATCAGGAGTTCTGAACATCGCGAAACCGGTACTAAACCGGTACCAAAAACCCGCTTCATTCCGATGTTGTTGCGGTATACTGAACCCTGCCTATCCGGCTTTCGACATGACCTCCACCACAACGCACGAAGAGATCCTAACCAGCTTGATCCACGATCTCCGCCAGCCGCTCGGCAATATGGAAACCAGCGTCTTCTATTTGAACCTGGTGTTGGATAATCCCTCTAGCCGCGTTCGCCAGCAGTTGTGCATCATGGAACGCCAGGTGGCGCAGGCCGCCCAACTGCTCCATCGGGCCAGCGAAGAGTTGCGCGCTCTACGAGATCAATACGATGCCGATGACGGCGCCGGGGCCGCCGGCAGTTTGCCTTTCACGAAATCGGCCACCGCCGCCGTCACGTAGACCGGCGGCTTCACCAGGAACTGCGGTTTTCCATCCCACACGCCACGGGCCACATCCTGCCACAATGGAGCGTTGATTCCGCGGTCGATCACCACGAACCCGTCGGCCCGGTCCATAAACCGCAGACTCGAGGGTTTGAAGTCTTCGCACGAGAAATCCAGCACCATCAGAAAGACGTCCGGGCGAACCAGTTCCACGATGCCGTTGGACTCCACAATCACATTGCCGGATTGATCGACGATCTTGCGAATGGTCCCCGCGGCCCGCGCCAGTTCGCCGGCCGGCGCGCGCAGCCAGAAACTGCGCCGGGCGCCCGCTGCCAGAAAACGGCCGGAATCGGTCTTGTTCGGCTGGTACTCCTCGGTCAGCTCAATGGCTTCGCCGGTGGCCGGTTCGCAGCCGCAAGCGCCGCCATCGCGCGCGCACACGCCATTGCCGTATTGCGTGATCTTGATCGCAGTCCACTGGCAGCTACGCAATTTGCGGATCAGCCCCGCTACTACCGAGGTCTTTCCGATGTTGCGCGAATGGCCGCCCACCACCACCAGCATCAGAGCTTGCCTTCAAGGTCCGTCAGCCGGCGTTTCAACTCCGCCACCTCGCGGCGCAGGTCCGGCAAGCGCGCCAGGTTGGCAAGTTGCTCCAGATGCATCTTGAGCGGCCGGGCCGGCGTGCCCCAAACCGTCTCCCCGGAGCGCACAATCTTGGATGTCAACACGCCGCACCCCGAGCCTAACACGGCCCGCGATTCGATCCGCGCCTTATCGCCGATGCCCACCTGCCCGCCGATGATGGCGTAGTCTTCCACCACCACGCCTCCCGAAAAGCCGGTCTGCGCGGCCACTACCACGTGTTTGCCGATGCGGCAATTGTGGCCCACGTGGACCATATTGTCGAGCTTGGTGCCTTCGCCGATGGACGTGGCCCCCATGGCCGCGCGGTCCACGCAGGAATTCGCGCCGATCTCCACATGGTCGCCAATCTCCACCCGGCCTACCTGCGGGAATTTCTGCCAGCGCTCCTCTTCCATCACGTAGCCGAAGCCGTCCGCGCCAATCACCACACCCGAGTGGAGAATCACGCGGCGCCCGATGTCCACGTTGTCGTAGATGGTCACATTGGGATGGAGCACGCAGCCCTCGCCCAGCATCACGCGCTTGCCCACCACCGAGCCGGCTCCGATGCTGGAGGCCACGCCGATGCGCGTCCCATCGCCCACCACCGCGTGGGGGCCGATGAACACCATGGCGGCGATATCGACGTCTTTGCCGATGACGGCGGTAGGATGGATCCCCGGCTTGAGCTCCGCGGTAGGGTAGAAGCGGTTGAGGGCGCGGGCAAAAGCGGTGCGCGGCTGTTCCACGCGGATGACGGTGCGGTAACTGGGGCTGGGCCATTCAGTAGGCACCAGCAGACAACCGGCCGCCGAGCTTTCCGCTTGCGCCGCCGCCTTGCGGGTGGCGACAAAGGCGACATCGGAGGCGCCGGCGGTTTCCATCGGCGCTACGCCCGTCAGTTCTTTTTCGCCATCCCCTTCAAACGTCGCGCCCAGCCAGTCTGCCAATTCGCGCACGCGCATGCCTCATCATAACTTGGGGGGGGCAATGGCGGCGCAGGCAAAAGAGGCACTTGCAGAATTCGGTGGCGGACCAGCTCCCGAACGGGGCGCCCTCTGGGCCCGGCTCGGCAGGTGCTTGCCTTTCAATGTCAGAACTCCTGATGTCGTGGAATTTGCAGGGAGCCCGCAGGTGGGGCAGGCGGTGCTCGCCTTCGCTCGATCCTATTCGAGCAGCGGGCCGACGCTAATTCAGCGCGGGCGGGCAGGCGGCACCGCCTGCCCCACCTGCGAAGCTCTCGCCATCGAAAGGAATGGCTCAGCCCATTTTCCCCGCCAGCCGGAAACTGCGGGGCGACATCAGGAGTTCTGAATGTGACCTTTCCGAGCCGCGCGAGCAAGCAAGCGGTTTCTTCGAATTCCGCAAGTTTCTCAAAAATCCGCGCCGTGAACTCATGCCCTCGCCCGCAAATACCGGTTAGCGGGCTCCTCGATCCATCCATATACAACGGCCGACACGATCAGCACCGTCATTACATAAATTTCCGGGGCGAATGGGAAACTCCAGCCGACCGCCCACCAGAGCAACGGGATGTGCAGAATGTACATGGCGTAGCTCGCTTTGCCCATATAAACCACTACGCGCGTGGACAGCGCCTGGGCGATCCAGCCGCCGCCCAGCCCGAAGCCGATCAACAGGAGCGCGTTGAACGGGCGGATCGCGGTGTTGAGGTCAAGCGAGCCGGGCAGCAGTTGCGGGTAAGCGATCAACGTGGCCACGCCCAAAACCCCGGGCAGATACAACCACGGACCCGCCGGGCCCTTGCCTCTGGCGGTCAACAGATCGAAGATGTTGGAGGCCGCGATCCCGATCAGGAAATCCGCCAGGTGGATCACCGGCTTGAGATTGTCGGAGACCCCCGCCTTCCACAACGCGCGCGTAAGCACGCAGGCCAACACCGCCGCGCCCAGGCTCTTCCACCATCCCGCGCCGCGCAACGGCACGATCAATAATGGAAACATCAGGTAAAAAAACATCTCGCAGGACAGTGTCCACGCGGCCACGTTCCAGCCGACCGTGTAATGGCCCACGAACCAGCCCTGCACCAGCGCCAGGTGCATCGCCACCAGCCATCCTTTCGATGCCGGCGCGGTTTTGGCGGCCATGATGAACGGCGACACAATCAGCAGGCTCAGCAGGTAAACCGGATAGACTCGCGCCACGCGGCCCACGCCGTATTTCCACAGGTTGCGGCCGCTCCAGGCAGTGGTCCCGTAAGTGCGCGCCAACACGAATCCGGAGAGCACGAAAAACGTGGTCACCGCCAGATAGCCTCCGCGGAAAATCATGTACAAAGGGTGCGGCAGCATCTGCGCGAATGGTTCGAAGGCGTGGCCGGGCCCCACCAGATGATCGACGATGACCCATAGCGCCAGAAAAAAACGCAAGCCGGTCAACGCCGGCAAGTTTCTGGCGCGCGCCGGCCGCAAGGGCGCGGTCACTCTGCCTGCGACCGCGATTCGTAGAGCGCGGCGATGGCGCCCGCGGGATCCTGAATCACGTTGGGCGCTCCCATCAGCTTGCCTCCGCCCGCTTTGCAGCGTTCCATGGCCGCGTCCGGATCGGCCACTACGATGTAGATCATCCATGCCGCCGGCAGGCCGGCATTATCGCCGCGGGCATGACAGACGCCCGCCACGCTCCGGCCATCGCCGGCGTTCATGCAATAGTCCTGGTAGTCGCCCATGGTCACGGATGACGAGGTCCAGCCGGTCTGCCCCGCCACGGGCGCCGCATCATTCGCCATGGGTGCGCTCCACCACCACTTCGCACTTGGAAACCAACGTGGCGACGGCGGCCACGGCTGCCAGAATCGGCGCAGCGACTACTCCGATGGTGGCCACAGTCAGTGGAATCTCCATAAATGTGTGCCCGCTTTCATCTTTGATAATGATGCGGCGCACGTTGCCTTCGTGGATCAACTCGCGGATTTTGTCGGCGAGATCCTTACCGGCGACTTTGAATTGCTCGAATGCGCGTTCGAATTGCCCCATCATTGCAGTTTAGCGCGGTCCGGTGGAAAAACTGGGGCGGTTAAGTGCGTAAGGGTGCTTAAACAGTTTCGGGATTTTGGTTAAGAACCGCTTGCTGGCGCGCGCGGCTCAGAATGGCGTCTCAATGTTTGTAAGTGTTTACAGAGCCGCGACCGCGAGGGAGCGGTCGTTCA
>Ga0182030_10022740_pt1 | contig 11651 bp, 16 predicted proteins | sample 812S3MmetaG_FD_121299 | JGI IMG/M metagenome (GOLD analysis project Ga0182030, IMG submission 121299) | Permafrost microbial communities from Stordalen Mire, Sweden - 812S3M metaG (Illumina Assembly) | ecosystem: Environmental > Terrestrial > Soil > Wetlands > Permafrost | place: Sweden... | reverse complement strand
AAGTTTTTATAATAATTTATTATTTATTAAAATTATAATATATAATAATTAAGTTAATATATTTATATAGTATACTCGTTTTTGTTTATTAAAAGTATTACAAAGAAAAGCAAAGTAGTTTACTTTAATAATAATTACAAAACTTATTTCAAATCTAGCTAGTTTGCTGAAATCTAGACTCCAAAGCTCTGAACCAGTTAATCTATTACTGTATCAATATTTTACAAAATTTTAATTAAGATTTGTATTAGATAGTATTGCTATAGTAATACTATTGATCTATAATATATTATATAATATAATAATATATCTATTACTTATATATTAACAATAAATATATATATTTATAATTATAGTTATTGTATAAACTATAATAGTTTTAGAAAATGTAAAAATATTAATAGTCTATATATATTATCTTTAAACTTTTAGATTAAGAGGCTAGAGATTAATGTGATATTGTTATATTATATAGATCTACTGTACTATTTATTTATAGAATATCTACGCTTTACTATAGTCTATTGTGTGATTTGCTTATCTATGACAACCCTCTGACAGTTTGGTGGATATTATTTGGGCTCGAAAAGGGACGTAGTTTTTGTGGGTGTTCGGCCATTTCCGCCCTCTAACACAAATGGAAGAAATACGACCTCGCTCTTGAGCAAATAAATAACACACCAAAGGCAATATATGTTGTTTGAAGCTAATGAGCGATTTAAGTAGCGACATACAAGACATATAGTTTATTGACTTTGAAATGACATAACCATGATCGATCAAGACACTTTGAACAATGAAACAAATTTATAGGCTACTTATGCTAATAATATCATTTAGAACCAGATGAGTAGATGGAACTGTTAAATTATAGGAGTTCGGAAATGAAATACAAATTGATGGCACCGAAAGGCAAGAGAAAGGACGCGATTTTGAATATCGAAGCACATGCCAGCAGTGGAGAGGAGAGATGGAACAGAGGCGGAAATGAACCAGCGCCGATATTTGATTGGGATTCGCGCTGTTTACTGTTTCTTGGATTTTCACAATCGTCTATCAATGTGTGTAACATAGTCCTGGGGAAAGACTTGTCTAATCTAAAGGGACCGAATCCGGTGTTGATGGTTGTGCACTTCAATGATACGCTAATTAGTCTCTTTATCGATCCAGCAAAGGAGCAACTGGTTTAATCTTCTAAACTTACTCTGAGAATGCCGCCAGAATGGCTGGTGGTAACATCGAAGATGCTAGAAAGTGCACGAAGAATCCCCGCAGCTGATTCTTCGCTGCCAACAACACCAGCTGTCTTTCCACTAGACAGCATTGAACACATAGCTTCCTTTCCATTTCCACATCCACGACAACCAATTTAGCCAGCTCTGCCCGTGTTGAGAGTGGCTGTTGGTTTTAAGTCCTTTGGGCAGTATAAAAACAGCTGCAGCGACAAGAAAGGTCCAACTTCTAGCCCTCGCAGCTAGTAGCAGTCATTAGCAGCTCCATTATCCGCTAGCACACCCACAACTTTGGCTCTCTAATCATCGCCGTCAGCAGTAGCTCCATTGCCCCATTCTTATCTAATCACTGCCGTCTCGTCTCAAGCTTCGAGGACGTAACATCCCTACAAACGCAGCCAGAGGAATGGACCCGGTCTTCTCTCTCACTGCCTACACGCCCTGTGCCCCCAAGGATCTCGTCCTCAGCTCCCTCAATATCATTCCCCCAAGTGGCAACGAGGCCGCTAATCTTCTCCGCATGACACACATAGACCCATTGTTACACACAGTTCTCCCAAAACCCAAAGCGTCGCCAGTAGGCGACCACCCTAGAACTTTTTCTCAAGGGAACTAGGGAAATTCTCTGTGGGGTTTAAATCGTTAGGGCTGGCCAGAAATAGAGCACGAAGGTCCTGACGACTTGTTTGGTGGTGAAGATGTGGCAGAAAGGCAGGGAGGAAAGATGTTTAGTCAAGGCTCCTGACTTGAGTTGTCTGCTTGTTTGCATACGTTTCAACGGAATATGGTATAATAAGAAGGCCGTTTTGTTTCTAGAGAAGTACAAGAAGACGGATAGAATGGGAACTTCTCGGATGTTGGGTGTGTTAAGAGTCAGGTGGTTGCTGATAAGGAACATGCTACTTTATATTGAGTAATGGAAGACCCTTAGAGATTCGAATCTGATTTTAAGGTACCGGAGATGGTGGGTGATAGGTGATCATATCATAGTTATAAGAACTTAGAATGGCCTCCCTAATCGTCTCGACGACCTGTAAATTCGGACGAAAGAGAAAGCACAGGCCAACCAGACCTCCGCCCAGGTGTGCAAAGATCCCTATAGCGGTAGCTGATATAACGGCGCTACCAAAACGCGGCGAACCCTTTGCGAACCCTTCAACCCCAGCGTCCTGTCCCGCTGTGCTCGCCTCATCTATCTTTTCGTCTGCGGCGCACCCCGGAACCAGTGAATTGCTCCCTCCAACGTTGTGCATTCGTATAGCTCCCGGATTTAGTGTGGCATTATTGCTGCTCCTCAGGTTTTCAGATGTGGTTTATTTAGTCGAGAACCCCTACTTATACATCAATAGGTCACTCGATATCTGGAATGACAGAAATAATTAGGCCAGGAGAATTGGAAAGGAATGAGAAATTTAAAAGACGGATGAGATTCAAGAGGGTTTGTACGAACATGAAGGATGATGTGGGAAGTGATGGTCTGTCTGCTTGCGGCATGCATTTGATTTCAAGATGATAAGCGCCACTTCTCATGTCCAGGCCAAGAAGTAAAATAACAATCGCCCTGAAAGGCAGATCTAAGGTCTTGAATGATAAGGCGCTCCCTAATTAACACTCTCCTCCATCGAAATAGCCACCGGTCATGTGTTCTATCTGTACCTCGACAGATGGGAGGAAGGAGCGACCTCCGTTGCTTCCCAAGACGACCCGAATTGCTTACCCTCTCCCCAAACCTTAGCTTAAGCCTTGCCATTACCCTGAAATTTACCCTACTTGAACTAGAAGACCGTCTCGAAAATGTGAATCTGGTCGAGCGAGGGTTCTTCAGCACGCGTGGGAAAACGCTCGAAGATCTTCGAACACAGTGGTTTCCTGCCCTGGGCTGTACATAAATGTAAGTCATTATATTACGTGAAATTCTCATAGATCGAGCTTAAATCTCGCTAGATGGCTTATCAAGTGTGGTCAATGAATCTCGAATTCCTGTGTCGTCGCGATGTCTTCCTCTGCTAGGACTGGAAGCTCTAGGTGGGGAATGTAGCATTCTCCGCGAACAGTATAGTGCTCGCCCTCAGGATGAAGGATGAAAGGCAATGAATGTGCGGCTATATCGCAGATACATCTCCTGGAGAAATTTGGTCTGGGCCTATGCCAATTCTGCCGCTCTTCGTCCAAAATGGCACCTAACCACGATTTCGAAATAGCGTTGATCGAACAAGGCTAGGAATATCATAGTCTTCCACTAACCGACGAAGCAGGTGAGGTGCATGAACAGAATTCCTCTCGCCAAGGAAATTCATTACATCCGATTGCTGCATCGCATTGTATCCGGTAGTATCTATCCTTCCAGTAATTATATTCGCGACAATTGCTTTGATGAATTGGGCAATCTCAATTAGTCTTTGAATAGACCTCCTCGATTAGCGTATCCGTTTCGAATCCACTCTCGGGGTCCAGCAGATACTTATAAAACCCAGTTGCACAAAAAAATCTCGATAAAGCAGATGAACCGTCGATGGAGGGGCCAGAGAGGATTTGCTCCTGGAATAGTCTCAATTGCGATTGCAGGAACATAATAAAACAAATAACGTCAATAGTGTCAACCACACGGCCTCCGGAATAGAGCACATAGTCCATGGCGGTGAAGCGCAATGAAGACAAGATTGTTGGCCACTAATTGCCTGGAGAGTATCTAGTAAATGCTTACCGCTAGCTGCCTCTGAGTTCCAACAAGATACCTAAGGTGGTAGGCCTGCAAATCTGTGCCTCTCCTGCGCAGCGTCATGGGCGCATCTCAGGTCTTCTTGAACCACTATCAGAGCTTTCGCAAAGTTGTGAAATATATCCCTCAAATCTGCTGCACAATAAGGGACGACGGGCGCGGCTAAACCGTCACTCAATCGTTATTTGAAAGTATAAATTTCGTCTCTGGGATCCGCTGTCGTGAAGCTTCTTGACGACGACATAATAGCCTCGGACTCTTTGGACATCCATCACAGAGTAGGATCAGACCTCTTGAATCTAGTTTCAGAGTCACGAAGCAACTCTAGCATGCCAATCATCGGCGTACCTTCTACCTCGAATGTAACTCACCAATGGGTAGTGGAACTGCTAGGTGAACGCCAAAAAAGTACTCCCAGGCATTCGAGGCGATCAAGGCGGTGCCGAGCGCGATATCTTTTAGTCCGTAGAGAGAGGTGACTTCCTGCACAAGAGCGATTTCTTGCACAACCCAAGCGCGCTTGCAAAGTTCGCGGTTTCCAAAATTTCGCAGAGCTTGTATCGCAAGTTCATCAGAAGTAGCAGGTACTAATTCGGAACGTCCAATGATACTTTCTGGATCACTCTAATCAATGTATTGAAGCATTTCATAGCTTGAGTTTGAGAACCTACTCCATTGAGCCTACTATTCGATCAGGTAGAGAGCAAGATCACTGTCGTCGGACGGCTCTCAAGCCATGCCATAACTTTCTTCGCTCTGCCAAAAATTGGCCCCATTAAGCAAACTTATTCGCTACGCTCAATGAGGCCATCTTGGTTGATACAAACCGGATCGGCCCATAGAATGATGGTCTCTTCTTTTGCCCAGACGTGTCGCATGGCCGCTTTGAGGTTGATTGTCATAGCTCTGCTGAGGCCATTGATGGTAATCGGCGTAGTTACACATGGATCTCCCCATACGCATGACAGTGCGTAATATCCTGGCCGCGGTTAATCCAGCAAAGATGCCTTAAACAACTCAGATTTGATGGGAGAATTAAATCCGAAAGAGATACTCTGAGAAGCCGTATTCCCAGGCTCATCGTATCTAGGTCATGATATAATCCCGCAGATATTAGAACAAAGGAGTAGGTTCAAAGATCCGGGCAGGTGAAGGTGTTTCGCGGATAGGAGTCAACAGGAATCGAGAGGAGGTGGGAGATGAAGTGAAATTGATGATGAAACAGCCTGGACTAAGGGCGTAAAGCTATGTTTCCCGACTGTTTCGGGGCCGAAACCAGTGAGCTGGTTCGCTTATGTAAGCTTAAAACTCGACCACCAGGGCCAGGCATTCTTGAGCTTGGCGTCAAGTCATCCACAGACCCTTATTGATTATTATTGGTGGCCCATCATTATGACACTCGTTCACGCTGGCGAGGTCACTGACGCTCCCGATATATTAGCTTCGTACAGCATTGAAGCTGCCAGTGGACACTGTTGACAGTCAATGTGACTGAACCTACCTTCTTCCCAAACTGTACCGCCTTTACAGCTCTTTGTGCAACATGGCTAGGTTACGTCTGCATTGTATCGATATTTCCAGCGGTCTCTGCATCTTCTTGGAACCCTTCTTGGAAGACTACTGCAGTCCTTTCTGTTTGGGGACCAAAACAATATATATCCGTTCAATATTATAAGAACCGAGTCTACGATAGGGAGATCTTCGATATAGGTCACAGTCACCATGGTAAGATTATTATCCCTAGATTATTTATACAATAGCGAGCTGACGGAATCCAGACCACGTGTTCCACCGCAACGCCCTCGAACTACACAAAGCGCACCTCCACGCGCAATTCTTCGTCGGTCTAGGCCTGAAGCAATGGTTCAACGAATTCGTCATCACAAATGTGGTAGAAGTGGACTGGTGGAACGACGTTGACCCCACACTATCCCCAATAACCGACAAAAGGGCCATCTCACCATCCATGTGCTCACCACCATCTCCTTCAGCAGCATTCGAAATCAAAGCTCGAATCTCCTGCCTGCCCTATCAGCACCTTCTTCACGTACGCCATTCTATAAAGGCGCCACGCTCGGGTGCTCCTGGGCGTCACCTTCGGTTCGAAACCAGTCTGGTTCGGCGGCAACACTGGCTACTGCGCGCTCCTGCGCCTGCCGCCCACCATCAACAACTACGGCGATGAACTCGCCAATCCCCCATATTGTCCGGCCTTCAAGCACATCGAGAAACTGCGCGGTCTCTTTGATCTGGGATTGATCCCCATTGAGGCGTATTATCCCCGCTAGATTATGAGTTCAATACATGCAAATCCGTACGAAAGCGTGAACATCTTTCTGGTTACCAGGTGCAAGAAGGCGATGGCGATTCATTCGGGGGATATGGTTGTTCACTAACCTTAGTGTAATGTTTCCACTTGTATCCTTCTTGAGAAGATAGAGACAGGAAGTAGTGTGCAGACTTTGGATAGGAGGATATTCTTGAGTCCGCCGTTGCTATTAAAGAGGGCTATGAAAGCGAACAGCTTGCCGGATACAGGCGTACTTAATCTTTACGATATTGGGAAGTCTATTGTTTGTTGGTGGGCGGCTTAGGTTTGAGGTGGCATAGGAAGGGGGGTGGGGTGGAGTGAGGAAGTGGTTGGTGCTTGTCATGGTCACGTGAGGAGGCTACATTAGCTCCTACCTTAGCACCTTAGATTTAGATCGAGAGCTTCTCTCTCTTCTCTCCTTAGACGTCTAGAATGCTAATGAACTTGTACTACCTCTTTATTTGCACCGAACTAAGGCCCATATAAAGCAAGTACTGCGAGTGTGACAGTGCTGATGAGGAGTCGAGGTTATAAGGGCATTGTGAACGAGTTGATGAGACGATGAAGAAGAGATCAATGACTAGTCTCCTTAACTCTGCACTAATAAACCTCCGGGTCTTGTACAAAGAGCATCTCCTTCATATATTTCATAAATCCAGCTATTTCCGCTCTGCACTTATTCACTTGCTTCTTTGCCGATATCGATTATCCTTTAATTCTACCCACCCATCCCATTTTCGACCCAGTGACAATGCATTAGATTATCGTCCCTTCTTTACTCTTTTGTTTTCTACTTTAATCACCCTGAAACTCTCTATCTCCCCTTTCTTCTCCTCAGGCGCCGCCACAACCTCTCAGATCCATAAGCGTCAACAACCCCGATCATTCTGGGCTCCCCCGTCCGAAGGTAGTCTCAGTACATTCTTACCCTCTACTCGAGAGAAACGAGATCCCCTCGATGCCATCCTCGTCCCCCGCTTTCAAAGATACGGCGATAACCATTTTGGCGAAAGATCCCACCTCTAATATCCTATGGACATCAGATATCCCAAATGTCAAATCCGTCTTGTACGAGCGAACCCATATTTGGAACTCACGACCAGATGTCAGACACAGCAATTTTCCGCAAAAGTCTGGCCTTGGTAGACGAAGCAGAGCGGGGGTTCCGTCATACTCACATAACTCCCATCCTCAAAGCTAGCCAGGGAACAGACGTCATCATTCTGGAAATGCATGTGCAGAATGTAGCACATGTACGGTAATGATCGCTTTCAACTCGTTCTAGTAGATGTGGATGTAGAAGGGATAAATACAGAGGGCCGAAATCAGCTATTTAATACTCGCCAGTGGAGGTGCCTTGGCCCCTTCCAAAAGGGAAGGCGTCACACAGAATCCTTTCACTACAATTAAGGTAGCAGAGAATTCTGGAATTCCTAAAGCTATAGACCTATCAGAGATTTTCTTAGCTTTTAGTGTGGACTTGAACACCGAATTCGTACTCGGAAAAAGTGCCGACTTACAGCTACATCTCAATAACAAGCTCCAGGGCCTTCAAAACTATAATCCACCTCCAAGTATGTTAGGTCTCAGCGGTAACACTAAAGGGCTACAAGGTGCTAATATTCGCATGGGAGCGGGCTGGCTCTGTGCCTTCGTCTGGCGGCACGGCCTCTCAACAGCATGTAAAACAATACACCGCTAGATCGACAGCTACGTCCAAGCAGCCCTCAAACGTTACTTCGACCCAGGAAATGCTACATCACAATTCTCCGTCCTTGACACCCTTACGGCTTTGACCCAAGATCCAGTAGCAATGACTGCCACCATCCTGGGCTGTAGCCAGGAAACTACACCCTCTTCGCTCGGTCTCGTATTAAGTCTACTGTCTCGCCATCCACACATCCTTCCAAAGTTGCACTAGGAAATACGTACCGAATTCAGCGGCGATGAAGGGCCCTTAAACTCTATCACATTCCTAAAATTACTTAATTTACCACATCTCCAAACTGACATATATGAAAAGACTCCGCCTATACCCTATTTTACCATTATTGAATATAGTTGCGATGGAGGATACAATGCTCCCCAAAGGTGGCGGGAATGATGGGAAGAGTGCCTTGATGATCAGAAATGGACAAGGGTGTTTGTCTGCGGGTATTGGTTGCATCGCCGGGTTAAAACTTGGAGAAGAGACTTCGAGTTTCAAACCAGGGAGGTGGGAAGAGACTGTGGGAAGGGTCCGAGAAATTGCCCAGGTAGTGAACTACCCTTGCCTGTTTCCTTTACTCTTTTTAAAAGCGAATATTTTTGAATGAAGCCCAAATTACTAGGGTGAAGTCTTCCTTTGCGATCGTAAGAATGCTATAGAAGTTTCCCTATATTGAACTGGTTGGTGCACTGCGACTCGAGACTGCTGATAGGAAGAAGAACGCGGCAGTACCATAACGATAGGTTGTAGGGAGTGTTCCGAGACCTTATCAAGTCATATTTTGACGGGGTGAGCCTGCGCACATGCTTGGCAATGCGTGACGGGCCATTCTTGTACCGTGGTACTGTTATTTCTACCAGTTTATACACGTAAAATTTGAGCATAAGCACACTAATCCAATTAGACTCTCCACCTCCATGACTGTGAGAGACCTTGGAAAATTTATTATTTCTTTCTTCGATGTCGTGAGGATTTTCATCCACAGCAGTCGAGCTACGAAAAGACATCTTAGAGGTGAGCTAATCCCGATTTAGCTTTTCCACCCCCCCTTTTTGTAACCTGTTCCACCTAACCAATTATAAGGGTAGTATTGTATAAATACAGGAAAGCTTAGACTGAAGATTAAAAGTATGATACATGCCTTCATTAGCTCGCACGCAAAAGTTTGAAATTTTGAAATGAGGGGTGTCCATATTCCTTCCAATACCACCATTTACTTGCCAATCTTCAAATTCCAACAATTCAGTAGATCTAGCTTCAGTCTATAACATGCTGTTCTTTAAAATTGCTATCATCGTGGTACTTGTAGCTATGGGTGTCTCCGCGGCCTTTCCTTCCTGCGCCGAAAAGTGCTTCTCGATGGGGAAAATCGCGGCCGGAGGCTGCAATCCAACCGACAGAACATGCCTCTGCAGAAGTCAAAAGATCAAGGATGAGGCTAAGAAATGCGCCACGTCAAGTTGCAGTGTTACAGACCAGCTCAGTATGTTATCCCTTAGACCCTTTTACAAATATAGAACTAGAGAAGGCCTTTTATACCGCACTCGAGTAGGATGATTGATTAGGAAATGAAGAGCTAATACTCTGAGTAGAGGCTCTAAACGAAGCAAAGAAACAATGTCAGGGTGTATATGTTGGAAATATATAATCTCTATGAAGGACGTTATCGGGTTCTTGCGAGAATGGGGGGAAGGTAGGAATCGCGAGACCAAGGCAGCCTTTAAGACAGAGATCAGATTCGCAAGAGAATTTTTCTCACTTATCAAAATAAATACAAGAACTAAGGCAATTTTTACTTCGCATTTCTACCAGGCGGAATTAGTGATCCACTCTTTGGTTGCTCTCAAGCAGCTTCGTCCTCGATCTCCAAATCCCCAAACCTGAATGTCTTTCCTTTCCGATCAGCGTAGTCGGTATGATCATGATAATTCTTCACCCTCTCCCTAACGTACTGCAATCCCGTAACCTTCTTCCTCCCATCACCCGTGACACCCTCTTCCTTCACCAACCCCAATCTCTTTAGTAAAGGTGAGTTGGCAGGTGCAATATCGACATTGTCACCCGGTCGCACAAAATAAAACAGCCCTAAACGATCCTGATGCACTTGATCTTCCGGAGGTCTGACCACTCGATGAACAGTTGATTTCAGATAGCCTGCCGACCAGAATTGCATTGCGTCTCCAACGTTGCAGATTATACCACCATCGACAGGAGGGACGTATTTCCAGCTTCCGTCTGGAGTTTTCAATTGGAGACCAGCAATATTCTGGCCCCACTGAGGCAACGGCGAGTCAGTAGATTTCAACTAAAAGGCGTCTAAGGAACAAAGCGGGTATTTAGAGTATATTACCCTGGAACGACAGGTGTGAGTTGGACAAAAAAAACTTCCATACCAGAAGGGTCAAGCTTCCAAAGTCTGTGTGCGCACGGGACCATATGTTTTGGACAAGGGAATCTTCGGAGATAGAGCGAGGATGATAAGTCATGTATCGGAGGTGGTCTTCAGATTTTGAAGCGTATGCATGCCGGGACGAGAAGTAGTCTTGTGGCAGTTCGAGGATGATTGCGAAGAGGGAGAATATTTTTGATGCGATGTCAAGAGATCGCTAGATATATTTGTTCAATGGACTGATCACGGCTGAGACAAAGGCACGAAGAACATACTCTGGAAAACTTTTCGATCTCGCTAAGATAGGGGTCAAGAAAGGGATCGCGAGGTTCGTTCGCCAGCTCTGGGATGAATTTAGGAATGTTTACCTGCGTTGATAATTACTATAGTTTGGAGCTGCAAATGCTAGATGTATGTCTGTATCTTACACTTTCTTCGCAATTCAACACATCAGTTCCCATGATGCGCTTTTCGTGAGCCTTTGAGTCGTTCGTCAGCTGATCTTGCCTCTCACTTGAGTATCAGATACGCACAGCACGATACCCAAAATAATTACCTTTTCCAAAATCGCATCCCAACCCTGACTTATTCTTTTCTTCAATCGGTCGCTTGAAAAACTCTTGCCCAATACTAAATTGTCGGTCGACCTCATCTTCTGCGAATCCTGTGCCAGTGATGCTAAAGAGGCCTATCGTTTGGACCTACGTTTCTGTGTTTAGCATAAATATCTATAACTCGTCTAGAGCTTACGGCTGATCTAAGCTCCTCTGCAAGCTTATCCTTTCCTCCAGGTTCCTCGAAGGAAGAGATGTCAATAACTGAGATATTGGCCCAGTCTAATTTGGCCTTCGTCTTCGCTGGGTGCTTCCAATGTGGTAATTCTGGTGGCACTACTGAAGGCATGATCTTGAGAGATGATTCTACGTCTCTGAATCCAGTGTATTATTTTTAAGATATGCTCTGGAAACAGGAAAGGCTTGGTTTCATTTCGTCAGATACGAGGCCTGATGTAAGTTTGAACAAATAGAGGGGCAGTGCGGGGTAGCTCCTGATACGATTTTGCCACATCGACGACAATCGGCTCTGATGCACGTGCTGCTGTTCTGAGCTGTGTGTGCGTCAAAGTCAATATATTAATAAATCATGAAGAAATGAAGATTGAAAAAAAAAAAAAAAAAAAAAAAAAGGGGGGCTCAAAACCCCAAAAGGAATTTGGTGTATTTTATTAGTTGAAGAACGCCATTTGGGGTATTAAAAAAAACAGTGCCATTTACCCCCCCTTTTTGTCCCTT
>Ga0182030_10022739_pt1 | contig 11651 bp, 8 predicted proteins | sample 812S3MmetaG_FD_121299 | JGI IMG/M metagenome (GOLD analysis project Ga0182030, IMG submission 121299) | Permafrost microbial communities from Stordalen Mire, Sweden - 812S3M metaG (Illumina Assembly) | ecosystem: Environmental > Terrestrial > Soil > Wetlands > Permafrost | place: Sweden... | reverse complement strand
TCACCACGGCTCCTTGTTCACCACGGCTCCACGCTCAGACCGACTTCCGTCGACCGGCCAGCAGCCATCCGCCCAGGAGGACCAGGGCCGCCAGCACCTCGGTGGGCAGGTCCCCGTAACGGACGTAGAGGGTCCACCCGACCCGGCGGGCCAAGGTGGCCGTGACCACCTGGCGGGCGCCGAGTACCGATCGGTTCAACAGAACGCCCCGGTTGGTGATCGCCGTGCTGTAGCCGGTGGGTGCGGCCTGCAACAGGTCCCGGCCCTGCTGCACGGCCTGGATCTCGGCCGCCGCCACCTCCTGGGTCGGGACCTGGGCCGTGGAGTAGGACGATGTATTGGTGGGGACGATGAGTAGCTGGGCCCCGGCCCGCACCGCCGAGCGCCCGCGGTCGGCGTAGAAGACCTCATAGGAGATCATGGCGCCCAGTGGCGCGGCCGGCGTGGGGAGTAGGCCGGTCCCGGTTCCGGGTATGGCGTCGCGGGGGACAGCCGAAAGGTTGCCGAGGTGGGCGAAAAAGCTCCGGTAGGGCACGTACTCCCCGAAGGGCACCCGGTGCACCTTCTCGAAGCGGGACACCAGGGCCCCGTTGGGTCCGAAGGCCACCACTTCGTTGCGGAAGGTCGTCGGCGAGACGTCCTCGGTGACCCCCACCACCAAGGTGGAGCCGAGGCTCCGGGCCAGCCCCGACAGCACCGACTGCTCCGGTGAGTTCGCCAGCAGGGTGTCCAGGGCCACCACATCCTCGGGCCACAGCACCAGCTGGGGCGACCGACCGTAGTCCTGTTGTTCGAGCAGTGCGGTGGCCGACATCTGGGCGGCCAGCACCATGCTCGGGTCCACCTGGGACTGGTGGAATCCGCGGGGCCCGCCGCCCTGGACCGCGGCCGCCGACACCGTCCCCACCGCCGGCCCGCCATCGGGGGCATGGTCGGCGATCACCGACACCCCCACCACCACCACCGCCATGACCACTCCGATGACCAGCCGCGGGCCCAGGCCGGCGGTGGCATCCGACACCAACCGGGAGAAGGTGACCCGGGTGGCTCCGATGGGGTCGGGCGCCGCTGGCACCGGCCTCATCGGTCCAGGGTCGCCCTCCGGCGCCCGGTTGAAGGCCCGGGCCCGGGAACCGTCCCGGATGGCGCGGACCGCGGCCTCGCCCAACGCCCCCACTCCGACTCCACCCACGTACACCGCGGCGGTGAGCGCCAGCGGTCCGCCCAGGCGGGCCACACCGAGAACCGGGCCGTCGGCCTGACCGAGGAACACCCCACCGATCGGGAGCCCGCCGAATGGCCATATCATCCTGGCCGCTTCGGCCAGGGTCAGGGCGGCCGGAAAGGCCAGGGCCCGGGCCGGCAGGGGACGGGCCGGCACCACCAGGCAGGCCACCGCGGTGAACGCCGCTTCGACGGCGATGAGCACCGCCGCCCCGGGCCAGGTGAAGGAGCGGGCCCACATGAGCCCGGGGATGTACAAGCCCAGCCCGGCCAGCCAGCCGGCCCACAGCCGGGTGCGGGGCCGCAGGCCTCCGAGGCGCCACCACAGGAGCCCCGCCGACGGGAAGGCCAGGATCCACCAGCCCCACGGGGGGAGTGAGAGCGCCAGTCCGATCCCGGCCAAGAGAGCGGTGAGGGCCACCCCGCCCCGGCGTGGGAGGACCACGGTGTCGCGGCGTTGGGTCATCCGGACCCTCGATGGCCGCCACCGGGGGGCCACGTCGGGCTCGACCAGGGGCGTCACCGGTAGCGGTGGCGATGTGGGCAGCGGGGTCTCCGGAGTCATCAACCGACGGTCACCGGGGCGCCCCGGTGGTGTCGGGGCGGTCACCGTGCACACCTGACCCTCCGCCGACCGAGTCCAGCACGGCCCGCGCCGCACTCCTCCCGCTGCCGATGCAGGCGGGTATGCCCACGCCCCTCAGGGCGGCACCGGCCACGGCCATGCCCTCCAGCCCGGCCACCTCTTGTTCGACCTGGGCCACCCGGATCAGGTGGCCCACCCGGTACTGGGGGAAGGCCCGGTCCCAGCGGGTGACCAACGAGTCGGTCGCGCTACCCGACACGCCGATGATCCGGGAGAGCTCGCCGGCTACCGAGGCCCGGAGCTCGTCGTCATCGAGTTCCTGGTGGCGCCGGTCCCCGAACCTGCCGACCGATACCCGGATGAGTTCCTCGCCCGGACGGGCCAGGTGCGGCCACTTCCGCCCCAGGTAGGTGCACCCGGTCATCAGTGCCGGTCGGTCGTCGATGGTCGAGGAGCGGGGGACCAGAAAACCGGTGCCGGTCAGACCGGCCCCGACGGCCCCGACGGGAAGGGACAGCGTCACCACCGCCACCGAGGCGTACTCGATGGTGCTGAGGATGCCGGCGGCCACGGGTGCGTGGGGTGCCAAAAGCACCGCTGCCTCCGTGGCCGGGACGGCCAGCACCACGCCGTCGACCTCCAGGGCCGGTGTGCGGTCGGGATCACCGCCACCTCGCCCGGAGCCAGGGTGGGTCTCATGGTCCTGGGCTCCCGAGTCGTACAGCGAGAGATGCCAGCGCGGGTGGCCCCGTCCGGTTGGGCGGCGGCGCTCGATGGCGTCGACCCGCCGGTCGGTGCGGATGGTGACCCCCCGGGCCAACAGGGCTTCGGTGAGCAGCGTGGCCAGGCTGGCGGTGCTGTCGGTCAGCGACCAGAACACCGGGGAGGGAGCGGCCACGGTGGCCGGGGTCGAACCGGAGGGCCGGACCCGGCCGAGTCGGTGCATGAGGCTTCCCGACTGGTGCGACACCGCGATCAGCACCGGCATGACGGCAGCGGCGCTGAGGTCGTCGACACCACCGGCGTTGATCCCGCCGATCAGAGGATCGACCAGGCGGTCGACCACCGGGCGTCCGAGCCGCTCTCCGACGATCTCCCCAACCGACCGGTCGCCCATGGCCGCCCCCAGACCCCGGTGCGGTTCGACCAGATCCAGCGCCACCCGCAGCGACTCGGCCGGGGAGAGGATCCCCGACCGGAACAAGGGCCACCACCGGGTGGGGACACCGAGGTTGAGTCCTTCGGGCATGGACCGGAGCCGGCCCCGGGACCAGATGGAGGCGCCCGATGCCCCTACCGGGACCAACTGATCGGAGACGCCGAGCTCGTCGACCAGCTCGGTGGCCTCGGGTCGCCGAGCCAGGAAGGCGTCGGCGGCCAGGTCGACCGTCCGGCCGTCGAACTCGGCGGAGCGGAGCTTGCCTCCGGTCTGGCGGCCCGACTCCAGCACATGCACGATCGGGGCCGCGCTTCCGTCCCGGCCCGGGGCCGTGACCAGCTCCCAGGCCGCCGCCAATCCGGCGATCCCGGCCCCGACGACGGCGATGGTCGGCCGGCGGGCGGTCACGCCGGCGGCGCCGAACCGGATACCGCGGGCGCCCCGCCCGGGCCGGCCTGCACCACCGAGCGGCGCACCACGCCGGCGAGGATGTCGAGGAACCTCGGATCGTCGTTGAGGGACGATGTCCGGGTCAGGGACATCTCGAGCGACCGGGCCACCTCCAGGGCCTCGATGTCGAGGTCGTAGAGCACTTCGAGGTGGTCGGAGACGAAACCGACCGGGCACACCACCACCTGGCGGAAGCCCTCGGCCGCCGCCCGTCGGATCTCGGTCAGGAGGTCGGGACCGATCCAGGGGTCCGGGGTCCGACCGGCGCTCTGCCAGGCCACCGACCAGGTCACACCGGGCGTGGCATCCAGCCCCAGCAGGCCGGCGATGTCCGAGGCGGACTCGGCCACCTGATCGCCGTACGGATCACCCTCGGCCAGCGCCCGGAGGGGCACGCTGTGGGCGGTGAAGAACACGGCGGTGGGCCCCCGACCCTCGCCGGTCAGGGGGTGGAGGGCGGTCTGGAGGCGGTCGGCCAGCAGTTCGGCCAAGCCGGGGGCCCGGTGCCACGACGGAACCGGGATGAGCTCGACCGGAGTCGGAGCCTCTTCCGAGGCCTGCCGGGCCCGGCGTAGGTACTCACCCGAGCCCCGCGAGGACTGGTGGGGGGTGAGCACCAGGGCCACCACCCGGCTCACCCCGCTACCGACGAGCTCGGCCATCCCTTCCTCGATGGTCGGCGTCACGAACTTGGCTCCGTAGCGCACCAGGTAGTCGCGGCCGTCGTCGGAGCGCGTTTGGACTTGAAGGGCGGCGGCCAGCCCGTCCACCTGGGCCCGGGTGCGTTCGGTCAGGGGCGAGATCCCGCCGATGGCCTCATAGCGGCCCACCAGCTCGGCCAGGAGCTGGTGGGTGGGCGGGCTCCCCCTCCTGATGGCCGTGTAGAAGCGCTCGATGTCGCCCGGATCCGGTGGCGTCCCGTGAGCCATGACCAGCACCCCGGTCGGCGTGGGACCGGAGGCCGAGCTCACCGGGCTTCCTCCGCGCCGGCCCCGTCCGCGCCGGCCCCGTCCGCGCCGGCCCACTCCACGCCGGCGCGCCCTTCGGCGTGGACCAACTCGGCCACCTGTTCGAGGATGGCGGGGTCGGTTTCGGGGAGGACGCCGTGGCCCAGGTTGAAGATATGACCCGGGGCCCGGCCGGCCCGGGCCAGGACCTCGCGGGTCTCGGCCGCCGCCACCTCCCAGGTGGTCAGGCACATGGCCGGGTCGAGGTTGCCCTGGACCGCCACCTCGGGCCCCACTCTGCGCCGGGCCTCGTCGAGGGGTACCCGCCAGTCGATGCCCACCACGGTGCTCCCGGCGCTGGCCATGTCGCCCAGCAGTTCCCCGGTTCCCACGCCGAAGAGGATGGTGGGCACCCCCGGATGGGACTCGGCCAGCTCGGCGAAGAGCCGGGCGGTGGCCGGCAGCACCAACTCCCGGTAGTGGGCCGGCGTGAGGATGCCGGCCCAGCTGTCGAAGACCTGCACGGCCGAGGCTCCCGCGTCCAGCTGCGACCGCAACGACGCCAGGGCCAGGTCGCACAGTCGTTCCACCAGTTCGTGCCAGAGCAGCGGCTCGCTGTGCATCAGGGCCTTGATCCTGGAGAAGTTCTTGGACGGTCCCCCCTCCACCAGGTAGCTGGCCACCGTGAACGGGGCGCCGGCGAAGCCGATGAGGGGAACCTCCAATTCGTCGGCCAGGATGCGCACCGCCTCGATCACATACGGAGTGTCGACTTCCGGCTCGAGGGGTCGGAGCCGTTGGAGGTCGTCCTTGGTGCGAAAGGGATCGGCCACCACCGGGCCGGTGCCCGGGGTCACGTCGACCCCGAAGCCGATGGCGGCCACCGGGACCACGATGTCGGAGAAGAAGATGGCGGCGTCGGTGCCGTAGCGGTCCACCGGCTGTCGGGTGAGCTCGGCGACCAGCTCAGGTCGGGAGATGGCATCGAGGATGCTCCCCGGGCCCCGGGCCGCCCGGTATTCGGGCAGTGCCCGACCCGCCTGGCGCATGAACCACACCGGGACGTGGTCGACGGGCAACCGTCGGCACGCCCGTATGAACGGGGCGTCGTCGAACCGCTGCGTTGTCCTGGTGCCCACCGGTCGAGGACCTCTCATGTCTCAGCGGGCGGCCGCGACGGGTTCTGCCCGGATGGCACCCCGACAGCAGGACGTCCCGCCGGACTCCCCACCGCTTCTCACCGGTGCGGGTACGTGGGCGGCAACCATGGGGCGAGTCTAGAAGAGGGGGCCCGGCCCTCCACGCCGGCCCGCCCACCGGGTCGGCCCGTAACGATGCGACGGGCGGGGGCATACAATCGAGGGTTCCCCTGGGCCGGGGGCATGCAGATGGGCAGGCAGATGGACAGGCACAACGGAGGTGGCGTGGAGTCCGAGCTTCAGGGTGAGCAGGCGTTTGTCGACATGGCCTACGCCCGCCTGGACGCCATGCGGAGTGACGCCAACTCCATGTTGGAGGGTGTGCTCGACCTGGGCCGGGGCGGGACGTTCCAGTCGCGCACCGAACGGGATGTGATCGTCCGCACCAGCCTGGCCCGCCTCGAACAGCTCGATATCGGGGACCAGGCGCTGACCTTCGGTCGCATCGACCGGGTCGACGAGGGCGCCAACGGCTCGGGCCCCGGTGCCGGCCCCGGTACCGGGGCGGTTGAGACCTTCCATATCGGACGGTTGGCCATCCACAGCGCCGACCACGACCCCTTGGTGGTCGACTGGCGGGCCCCGATCGCCGAGCCCTTCTACCGGGCCACCGGTCGCGATCCCCAGGGGCTGGTGCTCCGGCGCCACCTGGCCCTGGAGGGGCGCCGGGTGGTGGGGATCGAGGACGAGCGCTTCGGCGCCCCCGGATCGCTGGACGCGCCGCTCGACGAGGAGCGCCCTGACCGGTCGTTCGACGGTGACGGAACCGGCGAGCTCATCCAGAGCGACCTGCCCATCGGGGGACCGGCCGCCCTGCTGGCCGCGCTGGACCGGGCCCGGTCCGGTCGGATGACCGACATCGTGTCCACCATCCAACGCGAGCAGGACGAGATCATCCGGGCCCCCCTCCCCGGGGTGTTGGTGGTCCAGGGCGGTCCGGGGACCGGCAAGACCGCGGTGGCTCTGCACCGGGCCGCCTATCTGCTGTACACCCACCGGTTCCCGCTGGAGCGGCAGGGCGTGCTGGTGGTCGGACCGAATCCCCTCTTCCTCCGCTACATCGAACAGGTCCTGCCGTCCCTGGGGGAGACCGGCGTGACCTTGTCGACAGTCTCCGGCCTGGTCACCGAAGTCCGGGCGGTGGAGAACGGTCCGGTCGACGTGGCCCGTCTCAAGGGCGATCCCCGGATGGCCAAGGTCATCGCCCGGGCCGTGCGGACCCGGCAGCGACCGCTGGCCGCCGACGTGGCGGTCCCCTACGGGGCCCTGATCCTCCGGCTCACCGTCGAGGACAGCCGGAGGATCGTGGAGCTGGCCCGGCGGCGACCGGGCACCCACAATGCCCGCCGACGGCTGGTCGAGCAGGAGGTGGCCCGATTGCTGGCCGATCGGGCCCGGCAGAGCCAGCAGACCCTGGGCGCCGGCGTTCCGGCCTCGGTGACGGCCTTTCCGGGCTACGAGGATCCGTCCGAGCTGGTCGACGACGAGTTCGACTTCGAGGATTTCTCCCGCAAGGTGCGCCGGGTTCCGGAGCTGGCGATGGCTCTCGACCGCATATGGCCGCGCCTGTCCCCCCACGAACTGCTCCATGACCTGTTCGGAGCGCCACCGCTGATCCGGGCGGCCGGCCGGGGCGTGCTGTCGCCCGAGGAGCAGCATCTCCTGCGCCGGCCCCGATCGGCCTCGTTCGAGGAGGTGGCCTGGACCCCGGCCGACGCCGCCCTGGTCGACGAGGCCCGCCACCTGCTCGGTCCTCGCAACGGCCCGAGCGATGACGGGGTCCGCAAGTACGGCCACATCGTGGTCGACGAGGTCCAGGACCTCTCACCCATGCAGCTACGGATGCTCACCCGGCGATCCCTGTCGGGCTCGATGACCGTGGTGGGCGACATCGCCCAGGCCACCGCGCCCTGGGCCCCGGCGTCGTGGGCCGACATAACCCAGCATCTGCCCCGGCGCCGCCCGGCCCGGACTGTCGAGCTCACCGTCAGCTACCGGACCCCGGCCGAGGTGCTGGCCGTGGCCAGCCAGGTGCTGGCGGTAGCGGCTCCCGAGCTCACACCGCCCCGGCCGGTCCGCCGCACCGGTGTGGAGCCGAGGATGATCGCCGTCCGGGACGGTTCCGGCTCGCGTCAGGGCGCCACGGTCGGGGACCTGGCCCGGAACGTGGCCGAGGTGGCCGCCGAGGAGGTGGCGGCCGTGACACCGGGGCGGGTGGCCATTCTGGCCCCCGAGCCGATGATGACGGAGCTGTCCGAGGCACTGGCCGCGGCGGACCTGCCCGTGGTCGATGCCCGGGACATGCGTAAGGGCGGGCTGTTCGAGCCTCTGGTGCTGCTGGCCGCCGACGCCGCCAATGGCCTCGAGTTCGACTCCGTGGTGGTAGTGGAGCCGGGAGTGATCGCCGGCGAGACCGCCCGGGGCCTGCGCACCCTGTATGTGGCGCTGACCCGGCCGACCCAGCGGCTCAGCGTGGTTCATCTCACGCCACCTCCGGCGCCGCTGGCCGGCCTGCGCTGACCCGGGCGGGCCCGGCTACGACCTACCGGGTGGCGCCGGGGCAAGTGCCGGGAGAGGGCCCGGCCGTGCCTGTGGCCTGCCCTGATAGGGCCCGGAAGGGCCTATCGGCCTGAGTTGGCCCTTCGAGCTTCGGATCGACTAAAAATACCGGCGTGACTCAGGCCCTCGCCGCCGAACCGGCGGTTCCCGCCCGCCAACGCCACCGCCCCGATCGGCCCTCCATGTTGGCGGTGGGGGTCATCATCTGGCTGGGCTCCGAAGTCATGTTCTTCAGCTCCCTGTTCGCGGCGTTCTTCACCATCCGGGCCCACGCCACGGTGTGGCCACCACCGGGTACCCACCTCGACACCATCCGGGCCGGGATCTTCACCCTGATCCTGGTGGCGTCCAGCTTCACCATGCAAAAGGCCGTCTGGGACCAGGAGAAGGGCAACCGGGCCAGCGCCAAGAGGATGGTCGTGGCCACGTTCATCCTGGGGGCCCTGTTCGTGGCCAACCAGTTCTACGAGTGGATCTCGTTGTCGCACAACCCGGCGACCGACCCGACCCATACCGCCTTCGGTTCGCTCTTCTACATCATGTCCGGGCTCCACGGCCTGCACGTGACGCTGGGCCTGGTGGCCATGATCTTCCTCCTGGGCCGGCTGAAGGGTCCCAAAGGGGATCCGGGGGAGACCGCGGTCTTCCAGGGAGTCAGTTACTACTGGCACTTCGTGGACATCGTCTGGGTCGGCCTCTACTCCTGCCTGTTCCTTCTCAAGTAGGTGCGATACGGAATGCGGCGACTGCTCAAAGCACGATTTCTGGCACCCGTGGCCATGATGGGGTGCGTCGGTATCGTCGGGTTGCTGGGCTTCTCGGTCAGCGCCACCCCCGCGGTGGCCTCACCTACCACCACGTTGCCCACGCTCGTGGCCCCGCACGGCGAGTCCACCCCGATCAGCCATGATCGGAGCACGAAGAACGAGTCCAGCGTGCTGGCCAACAACGAGGGCCTCTCCGACGCCGACCAGGCCGGGATCTTCTATGCCTCACTGCCCAAGTCGTACATCGCACCCGGCCAGGCGCTCTTCGCCGCCAACTGCTCGAGCTGCCACGGACCGGAGGCCCTCGGCACCGTCCGGGCGCCGAACCTGCAGGGCCTGGGCTCGGGCACCGTCGACTTCTGGGTCTCCACCGGTCGTATGCCCCTGGCCGACACCAGCGCGCAGGCCACCCGCAAGCCACCGCGGTTCGATCGCCTCCAGACGTTGGAGATCGCGGCCTTCGTGCAGTCCCTGACCCCCGGTGAGGGTGTCGGGGTGCCCGTGGTCAACACCAAGGACGCCGATCTGGAGATGGGCAACACCCTGTTCACCCTCAACTGCGCGGCGTGCCACACCATCACCGGTGCCGGCGACGCCCTCATGGACGGGGCCATTGCGCCGAGCCTGCACCTGGCCACCCCCACCCAGATCGCCGAGGCCGTGCGCTCGGGCCCGGGCAACATGCCCCACTTCGGACCGGGCGACATCACCAACAACGAACTGCGGGACATCACCGCCTACGTGCACGGCGTCATCCAGCACCCGTCCGACCCCGGCGGGTTCGGCTTGGGCGGGATCGGCCCCGTCGGTGAGGGCTTCGTCGGGTTGCTGCTCGGTGTCGGCGTGCTCATGCTCGTCTGCTTCTGGATCGGAGATCGTACGTGAGCGACGAGTCGCCCCGCCTCGAAGGCCCGCTGCCCCCGGCTGCCCTGGACGATCCGCATCTCCAGCCTTACGCCAAGCACCCCCAGTCCGCCCAGACGGTGGCGGCGGTGGCCATGGCGGTGGGGTTCCTGGGCTTCATCGGCTTCGGCATCGCCTACTGGGTGGTGGCCAACACCCAGGTGGAGGCCATCACGCTCGGCGTGGGCATGCTGGCTCTCGGCTTCGGGGTCATCACCTGGGGCAAGTACCTGATGCCGCAGGGTCCCTTCGTCGAGGAGCGGCACGACTTCCACTCCACCGAGGCCGAGCGCGAGGCCATGACCGCTGCCATCACCCAGCGCGGGGGGATGGTGGTCAAACGTCGGAAGATGTTGGGCGGCCTGTTCCTGGCGGGATCGACCGTCATGGGGGTCGTCCTGGCCTTCCCCCTGATCCGCTCACTCGGCCCCAAGCCGTCGAAGGACGAGGCGGCACTGGGGGAGACCGACACCTCCCTGTTCTCGACCAACTGGAGGAGGGGCTCCCAGTTGGTGGCGGTCGACGGGCGTTCGATCACCGTCGACGACCTGGAGGTGGGCGGTGTGCTCACCGTGTTCCCCAAAGGTTTCATCGGGTCCTCCCCCGACCAGGTCATCCTGATCCGGCTGGCTAAACAGCTCCAGCCGCTGCAGGCGCCCGGCCGCACCAACTGGGGCGTGGCCGGCTACGTGGCCTACTCCAAGATGTGCACCCACCTGGGCTGTCCGGTGGGGCTGTACCAGGAGCAGACCCAACAGCTGGTCTGCCCGTGTCACCAGTCCATCTTCAACGTGCTGGCCGGGTGCGTGCCGGAGTTCGGCCCCGCCCCCCGCCCGCTGCCCCAGCTGCCCATCACCGTCGATGCCGCCGGCTATCTGCGGGCCAATGGCGGCTTCAACCAGGCTGTGGGCCCAGGATTCTGGGAGCGCCCATGATCGACGAGACCATCGACAGCTCGCTCCGCTGGGTCGACGACCGGCTGGGTATCGCCAAGGGCGGCCGGACGTTCCTGGACAAGATCTTCCCCGACCACTGGTCGTTCATGCTGGGCGAGATCGCCCTGTACTCGTTCGTGGTGCTGCTGGGCACCGGCGTGTTCCTCTCGCTGTACTACATTCCCTCCGCTCACGAGGTCATCTACAACGGCTCCTACCTGCCGTTGCGGGGGGAGAAGGTGTCGGAGGCCTACGCCTCGAGCGTGGGCCTGTCCTTCGACGTGAGGTCGGGGCTCCTGATGCGCCAGGCCCACCACTGGGCGGCGGACATCTTTTTGGGCTCGATCGCCGTGCACATGGCCCGGGTCTTCTTCACCGGTGCGTTCCGCAAGCCCCGGGAGTTCAACTGGATCGTCGGCGTGACCATGCTCATCCTGGGTATCGTCAACGGCTTCCTCGGGTACTCCCTCCCCGACGACCTGGTGTCGGGAACCGGTATCCGCATCGCCTACTCGATCATCGAGTCGATCCCCCTGGTCGGGAGTTACATCGCCTTCTTCGTGTTCGGGGGGAACTACCCGGGCGACGGGGTCATTCTCGAGCGGTTCTACATCCTCCACGTCCTGATCGTGCCGCTGATCATCATCGGATTGCTGGCCGCCCACCTCGGCCTGCTGGTCAAACAGAAGCACACCCAGTTCCCGGGGAAGGGCAAGACCGAGCACAACGTGGTCGGTTCGCCCATGTTCCCGACCTTCATGGCCAAGACCACCGGGTTCTTGTTCATGGTGACGGCCGTGACCTTCCTGTTGGGCGGTTTCGCCCAGATCAACCCGATCTGGCAGTTCGGCCAGTACGAGCCGTACCAGATCTCCTACGCCGTCCAACCGGACTGGTACATGGGTTGGCTCGACGGGGCGTT
>Ga0182030_10022737_pt1 | contig 11651 bp, 12 predicted proteins | sample 812S3MmetaG_FD_121299 | JGI IMG/M metagenome (GOLD analysis project Ga0182030, IMG submission 121299) | Permafrost microbial communities from Stordalen Mire, Sweden - 812S3M metaG (Illumina Assembly) | ecosystem: Environmental > Terrestrial > Soil > Wetlands > Permafrost | place: Sweden... | reverse complement strand
GATCCTGACCGGGCGGGCCGTGGCTGGTCCCGAGGCACTGGAATTCGGCCTGGTCAACCGTCTGGTGCCGACCGGTGAGGCGTTGGCTGCCGCTCTGACTTTGGCCCATCAACTTGCCGCGCTTCCCCAGTTCTGCCTGCGCTCCGACCGCATGTCGGCGCTCGAGCAATGGGGTTTGAGCGAAGAGGAGGCGGCCCTGAATGAGGCCAAGCGGGGACGAGCGGTAATCAGCAGCGGCGAGACGCTCGAAGGCGCACGCCGTTTCGCTGGCGGAGCTGGCCGTGGCGGCGATGCACTGGCCGCCCCATGACGGATCCCACTCCGACTTCGGCGTCCGATGCAGCGCCACCAACCGCGGTGGCCGCCTTCGACTTCGATGGCACGCTCACCGAAGGGGGCAGCGTGTTCCCGTTCCTCATCGCCTTATGTGGGATCGTGCCCGTGCTACGCGCCACCCTGCGCTACTCCCCTCAGCTTGTCCATGCCGCATTGGTTGGCGGCACCACCGCCGATGAGGCCAAGGCGTTGTACTTGACTCGGCTGCTCAAGGGCATTCCCGCCGCTCAGGTCGACCGGGCCGCCGCCGTGTTCGCTCGACGACATTTGGAGCGCAAACTTCGCCCACGTTCAGCTGCTCGGCTCAAGTGGCACGTGGGTCAGGGGCACCACGTGGTGATTGTGTCGGCTTCGCCGGAATGTTACGTGCTCGCCGCCGGGACGCAATTGCAGGTCGACGGGGCCATAGCCACCAAATTGGCCGTCGATGAGGCGGGAAAACTGACCGGTGGGTACGAAGGCAATAACTGTCGGGGCGAAGAGAAGCTCAATCGGCTCATGAGCCACCTCTCCGACCGGGGCCTCGTAGGTCCCGATGGCCAGCTCCCCGAGCTCTGGGCCTACGGCAACAGCCGCGGCGACCTGCGGCTCCTGCAGGCGGCCGACCACGGCGTCGACGTGGGCAAGCTCGGGAAGTGGGGCAAGCTCCGCCAGTTCCCACGCCTGCGCGAAGTCGACTAAGACCGGACAGCGACACCACTCGGTACACTGCTCGCCCGTGCGCGTCGACCAAGTCATTCCCCAGTTGGCCCGGCGCGATGCCATTGGGGTCCACACCATCAACCTGCGCGATGGACTGCGCGCCGCCGGCTTCGAATCCGATATCTACTACGGGAGCTTTGAGCCGGGCGCCGAACATGAAGGCAAGCCAATCACCGCACTGGGGCGTGGGGGGCGGGGGCGCTGGCTGTTGTATCAAGCATCGGTCGGGAGTCCGGTGTACGACATTTTCGCGGCACGCAGTGAGCCGAAATTGGTGAACTACCACAACATCACTCCGGCCGAACTCCTGATTGAATGGGAACCCGCCGTGGCTTTCGAGGTGGCGCTGGGACGAGCGCAACTGGGACGGTTGGCCGAACAATCCCACCTGGCTGTGGCGGACTCAGGCTTCAACGAGTCGGAGCTGGTGGCGCTGGGCTATCGGGACACCGCCGTGGTGCCGCTGCTCATCGACATGACGGCGAAGGGCGAAGCGCCCGATCCAATTCGAAGCGCGCAGTTGCAGGAACGACGCCAGCGCGAGGGCGGGGCGGACCTGTTGTTCGTCGGCAAGGTCAGTCCGCATAAGGCTCCTCACGATCTGGTCATGATGCTCTCGGTCCTACGTGCGACGTATGACCCCCACGCCCGTTTGCACCTGGTCGGCTCTGCCCTGGGCAAGACCTACGAGCCGGCCTTGCGGGCTTTCATTACCGAACTCGGCCTCGACGATGCCGTGTTCTTAACCGGATCGGTCTCGGAGAGCGAGCTCGAGTCCTACTGGCGGGCGGTCGATGTCTTCGTCTGCGCGTCGGATCATGAAGGGTTCTGCGTTCCCTTGGCCGAAGCGATGGGACATGGCGTACCGGTCGTGGCCTACGGCGCTGCGGCCATTCCCGAAACGGTGGGCGAGGCCGGGCTGGTGCTGGACGACAAAAGCCCGGGGATGTTTGCCGCCGCCGTGGCCCGTGTCCTGAGTGACCCGGCGTTGGCTGCTTCGTTGTCGGCTTCTGGGCGCGCCCGAGTGGCCTCATTCGATCTGGCCCGCTCGCAGCGCGAGTTCGTGTCACTGATCCGACGCGCCGTCGGCCCCGGCTAGGTCGGGTCGGGCAACAGGTCGATCAAGAGGTCGGCGGTGCGGCCTCCGGCTCCTGCCATATTGAGTTGGCGGAGTTGGGCTTCGCCGGCGGCGGCCAATGCTCTGTATTGAGCTTCATCGCGCAAGAGTTCGTCGATGGCCGCGGCCAGGGCGAGTGGATCGTGAGTGTCGACCATAATCCCCGCCTCGCCCAGAACATCGCTCGAGATGCCATGTCGAGATGCCACCACGGGGAGACGAGCAGCCATAGCTTCGACCAAAGGTATGCAGAAGCCTTCATGGAGTGAAGGGACCACGAGGACATCTGATTCGCTGTAGGCGGCTCGCAATTCCTCATCGCTCACATGTCCGGCGAACGAGACCGCCTCCTCCAATCCCAGGTCCACGACGAAGCGCTGCAATGCTTCGGCATAGGCCTCCTGCGCCGGCTTGCCCACAATGGTGAGGGTGGCATCGGGGTCATAGTGCTTCCGTGTCACTACCAACGCCTTGATCGCATCCTCAAACGCCTTGTTGGGTGCCAAACGGCCGAGACAGAGCCACCGTGCGCCAGGTGCGATGGGAAAACGGTGCTCTCGGTGGCTTGCAAATTTGAGTGTCTCACCGGCGATCGGCGGGACCACCGCTGTGGAGGTAAAGCCGGCGGCGGTCAGGTCGGCCTCGTTGAAGCTCGATACGGCAATGGCCAGCGCGGCGCGCCGCGCCATCACCAACAGCTCCTCGTGGGCCTGCTCCTGAATCTCCGCCACGTGCCGATCCCAAGGAGCGTAAATCTCGGCAGGGGTGACGTTGTGATAGTTGACCACCAACGTCTCGGTCCGAGAGGTCAGCCACGACGCCAGATGCGAGGCCGTGGCGAATTGGTACACCAGCACATCGTCGGGATGACTCTGCTCTGGATACGAGGTGAACAGGTCTGTCTCTGCCTCGGTCTCGGGTTCGGGGATCTGGACATAAATCCTCGAGGGGATGTTGCGAGCGACAACGGCGTCGCGGAGCCTTCGGGTGTGCCCGCCGACGGCATCACCGGCATAGAGATTGGGCACAAATTGATGGATGCCGGGCTCCCGAGGCCGAGGCGGCGCGACGGGGGCGTGGTGTGCTTCGGCACGCTCGGCTTCCACCGAGCTGCGCCTTTCCGCTAGCCGGCGCTTCAGACTGCCGGCGACGCGTCTTGGGGTGAGTCGGGCTGAAAGCGGATCTGCGGCCGGAAGTGGCTCATCGGTGTCGACGGGGCCTTCGGACTCATCGGACTCCCCGACCTCATCGAGTTCCTCGCTGAGGTCGGGGAGAAGAGCCTTGAAGGCCGCGTGCAGAGCTTCGGCGTCGGCTGCGCTCGGTTCGGACATGGAGGCCGATGCTAACGATCGCCGAAGTTGCGTCCCCGCGCCACGACCGACTCCAAGAAGGTGGCGTAGCGACTGATGAGTGACGGCCAGGCGTAACGGCGTTCCACGTAGTGGCGACCTCGTTGCCCCAAGATGGTGCGAAGTCCAGAGTCGGACACGAGACGTTCCATTACCGCTTCGAACTCCCCGAACGAGCTGAACCACAGTCCCCCGCCCGAGCGGACGCAGTGCTCCCGGGTTGGTTCGCATCGACCGTTGACCAGGACGGGCACGCTATCGACCCATGCTTCAAGCACGACCAAGGAGAAGGATTCGAGTGCTGAAGGTGAGATCGACACCAACGCGTCTCGGACGATGTCCCACTTGTCGGATTCACTGACGGCGCCGGTCATCACAATGTCGGGGTGAGGTGCCGGTTCCGGATCGGACAACGGACCGACCAGAACGAGGGCCAAGGGTCCCGGGTGCCGCTCTTTGTAGGCGGCAAAGAAGGACGCCAACATGTGCGATCCCTTGTGGGAGTCGACTCTGCCCACGCTGACGACGTAGGGCCGATCGCCGAGCCCGACAACCGAGCCGCCCTGGCGTCCGACTCCCGCCGATGGCCCTACGCCGAGTCCGAGTTCGATCTGAGGCTTGGCCGCCACCGGATAGATGCGCTCGACCAGCTCTCGCTCCGAGGACATGTGATAGCAGAAGGCATCGGCCGCCTCGAAGGTGTGGCGGTAGACGGGGAGGTACAGCGCTGGCTCATCGTGTGCGGCCGGGTGCAAAACGGCGGGCACCGGCACTCGTCCGATGGCCGCCACCGTCGGGTGGTAGAGGTAGGGGTAGAACGCCACTACGTCGGCGTCCGTGTTGACGACCGCATCAATCAGGTCGTTCGACACCGGTCCATTGGCGTCGACCCACTCTTCCGCTTCCGCTTCGGTGGCGCTAGTGGGTGCTGGGCGCAGGCGAGCATCGAGCGGAGTGAACTCGGGCAGCCGCCCGTGGGTCGACCGGTAGCGATGCACCGGCACGCCGCCGATCTCGGAATCGCCCGGACTTAGGTCGTCGGCCCAGGTGTGCGGATTTAGCGCGCAGGTGGTGTGCACCTCGGCGTCCCACGTCGTGTCGCTCACCAGGTGCTCGGCCAACTGTCGAGCCGCCGCTTCGGCTCCGCCCACCACGCCAGGCCCGTAGCGAGGCGTGACGAACGCCACCTTCATGACGAAGGCGTCGTGGCAGTCACCAGGTAGTCCGCCTCGTCCGGCCCAGTTTCAACCGAGGCGGCGTACCCAAGGCCTTCGAGAAGGTGGCGCCAGCTGTCGCCGCGCAACGGTTGGCTTGGCGACAGGTCGGCTTCGACCGGGGCGTCCTCGCGCTGCCACGTGGCCCGAGTCACTGAGTGGATCACCAGGACTCCCGAGGGAACCAAGGCCTGGCTAATGAGCCCGAGGAGCTCATTGCGTTCGCCGCCCGCCATGCCATCGATCACGCCGCTGAGGACGACCGCCCCCAGGGCGCCAGGTCCCACGGCACGGAGATGCTCGGCCACGGCACCGTTGCGCAGATCGAGATCACCTTGGCCGATCTGGCTCACGTCGATTCGGTCGGCCCGGGGGTCCACTCCGTAGGCATCGCCACCGGCACTGGTGAGGGTGCGGACCAACCACCCGTCGCTACAGGCGGCGTGGAGAATACGACCTGGCGCGCGCCCTACGGCAGCCACAACCCGATCAGCCCACCACACAGCGGCTCCGCTCAAGCCTTCGAACTCGACCACGCCGGCATAGGGCACACGTTGGACGGCCACATTGCGCTCCACCTCGGTCAGGCGCCGCTCCACAATGTGCAAACTCCGGCTCGCCGCAGTGGCGAACTGGTTGATCTGATGGGTGAGCCATCCGATGTACCAAAGGAGGATGGAGCGCATGCCCTTCTTCAGCGCAGCGCCACCCTTCTGATTGGAGCCAACGGGAACCACCGGATCGATGAACATGGCCAGGTCGACCCGCTCTAGGGCTTCGGTGAGATCGCCACCGCGTCCGGACGCCGGTGAGTGTGCCACGAACAGTTCTTGCAGCTCACGCTCGCGTTCGCCGAACTGATCGCCCGCCGCTCGCCGCTGGCGGACTTCTTCGGCGATCTCGGCCATCACCTCTTCCACGTTGAGGGAAGGGTCAGAGTTCATGGAGTCGTTACCCATGCGCGGCCGCGGGCAGCATCGGGGTCCGGCTACGTGGCCTGTTGGGGAATCAGATCGGACTCGGTTCCGGCCACATCACTCAAAATGGCCGCCCGAGCCGCCACATAAATAGAGCCAGTGGTCTTGCCCGTACTCATGACCTCAAACTTCCCCGCCGGGTCTCGCCAGTCGTAGAGCACGCCACCCCGGCTCTCGATACCGACGGAATAGGTGAAATCACCATCGAGCATAGGGAGGTCAGCCAACTCAATCTGGAGTGTGCCCGGCCCAGCGGGCACGGAAAAGGTTTCGCCCATGATGGCCGTGTTGGTATGCGTCAAGATGTCGCCATCGAGATTGTTCAGCTCAATGGTGAAGACAACATCTGAGCTGGCAATGTTGGCGTGGTAGCCGATATGCACGGTCAGGGTCTCACCTGTGCGGAGATACTGCCTTTCCCCCATCCCTGGAAAGGCATGTGTCACCTCACTCAATCGGACCGGCCGTTCAGTGTCGGGCACGTTGATCGATCTGGGTGCCACCGGAGCAGCCACCTCGCCTTCGAGCACCAAGTCGGCCTCGGGGGGCGTCATCCCTGGCGCCTCCTCCATAAGGCCTTCGCGAAAAATTCGGACTACCTCGCCCGGATCGCCTTCACCAACGAGCACGCCATGGCTCAGCACCACGGCCCGATCACAAATGGTGCGCACCTGATCGGGCGAATGAGTGACCAGCAAGATCGTGCGTCCTTCTCGTTGGAACTGCTTGATTCGGTCGACACACTTGCGTTGAAAACGTTCGTCGCCGACGGCCAGTACCTCGTCGATGACCAGAATGTCGGGGTCCACATTGACCGCTACGGCAAATCCCAGGCGGACGTACATGCCCGACGAATAGAACTTGACCGCACTGTCGATGAACTCCTCGAGTTCGGAGAAGTCAACGATGGAGTCGAAGACCTTGTCGATCTCTTTCTTGGTCATGCCCAGGAGGGAGCCGTTGAGATAGATGTTTTCCCGGCCAGTCAAATCTTGTTGAAAACCGGCCCCCAGTTCCAGGAGGCCGGCCAACTTGCCCCGCACCGCGACTTCGCCTGAGGTCGGCTGGAGAATGCCGCACACGCACTTGAGGAGGGTCGACTTCCCGGAGCCGTTGCGACCCAGAATTCCGACGGTTTCGCCCTCCTTGACTTCAATGTTGATGTCGCGCAGGGCCCAGAAGTCTTCGTGCGGCACGCGGCCGCGATGGATCACCCGCTCCTTGAGGGAGTTGTGTTTCCCGTGCGCCAACCGGAAGCGCTTCGAGACATTACGGACGTCAACCGAGAATTCAGTCATCGGTTAGAGCTCCTCGGCAAAATTGCCCTCCAGGCGGCCGAAGACGGCAAGTGCCACCACGAAGAGAATCAGCGAGAGAATCAGGACGCCCAGATCGAGCGCGGCGTACGTGCCGAAACCCCAAGTGGGCAACACCTTGTACGGGGTCGTGACGCCGTTGGCCGTGGCGTAGGTGGTCGGATGGGCATAGAGGACGCGCTGAAAGCTTAAGACCAGTGGCGTCATTGGATTGAGGAAATACACCCACGTCAAGCCCTTCGGGCCGAGCTTGGTGGCGATATTGGCTTGGTAGGCGTACACAATCGGGCAAGCCCAGAACCATGCGGTCAGCACAACCTCAATCAAGTGCTGCATGTCACGGAGATACACATTGACCGCGGAGAGCAACACGCCGATGGCCGAGGCCAGGACGACGGCCGTGATGAGAGCGAGGATCAGCAGGGGGAAGTACTCCAGGTCGGGAGCGACGTGCAGGACGGCCATGAAGAGGACCATGACGATGGCCTGGAAGCAGAAGAAGACGAAAGCCGATCCCACGGCAGCCAGGGCCAAGATCTCGCGCGGGAACGCCACCTTTTTCACGATGGAGGCGTTGGCGACAATGACGCCCGTCCCTGTCAACACGCCGAGTGAGAAGAGGTTCCACACCAGCAGCCCGGCAAAAAGAAAGATCACGAAGTGGGGCATGCGGTTGCCCAGCACGATCTGGAAGACGAAGAAGTAAATAGCCAGAGTCATGGCTGGAGCCACCATGGACCAGACCAGGCCGAGGGCCGAGTTCTTGTACTTGACCTTGATCTCGGTCCGCACCAGATACACCAGGAGCTCGCGGGAGATCCAAATTTCGCGCAGACGCTGACCGACGCCAATGGTCGGAGTCACGACCCGCGTGATCTTGTTACTGCGCGCTTCTTCGGGGGTGAAGCCGGCCGCTTCGGCCGCCATTGGGGAGCCGTCGGCCACCGGTCGGGCTAAGCCGTAGCCCTCATGTGCGCCGGTTTCGTTGGGAGGTTTGGCGCCTGACGGGGATGCCGGGGCGTCCAAGGCCACGTCTATTTGCTTCCCGCCGCGACAGCCGAACGATCAATTACCTGATCGATGAAGCCGTACTCGCACGCCTCTTCAGCGGTAAACCAACGATCGCGATCGGAGTCCGCCTCAATGCGCTCGAGCGTCTGACCGGTGTGCAGCGCGATGCGCTCAGCCATCATGCGCTTGAGGTAGATGATCTGTTCGGCCTGGATGGCAATGTCGGCCGCCTGACCCTGCATGGCCCCGGAAGGCTGGTGCATCAGGATCCGCGAGTGCGGCAGAGCGAACCGCTTGCCTGGAGCTCCAGCACACAGGAGGAACTGGCCCATGCTGGCGGCAAGTCCAACGCAAATGGTCGAGCAATCGGGTCGGACGTATTGCATGGTGTCGTAAATGGCCAGACCGTCAGTGACCGAACCCCCGGGGGAGTTGATGTAGATCGAAATGTCCTTTTCGGCGTCTTCCGATTCGAGCAGGATCAGCTGGGCACAGACCAGATTGGCCGTGAGCTGGTCGATCGCGCTGCCAATAAAGACAATTCGTTCCTTGAGGAGTCGTTGGTAAATATCCGAGGTTGGGTCACCACCGCCGCCAGCGGCGACAATTGACGGGAGTAAAGGTGCAGGAGCCATGGCGAGAGGCTACCTGTCCAGACACACACCTGTGGTTACATAGCCGTAGAATCCCTGTTCACCCGCACTGCGGGCCCGCTGCGGGCGTGGCGGAATTGGCAGACGCGCCGGGTTTAGGTCCCGGTCCCCACTGGGGGTGGAGGTTCGAGTCCTCTCGCCCGCACCATGTGATGACGCGAGACATCGGAGACATCCCGGTCATTTTCGGGTTCGATAGCCCCGATCCGATCGGGGTCGGTGGTGGCGTTTCCAGGCTCTTGCGAATTCAGCGGAATCAGTGGGTCTTCGGACGCTCCTATGGCCACGGCAACCCCCAACACGACCAGCAGGGTGCTCAGGGCAGGGCCGCCACACCCCAGGTACCGCCAGGTGGGACGACGAAGTACCAGGCCTGACCGGTGTTGTCCTCGCAGGTCACCATGAGCTGACCATTGAGGACCGACACTCCCGGCAACTGATTGGGCAGGTTGGGCTGTCCGATGCGGGCCGCGGCGAACAGACTCTCGTTTCTCCAGTCGCCGTTGCCGGGCGACCACATATGTATGAGTAGCCCGCCATAGACCTGAAATACATGGATCTGCCCGCCAAATTCAACGGGTGATGAGACTGGCATGAGTTCCTCCGGTGGTGGTGGTGGGGGTGGGGGTGAAGGTGGAGCCGAGGTCCAGCAGGCGACGTTCTGCTCCGCAGTGCCGTCATCCTCAGCATTTGTCGTGGTACAAGTCGGATCGACTGTCCAGGGTGGGACGCAGGCCACAACGCGGCACAAGATCCGACCAATGCAGCCGACGTCTTGATTGCATTGTCCGTACCGGAACTGGAAGCAGCCCGACAAGAAGTTGTTGCAATTCCCTAACGCGCAGCCGCAGTTGAGGCCGTCGCATCCGGGCTCGCAAAATCCCGATCCGCTCGGACATCCGCAGGCACACTGCGCATTGCAGTCCATGTAGTAGCGGGGACCGTCGCAATAGGAGGAGTTGTCGGCCTTCCACCAGCCCCCCATAATGGTCCCGGTCGGGCAGTAGTTGTACCCACCATTGAGGGTGCAACAGAACTCAGAAAAGCCGGAGCAACAGGTCGCGCCACAGTCGCAGTCATCGCTCCCGGCACAATTGCAGATGGATCCATATGCCGTACCCGGCTTCAACATGAGATCCACTCCGCTACCGGTGACGACGGCGCTGCCGATGAAAGCAGATCGATTGATGAAACTGCGGCGCGAGATCCGTTTGTCGAGAAATTCCGACGCCCGGTCGACCAAGGTCATGCGGATAATCCTTCCACAGGATGCACCAGGGTGTGTCGGACTGCGGTCAGCTGCGCCGGGGTGGAAATGAAGAAGACCGCAAGCCACATGCAGAGTCCGATGGCCAGCGTGATCGGCACGCTGTAGAACGGCTCGACATTCATAGGGCCTCAAGATTGAAGTTCTGGATATTCCACCCAACTTGGGCGATCAAATCGCCGAAGGTCCGGATCCCTTCGAATCATCCATCCTATGATCCCGTGTGGCCTCAGGTGACCAGCCAGCGTCGAAAGTGGAGCATCGAACGACCGCACGGCGGGCCGATTTGGTAAGCGTGATCATTCCGGCCTTCAATGCGGCTCAGACCATCGCACAGCAGTTGGATGCATTGGTCGATCAGGAATGCGTGAGCACCTTCGAGGTAATCGTGGCTGACAACGGATCGACAGACGACACCGTCAAGGTGGCGGAGACATTCGCCGATCGTCTGAACATCCGCGTCGTGGATGCCTCGGCCATCCGGGGAGCGGGCCCCGCCCGCAACGTCGGAGTCACGGCATCACGGGGAGAGCTCCTGGTGTTTGCCGATGCGGACGACATTGCCGGGACTGATTGGCTGCATCACCTGGTGACCACCGCCACTGCCGCTGGTTGCGACTTCGCGGCCGGACCGCTGGATCTCGAAAAGCTCAACTCGGCCGAGGTACTGGCGTGGCGACACCGGTCTCCGATGGATCGACTCCCTGACTTTCTCCATTTCCTCCCCTATGCCCAGGGCGGCAACTTCGCCATCTGGCGCGACGTCTTTCAATCGCTGGGTGGATTCGGTGCCGATCTTTCTGACGACGTTGGCCTCAGCTGGCGGGCCCAGTTAGCCGGGTACGTCATTGTTTTCTCCCCGCTCGCCGTGATGCATTGTCGAAGACGTGGGTCGCTCAGGGGTTTCGGCCGCCAGCAACTCGAGCGAGGCGAGGCCAACTGTGTCATTTACAAGCAATTCCGCGAGAACGGGCTGCGCCGTCCGTCTCAGTTGAAGGCGATCCGCCAGATCGCCAAGTGCCTAGTGCAAATCCCTTTTGTGATCGTGCAACCTCGTCGCCGTGGCGTGTGGGTCGGTGAGATCATGTACCGGATAGGTCGGATCCGCGGCAGCATCCGCTACCGCGTGCTCTTTTTGTAGATGCTGATCCGGCCGTCACTTCGGTCCATCGGCAGCAACGTTTACGCTGACCCCTCATGACGCCCGCGTCCGGATCATCCACCCCTGCACGACCATCTGGCGTTCGCCGTGCCCTGAGCGGCCTGAAGCACACGCTGGCCCGCCCCAGCGGCACCGCGGCCACTTACGACGACATCACCTATTGCTACCGAATTCTCCTGGGCCGAGAGGCGGATCCTCACGGGTTCAATGGGTACAAGTCGATGATCGACGAGGGGCATATCTCCCTGAGCGATCTGGTCGGCTACTTCCTCTCGGCACCTGAATTTCATGAACGTCTCCGTCAGAACTTCGCCTACGGCGAAGGAGTGCCGGTGGCGGTGGCGGTCGGTCAGCTGACCTATTACGTCGATCCCGACGACACCGCCATCGGGGCCAGCCTTCGGGCACAAGGTCATTACGAGCTCGACGTGACTGCGGCCGTCAAGTCGCACCTCAAGCCTGGACAGTGTTTCGTTGATGTAGGAGCGTCCTTCGGATACTTCGCCACCCTGGCCGGATCAATAGTCGGCCCTCAAGGATTGGTCAT
>Ga0182030_10022735_pt1 | contig 11652 bp, 10 predicted proteins | sample 812S3MmetaG_FD_121299 | JGI IMG/M metagenome (GOLD analysis project Ga0182030, IMG submission 121299) | Permafrost microbial communities from Stordalen Mire, Sweden - 812S3M metaG (Illumina Assembly) | ecosystem: Environmental > Terrestrial > Soil > Wetlands > Permafrost | place: Sweden... | reverse complement strand
TAGTGGCAAAGTCATGTGACTTTGCTGCTTAGAAATCAACTAGAGGATTCTATCTAGTCTATTACTAAGCTATAGTAGCATATAGATGTTTCTAGAATGTACTAATTATAAATCAAACTACAAAATACAACTATTTGTTTGATTGGGGCGTTGGCGAATGATCCGTATTGGCTTTCTAGTGTTATTGGGCTATTTGTCGGCTGTGAGTTTTCGTCACCCATATTTAGTCGACGTACTGATAAAGGTCAAGCCCTGAGCGCTGGATGGGTGCATCATTCGCGTGTGATGCAACAGTACAGCCTTACGAGAATGAGAACGCCGCCTTCTTAGATCCAACGATGATTCCTTGGCCGAGTCTTTTCTACATCACCTACAAGTACGCCACCGATACGAACTACCTTGAGGAAGGGGGGGCGATTGTACCGATTCACATGAGAAAAGAGATGAATATTACTGCTTTGGAGGTTATGGATTTTGACGTGACTGCATTGGAGGTATCCGCATCAAAAAATGGGGTTAGATGGGTTCATGATCTGAACCATCGCTAAGATATTGAAGAAGGATCGTAGTCTGGTAAAATACCTATATAAGGCCGCTCATAGTACATTTCTAAGAGAATCAATCAGCATAGCTAATAACAGTTGAATAAAGTGTCTCTTTCATAAGGCAGAGGTTAAAAAGCCGTGTTGTTCAAGATGTCAGCATTGAGAATTCTCTCTGAAGGCAATCTTCAATTTCAACTTGGAGAGTAAATACTAGGTAAAGGCCCCATGTTGATGTCACTACAATCATATTTATATATACTTACATGTTTCTTTTAGTTCTTTGCCGAGGAAAAAACATTATAATCAGGAGAACTATATCTGGAAGGAGAGTCACTTGAAAACTGAAGCAGCATTTGGAACGATGGTCCTTTATACTTAGACTTATGCAGACTTGCCTATTTTCTTGTGATAAGTGCCGAGTCTTCGATACCATGGAGATTGTCGCAGAAGTTGTGTGCAATATCTCTCATGCCGTAGGATCCGGGATTTAGGAGACCGATTTCAAAGTAATCCCTGGCCATAGGGGTGAGAATATATTCTTCGCGGATGTTAGTCGCAATTAATCTAGACTAGAAATTCTTGGTAGCATATGCTTCAAATGCTCGGAGAGAATAAAATGCATCATGCCTTTTGTAATTTGGTATCTAGCAACCATTCAAGAAAGAATACGACCCACTAAAGTTCAGATTCATTATTAGGAATGCCATTTTTCAATTATCGTGGACCGCAAGGCAGAGGACAATGCAAACTGAATAGGTGGGAACTGAAGAAATCTCATTTCCTAGCAAGCTGGGATAAGACTGATAAATGTAAAGATGGACATTCCAGCAAATGAACGAAATATAGATGGATAGATCGGGTAGTTGAGAAGGGGCTGGCCTTGATTTAGCAGCTTTTTATTGAGCAGAGATAGTAACTATTTAAAACGTTATCTGATTTTTGGTTTTTAAGATTTTGCGACAAGCCAGCCTTTGCTACAGTCCGCCACAAGTCAGCCACAGTTCTATTGAGCCACAGCCATTCTTGGGCCACAACCATAAGGAAAAACACCAAACAGCTCAGAACAAATTTTTGAAACACGTGATATTTTGTCATTCTTTTAGATAACCTATGACCTCATAGGCAATTACTCTAATTGACGCGTTAAAATCGCGTTAATTCGTAGTAATGGCGCCCAGATGGCCGCAGGTAAACAATGGCCCAGAACACATCAACGAGCACGCCACGTACCTCAGAGAAGCATGTAACCAACTGCAGGCCGTAGACAGAGGCAGGCAAGCCAAGTGCCATGGAATATAGTATAGCCATATATTGCATCCACCGTTGCGCTCATTGGCAAGGTGCTCCGGCAGCCTGCAATGAGCGACATCTTCCACCACATCCAGGACGCCGCCAAGTGTACACAGAACATCCAGAGAGATATTATAGTCATTAAGAGCTCTGTGGGACTAAGCACTACTCCGCTGAACGTAGCCAACTTCAGCGGTAGAAGAACTGCAGCCGCGCCTTGGGCACAAGTAGCGGCACCGGACCTGACCGTCGCACACACAAAACAGCGAGCGTACGCAGGAGAAGGTTTGAACAGATTGATTACACTACTATTCCATAGTGGTAGGTAGTCTGTATTTATAGGTGCTGTAAGCGCTATATGCTCCCATATTGTAGCCTACAGTATAGGCTACATTTCAGGCTACAGTGAGTACCTACAGGCTTCCATGTCTGCCTGTAGGCTGCACCATAGGCTATAATACAGGCAGCATCGCTGAAACCCTATACCTTAAGGCCTTAGGCATCTGACAGCAGGCTAAAGGCTCCTAGGACACTTCTACTTCCACCACAAGACGTGAACTCTACCAAGACCCAGTCTACAGCTACAGTATACAAAGGCCGAGTAGTAATAGTCAAGCTCAAGGATCACGGAGTTGCCCAACGACTTCAGACGCTCTTTGCCACCAGTATAAGACACCAGGTAGAGACATCGATCCGTGATAACATTGCCACCAAACTAGTCAAAGTAGTCGCAGCGTATCAACTCAAGAGCGGGGATACACAAATTTTTAGTATATAAATATATAGTATTTTATTAAGGAGGAGTGAGGATTGGGCAATTTTGGCCAGGAGGGAAGCCTGAAATGGGAAGGTGTCTCAGGATATATGGTTAGTCAGCAGAGACTTAGCTTAATTAGGTTTATCGCCTCCCAGTTTGGGCCTAGTGCTCCCTTTTCAAATTCTGTCAAATTAGTTCGATTTTTATGAATCCTGGCCTAGTTCGTACGAATCGAACTATTTTGGGATCGATGTTTGATTGGTACGAATCAAACATGGACTAGGTTCGATTCGATTCGATTCGACGGCAGCCCTATTTCCCGATCCTACAATTATAGCACGTGATATAGCTGCATTTAGTTTCGAGCTGAACTAGAGCACCCAGGAACAGGAAGACCAATAACCTGCTTGTAAAAACAGAATTTTTATAAAGTACTTCGCAGAGTAATTCTTCATTCTTAGCACGTCCCTTAGAAACAACAAAGGAATTCCTAATTATGTTCCTTCCGACAAAGACAAGACAACTCATTAGACAAGTAAACCACCAACTGTCATTAAAATGATAGCCGTGAGACCAAGAGTATAAAATAAGGAAACACCAACGCAGAAATACATCGTAGTACAAAACTTGTAGCAATGAAATTTCAAATATTAATGAGTGATAAATCCATCGAGCGTTGGAAAGACAACAGCAAGCGAGGACTGCAAACGGAATCCAACAAGTTTGAGAAACGGAATGAATAATTCAAAAAGCGTGCTGGGTGTGCCGGGTTTGCGAGACAGGTAGAAGACAGATACAACCATCATCTTGGCTGATAAGATGATTCCTTTGCCGGCTTTGGAGTTCTAGATTCAGAAGATTGCCATCTTTCTTCCTCTCTATGGTCGAATGCCAACAATCCGTGGGTCGTCCTCTGTGCCGCTCTGGGCTCCTCCAAATCCAGCTTTCACGAGTCTATCGATCTCGTCTTGTTTCTTCTGGAGCTCTGGATCGCCAGGATTCTCCAGTTTCCCCATATGCACATCATATTTCAATTTTTCCACCACCCAATCGTTGTGAAGTTTCTCGATGCGTTCTGGACCGGCTCGATCGTTCTCCGCTCTACACAAATCGAGCTCCGCGGTCACAGATGCAAGCTTTAGTTGGATTTGGGTTTCTTTCTCTAACAATTCGGCTCGCTCTTCGACGTCATCCTCCCCCTTGAGATCGTTTCGCACTCCATGGAGTTCCTCACGCACTTTTTCCTCTTTTATTCGTAGATCATTAAGAGGGGTATCTAAACATGTTATTAGCTTTGTCGGATACGATTTCGGATTGTATATGTTTTACTCTCGCGAGGGATAACATAGATTGGCATTGTCAAGCTTCGTATTGAGTTCTGCGTGGAGTTGTAGGCCGGTTTGATGCTGATAAAATCTTTTTGAGCGTACGAAGTAGAATTGGTCTTCTGAAATGTGATTATGTGGCTGAACGAGCTTCAAAGTTCAAACTTCGGGGTGAAACCAGCGTCTTATCCGTAAGGTCGCAGAAAGGTCCCCCGAGCCGCTTCAGGCAGGGGTCTCCCGCTGGCGTCTCAAGGTTGAAGGAATCATAGATTCGAGGTGGTGTACCCGACTGTTTCGGATGCCACCACCGTGAGGATGAGCCACCCATGTCCAATAAAACCCCTCATCACTATCACACAAAAGCAGAAAGTATAGGGAGAGTGCAATGAGCCATCACCGCCTCGAAGAAACAAGTCCGTGCGATACCCCGGCTGCAAAATACCGTCGCCGTAATTCCTACCTAGGACAGATTCCCCAATGCGCCTTGAGTTCCGTTAGATCTAATCCAGTCTTCTTAAATCGAAATATAAAATGCGGCAATCTCACAATCACCTTTGACGATGCGAACTAGAACTTACTGAAGAAATAATAGAACGGGTTGTAGAGGGCGCCGTGATAGCGAAATGAAAGGTTTTATTGCCTTGGATATCGTGAAGTAGTCCTTGGGTCTCCACGGAGGCAAAGTCTTGCAAGTTTACGATCGCAGACTTCCGAGCCTCAAAAACAGCATATAAAACAAGCAGCAGGTTTCACACAAGATATCAGAACGGTATCTCTCCAGTTCTACTACCCCTCCCCTGATAAACTGCTTATCACACTACAGGATAACACTACTCAAGATCTCGTTAAAGTTTCTGCTAGAGGCTATTTCGGAGATCTTATAAGTCTTTTAATTGGTCACCTACCGTTGCTCTGGTCTGTACTGGGGAGGGGTGGGGGCGGTTCGTATTGCTCTTATCGATCGACGAACAAACAACCCTGCAGCGGCTTTGCGGCGTCCAAACACCGTGGAAGAGTCAGCTCGGGTGGCATGATATTATCAGAAGCATGCAAGCCTAACTCGAAGTACACACCGAGCGCACCGCACGTTACACATCTGCCGCTATAGCGTGCCTGGTCTTTTTCAGAACAAGGTATGCGCCCAAGCTTCTGGGATCTGAATGGAAAGGCAGATGTTGGAGGCTTTTCAGAAAGCTCAGCTGGGCGTCGACACCGAATGATTTACTAGGGATCGGAAGTTGCACAAACATGGACTTCTTATGCCGCATTGCCGATAGAGGTGGTGTCCCCGAGCCTCACCCCTCCACAACGGGAGCATCGGACAAATGCCAATCCATCATTACTCAAGATTGCACAATCCGAGTCCGTCCCGTAAATATCTATCTGGGGGTTTTTAACCATGATATTTAGATCAGCAAAAGCCTTGTGATTACCCAATTAAATATAACATCTAGCTACTTTTATCGAGTTGATATTTGCTCGGGGACAGTTGCTTTCGAGTCTTGTTAGATAGGAATATTAGATTTAGCCGTAGATAAGGATGTGCACAGATGACGTTGACGAATCAGATTTTGCTCGGTTTCCTATTTGCTTGAGCTCCCCCAATGTGCATATAAATCAGGCTCTTTTACTTGTGATGATGCATTACTCCGTATGCAATTACAACTCAGCAAAACCGGCGAGTGAGGCTGAGGCGAGTCTGCGCTCGAGATTCTGGCCCCTCCTCGGCAGGACACCGATAGAAAATGTTCTTCAGAATTTAGTTTGTAACCGATCTACATTCAAGGAAAGGGGTCTTATCCTACGAAAAACGATCTATTAACCATGCGAGATATTTTGCAAGTTAATTCTGAGAGATGATCTGAGGGTCTGTTAAGAAGTATCGAAGATGAACTCCATACTCTCAGTGAGAGTGGGGTGCATTTATGCTTCGAAAAACGAAGATATGGTTGGTGAGATGCTACGCTTAGAGACGAATAGGAGAGATATCAGAGACTCCATATGCATCAATCTCCATTCAACCATACGTGCTCAAAACTTCCGCATTGCTAGCGTGATATGCATGGCTGGCTAACCAGTCTTTTCTTTTAAAGCTACACACTTTTTTCAATCCAAAGCCTCTATGGAGACCTCATGTATTTCCTGCATTTTCTATTATCCAGTCGAAAATCGAGGCCCACCTTGCACAGAATACCCCGTCATGGAGATAGGATCGTGTGGTGCATGGGATGTTAGGGGGCTGCGCCTCTGGAGTGAGAGCAAGTTTATTGTTTAAAAGGGCCCACACTAGACGATCTCCTCAGCAGATTCTTACTTCAACAAGATCGCGGACTCATACTGCTATACTTGCAAGCGGATCCGTCACAATGTCTGCTCCATCTATAATTGCGGAGTCTGATATCACATCAACAACAGTCAGAAACTCATCTGCCGAAAGCTCTGGTTTTCCTTCTCCGAGAAGCACAAACACATCACACTCAGGCTCCCCTTTAATAAGACATCCTGCTCCTCCAAACAATGAACAGACGAGTGCAGAAAGTAGTTCTCCTGGATGGCCCCATGTAGCGGAGCACATGGCAACAGCCCCCGAGTTTCAAACATTTTCCCGCTTTCGAGAGCTGAATGTGAAAAACCTCCTGTACTATCAAGTCGAGATAACACAATTGAGTAAGAAGCTAGAGAAGCAAGAACTAAAAGACTGGAAGAAAAGGGCAATCCCGGGGAGTGATGCAGGAGAGTATGCTAAGTATGCGGATATGTTATTTCTCCGCAAGGATACCCAGGATAACAAGCAATTGGATCTGATAGTTGATATACGAGAACGTCTGAAAGAATATAGTAAGTTATATACATGTGGTTGGATGGGACAGCGCTGACCGTACTGCCTGGCTCATAGATGCGGCCCTACTTCAGCACGTGCAAATATCAGCATTACCAGAACCTGATCGTTGCAACGTGGAAAGCTTGCAAGCATGGTTGTCGAGACCCGACTGTGGGAATTTTTGCATTGGAGGGCAGGGGAGTAAAGCTTGGGGGGACCTCCACGAGCGCCCGAAAGACCCGGATCCTTTCCCAACACTGATAAAACGACTTCTTCTCAGTATTTTCTGGGCAAGCAACCCCCCTCCGAAAAAGCTGGACCTCGTCGCAACGCAGCCATATCGAAACATCGATAGCTTCACTCGCTGGATAGAGGATGAGTGGATCCCGTTCTATCATGGATGCCGGCAAGGCCGGAAGGAGGGGAAAGAAGACGTCGAGAAAGAGTGCAGTCAAGACGCGGTAAGCTTCCAAACAAAAGAAATCCCATCGGATGCCCGTATGCACACTGCTAATAATTTTGAAAAGGACAAGGAAAACTTTAGGAAGTATTCGGAAAAGACAATGCTGAGGTTCACTTCTTCGGTAGCGACAGTTGTCGCCTGCATTCTACCCACATTAGCCATCAGTATACTTACTACCGCTCATGGAACGCTGCAAATACTTCTCTATATTGGCGGCTTTACTGCGCTCTTTGCAATTGGTTTGATGCTTCTCACCAATGCTGAGACCACAAGAGTCGAGATATTTACCGCCACTGCTGCGTGAGTATACCTGACCCGCCATGCCATTTCAATCTGATAACTGGTACTTTAGATTCTCAGCCGTATTGGTTGTGTTCGTCCAGAATCAGTAACTTAACTATCCACGGATCTAAAACCGGATGAAAGCTAAATTTATGCTTGTCTCTGTCTTTACCCATCAACACCGACATGATGTATGTTATTTAACAGACGAGTTTTCTTGGAGCGGCAAATGATTTGAGTTTATTTTACTATAAGCCACCCATAGGTCGGTGCAGCTCGATCAGGTCAATGGATCGTTTTGCACCTATCAATAATGAAAAATGAACAGAGTCAATGATGTTTAGATGGTGTGATGTATGACGCTTTTGAAGATGTGAACTATTCTAATGGGATCCTGATACGTGACCTCTTGGCCATCTGTCCAAGTGTGCGAGAGTATTGCGTATGAGAGAGTGGTGTGGGAAGCAACCTGGACCAGGCTGAACTCGCCAGGGCCTTCGATCCCAAAAGACGCGCGACCGCGCAAGGACCAGGACCCCGTGCGCCCACTGCGGGTCCGAAGAAGTTAAGGAAAAGTCAAAATCACGATTCTAGCCCAGAGTGGAGCAGAGTGGAGCGTGGGATAAGAGTGCTCAACAAAAGGTCGCCCTTCGCAGGTGCAGGGACGTCTGCAGCATGTGATTCATTTCGTGGCGCAGCTCAGACCGGAGCCTGCCTTCGGATTGTGGCTTGACTAATCTCTAGCTACAATTTGGACGTCGAGATTTAGTAAAAGATTATTGGAGTGCAGACATATTAGCACATAGAGATGCGAATAATAAGCAAGTCATAACGATCAAATTGAATGAAGGGTTGTGCCGAGTCGCAGTAGTCGAGAAAGAATACGCTTTGGCAATCTGATTTTTAGAGTCGCTTACTAAGCAATGTTTAACCCGATTAAACATTAAATGCTATATGTGAAGGCCCGGATACTTAGATTCAGGGGAGACACTAAGCAAATAGGTCGAAGCCCTGAAAGAAGTAGAATGTCTATATATGAGGATCTAAAGCTAAGGAGAGAAGGTCTCTCTTGAGCATATATACTATACTTTGTCCTCAGATATAAAGGCCAATTTATTTTACTGTATTTCTCGTGCCTGAGACTATAAAGATATAAACTGCAAGTGTAGCTGAGAATACTAACAAATTAACAAAAGTTTGCTAAACAAGTTTCTTGTTAAAGAACTCTCAAGATAAACTCTATACTAGTCAACTGTCACAGAGCTACGCAGCATGGTATAGTAACAAATGCAGTAGACTCTATTCTTAGAATAATAGGTACAGAAAAAGGTTCTACAACAATAGTCGAAAAGCTGAAAACTATAAAACCTTATATAATTAAACTAGTTATAGTAGAATAACAAGTCCATAATACTATTTTCTCTCTTTAGAAAAGCTTGTCTCGAATGTTTAATTCTATTACTGTAAATAAGTCAATTTTCTATTCTAGTTACTATTGCTATTACTACTATAGTTGTTTAGAAAAGTCTATAATTGTACTAGATAAGGTCTAAAAGATTTGAAACTATATACTTATAGCTTATAGTCTTTGACCCAATACTTTAGACTACTATAACAAATATATTTTCTTTTAAACCAATATTATAGTTATTACTAGAAACTAATAGTCTGTATATATATTAGGTAAATAGTATTAATTGTAGTATTTATAGAATTACAAGACTAATAGTTATTATAATTATCAGAGATATTAAAAGCAATAAAAAAAGGACTAAAATTGCGATCTAATAATTGCTAAATTATTTATAGAAACTCAGAATACATCCAAGAAAGGTTTAGTTACTAGAAGAGCTGACTGTGTAGTACAGTATTTAGCCTATTTCTAAAGATAGATATTTTATTAATATTGAACCAGTCCTAATCTCTAGCTTTATAGAGAATATATTTAAACTTAGCTATATAGGTATATAGATTATCAGTTTCTTATTGTAATAACAATAGCTTATTTTTAGTCTTTTGTACCTTATTTAGATTATTATAGATATATATCAGCTAAAAAAGAATAGTATCAAATCGGATTCGTTTTTATTAGCCTATACAAGCTATAGTAGAACTATAATTTGTATATAGAATTCAAGATTTAAGTAGATATAGTAGAATTGGGCTATTCTATTGCCGATTGTATTGTTATTTACCTATAGTCTAGTTCTTATTACCAAAAGCCAGATATTAAATTTGTAAGCCTATCTATTGAATTTTTTAGGGTCTAGAAGCAATGGCTTCGATCAGATTGTTGATTGGATTATAAGATTTTGTAAAAAGACAATTTCATTCTACTATTGTAATAGCTTAGTATTTTATTGTAAGAGCTCAGCTTGTAGTTCTGCTAGCTACTCTATATTAATTATTAGAAAAGAGGTGTAGAATTAAAAGAAACGTTTGTATTTATTATAGTAAGCCTAATAAGCTTTATAAATAAAAAAATCAAGACTTGTAGCTAATCTAGAATCTGAGAAAAATCTAGAAAAAATCGTGAAACCTAGAATACTTAGTCTTAACTAAGGATCTATTATAATATTATAGAGCTATACAGCATCTGATGGTAAGGTAGGATAAGGCTGATAAATGTAAAAATAGATATTCCAGCAAAGAAAATAAAATATAGATATATAAACCAGTAGTTGAGAAAGAGCTGGCCTTGATTCAGCAGCTTTTTATTAAGCGGAGATAACAACTATTTAAAACATCCGTATTATACAAACTTCTCACCTTGGAGCAATTGCCCTCCCAGTAACTAAATCTAACACCCATCCAATAACAATCAGCACCTTCTGCCTCCATGTCCTCGTCCACAAGAAGTTCTTACTCCTCCATGCAATCCAGGCCTGCCTGCCCGAATAATCTTTCTTTCCACTCACAACCCCATCACTCCAGCCCAGATACGCCACTATCGGCGTTTGTTCATACTTGAACTCTCTCGCAAACCCACCGTTCAGCATCTCAGCTAGATAGTTCGCTTTCTGGCACGCTACTTCAGCGGTAGTTGGTAAGCGGTCTTCTTCCACATCCGCGCAGTCACCAAGCGCGTAAGCGTCCGGGATAGGCGTCGAAAACTCGGGTGCAAAGACACGCAGGAAAGCATCCGTAAGAAGACGAGGATTCCGAGGCGTCTTTTTAAGCGGTAGTGAGAGGATAAGTTCAGTGGCTTTATTTCCCGTCGCCCAAATAATGCACCCTGCATCAACTCTCCCATTCTCTTTCGTGTACAAACAATCTTTCTCAATCCGCTCAATATGACTCCTAGTCAAAATCTCGACACCGCGCTTCGAGAAACTTCCCATCGCATAATCTTGAAGCTTGGTGTCAAATCCACTCAATACCTTTTCTGCGACATCATGGATCGTGATCGACACCTTGTCTTTCAGATGTGGGTAGAGCTTGGCATAAGGACCAGAAAATAGATCTGAGAGCTCGGAAGAGATTTCTACGCCTGTAGGCCCAGCGCCTATAATAGAAAAGTGCAGGAGGGACCGCTGTTGGGCGTTAGTGAGACCCGGGATTGAGGCGCGCTCGAAACAATCTTGGATTTTGGAAGCGACTGCTTGGGCATCTTTCGCGTTGCGGATAAAGAGTGCGTGCTCTTCGACTCCGGGAGTACCGAATGTTTGGTTGGTGCACTATTTAATATTGTCAGTGTTGTTATGAAGCTAAAAGGTGGGGGCTTACACCGGGGCAAATGACAACGATATCATAATCTAGGCTGAACTCCTTGATGGGGATATCTAAGAATGCAGGTGTGCATTGCACTTTCTTGGCCTCGAAATCTATACTCTCCACGCGAGCCTTGATGAACTTTATGTTCTTTCCCGTATGCCTGATAGGTGTTTCAACAACATTGAAATCATATAGGCCGCATGCTGCACTTGCTAGCAGTGGGGTGTAGGGTGTTGTGGTCTCTGGTGAGATGACAGTGATGGAGTATTTGGTTTCCTCGAGGGAAGTGGCCAGCGTTGAGCCTGCCCAGCCAGAACCAATTATTAAGATTGATTGTTTCATTGTTGGATGAGTTGGTAATCTTTCGGCGTTGCTGGTTTTGATGGTTGATCAATTGTTGTAGCCTTGAGAATGACGCACAAGTTTAAAAGTAACAGGGGGGGGGGGGGGGGGGG